>Ga0307475_10001552_pt1 | contig 13655 bp, 11 predicted proteins | sample atmos_gasesECM1C_FD_203317 | JGI IMG/M metagenome (GOLD analysis project Ga0307475, IMG submission 203317) | Hardwood forest soil microbial communities from Morgan-Monroe State Forest, Indiana, United States - atmos_gasesECM1C_515 | ecosystem: Environmental > Terrestrial > Soil > Temperate... | reverse complement strand
GGAAGTGTTGACGTCGCCGGTAAAAATCAGCGGGCAGCCGGTGGCAAATTTGCTGGCGTCAACGAGCGGGACGGATTCGGATTGGGTGGTGAAATTGATCGATACGTATCCGGATGAGGTGGCCGGCCAGGCGGCGATGGGCGGCTATCAGCTAATGATTTCCGCGGATATCTTCCGCGGACGCTATCGCGAAAGCTTGGAGACGCCGAAGCCGATTGCTGCGGACAAGCCGCTGCTGTACAAATTTAATCTGCCCACCGCGAATCACGTTTTCCTGCCAGGTCACCGCATCATGGTGCAAGTGCAATCGAGCTGGTTTCCGCTGTACGACCGCAACCCGCAAACGTTTGTGCAAAATATTTTTTGGGCCAAGCCGGAGGATTATCGCAAGGCGACGCAGCGCGTATATCACACCAGCTTCGTGGAGTTGCCGGTGGTGGGGCAAAAGTGATTGATGACTCGTGCGGTCGCGTGTAGTGGCCGGTCTTTAGACCGGCCAGGCCAATCTGAAGATTGGCCACTACACCGCTTGACACCGTCGGACTGCTGACCTATGGTCTTGCCGAAAGACACTCGGGAATCCGCAAATTCCCAACCCCTGCCAAAAGGATTTCCGATTGGGAGGTTCCTCATGCCGCTGGATATCACGACGTTTACCCTGGTGGACAAGCCGACAACCCTGAAAGAAAGCCTGGCGATCCTGGAGCGCGACGATTACCGCTGCCAATATTGCGGGCTGGATGGAAGAGCCAGTTTTGAGAACGCTCTGGTCATGCGCGTGGACTTCGTCGTCCCGCGCGCGAAGAAAGGCAAGAAGAATCCGACGAACCTTGTGGCTTGCTGCGGTCCGTGCAACACGATCAAGGGCACGCGCCTCTACAAGAGTTTTGATGACGCGAAAGAGCACGTGCTGGCGGGTCGCGAAGAATTGCGCAAGGCGTGGGAAAGCAAGCAGGCGCGTCCCGCGGCCAAAGCCGCGAAGGCCTAGCGGAAAAAAAAAGGCGCGGCACGCTGCCGCGCCCTGATTCGCTGCGTACGAGAGACGCCGAAGCCTGTCCCGCCGCCTAGAGCTTGACGGTGACCGTTTTTACTTCGGTGTAGTTGGCCAGGCCGTATTCGCCGAGTTCGCGGCCGATGCCGGATTGCTTGTATCCGCCGAATGGGGCGGCGGCGTCGAAGACGTCGTAGCAATTGACCCACACGGTGCCGGCGCGGACGCCGTCGGCGATGGCGTGAGCTTTGGTAATGTCCTTGGTCCAGACGGCGGCGGCGAGGCCGTAGAGCGATTTGTTGGCGCGCTCGACGACTTCGTTGATGTCCTTGAATTTCAGGATGGACATGACCGGGCCGAAAATCTCTTCCTGCGCGATCTTCATGTTGTCCTGCACGTCAGCGAAAACGGTAGGCTCGATGAAATAACCCTTGGTGCCGACGCGATTGCCACCGGCGACGAGCGTGGCTTTTTCCTTTTTCCCGGTGTCGATGTAGCCCATCACTTTGTTGAACTGGTCCTGATCGACTTGCGGACCTTGCTCGGTGTTTTTGTCGAACGGATTGCCGACGGTGCGCTTCTTGGCACGCGCGGCGCTCTTCTCCACGAATTCGTCGTAGGCCTTTTCTTCGACGTAGAGGCGCGAGCCGGCGCAGCAGCACTGGCCTTGATTGAAGAAGAGCGCGAAGTGCGCGCCTTCAATGGCTTTTTCCATATCTGCGTCGGCGAAGACGATGTTGGGACTTTTTCCGCCGAGCTCGAGGGTGACGCGCTTGAGATTCGAGTCAGCCGCGGCGCGCATGATCAGATGGCCGACTTCGGTGGAGCCGGTGAAGGCGACTTTGTCGACATCCATGTGGCGCGCGATGGCGGCGCCAGCGGTCGGGCCATAGCCGGGGAGAATGTTGACGACGCCTGGCGGGAATCCAGCTTCATTGATGAGCTCGCCGACGCGCAAGGCAGTCAAGGGCGTTTGCTCCGCGGGTTTGAGTACGACGGTGCAACCCGCTGCGAGAGCGGGACCAAGTTTCCAGGCTTGCATTAGGAGCGGGAAATTCCACGGGATGATCTGGCCAGCAACGCCGACTGGCTCGTGCTTGGTGTAGGTGAAATAGGGGCCGTTGACGGGAATGGTCTTGCCCTGATTCTTATCGGCCCAGCCGGCGTAATAGCGATAGCAGGCGATGGTGAGCGGCAGGTCCGCGGTGCGGGCGACATGATAGGGCTTGCCATTGTCGAGCGCCTCGAGTTGCGCAAGTTCGTCGGCATTTTTCTCAATGAGGTCTGCTAACTTGTACATAAGATTGCCGCGTTGCGAGGCGGAGAGCTTCTTGCGCCAAGCCCCGGTTTCGAAGGCGGCGCGGGCGGCGCTGACGGCCTTGTCGACGTCGGGAGCGTCGGCTTCCGCTACCTGGGTGATGACTTCACCGGTTGAGGGATTGATGGTCGGAAAAGTTTTCCCGGACGCGCTATTGACCCATTGGCCGTTGATGAGCAGTTTAGTGGCGCTGATTTTGACAGTAGGTTCGAACGCGGTCGTTGCCGTAGCCATGAAGCCTCCTAATTTTGGTTCGCGCGAAAGGTGGGTGCGGAGCGCTACCCTTTACTGCAAGCTCCGCGAGGCGCGAACTTCGTGCCAAGACGACATCGTATACCCGCGGAACGGAAGAGCGCAAGGGAACTGATTTCAAGCGCGTGGCAGTGGCGCGCCGCAAACGCCAGACGTATCTAATGCGGCCTGATGAAACGGGTCACGATTATTTGGGAAGCTTTGCACCTAGAACTTCAATCCGTTCGATTACGGGTGGTTTGGAGAACAGCTCGGGCGCTTGCGCCATGAGCGCTTTGGCTATCGGACCGTTCAGATGAGCTTGGCGTCCGCTTTCGTCCGTGAACGCATCGAACACGCCAAAGGTCGTCGGCCCCAATCGCAGAGCGAACCACACAGGCGTGGTCGCTTCCTGATTGGCCAGGGCAAGTCCTGTTTCCAGGAACTTCGCGACCTCCTTTTCTTTTCCGGCTTTGGCTTCCAAGCGTGCAAACAATGCGACTGAATACATCGGTTTCCTCCTTAACTGAATCTACTCAAGGCGATAAGATAGCTCTTGCGCGACAAATAGGCCATTGGCAAGATCGCCAAAGTTGATATCATATTTGCCATGAAGATTTACGTACTCGTGCTGGACGGAGTTTTCGATACGGGCTTGGCGACCGTGCTTGATGCATTTGAGACCGCGAACGAGCTCGCGGAAATGTCTGGTCTGGCTTCGCCGCGCTTCGACGTCAGTATCGTCGGGGTGCGCAAGGCAGTCAAAACATCGCAAGGGCTAATCGTTCCAGTTGCTGCTGCCCCCATGCGGATCATTCCCGATTGGGTCGTGGTTCCAGCGATCGGATTCAAGATGCCAGGCCCGCTGCAGGCGGCTCTTGCGAGATCCGATGTGAGCGACGCTGGCAAGACACTTCGCTCGTGGGCGGAGCGGGGCGCAGGCACGGCGGCTGCGTGTATCGGGACATTTGTCGTGGCTGAATCGGGATTACTCGATAACCAAGACTCGACCACCACCTGGTGGCTCGCTCCATTATTTCGACAGAGATATCCGAAGGTGCGCGTAGATGAGTCGCGGATGATCGTAAAATCCGGGAAGTGTGTTACGGCGGGAGCGGCCCTGAGTCACATGGACCTGGCCTTATGGCTTATCCGGCAGAAGAGCCCAAGGCTTGCCGCGTTGACAGCGAAGTACCTGGTTGTGGACTCACGGCCGTCACAGTCCGCCTATGTTCTTGTCGATCATCTTGCCCATTCTGACGCACTCGTGGAGCGGTTCGAGCGCTGGGCGCGAGCCAGGCTTACGCATGGGTTTTCGCTCGAGGATGCCGCGGCAGCGGCCGGAGCGAGTAAGAGAACCCTGGCTCGCCGCATGCAAGCCGTGCTGGGGAAGTCACCGCTATCTTACTTCCAGGAGCTGCGCGTGGAACGCGCGGTGCATTTGCTGAAGACGACGGATGAGAGTGTAGAAGAGATCGCCGCGCGAGTCGGATACGCCGATGGCGTAACCCTCAGAACTCTTCTGCGGCGTCACCTTGGGTATGGGATCAAGGAAATCAGAAGGAGCGCTGCCTGATTCGCCTTATTTGTTCGGGGAAGGGCCAGGGAGACCAAAATGCCGCAACAAACGCCTTTGGGCGCGTCCCGACGTGAACTTTCATGCTGTAGTGGAGAAAGATTGCCAGCAGTGTCGTGCTAGTGGTCCGGTCTGGCCTCGATGGATGGCCTCAGCGCTTTCGTTACTTCGCCGGCGATGTCATCCTGGACCATCAAGATGTCGTCGAATGGGCGGTCGTAGGTTTCAGACCAGACAACGTACCCGTTGTCCGCACGAACCAACCGCGCGGCGACGCGCAGCCTTGCGCCTGACTTGCGCACGCTCCCATCGAGTACATACGCGACACCCAGCGTCTTGGCGACATCGGCTATGGTTATTTGCGGAGTCCCATGCGAAAGCGGCCATAGTTTGCCCTTGAAATAGAACGAAGACGTGGGAGGTGGTACCCGCAGGCCCGGGATTTTACTCAGTTTGTCAATCAGTTCCTCGGTCATGCCGTCGGCGAATTCCTCCTGTTTCATCCCCTCGGTCAGGTCGAGAAATGGCAGCACGGCGATGGATTTCTGTGACTGCGGAGCAATGGCGGGTAAGGCTGAGAGATTGTTGTTCGCGACCTTGCCGTGGAACAGGAAAGCAACGACGAGCGCGAGGCAAAGGGCCGCGCCGGCGGCCCATATGAAGCCGGCTTTGAGGCGCGAGCCGGACTTTTTCGGCACATCGGGCGCATCGGTGGCCGAGATCGGATGTTCGCTGTCCGAAGCGCGCGAAGTGCCCGCCTGTGCGCCCGTCTGGGCCACGGACTGATCCGCCCAGGGACTGACCGCCGCCACCATCCGATACCCTAGTCGCGGCACGGTCTCGATGTACGTGGGCTGCTTGGGGTCGTCGCCGAGCAGACGGCGGAGCGATGCCACAGCCTGGTAGACAGAGTCCGGAGCGACGATGACCTCAGACCAGACCTGGTTGAGCAAGTCATCGATGCTGACGACCTCGCCGGCGCGCTCGGCGAGGCACAGCAGGAGTCGCATCGTCCGCACCTCTACGCGAGCGGTCTCTCCATTTCGTGAAATCTGGCCGGACGTCGGATTGACGCACCAGGCGCCGATGCGAAGCATTGTCGCGGTTGGACGTTCCATGCAGGCTCGGTTATTGGCCTCTGTTTTTAGATAGAAAAGCGGCGCTCGCGGACTATACCACACCGGCGAGAAGCGCCGACCGCGTTCCGGCCGGTCTTGCGCTTAGCCACGCTGCCGCAGCCCGCCACCGCCGATGCAGCGTGGTTTATGTGATTTCAGAAGTATTCAGGTTGTTTCAGACCCTAGCTCCGGACTTCTCGCGTCTCACCTGGGTATCGTGGCAGTGCGGATAGCAAACAAATCTGAGGTGAAAGAGAGGATATCGGATGATGGGAGATACTGCACCTCGGCCATTGGGGAAAGGGAACGCTCTATTGGCAATCGCCGTCGGCGGCGGGATTGCCGGAACTTTGGACCTTGCACAAGCTTGCATCCTGTTTGGATGGGACATTCCGCTTGTGATTGCCGGGGGCCTGCTGGGGCCGCAGGCTTTCCACGGAGGCGTCGGCACCTATGTTCTCGGTGTCTGCCTGCACTTCTTTATCGCGTGCTCAGCAGCAGCTGTTTACTACGCGGCGAGCCGCAAGCTGCGTTTTATGACGGAGCACCCGCTGGTGTGCGGTTTGTTCTTTGGCGCCGCGGTGCAGGAGGTAATGAATCTTGTCGTTTTGCCCCTTTCCGCGCTTCATAGCAGGGGCCCTTACAAGCTTCATGACCTGATTTTAGGGCTGCTGGTGCACATGGTCGTGGTCGGGCTGCCGATTTCCTTCAGCGTTCGGCGTTTCGCTAAATAGACGTGTGGCCGCTTTCAGCGGTTTGACATGAGTGGGAGTTACGGATTACGACAGGAGGTTGCGGCGGCCCGCCTGCGGCAGGCAAACAAGACCGCCGCACTCGACACGCGCTAGTCGGCGGGGTCGGTGGAGACGGCAGGTTTTGCAGTCGGTTGCGGGGCAGAGGCGTCTGCGCGCGTGACGTAGGAGGCGAGGAGGAGGCTGGAGGTGAGTAGGAGGCCGGCGAGGAAGTAGGGGGCGCCGGGGAAATGGACGGGGATGCTCGGGGAGATGGCGATGGCGAGGACCTGGGTGAAGAGGAGGGGGCCGATCATGCCGCTGATGGCGCGGATGCTGTTGATGGCTCCTTGGAGCTTGCCCTGAGAAGTCGGGTCGACGCGACGAGACATTAGCGACTGCACGGAGGGGCCGGCGATGCCCCAGAGTCCGAGGAATGGAATAACGCAAAGGAACATCCAGCTACGCGGGGCAAAGGCAAAACTCAAGAAGCCGAGGGTGCCGAAGGTCAGACCGGAGAGGACGCTGCGACGTTCGCCGAAACGGCGGACGAAGGGGCCGACCAGAATGCCGGAGACGATGCTGGTGCTGATGCCAACGACGGCGAGGGCTAGGCCGACATCGCGGCCGTTCCAAGCGTAGCGATATTGGGTGTAGAGGACAAAGACGGCGGGGAGAGATTGCTGGGCGAGGTAGAAAAGAGTCATGACGGTGGCGAGGCCGAAGAGCTGGCGATGGGAACGGAGGAGGGTGAGGGAGCCGAGCGGGTTGGCCATGTGCCAGGCGGATTTCGAGCGGCGCTCCTTCGGAAGGGATTCGGGGAGAACGAAGAAGCCATACAGGGCGTTGGCCAGGCTGAGGCTGGCGGCGGCCCAGAAGGGAAAGCGCAGGTTGATGTTGCCGAGGAATCCGCCGACCGCGGGGCCGATGATGAAGCCCATGCCGAAGGAGGCCGCGAGATAGCCGAACTGCTTGGCGCGTTTTTCGGGGGGAGTGACGTCGGTGACGTAAGCGAAGGCGCTGGAAATGTTGGAGGCGGTGATGCCGGAGATGATGCGGCCGACGAGAAGCCATTTGAGGGAAGGCGCGAGGGCCATGAAGATGTAGTCGAGGCCGAGGCCGAAGCAGGAGATGAGAATGACCGGGCGGCGGCCGAAACGGTCAGACCATGCGCCGAGAATGGGAGAAAAAATAAACTGCATGAGCGCCCAGGCGAATCCGAAATAGCCGGTGATGGCGGCGGCACGAGCGATGTTGCCGCCTTCGAAGTGGATGATGAGGTTGGGGAGGACGGGGGCGATGATGCCGAAAGCCAGGAAATCGAAGAGCACGGTTACGAGAATGAAAATGAATGCCGCGCGGCTGGCTTGGGGCTGTGGAGTTGGCGGCGCGGCGGCGGAGGACAAAGATGGCTCCTAGGGAAGGAAGATTGTAGCGGGGAACTTGAGAAGGGGACAGAGGAATTGAGATTGTAGCGCCGGGATGATGAAGGTGTATGCGAAGTAGGGTACGGATTTATTTTGCAGGGGCGATTCTCAGCGGCCTATAATTTGCGCTATCTATGAGGCTGCCGAATGGCACCAAAGTGGGTTTTTACGAGATCGTGGCGCCACTTGGCTCTGGTGGTATGGGCGTCGTGTACCGCGCGATGGATAGCCGGCTGAACCGGTCGGTCGCGATCAAATTTATTTCCGACGAACAGGCTGATGCCGCCGCTCGGCTACGCTTCCAGCGCGAAGCGCAAATGGCTTCTGCCTTGAATCACCCGCACATTCTCACCGTATATGACGCGGGCGAGTTCGAGGGCCGACAGTATCTAGTCGCTGAGTTTTTAGATGGCGGCACGCTGACGGATTGGGCAAAACGAACCGCGCCAAATTACCGCCAAATCCTCGAATTGTTAGTAGGCATTGCGGATGGACTTGCCACCGCGCACGAGGCAGGCATTTTGCACCGCGACATCAAGCCAGACAACATCCTAATCAGCAAAAGCGGATACGCCAAGTTGGCGGACTTCGGCCTGGCGAAGCTTCATGAGACTTCGGCATCGCTGGACGAAGATCGTACGCAAACCAGGATGCTCACGTCGCCAGGAGTGATCGTCGGGACGATTCCCTACGTCTCTCCCGAACAGGCCTCAGGGCGCGCCGCCGACGCGCGCAGCGATATCTTTTCTTTCGGAGTTGTAGTGTACGAACTGCTCGCTGGACGCAGGCCTTTCACCGGAGTGTCCAATGTCGACGTCTTGCACTCCATCGTGCGATCGCCGACCCCACCTTTGCCGGATGACGTACCGCTTCCTATGCGGCTTCTCATCGAAAAAGCGCTGGAGAAGGATCCCGCGGATCGTTTCCAGACCATGCGCGAAATGGCCATCGATCTGCGCCGTGCGACGCGGCAAACAACGGACACACACGCGGCTCCTGTGGCTGCGCCGCGGCCCAAGGGCGCGCGCAATTGGCTCACAGTCGCAGCGGCAATCGTCACGCTTCTTGTTGGCGGGGGCATGCTGATGCTCCGGTTGCGGCGGTCGACGGATTCCGCCCGCTTAGAATACACCCAGCTGACCAGCTTCGCCGATTCAGCGGTGGCCCCCGCGATGTCGCCGGACGGCCGTATGCTGGCTTTCATCCGGGGGGAAAACACCTTCCTGGGACCAGGCGATGTTTACGTCAAAATGCTCCCAGACGGAGAGCCGGTGCAATTGACGCACGATGGGACGTCCAAAATGGGACCTACTTCCTTTTCTCCGGACGGTTCACGCATTGCCTATACCGTCGGTGGTCGGGACACTTGGACGTCGCCGGTCTTAGGAGGCGAACCGAGCCGCATGCTGGTAAACGCTTCGGGATTGACGTGGCTCTCCGGAAGCCCAGGTGGACACGGAATTCTTTTCTCGGAGGTGGTTAACGAAGGCATCCACATGGGCCTTTTTACCTCTACAGAGAGCCGCTCTGATGAAAGGCGGATATACCTTCCTGCTGACGTGAATGGCATGGCCCACCGTTCTTTTCTTTCCCCCGACGGTCGCTCGGTGCTAGTAGTCGAGATGGACGTGAGCGGCTGGCTGCCATGCCGAGCCGTGCCATTTGACGGGAGTTCAGCAGGAAGACCCGTTGGACCTTCGCAGGGGCAATGTACCGATGCAGCCTGGTCGCCGGACGGCCGCTGGATGTATTTCGCGGTCAATACTGGAAATGGTTTTCATATCTGGCGTCAGCAATTTCCCGATGGCTCACCAGAGCAAATTACTTTCGGCGCAACCGAAGAACAAGGCCTGGCGTTTGACCCCGATGGCCGGTCATTCGTCACCTCGGTTGGAGAGAGTCAGAGTACTTTATGGTTCCATGACGCACGAGGCGAGCGGCAGATTACTTCGCAAGGTTATGCGTATCTTCCGTCATTCTCGTCCGATAACAAGCGGCTCTATTACCTGCAGCGGTCCCGGGCGAACCGCCGTTTCGTGAGCGGGGAACTGTGGGTTGCAGATCTCGAGAGTGGCAAGCGCGGGCGCATTCTAACCGAATTTCTGATGGAGCATTACAGCGTAGCCGCAGACGGCAATCGTGTGGTCTTTGTTCGCATTGACGATGCAGGGCACTCGCCAATTTGGATCGCCACGCTCGATGGAAGCATTGCGCCACACCGCCTGGTCTCGCTGGATTGCGTGCGCGCACTATTTGATCCAAAGGGCGGAGTGTTTTTCGTAGGAGGAGAGCGGGGTTCGCCTTTCCTGTGGCACGTTCAAGAAGACGGAAGCCAACTACGGAAAGTAGCATCCATGCCGGTGATCTTCATTTACAGCGTGTCACCAGATGGAAAAGCTGTTGCGCTTTGGGTGGGAGATTCGGTAATCGTGTATCCGTTAGAGGGTGGCAATCCCATACGTGTCTGCTCCCGGTGCGCGACCGCAGGAGAGGAGAATCGAGGAGTTACACCGCCTCTTGTAAATTGGTCTCCAGACGGCAATTTTCTCTACATGCATGCAGCCTCTACGCGTAAGACTTACGTCGTTCCTCTCCGAACCGGACAGGTCCTGCCGGAGTTGCCGCAGTCTGGAATAAGTTCCATGGAAGCAGCGGCGGATTTGTCGGGAGCGGTGACCATAGGAGAGCAGCGTGCCTTCGTCGGCGCGAACCCGTCCTCCTACGCGTTTCCTCGCGTCACAACGCACCGTAACATCTACCGTATTCGTTTGCCCTGACGACAATTGAGGGTTGCCTATTGAAAGCTTTGGGTTCGGCTCAGACTTCGAGGATTACCGGGAGGATTAGGGGGCGCTTGGAGGTTTGTTTGTTGATGTAGCGCTTCAGGTCTACGCGGATTTTTTCTTTGATTACGGACCAGTCGGATTTTTCTTCGGCGTTGGATTGCTCGACAGTTTTCAGGACTACGTCGCGTGCGCCAGCGATGAATTCGGTGCCGTTGTCGCTGAACATGCCGCGGGTGACGATTTCGGGTTGCGATTCCATTCGGCCGGTGTGTTTGTCGATGGCGATGATGGGGACGACGACGCCGTCTTCGGAGAGATGCTTGCGGTCGCGGATGACCACTTCCTCGATTTCCTCGAGGGAGCCGGAATCGACGCAGACGCGGCCGGCGGTTACGGGGTCGCGGCGGAAGGCGCCGTCTTCGGTAAATTCGAGGGCGTGGCCGTCTTCGAGAACCAGGATTTCGCCGGTTACGCACCCAAGTTGATAGGCAAGCGCGGCGTGGCGGAACAGATGGCGATATTCGCCGTGAACGGGGATGAAGTATTTCGGTTTCACGAGCTGCAAGACAAGCTTTTGTTCTTCCTGGCTGGCGTGACCGGAGACGTGAATGGTGCCGGCGGAATTGTCGTAATAGACGAGCGCGCGGCGGCGGAACATGTGGTCGAGCATGCGGAAAATGGCTTTTTCGTTTCCGGGGATGATGCGGGCGGAGAGGATGACGGAGTCGTTTTCGTCGACGGAGACGAAGCGATGATTATCGACCGCGATGCGGGATAGAGAAGACATCGGTTCGGCCTGGCTGCCGCTGGCGAGGATGACCAGGCGCTTGGGGTCGAAGCCGCGAATGTCTTGCGGACGAACGACCATGCCGTCGGGTATGCGGAGATATTCGAGGGAATGCGCGATTTCGACGTTGTCGACCATGCTGCGGCCGACGAAGGCGACTTTGCGGCCGACGCGGGCGGCGATGTCGATGACCTGCTGGATACGGTGGATTGACGAGGCGAAACAAGAAAGGATGACGCGGCGCGGGGCGGAGCGGCAAAGCTCTTCGATGCGCGGGACGACGTTGCGCTCGGAGCCGGTGAAGCCGGGGCGCTCGACGTTTGTGGAATCGGAGAAAAGAGCAAGGACGCCTTCGTGGCCGTAGCGTGCGAAGGCGTGGAGATCGAAGGGAGCGCCGCCGACGGGGGTTTGGTCAATCTTGAAATCGCCGGTGTGAATGATGACGCCGAGGGGAGTACGGACCGCGAGGGCGACGCAATCGATGGTGCTGTGGGTAACGGGGATGAATTCGATTTCGAAGGGGCCGATTTCGACGAGGCGGCCGCCGGGAGTGACTTCGCGGAGGGTTGTGGACTTGAGGAGGCCGGCTTCATCGAGGCGCTTTTTTACGAGCGCGAGGGTGAAGCGCGTTCCGTAGACCGGGACGTTGAGGTCGCGAAGGATGTAAGGGAGCGCGCCGATGTGATCTTCATGGCCGTGGGTGAGGACGATGGCGCGGACGTAGGCGCGGTTTTGTTTCAGGTAGGTGATGTCGGGAATGACGAGGTCGACCCCGAGGAGCTCGGATTCGGGGAACATCATGCCGGCGTCGATGACGATAATGTCATCGCCGAGCCGCAGGGCCATCATGTTCATGCCGAATTCGCCGAGGCCGCCTAGCGGGATGGCGGTGAGGGATTGCGAAGGCTTGCTCAAGTAAGAGATATCTCCAATGTGTAATAGGGAATCGTATCATAGCGCGGGGCGGGCGCAGCGAATCGACAAGGGCGGTCTGACGAGACGGATCTCTGTGCGAGGTCTCAGTTGCCGGAGCTGAAGAGGTGGGCGATGGCGACGATTATGACGGCACCAACCGTTGCCGCTGCCAGGCTATATAGGAAGCTGCTGGAGTAGCCCACAATGCCGAGCTTAGTGAAAATCCACCCGCCGAGCACGCCGCCGATGAGTCCAAGAACAATGTCGGTGATGCAGCCGAAGCCGCGGCCGCGGGAGATTTTCCCGGCGAGCCAGCCGGCGAGCAGGCCGAGTATCAGCCAGCCTATCAGCGAGCGCGTCTCGACTGGGCCTATGTGTCCCGGCATTTGCAGCAGCGTTGCGAGCATGAAGTCTCCTTGGAAGGGTAGGGAGATAGGATTGGGTACGGGCATTCTAGCGCAAGTGGGGAATAAAGGTGAGTGAAGTTCACGCGCCGGCGGGTTGCTGTTGGGTCATGCAGTGCAGCGTGCCGAGGCCGAGGACCAGGTCGCGGCAGGCGACTCCGACGACTTCGCGTCCGGGGAACAGACCGGCGAGGGTGTTGAGAGCGACGCGATCATTGGGGTCGTTGAACGTCGGGACGATGACGAGTTTGTTAGCGATGTAAAAATTGGCGTAGCTGGCGGGGAGGCGCTGGTTGTCGAAATAAATTGGCGCGGGCATGGGAAGAATTTCGATGCGGAAGGGGCGGCTGTTGAGGTCCTTCATGGACTTCAGGAGGGCGAGGTTTTCCTGAAGGGGGACGTAGTTGGCGTCGTGGGGATCTTGCTCGACGACGGTGACGATAGTAGTGGGGCTGACGAAGCGGGCGAGATCGTCGACGTGACCGTGCGTGTCGTCGCCGGCGATGCCATTTTTCAGCCAGAGAACTTGCGTGACGCCGAGATAGCTGCGGAAGACGTGGGCGTAGTCTTCACGGGTGAATCCGTGATTGCGCTGCTGGCGCTTGCTGAGCAGGCACTCTTCGGTGGTGAGCAGGGAGCCGCGGCCGTTGACGTCGATGCTGCCGCCTTCGAGGACCACGCGGCGGCCCTTGTAGGCGGGCTGCCAGACGAAGCGCTTGAGTTTTTTGTTTACGCTGGTGACGGCGAGGGCGTCTTTTTTGTGATTACCGTATTTCGCCCAGCCATTGAAAAGCCAGTGCGTGTAGGCGACTTCACCGGCGCTGCTTCTCACGCAGATGGGGCCGGAGTCGCGCATCCAGCCGCGGTCGGTGGGGACGCGGAAGAAATCGACAGCCGCGAGATGCACGCCGGATTTTTTCAGGATGTCGCGCACGTGCGATTCGGCGGCGCGGTTTTGGACGAGCAGGTAGACGCGCTCGACGCGCGCAAGATGGCGAACGATTTCGGCGTAGGCCCAGGGGATGGCGGGAAATTTTCCGGGCCAGTCGGATTGTTCGTGGGGCCAGCCGAGCCAGGTGGCTTCGTGGTGCTCCCACTCAGCAGGCATCCAGAGACCACGTTCGAAAGGAGTGGAGGCGCTTGCGGGTGTGGGCATGCGGATTATTCGCCCAGCCAGCGATTCAAGATGGGGCCGTAGGCGTCGATGCGGCGGTCGCGCAGGAAGGGCCAGTTGCGGCGAGTGTCTTCGCTTTTTGCGGGATCGCACTCCACGACGAGGATTTCTTCTTTGTCGTTGGAAGCTTCGGAGACGATTTGGCCGAAGGGGTCGGCGACGAAAGAGTTGCCCCAGAATTCGAGGCCGGGATCGCC
>Ga0307475_10001551_pt1 | contig 13665 bp, 10 predicted proteins | sample atmos_gasesECM1C_FD_203317 | JGI IMG/M metagenome (GOLD analysis project Ga0307475, IMG submission 203317) | Hardwood forest soil microbial communities from Morgan-Monroe State Forest, Indiana, United States - atmos_gasesECM1C_515 | ecosystem: Environmental > Terrestrial > Soil > Temperate... | reverse complement strand
GCTGGTCCTCTACAACGACGGTATGACCGACGATGACACTTCGCCACTGGGGGCTCCGCAACGCGCGCTGATGAACCCGGGCATTTACCTGCCGCAGACTCCTAGAATCCCGAAGCTCGATTTCCGCACCGAGATGGTGTGGTCGGACCCTCCGGCGCTCTCGAACCGGGGCGGCAAATACGTCTACTACAACGGTGCCTACCGCGACTCGCATACCAACGAGGGGCACCTCCTCGGTTCCTGGGTAGGCAGGGAGGGTCACGGTCTTCAACTCTGGAGCACCTATTGGCTTTCGCCCCGCAGCCCGCTGCAACTGGGATACCGGAAAGCTCATGTCGACCGCGATTTCATTCCGGCGGGCGGTGACATTCAGGATTTCTCTGCCCGAGCGACTTTTCAACTGGGCCCGGAAGTGGAGATTGCCACGTTTCTCCAGTACGAACGTTGGAACTTCCCCGTTCTATCACCCCTCGCCGGACCGAACACGGTGGCCTCGGTTGAGCTTACCTACCATCCGTGCGCAAGGTACTGAACTTTCAATGAACCTAGAAATCAGTATCTCCTAAACAAGAATCCCGGAAACCAGGATTCCGGAACCATGATCTTCAACAATGATGTTCAACAATGATGTTCGAAATTAATGATCTTCGAAATCACGACCTCAGAAACAATAATGTCAGAAAAACTGATCTCCGAAAGATGTAAGCCGCGAGCCGAATCGTCCGAGTTGGCCGGAAGCTGCTGCGCTGGCGTACCGGCCCGCGCGATGCTCCGATGGATCGTAACCGCGTTGTTCGGCCTGCTCGCGTTGCCCGGCCTCGGATGGGCTCAAACCACGCTGCATACGCCTACGGCTGACGACCCGCAATGTCTGGATCGGGACTGCCCGCCTGCCCCCAGAACCTACGAGGGCACTGTCGATCCGGCAACCGGCAATGCGAGGAATCAAGCGGGCACGGTACCGCGTCCCGCTGAGGCGATGCCGAATGACACCGTTTCGGGCAATAACAGCAACAACGACGAACAGGACCAGAGTGCGGAACCAGCCCGGCATCCAAAGCGGGGTTTCCCGTTGAAGACGGATGCGGTCCCTGAAGCGCCGCCCAATGAATTTCAGGAATTTGTGGCCAGCTCCGTCGGCCGCAGGTTGCCCATTTATGGACATAGCTTGTTTGACCGTGTCCCCACAACTTTCGCTCCCATCGACCGGATTCCGTTGACCGAAGATTACCTGATCGGACCGGGAGACGAAATTCTGATCAGGGCCTGGGGACAAATTGATTTGGACGGCAAACTGGTAGTCGACCGGGAGGGCCAGGTTTTTCTGCCCAAGGTGGGCACGCTTTCCGTGGCTGGATTGAAATTCCAGCAACTGCCGGAATATTTCAGGAGCGCGATTGGGAGAGTGTTTCGTAACTTCGATTTGACGGTCAGCCTGGGACGTTTACGATCCATTCAAGTCTTTGTCGTGGGACAGGCGCGGCGTCCCGGAAGTTACACCGTCAGTTCACTCTCTACGCTCGTCAACACATTGTTCGCCTCGGGAGGACCCTCGGCCAGTGGGTCGCTGCGGAGGATCCAACTGAAACGAAATAACAGTGTGGTGACGGAGTTTGACTTCTACGACTTGCTCTTAAAAGGGGACAAGTCGAAGGACGCGCGATTATTGCCCGGGGATGTGATCTATATCCCGCCGTCCGGGCCGTCCATTGCCATCGCTGGCAGCGTGAATGTGCCCGCGATTTACGAATTGCGGGAGGGGGCGAGTCTTGGAAGCGCGGTCGAGATGGCGGGAGGTCTCGCCACGACTGCGGATGGACAAAAGGCGGTGGTCGAACGCATCGACAACCACGACACGCGCCGGGTCGAAGAATTTCCTCTGGATGGACAAGGGTTGGAGCGGGTGTTAAAGGACGGAGATGTGGTCCGCATCTTCTCGCTTTCTCCCCGTTTTCAAAACGCAGTGACGCTGCGGGGGAATGTCGCTCATCCCGGACGCACGGAATGGCGTAGCGGCATGCGTCTGAAGGATGTGATCCCGAACCAGGACGCTCTGGTCACCCGAGATTACTGGCGCGCCACCAACTCGGCAGCGAACGCGGGCAAAAGAGGCGGCAAACCGATCACATCCGACTCCGGGCGTGACAATCTGGTTGCGATCGCGGGTGAGAGTGTTGAACAACAGCTCGAGGGGCAATCGGCCTCAGCAAAAGCAGCCGCAGCGGCAGGTAGTGCAAAACTGCGAAACCAGATCACGCGCAATGCTCCGGAGATCAACTGGGATTACGCGGTCATTCAGCGGCTGAACCCGCAGGATCTTACGACGCGCCTCGTCCCTTTCAACTTAGGCAAACTGGTGCTGCACGGAGATGAGCAAAACAATCTGGCGCTCGAGCCGGGCGACGTCATTACCATTTTCTCGCAGAACGATCTCGCGGTTCCACTCGATAAACAGAGCAAGTTCGTGCGCCTGGAGGGAGAGTTTCGCACCGCCGGTGTCTACCGGGCCGAAGCGGGCGAAACCGTCCGCCATCTGGTGGAACGCGTCGGCGGATTTACTCCGAGCGCCTACCTCTACGGAGCTGAATTTACGCGCGAATCGGTGCGTGCCGACCAGCAGAAGGGGCTGGATCAACTGATCGAGAAACTGGAGGAAGACATCTCCCGCAATGCCATGGCTCCCTCCGGAGTCAATCCCGACGAAGTTGCCGACAACCGCGCTAAGCTCGATGCTCAGCGGCAACTGGTAGAGAAACTCCGGGAAGTAAAGGCTACCGGGCGCGTGGTCCTCGATCTGACCCCGACCTCCAAGGCGGTGTCCGACCTGCCCGAAATCGCGCTCGAAGATGGCGACCGCTTCGTGGTCCCATATCGCCCGTCGACTGTCGAGATGCTGGGCGCGGTTTATAACAAGAACTCGTTCTTGTATCGGCGTGAGGCGCGTTTGGACGATTATCTGAAGCGGGCGGGTGGGCCTACACGAGACGCGGACACAAGCCGAATGTTTGTAATTCGCGCCGACGGCTCCGTCCTCAGCAAGCAATCGGTCAAGGGACTGTGGAACGGAGGGTTCGCCTCTCTTCGCCTCATGCCGGGCGACGCCATCGTGGTACCGGAGCGCCTGTCCCACGGCTCGCTCCTCAAGGGCTTAAGAGATTGGAGCCAGGTCTTCTCGCAGTTTGCCCTGGGCGCGGCAGCCATCCGGGTCGTGCAATGAGCTTCGTTGCAACGAACAATAAACACGGCCGGACCGGGAACTCTCCGCGTGGATGCCCAACGGGGGAGAGCGGGCACTCAGACCTTGGAAGTTCGAACCATGCCGACTGAAACCCTGGACGTTGACAATCTGAACGTTGACAGTCTTGACGTTGACAGTCTTGAACATGAAACCCCGCCTTTGCGGCCGGCGGCGAGTACCGTCCGGGGCGGGCCCAACGAGTGCTACGCGCTCGATCTGCTGATCATCCTGTCCCGGCGCAAGCAGATCATCCTGCGGACCACTTTGGCCGCCGCCGTTCTGGCCGCTATCGTTTCGCTGTTGTTGCCTAATCGCTACACCGCCACCGCCAGCATCCTGCCGCCTCAGCAAAGCCCGTCGCTGGCCGCGTCGATGATCGGGCAACTGGGCGCATTGGGGCCGATGGCGGCAATGGCCCAGAAAGATCTGGGGCTGAAAAATCCGAACGACCTGTATGTAGGAATGCTGCGCAGCCGCACCGCCGAAGAGGCATTGATCCGCCGCTTCGATCTGCTTCGAGTGTATCGCGACAAGAAAATGTCGGATGGCCGCGGGGATTTGGAAGACGCCACCACCATCGTGCTCGGCAAGGAGGGTTTCGTCACCATCTCGGTCGAGGATAAAGACCGCAGCCGCGCTCCCCAAATCGCCAACGCCTACGTGGAACAGTTGCGCAAGTTGACGCAGGACCTCGCCGTAACCGAAGCCGAACAGCGACGCCTGTTTTTCGAGCGGCAGTTGGAGCTTGCCAAGAACAATCTGGCCGACGCGGAACAGGCGTTGAAGGAAACTGAACAGAAGACTGGCTTGATTCAATTGGATGGTCAGGCCAAAGCAATTATCGAGTCTGTGGTTAAACTGCGAGCGCTGATGGCCGCGAAAGAAGTGGAATTACATGCCATGCGCCTGTTTTCGACCGAGCAGAATCCCGATGTCATGCTCGGCGAGCAGGAACTCTCCGGCCTGCGCGCGCAGTTGGCACTCCTCGAAAAGGACAGCGGAGGCACGGGGAATGTGCAGGTGCCGGTCGGCAACGTTCCGGAAGCCGGCCTGCAGTATGTCCGCAAACTGCGCGATGTAAAGTATGCCGAGACCATTTTCGAGATGCTCGCGAAACAATATGAAGCTGCAAGGCTCGACGAGGCAAAGACCGCTGCCATCATCCAGGTCCTCGATCCTGCCATCGAACCAGACCGGAAATCTTCACCGCCCAGATCTTTGATAGTCGTGATCGTGACCCTGCTCGGATTCTTGGGTTCGGCGGGGTACATATTATTGGCCAAGGCTATCTACCGGCTGCGTCTGAATCCCGATGTCAACGCTCGTTTGACCACGCTCAGGACAACGTTTTTTTCGCAAGATTTCCAGCCCCGCGCTTGACCGAGCAACATTTAAAGCGAATGTCACAGCGAATGCAAATGAATTCTTCTCCGACAACATACCGATCCACCGCCGCTGAGTCTCCCGAGCTATCGCCCAAATTCGGAGCCGCAATCGAGATCCTCAGCTGCCTGACCGCCCTCGCTGCCGCTACCCTCTGCTTCCTAATGAACTGGCTTACCTGCAATGGGGCCGCGGTTCTAACCGTGCTGTTGCTCATTTCGCTGATAGGCCTCGCGTGGAAACGGTTCGATGGCGGACGGCATCCTTGTTTCTTTTTCCTGTGCATGTTGACTCTGTTCCAGGCCGGACGCCTGATCGCGTACTGCGCCGGAGGCGAGACGGACATATTCCGGATCACATTGATGACGTCTGATCAATTTGACGTGTCGCGGAATGTGGCGGGCTCGGCGCTGCTGTTGATTGCGCTCTCCGCCATCTGCATTTATGCCCCCTGCCGATGGAACTACCGCCCGTCTTCTCCGGCCGGTAGCGGATCTTTTAGCCGTTTCCTGCCCTACCTCTACCTTCTGTTCTCGTTGAGCGTACCCGTGCAGCTCTACAAGAATTTCTGTTATTACCAGTACGCGAAGGACCATGGCGGATATCTCGTGGTTTTTATCGACCATGGAGGTATGGCTGCAAGCATACCCATGGCGGTTCGCGCCATTTCGCTCATCAGCCTGCCCGCGTTCGTCGGCATCTTTGTTCTGGAGCGGCGGAAGCGATTCCTCCGCACCGCAACCGTCGTGTACTTCGTGATTGCAGCGCCGATTCTAATGATGGGCTCGCGAGGCGCCGCTTTCAGTCTGGTGCTTTCGCTCTGGTATCTCGCCAAGGTGAGGTCCGGACACCGCGCCCGCCTGTATTCGGCTGGGCTTCTAGGAGCAGGGCTCGTTCTGGCTGGATCTCTGGTCGGCTCCTTCCGCGCCGGGAATGTCGAGTCCAGTGTGCTCGCCGCCCCTTTCCATTTCGTTGCCGGCCAGGGCGCGTCACTCAATGTCACCGAGGTCGCGGTCGCCTACCGGCGGCGCTTCGCTCTCCACATCCTTTCGAATCTTGCCGACGAATTGAGGTCGGCGTTCTCTCCGACCGATCATATGGCGTACGTTGCGGGAAAGAATTTTGACGCCGATGTTTCAATGTTTCTCAATCCAACCGCATATCAAATGGGGAATGGCGGCGGCTCCTCGTATCTGGCGGAAGCTTATGTGGCGGGCGGTCTCGCGGGAGTCGTAGTCGTCTCCGCAGCGCTCGGCGCTCTTTTTCACGGAATGAACCTGTACGCCAAGAATCCTTTCGGGCTCTTCCTGATCGCCATGATCCTGCCCGATGTCCTTCTTATGCCTCGAGGCGGACTGCTGGACTGGGTATCGGCGTCGCTGCGAGTTGGCATCTCGGTTCTCCTGCTCGTGGCCGGATGGTATTTCTATCAAGCCATCGCCCGAATAGGCGTCATTCTTAGGGGTACCAACCTATTGGGAAGCAACGGCGCCCTCGACCACAGCTCGTAGAAACCTCCCATGCAAAATACTCGCAATTGACGACCTATCCGGAGGAAATCCATGTTCTCACTTATTGTCGCTACTCTCAACCGCGTCACTGAGCTTGACCGCTTACTGGTCAGCCTCGAGGAACAAATCTATCGCGATTTTGAAGTCCTGGTGGTGGACCAGAATCCCGACGACCGGCTGGTCCCCATGCTGCGTCTTCATTCCCGCCTCGCGATTCGGCACTTGCGCTCGGAACGCGGACTCTCCCGCGCCCGTAACGTAGGTCTTCGAGCCGCGCGCGGCGATATCATCGCTATTCCCGACGATGACTGCTGGTATCCGAAAGATCTGCTGGCTACCGTAGCTGCATGGTTCGAGACCCATTCCGAATTCGGATTGCTGTTCACCACCTTGCGCACGGCTGACAACCTGCACTCCGGGCCAAAAACACCAGGCGAGCGGCGCTGCTGCGCGAAGAGCGATCTCTCGACATGCCTGTCGGCATCGGCGGCACTGTTCATGCGAGGGCAGGTCGCGACCGCGGTCGGCGGTTTCAATGAGTACCTCGGCATCGGCGCCGCCTCCAAATATCAGGCGGGCGAGGAAAGAGACTACGTCTTGCGAGCGCATCAGAAGGGCTTCCAGTTTTGGTACGAGCCCTCGTTCACGGTCCATCACCCGCCCTTTGGCACGATCGAGCGCCTCAAAAGAACCACTTACACGTACGCCTTATGCGAGGGGTGTGTGCAGAGAATGTACCGCTATCCGATGCGCAAAGTGGGCCGGGATCTTATCCGATCTTTTGGCGGAGCCGCAGTCCGGCTGTGCCAGGGTGACTGGTTCAACGCATCGGTGTATATGCTGCGCGGGACGGGTCAACTGGTTGGCTATATTTCCGGTCCGCGCGACCTAGGCCGCCGCGCCGCGCCACCTGTCCGGTAGTGAGAGCGCGTTCCATCTCAGCTCCATATCGCAATTGTCCATATTGCCATTGTCCATGAAGATTCCATTTCGCGGGCTGTTCAAGAATATCCTTCGCCTCGGGTCCGGCGAACTTTTGAGCCGATTATGTGGAATTGCGACCGCGGTGCTGCTCGGACACCGCTACGGGGTCGTGGTCCTGGGTGTCTACGCGCTGGCCCAGGGCTTGAGCCAGTACGTGCAGCCGCTGATCGACTTCGGCCTGCGACAGGTGGGAGCGCGGCTGTTGGCCTTGTATCCTCACGCGGCGAGCGAGATTGTCGAGCGGGTGCAGCGGCAGCGCCTGTGGACGGCGGTCCTCGTCCTGCCGCTGATCGCGATTTACGCCGCATTCGCGGCGCTGCCTGCCGAAATGAAGGTCTTCCTGTTCGCCTTTTCGGCAGTGGGCGGGCTCTATGCCATTTCTCTGGACTGGGTCGCTTGGGGTCACGAGCGACTGTATCTGTTGGGCCTTGCGAGATCCGTCGTGCCCCTCAGCATCCTGGTATTTCTCATGATCGGCAGGTCGCCCGGGCAGCGCGTCCTGTGGTGGGCGGTAGCCGGGAATGCTTTTGGGTACCTGCTGCAGGGCGCGATCTTCTGGACGTGGTGGAGAAGGCAACCATCCCGGCCAGCGCACGGCGAGATCCTGGACGCCGTGCGCGAGTCGCTGGCCTGGCGGCGCACCCGCATTATGGGCCTCGCATGGCTATGCAACCTGGCCTTCAACACCATCGATGTTCTGATGCTCGGTCTCATGTCAAACCCGGAACAGATCGGTCTCTACGGTGCCGCCTACCGTGTCTTGAATCAGGTGCTGGTCACGTACTACCTGCTGACCCAGGTTCTCTATCCGCGGTTTGCCCGGCATGGTGTCGAAGACCGAGCCCGCATGCTGCGGGCCCACATCCTTCTGCCTCTGCTCGGAGTGGGGATCTTACTCGCGGTCGTCATTTCGGTTTCCCGCCGGACGGTGCTCACCATTATGTTTGGACATCAGTTCCTGGCAGCATGCCCGCTGCTTCTTCTGCTGGCCTGGTCCATACCGCTCGATTTCATGACCTCTTACTTGAGCAACGCCTTCATCGCCTGGGGCATGGAGAAGAAGGTCTTGCTTTGCACCGGAATCGGCGCTGCCAGCAACATCGTCTTGAACCTTGCTCTCATACCACGTTACGGGGCTCGGGGAGCGGCAATCAATACGCTTCTTTCTTACGCAATATTCTTGACCACTCTGTGCTTTGTCGGGAGAACGGTGAAACAACTGGCCCCGGGAACCCAGCTCCAGATGGACGCGGCCGCTTGCCCGTAGCCGCATACCGAGATTGGCGCTGGGAAAACGCCACATTCAAAATGGCCGCGAGAGATGTTGTCCCCATCATATTGTTTCGGAGAACCAATGAGCTGTGACGTAAGCGTCATCACCCCAACCTATAACTCGTCTTCTACCCTCAAAAGGGCGCTGGACTCAATTTATGGCCAGTCGTTGCTTCCCCGGGAAATCATCGTCGTGGATGATGGCAGTGACGACTGGGAGCAGTCCAGGGTGATCGCAACTTCCTATCCCGGTTGCATAGCGATTCGTTTTATTCACCTAGATAAGAACCAGGGACCCTCCACTGCAAGAAACATTGGCATCTCGGCCGCCCGGGGCCGCTACCTGGCATTTCTTGACTCGGACGACGTTTGGTACGAGGACAAAGTCGCGATCCAACACGGACTCATGACGAACCACAATCTTGACTTTTCTATGCACCGGTATTGTCACGATATGACTCGCTTGGGATGCGATCGAGATAGAGACAGAGGCAGAGAAGCTAGCAACGACATGTCGTCGCCATCTTTTTCGTCGCTTTCCTCCTGGACTCCCCTATTACGAAACGATAGTACGAATTCGGTGATGGTATTGAAGGAGAAAATGGTGTTCTACGACACTTCGTTGTGCCGAGGCGAAGACTTTACGTTGTATATGGAATTGCTTTCGAGGCCCGGGTGTCGCGCCCTGTATATAAGGCGCGTCCTGGCCGGGGGTTTCAAGAGCACCATCGGTGCATCAGGCCTGAGTCACGATGTGAAGGCCATGCACGTTGGGCGAATGGTCGCCTTGAAGAAACTGACCGATCGAGGCTGCATCAGTATATTTCAGTACCTTTTTGGAATTTCCACGGAGACGGTGAAATATCCCATTCGCGTTCTCCGGGTATCGTTGCGCACGCGAGTTGCGACCTAGCCTGGTTGCGCAAATCCTCATGGACAACAACAAAGCAACGCTAAAGCGGCTTCTTTACAGCGATCTCGCACGCCATGCTGAACTCGAGGGCAGGCCAGTTGCCCGACCCCTCTTCACCGGACTGCTCCGCCGCCTGTTGCACCCCCGGTTTCTGCCCATAGTGCTGTGCCGTGCGAGCCGTGCGGCCCGGCTTCGGAAGATCCCGGCCCTGCCAGAACTGCTGACCTATCTCAATATTGTGCTCTTTGGGCTCGAGGTCACTCCGCGCTGCGAGATAGGGCCGGGCATTTTTTTCCCGCATCCGTCAGGAACCGTGATTGGAGCATGGCGCATCGGCCGGAACGTAACCATCCTCCAGGGCGTTACGCTCGGCGCCAAGAGAATGGATTTGGGTTTTGATTCCGGACTGCGTCCCGAGATCGGTGACAACGTAACACTCGGCGCGGGCTCGAAGATTCTGGGCGGCATCCACATCGGCGACAACGTAACCGTCGGCGCGAACTCTGTGGTGGTGGATTCAGTCGAACCAGGCAACACCGTGGTTGGCATTCCCGCCCGCGAAATATCGAAACAATCTCATCGAAATAACGAGATGCGAGCGCAATAAAAACAATAAATGAGGAGAAATCAATGGAACTTATCTTGGATCTAACCGTGATCATACCCAGCTGCAATACCCGGCGCTTGCTGCGCGATTGTATTTCCTCGATTTATGAACATACCCGCGGCATCACCTTTGAAGTCATCTGTATTGATGACGTGTCGCGCGACGGCAGCGCGGACATGGTTGCCATGGCGTTCCCCGATGTGGTCCTCGTCCGGAACCAAGCCAACCAGGGTTATGTCAGAAACACCAATCTCGGTATGCATATGTCGCGGGCGCGCTATGCCTGCCACTTGAATAGCGATACCCTTCTGATCAGCAATGCCTTCCGCCCGCTGGTCGAATACATGGACGAGAATCCGCAGGTCGCCGCCTGTGGCCCCAAGCTGTTGAATCCGGATCGCACAGTGCAGCACTGCATCCGCCATTTTTCCGGACCCGGCACGATGGTGTTACAGGCGCTCAACTGGCACAAACTTGTTCCGCGGAGCCGGCTCACGGATCGTTACTATGCTACCGGCTTCGACTACTCGAAGGCGCAACCGGTCGATAGCATCGGTACAACCGCCTACATTGTCCGGCGGTCCACCTGGGAGAATGCGGGCATGCTGGATGAACGCTTCCGGCTCTTTGTTTCCGACCTGGCCTACAACTTCATGCTCAAACAAAAGGGCTACCCGGTGCATTACACGCCTTGCGCGGAAATCGTCCACTTCGGGAGCCAAAGCGTTAACCAGAACCCGCTATCCTCGCTCGGCGAACTCCACGACGCGCTGATCGCCTTCAACGAGGCCTACGACTACTTTGGCAAGAGTCGCGCCAGCAAGCTTCTGGTTCGTCTGGCCGTACGCGTACGCGATTACTTGAAGCGCGCGGAACACTCCCTGAGTTCCGATAAGCGCGTGATCAAGGGACCGGGCGCGCCTCCGAGGGCAAGGGCTTCGGCTTCGTAGCTCGCGGATTCTCGCAAGCCAACATTTCCTAAAACGTTGCCTTCTTCCAGATCGAGGGGATCGCTTTTTCTCATAGTCCTCGACGTGTCCCCGACATGGGCCGCGACAACAGTCACGACATTACTACACAAGATGGTCACCTCAATGGTCACGACAACTCTGGTTCTTTCGGCGTACCGACTTCCGGCCTGGAAGCGGGGCATGGATCTGGCTCTCGGAGGAATGATCCTGATCTTGTCCAGTCCTCTCTTTGTGCTGTGCTGGGCCGCGGTACGGTTGACGTCTCCCGGCCCCGCCCTGCATTGGTCCGAGCGCGTGGGAAAAGATAATCGTCTTTTTGACATGCCCAAGTTCAGGACGATGCGCGTCAACACTCCGCAGCTGGCGACGCATTTGTTGGACCGGCCGGAACGCTATCTGACCCCGGTCGGAGCCCTGTTGCGCAAGACCAGCCTTGACGAATTGCCGCAACTGGTCAGTGTCTGGAGGGGAGATCTGAGTTTGGTCGGACCCCGTCCAGCGCTCTTCAATCAGGACGATCTGATCGCGCTTCGCACCCGTCACGGCGTGCATCGATTGGTTCCGGGGATTACCGGCTGGGCGCAAATCAACGGCCGCGATGAGTTGGAAATTCCACTCAAGGTTCGCTTTGACACCGAATACATGGCGGCGCAGTCGCTTCCGCTGGACTTGAAGATCATAGCGCTCACCCTGTGGCGAGTGCTCAAGGCGGAAGGCGTGCAACACTAGGCCTCAATTAGTCCCGCCCTTCGATTCCCAGGGGCTCAGCGGCTGAAGCCGCGCTCTATTCGGCGGCGCTTGCGGCGCGACTGAAGTCGTGCCCTTCCCAAAACACCTGCGTTTTTCTGGCGGTCGGCAAGGCTAACTGCCAAGACCAACGACTGTCAACCAATGACGGTCAACTCAACCACCAAGAAGGTGACCCAGTCCATGAGAAGACTCAATAAGAAGTCCCCTGCTCTGTTACATTGCCGATCGCTGTTGGTGCTGGTATTGCAAATCGGTCTTATTCTCTGTTCGCTGGTATGCGCCTGGCTCTTGCGATTCGAGTTCAGGATGCCGGACCCAAGCCTGCTATGGACCGCCGCTCCCATTCTCATTATCGTTCGCCTCGCGGTCACGCCATTTTTCAATCTTATGCATGGCTGGTGGCGCCATACCGGGATCAGCGATGCCGTCGACGTCTTGAAAGCCATCCTTGCCGGTTCGTTCGCGTTCCTGGTCATCGTGCGCTATGGGTTGGGACTGAAAGTTTTTCCGCTGTCCATTTATGCTTTGGAGGCGTTAATCACCTTTACGCTTCTGACCGGCGTGCGCGTACTCTCGCGCATGCTTGCGGAAACCGTGCGGGCGGATTCAACCTCGAAACGCTTACTCCTGGTTGGCGCCGGACATGCCGCCCAGATGATCATTCGCGAAACCCAGGTAGCGGAGACCGGCTATCGGGTGATCGGTTGTGTCGATGACAATCCACTCAAGAAAGGCCTGCGAGTTCTGGGCGTACCGGTGCTTGGCCCCGTCCAGGCTCTGACGAAAGTCGTTGGCCAGCAAAGAATCGACGAAGTTCTAATTGCGATTCCGTCGGCTAGCCCTATCCAGATGCGCCGCCTGGTGGCAATCTGTAAAAAAACAACCACTTCTTTCCGAACCGTCCCTTCAATGAAGGAATTGATCGCGGGTCGAGTCACCTTGCAGCAGGTTCGGGAAGTTTCGCTCGCGGATCTTCTCGGGCGTATCCCGGTCGACCTCGATCTGGAATCGGTGCGGGAGCATATTCGGGACCGCGTGGTCATGGTGACTGGTGCCGCGGGATCCATCGGTTCCGAACTGTGCCGTCAAATCAGGACGTACAAACCGAAACTTCTCGTGTGCCTCGACCAGAATGAAACCGGGATCTTTCATTTGCAGCATCAGCTTGCCCAGGGCGAGGATGCCGAGCGCACGGCGTTTTGTGTCGCCGACTTCTGCAACCCGGAACGCATGCGCAGAATATTCCTGACCTATGGGGTTGAGATCGTCTTCCATGCCGCCGCCTACAAGCACGTGCCCGTAATGGAGTCCAATGTGGAGGAGGCGGTCAGCAACAATGTTTTCGGATTGCTGGCCTTGCTGAACGTGGCGCAAAGTTCGAATTGCGCGACTTTCGTAATGATTTCGTCCGACAAGGCGGTGAATCCGACGAACGTCATGGGCTGCACCAAGCGGGTGGGAGAATTGATTCTCGCAGCCTGGCCCGGAGAGCGGCTGCGCTGCGTGTCGGTCCGATTCGGCAACGTCCTCGGATCGAACGGAAGCGTGATTCCGCTCTTCCAGGAACAGATCCGTCAAAACCAGCCCATCACCATTACTCACCCCGAGATAACCCGCTTTTTCATGACCATTTCCGAAGCGGTCAGCCTGGTGTTGCAGGCCTTCGCGATCGGACGGAACGGCGACATCCTCGTGCTCGACATGGGAGAGCCGGTTCGGGTCGCGGATCTGGCGAAGACTCTGGTTCGCCTCTCCGGCAAATCCCGCCCGGAGTTCAAATTCATTGGCCTCCGTCCGGGCGAAAAACTCTTCGAAGAACTCTTTTATCCGGACGAGCGGGTCATGCCCAGCGCCTGTGAAAAGATAGCCTGCACGGAAAGCGTAAAGCTCGCCTGGCCGGCGTTGAAGCATAGTCTAGACGAACTCTATGTCGCCGTGTCGTTCGGCAAGCGAGCCTCGATCCTCGCCCAACTCAAGCAAATCGTTCCGCAATTCACCTACTCCGGTTGCGATCAGGCGGGGACCGCGGTCGGTGT
>Ga0307475_10001550_pt1 | contig 13668 bp, 16 predicted proteins | sample atmos_gasesECM1C_FD_203317 | JGI IMG/M metagenome (GOLD analysis project Ga0307475, IMG submission 203317) | Hardwood forest soil microbial communities from Morgan-Monroe State Forest, Indiana, United States - atmos_gasesECM1C_515 | ecosystem: Environmental > Terrestrial > Soil > Temperate... | reverse complement strand
TCCGCAAGCAAGAACTAAGGTGAGTAACGCCCCGAGCACGGCGAATTTGCGCATGCAAGTTTTCTCGGCCCAGGGAAGGGAAGTGATTTTGAGCTTTATTGGTTCTTCAGCAGCGCTCGCACGTGCGCTTCTTCCGACAGCGGCAGCGCGTCCCCGTGTCCCAGGCAAGTGTACACGGACACTTCCTTGCTTCCCAGCTTCGTCAAGGGCGCGCCCGTGGTTTTATCGCGATTCAGGCAGAAAATGCCTCTTTGATTTTTCGTGAACCTCGGCGAATGGGCCCAGGCCACATCGTTCTGATTGGGATACCTCACCACAACTTTGTTTCCTTTGACTTGGCCACCCTTCAGGACCGATTGAATCTCCACCACCGCCTCATGCCAATCAGGGTCATGTTCCGTCACGTGCAAAGGCGCGCCTGACTTGGCCTTGGGAGCATTCCATTTATGAACATCCGTGACGCGCCCGACGACGACAAAATCCGATTCGTTCATGCGCTCTTTCAATTCTTGATCGCTGAGTTGGCCCGGTGCCTGTCCCGGTCGATTCTTTCCCGCTCCCGGCGCCGGAACCGCCTCATTTGCGTTACCCAGCACATGCCCCAGCTCTTTTACCGCGACGCCCGAGCCAAAAATCCAACCGTCGGTATAGAAAGTTGCGCGCGTTCCTTCCTGGAACGCGGAGGCATCTTTTGCGTCCACCGTGACGCTATCGCCCCTCTTCAACGACACCGCCGCGGGCTTTTTCAGGATCGCATCCACGCGCACGACAATCGTCTGCGCCGACTTGGGCACGTCCGCAAACGAAGTGGCGGCGAGCTGACTCACCGTTCCCGAGAAAACGATGCTTGCTTTGCCCATCAACGTGGCTTGGTTGTCCGTTGCCTGCGACGTTGCGGCATTCGTCGAGCCGCACAAAGTCAGCAACACACCGGCTCCCCACAGACTGCTTCGCATGAGCACTGACGAAATCTTCATAGATGCCTCCTTCTCCCGCGCTTTCGAGCAATTCCCGCGCGCTTTTGCGCAAACGCGCTCACGGGATCACCGGAACGCTAAAATAAAATGGATCGATGGAAATGGGCACGAGGTTGCCTGCGCCGTCGTTGAGCGTCCTGGCGCCGAAATCCGCGGCCCGCTGAAACGTCACGCCGTGCGGGAAATCCGCAAAATCCGGGGTGTTGTTCGCGCAAAAGACCCCACGAAACTCGTTCCCCGCCGAAAGCAGATAATCGTAGTCGCCCAAATAGGGCAGGAATTGCTCCGCCGGCTGATCCGCCGGAACGGTGGCCAGCACGGTGTCCTGCGACGTGGTGAACCCATCGTGCGATTGCACCAGGTGCGTGACCCAGCGTCCGCCGCTCAATTGCTGGTACAGAAATCCCACCGCGCCATTGTTGGCGATGGCCAGCGCGACATTCGTCGCATTGTGAATCGTCGTGCCCGGCAAGTCCGCTTTCGACCACGTCACCCCGCGATCGGTGGAATTCCTCACATGCAGCGTATAAATGTCACCCTTGCTGCCTTTGTCTGCCCAGCCGACATACACAATCGAGCTTTTGTTCGGGTCCACTGCAATCGAAAGCGTCGAGCCAATCCGTTCCTGCCCCAGCGCCGGCGCGTTGGACCATGGAATGGAAGCGTTCTTCACAACCACCCGCCCCGGCAGCTTATCCGAAGGATCCGTCAGCGCTTGAAAAGGACTCGCGCCGGTCGCCGCGGCATCATCCCGTACCACCACCACGTCGCTGGTCGCCGTCTTGCCGTCAAATTTGCGCCAGCCGAGAAACGCCGCGTACACGGTACCGTCGTTCGCCACCGCCGGCCGCACCGACGGACCATCCTGCCCCGCAGTTTTGCGCCTCTCAATGCGAACCGATTTGTACGTCGCGCCCCCGTCTACCGATACATCGATGGTCGCGGTCTGCCCGTTCGACTGATTGAAATCGTTCACGCCGACATAGATGCGGTCGCCGCTCGAAACACCCAGCGCGCGCACGAACGGCTGGTCCACATTACCGCGCATGGATTGCACGTTCATCGTGGCGCTCGAGGCGACATCGACCGATTCCGACTCGTCGAGCATCACGCCGGACGAGCAGTCGAGGGTACCGGCATGCAAATCGCCGCGCGGATGACTCTCACCTGTGGCCATCGCGTGCGTGATGTCGCAGGTCATTCGCGGCACCGGCGTAATCGCGTTCAGCGCCCAGCTTACCCCACCGTCCTGCGAAACGTACACCGGCGCATTCCCGGTCATCGAAAAGGGGTTGGGCGTGAATGCCGACGCCACCATCACTTGCGGATTGTCCTTTTGAATCGCCAGAAACGGCTCACTGTCTTGGTTGCTTTCCCCGCTCAGGCTCGCTGGAATCAGGTCGACGACCTTAATCGAACTCGGCGCGGGCGCTTGTCCTCGCGCTAACAGGAAACCCGCGGTCTTTTTGAACGCGGGGGCCAGTAAAGGGCTCAACAAAAGGGCGAACAGTGCGGCGAACAGAGCAAAACCTGGAAAGCGCAGCTTGGAAGCAACAGCTTTCATGGAAGTGGTCTCTCCTGTAATGGTATCCCTCAGCTGGCCACATTTCCGCCAGCGTAGGGTTCGCCTGCAGGTGAGCCGGGTTCCGCATGCCAGGCATACTGTCGTGCTCTTGGTTCAATCAAACGGCGTATCCGTTAACATACACCGGAGCCACTCCGTACACAATGCCCGGGTGACAGGAGGTTCGTCTGCGCTCTCTTTCCCGCGTTTACTCGCGCCGGTTCACCCTGAGGCAGAACCGAAGGGCGCTGCCTTCTTGTGCGCCTTCAGGAACGTCCCCTGCTCTAGCTCACGGAACGCCTCGCGCAACTGCTCCTGCGTATTCATCACAATCGGCCCGTACCACGCCACCGGCTCCTCGAGCGGCTTGCCCGACACCAGCAGGAAGCGGATTCCCTCCTCTCCCGCCTGCACCATCAACTCATCGCCGCGGTCGAACAGCACGAGGGACCGGTTGTCCGCCTCCGAGGGAGGAGGCGCGGTTTCCAGCCATCCCACTGGCTCCGTCGGAACCTCCAGCGGTTCTGAGGCGTTGCAGAATTTCCCCGTGCCCGCGAACACGTAGGCGAATGCGTGCCGTGTCACTCCCACCGGCAGCATCTTCCGCCGCCCCGGCGGCACACTCACATCCAAATAAATCGGGTCCGCCGCGATGCCTTCGACCGGCCCCGTCTTGCCCCAAAACTTCCCGCACACTACGCGCACTTGCGTCCCGTCGTCATCAGTAATCTCGGGAATCTCCACGGCTTTCACTTCCTGGTAGCGCGGCGGCGTCATCTTCAGCGCCGAGGGCAGGTTCGCCCACAACTGAAACCCGTGCATGCGCCCGGCGGGATCGCCCTTGGGCATCTCCTGGTGGATGATCCCGCCGCCCGCGGTCATCCACTGGACGTCGCCCGCGGCAATCGTTCCGCGATTCCCCATGCTGTCTCCGTGTTCCACCGTACCGGAGAGTACATACGTAATCGTCTCGATGCCGCGGTGCGGATGCCACGGAAAGCCCGCCAGATAATCCGCGGGCACGTCATTGCGAAAATCGTCCAGCAGCAGGAACGGATCGAACTCCTTCGTGTTGCCGAATCCGAACGCCCGCCGCAGGTGCACCCCCGCGCCTTCCACCGTCGGCTTCGCCCGTATCAGCCTCTTCACCGGCCGCAGTGACATATCCGCCTCCCCGATAGCTTACTTCCCTGATGAGCTCCTCAGGCTAATTCTCTCCCGCAATCCCGGATACAAAGACATCATGGCAAACGTCCATGGGTGGCCCAATCTTATGCTCCTCATCCTTGTCTCGTAAACGCGTATCCTAAAAAAGTCAACATGTGAGAGCTGCCGACTGGTCCGCGACATTATGGTTCACCGTGCGAACCCCGTCAAAAGGACTGCTTTCCCAGAACCTTTCAAGTAAACTCTCCCGCGCGCAATCTTCTGAAATGCGGCTCTCTTCGCCTTTCTTGGCGTTACGGAATCACCCGCTCGTGAGTAGGAAGATTTCCTCACTTCGTTCCGAGTCGTGTATTGCCGTTGGGCATGCATCCTGCCGAGCTTGTCGGGAGGATTCTCCTCATCTAACTGTTTACGACTGCCTCAGTCGGCTGCGGCGGGGCCAAACCGTGCGGCGGCGCGGGCGCGAGCCTTGGCGGCTTCGGCTTCGCGATGGCGCCGCGGAGCGGAGGTTTCTAGAGACTGCAACAGGCGCACCGAGGCGCGGGCGATCTCGTCAATGGCCGCGTTGAACGCGGCCTCGTTGGCTTTTGACGGGTGGTGGAAGCCCGTGATTTTCCGGACGAACTGCAGGGAAGCGGCGCGCACCTCTTCGGCCGTCACCGGCGGATCGAAATGGAAAAGCGTTTTGATGTTGCGGCACATGGCGCGACTCCAGTATCGGGCGGTCAGCCGTCAGTGGTAAGGGCTCGGGGTTCGGCCCTTCAGTATACCGCCGAAACCGGGAGCCCCCAGATAACGGCCCGGTTGGTGACGGTTGGTGAAAATGCCCCCGCAGCCAAGGCGGACCAAGCGAGTGAGACCGCACGAGAAAGGCACGAGAAATGCATTGACGTGAAGTACTTTGTAATATAGAGTACGTGGCGGAATGGAGCGCGAACCCGGAAGAATTCTCGTGCAAAGACCGGCGCTCCACCGTCGAGCACCCACCGACGAAAGCTGGACAAGGCACTTCCGGGACACGCGGCGCATGGACAAACAAGACTCGCAGCGATCGCCCGCCGCGGGATCGGCGGACGCTCGGAAAGCAACAGGCCAATCGGAAGCCAGCTCCATCACTGTCTCGGCAGCTGGATCATCGCGGAAAGGACTTCGAGATGCGGCGCGATTCTGGGAGCCGCGCCGGCTGCTTTACAACTTGGCGCTCTTTGGGGTCGTCCTGGGTTGGGTGACGAAAACGTGGCCGCATTTTCGACCGGCGATGACGCTGGAGTCGCTGGGCATCATGATGGTTCTGGCACTGCTAGCGAATCTTTGCTATTGCGCGGGGTATCTCGCGGAAATTCTGATTCAGAACAGCACTTCGTCGTGGAACCGCCAACGCTGGGCGGTTTGGGTCGTGGGTACGCTGCTGGCAATCCTTTTCGAAAATTATTGGATCGCCGACGAGATCTATCCGTTTGTGCGCTAAAGCCGCAAGCCACGCGCTGACAAGGGCCCGGGTTCGGCGCGCTAGCGACCGGGGTACCTGACGCGCGCCTGGCTCACCCGGAGCTGCGATCATTGCCAGGCCAGGCGCGCGCCAGTCCTCGGTGGACACGTAAGGGACGGCGCGCTGGCCTCGCCAGGCGAGTCTTTGATCGAGCTAGACTCACCAAGTGCCCTGTGAGCCATAGCGCAGCCGTCCTCTCGCATAAGGGAGGGCGCAGGCCCCAAAAGTATAGGGAAAAGGTTAGGGTCTTCACCTGAGGTTTTCGCGACGGCAAAAGTGCAGCGGCTCGCGTCAGCCGCCGGCAATGGCGCCGAGAATGAGCAACGGCTCCTTCCCGGAGACCACCGCGTCGGGCAGGGGAGCGTCCGGCGATTCGTGAGAAAGATCTTCTTCGCACGCGAAGAAGCGTAAGAACGGCCGCCGCTGTTGTGTGACGTGGTCGCGAATGGTTCCCTGCAGCATCGGATAGGTGGCTTCGAGCGCGTCGAGCACGGAGCGCACCGTGGGCGGGCCGGCGACGTCTAGGGAAATCTCTCCTTTGACGTGCGCCAGCCCGCGCAAATGCGGGGGAAGGATAATTCGGATCTTGCCTGTGGGCGAGCCGGTCATCGCAGCGTTTGTACCTCGACGGACAAGACGGCCGGCAAATCATGCACGATGGCCTTCCAACTGTTTCCGGCATTGGCGGAGCAATAAACCTGCCCGCCCGTGGTGCCGAAATAGACGCCGCATTTTTCCAGCGAGTCGACGGCCATGGCGTCGCGCAGCACGTTGACGTAGCAATCTTTCTGCGGCAGGCCCTTGGTCAGAGGCTCCCATTCGTTTCCACCGGCGCGGCTGCGATACACACGCAGCTTTCCTTCATGCACGTAATGCTCGCCGTCGCTCTTGATGGGAATGACGTAAATAGTTTCCGGTTCGTGCGCGTGGACGTCGATGACGAAGCCGAAGTCGGTGGGCAGATTGCCGCTGACTTCTTTCCAGCTGTCGCCCGCGTCGTCGCTGCGCATCACGTCCCAATGCTTTTGCATGAATAGAACGTTGGGACGCGTTCCGTTCATCGCGATGTGGTGGACGCAATGGCCCACTTCGGCGGTGGGATTGGGAATGTATTGCGAGTGCAGGCCTTTGTTGATGGGCTTCCAGGTTTTGCCGCCATCGTCGGTTCGAAACGCGCCCGCGGCAGAGATGGCGATGACCATGCGCTTAGGATTGCTGGGATCGTGAAGGATGCTATGCAGACACATGCCACCAGCGCCTGGCTGCCACTGCGGACCCGTGCCGTGGCCGCGAAGTCCCGAAAGCTCTTGCCAGGATTTGCCGCCGTCTTTCGAACGGAAGATGGCGGCATCCTCGACACCGGCGTAGACGACGTCTGGTTCGGTGAGCGAGGGTTCAATGTGCCAGACGCGCTTGAACTCCCACGGGTGCTGCGTGCCGTCGTACCATTGGTGCGTGGTGAGGGGATTGCCGGTTTCCGCAGAAGTGTCGTAGACGAATTTGTTGCTTTCGGCCTTGGGCGCTCCTCCCGGCCCCGTGGTGGATTCGCCCGGGGGTGTTCCCGGCTGGATCCAAGTTTTGCCACCGTCATCGGAGCGTTGGATAATCTGCCCGAACCAGCCGCTGGTCTGCGAGGCGTAAATGCGGTTGGGACTCGCGGGCGATCCTTTCATGTGATAAATCTCCCAGCCGGCAAAATGCGGGCCGCTGACGGTCCATTTTTCGCGTTTGCCGTCCGCCGTCAGAATGAACGCACCTTTCCTTGTCCCCACCAGCACGCGAACTTTGCTCATGAAATGCTCCTCTCCCTTTTTTCAGGCTCTCTTTCTTACCAAGAGCCTGAAACGGAATCAAATCAACTTCGCAAGGGTACCAGCGCGCGCAAGCGGGCTTCGCGGAAATACCGTCCAAGCCACACGAGCACGCCAAAATAAACCGGGAACAGCGTTTGGCGGAGCGGATTCCCGCAGGATTGCAACGGCGCCGCCGGGTGAGCCGGCTCGCTCCCAGAATCGAGGCGCCTGGAATAACCCAGAGGAAGGTGCCCACGAGCAGGCTGATGCCGATCGCGACAATACGATTTTCCCAAAAGGCCGAGCCGAGCGCTTGCTACGAGCACGGCGGAAAGCTTCATCACTTTGGTGATGCCGTCAAACGGCGGAACAATACGAAGAGCGCGCTCCAGGGCGCGCCCGGACCACCGCGCGCCTGTTGGAATGGAAGGCGGCTCTACCGGCGGCGCTGCCTGCGAAGAGATAGGAACGCCCGAGCTCATGAGATCCCCTTAGCATTTGACCGGTATCCAGATTTCCATTCCGCCCATTCCGGTGCGCGCATCGAATTGTTCGGTGTAGCGCTCGAAGAAATCCGGCGCTTCCCCGGCTCGTCGTGCGGGTTCCTGGCCGGATTCGGGCAACCACTTGCTACCGATGGCTTCGATGGTCTCGCGAATCCGGGAAACGTGCCCGCGATGAGAGAAGACCGCGTAACGTTGTGCGGGGATGCTGACAATCGTGAATTCAAGGGGAAGGCTCGAGAAATCGGAGACCTCGACTCCGCAAAGGTAGCTAATGGCCGGCGAGTTCTCCGGGCACCAGCTCACGCCATAGGCAGTGCGGCCAATCTGTCCGGGGATTTTCCCGAGGTGCGGGACAAGGCGCTGCCATTGAGCGGGAAGGTCGTTCATGGATTCGGGGGTGTAGTCGCTGCGCAGCCCGGCGATGAGCAAGGCTTTGCCGTTTTCGAAGCGCGGTGGTTCGAGTTGCCGGGCCTGCGATGGTTTTGTTGCTGCGTGAGTCATGGGTATCCTCCGGTGCGGCGGCGAGAGCCGGCGTCGTAAGTCTGCCCAAGTCACTTGCAAAATGCAAGTTAAAAATGCTAGTGTGAAACAATGGCAAAGAGAAAGCCAAAGTGGCGGTCGGGCTGCCCGCTGAATGCTTCGCTCGAGATGCTGGGTGACCGCTGGTCGCTGCTGATCATCCGGGACATGATGTTGCTCGGGTCGCAAAGGTTCAAGGAATTTCTAGGCTCCCACGAAAGAATTGCGACGAACATATTGGCCGACCGGCTGCGCAAGCTCGAAGCGTATGGAATCATCCGGACCGAGAGCGATCCCTCCGACGGGCGAAAGCTCATTTACCGGCTGACGCCAAAAGGGATTGATCTTGCGCCAGTGCTGACCGAAATGGTCCTGTGGGCCGGGCGGCACGAGAAAACGGAAAACCAAGCGCTCGTCCGGCTGATGGAAAAGGACAAGCAAAAATTTCTCGAAGGGATCCGCGAGCGCTGGAAGCAGAACCAAACTCATTGGAACCGCTCATCGAAACTGATTCCGCGGCTTGGCGGCGGATCCCTCGGCCCCAGTGAAGCGCACCAACGCCTCATTTGACGAATTCGCCGTAGCCGCCGTCGACCACGCATGCCTGCTGGCTGCAAGAATCCGACGAGCGGCCAAGTGCTATGGCTGGCTCTTTTCTCGGTTTTCGGTTTCTTCGAGAAGTTTGCGGAATTCTGCAACCGCGGGCACGTCAGGTGAGCGCAGCGCGTCCTTGGCGATATAGCGCCAAAGCGGTGGATGGTCGAGGGGATAGTCCATACCTCCGGCATAAACAACCAACATGTCTTCCCGTGGGCCCGCCTCGACCTTGGGACGAGCCCCGGTGTCGTGCTGCGCGCCTTGCGCGGCATCGGGCGGACGCCCTCGCTGTCCTCCGACGCGGATGCCGTTATCCGTGGGTTCGAACACGACGGGACGATCGTTGTCGTTTGGCACGCCGCCAATCGTGGGCTCGACGAGTTTGCCCTGGCCTTTGCGAACCACAATGACCAGGTCGGGGTTCTGCCCGTCGAGAACAGGCAGAAGCCGGCCCCACTTCATGATGGCCTTCTCAACATCGTCGCGGGCTGTTTTGTTTGCAGCGGGATGGCTGACGGAAATGCCTGCATCAGGATCGATGAGCACCAAAACGGTGCGCGCCTTGAGTACCGTGGCAGGCAGCAGATTTTTTTTCTTGTCGGCGGAGGCGGCAAGAGCAGTTAAGAGAAGAACTCCGGTCAACAATAGGCGTATGCGGATTGACATGGCAGTCCTCCGGACGACCCACATTCGGGTATGGTACCCCCGCAACGGCAGTGCCGGCGAAGGCGTCTCGAGAAGGCCCAGCCTTAGCTGAGGACGCGGGAACGGTTATTTCCAGAGGACGAGGATGGCACCCATCAGGAGATAGCAGACGAGTTGGTAGCCGGTATTGATGGCGAAGAGCTTCATGCTTTGCTTGGCAAACAGGGCCCCGGTGAATTGCACGGTGGCGACGAAGCCGAGCCAGATGTGAAAGCTGGCCATGAGGCCGAAATCGAGAGACTCCGCACGCATGCCATGAAGAATAAGCGCGAGGGTGAAGGCAGCGATCAGGGCGGCCACGAAGGAACCGGCGTAGGCGGGACCGGCGTGCTTGCGCATTTCGTCCATTTTGGCTTTGTCGCTGAGGTCGTAGCCCATCTCGCGGGTCCAGGGCTTGGCAAAGAGCAAGGGCGAGTACCAGACGAAACCAAGAATCATGCAGGCAATCGCGGCCACCAGGATAGCAAGCCAATTCAAGCTATGCATGTGCATAAAACTCTCCTTGTCTCGGGTCGCTCGGGAAAAGATAGGCGGTATGGTATGACGCGGCGGGAGGGGATGCCAAGGCAAAAAGGCTCGTTCACAGTCGTGCCCTGGGAGCGCCGTGCAAAAGGCTGAAATCCCGGGGCGTTGCGCGTGTGGGAAAAAAGCGCGCAGTGCGGCCCGGCTGTTGGCACCAGGCCAGCGTCCGCGTTTCCAAACAGAGCGGAACGGCGATAAGAGCATCTTATAGCAAAAGGCAAAATGTCCTTGGAATCGGCGGAATCGGCGCGCTCCCGTGTCATCGCGTGGTTACTGGGAACCGCGGTGCCGGAACCATTTCGGAATCCCAAATCGCCCCGAGATCTGGTCGGTCTCCTGGCGTCCTCCCGGGAGCAGTACGAGGCAGAAGCAGGGTAGTCACTTTTGCGCCGCACTCAGAAAATTATCCTCCTTGGTGCGCCTGAAGATGCTTTAAAACAGAAAGAACTCAGGGAACCCACCAACCTGAGAAATGCGTTTCCGCTTCCATGCAGCATGGCCGTCACCCTCCAGCGTCGTGATGGGCGACGTCATGCCGACGGGGAATGGGGCAAATCCCGGCGGTCCGAGCCGAAATCCGGACAAGGAGGAGCGGTTCATGAAAGTAAGAATTCTCGGTCTTTTGGCAGTTGGATCCTTGCTTCTAGCGTTTGCTTTCTTTTCCTCGACGCCTGCGGCGCCGCATAAGGCGAATGTTCCGGCAGCTCCTGAGGCCAATGCGCTGCCCGCGACGCCATCGGCAGGCACTCCCGCGGAACCTCATCCGCAAATCCGCGAGGCGCTCGCCGCCTTGCGCCAGGCCAAGGAACATATGGAACACGCCGCGCATGATTTTGGAGGACACCGCGTAGAGGCGTTGAAGGCAACCGATGAAGCGATCCGGCAATTGGAGATGTGCCTGAAGTACGACAAGGATTAGCCGGCAGAAGAGCGCCGCGGGCGCTCCCGGTTGAGCGTACGGACGAGAGCCCGGGCTCGAGGAAGAGATCAGCCCGGGTTTTCCTTTGGCAAAGGGTTTGCCGGAGGGGCTCAAGCCCTGCTGGCTCGAGAGCCGTTACGCCGGAGCAGAAGACGTAAAGAAATCGGCCCCTTTTCAAGTACGCAAGCCTCCGAGGGCCTAGCGGATCAGTTGGCGCGTCGGAATTCGATGTAATCGCGGCCCACGTGAAGGCGATAGCTTCCGGCGTTAGCGGAGGCCAAGACTTGAAGCGGGACGGGGCGCTTCATTTCGGCGTCGCGTTGCCCGGCGGCTTCGATGAGGTTATTGGCTGCCAGGTCCATCAGGATGAATTTCCCACCCACAAAACCGAAGCCGTAAGCACCGGGCTGCAACACTTGGCCGCCGATTTCCAGATTCACCTCGCTGAGCAAATACCCTTGGTATTTCTCCTTGATGGCTGTGGAGTAGCCAGAGCTGTCCACGAGACCCGCCAGAAGGTAAAGGTCATCGGCAAAATGCACGCCGCCAGTATTGCGGAGTTGCGCCGGAGCCACCTGTCCGCGGAAAAAGACGTGTTCGGGAAAGAGTTTGGGAGTGATGTCTGCGGCCATGAGGACGAGGTCCTGTCCGGCAGACCGCCCGCCGGCGGGCGTTGGCCGGAAAGCGGAGGCTAGGAGCAAGAGAGGTAAAAATACAAAAACCTTTACGAAGAGTTTCATCGCACTCCTTTTAAGGTAAGGGCATGATACGGGATTCCCTACACTTGAGCAAAGACGCCGCGGCTGACGGGTCATTCCCGCATTTCCATGGGCGGTGGGCAGCCGCGTCATGTGATATGTTACGCGCGCTCGCAAGCGTGGCTAAACGCGGAGGATAAAGATGCTGGACCGGCGAAATTTCATGAAGACCTGCTCCGGGATGGGTTTGGCGGGAACATTGTTCCCGGGAGTGTTGTGGGCGCAGGCGCAAGCACAAGGCGCGGCAAAAATTACGAAAGAGATGATCGACAACGCCGCGGCCATCGCGGATGTGCCCATCGCGGATGAATACAAGGAAATGATGCTCGCCGACCTGAACGATCACGCCAAGGGCTACGAAGAGGTTTACAAGCTGCACATTCCGAATTCGGTGGATCCCGCGCTGCTGTTTGACCCGGTGCTGCCAGGAGTGAAATTCGCAACCGAGCGTAAAGCAATGCGGATTTCGAAAGCGTCAAACGTGGCGGCAGTACCGAAGAGTCTGGAGGACTTGGCGTTTCGAAGCGCGAGAGAGCTGGGGGAATTGGTGCGAACGAAGAAGGTTTCGTCGGCGGCGCTGACGCAAATGTATTTGCAGAGACTGAAGAAATATGACCCGACGCTGAAATTTGTGGTGACGCTGACCGAAGAGCGCGCATTGGCGCAGGCGAAGAAAGCGGATGCAGAAATTGCGGCGGGAAAACACCGCGGGCCGCTGCACGGGTTGCCTTGGGGAGCAAAAGATTTGCTGGCGACGAAGGGTTATCGCACAACGTGGGGTGCCGGGGGATTCGAAAATCAGATGGTTGACGAGGACGCCACGGTGGTGAAGCGCCTGGATGAGGCAGGCGCGGTGCTCGTAGCGAAATTGACGCTGGGAGCGCTGGCGCAGGGGGACGTGTGGTTTGGCGGGGTGACGCGGAATCCGTGGAACACGAGTCAGGGGTCGAGCGGGTCGTCGGCGGGGCCCGCCTCGGCTACGGCGGCAGGATGCGTGGCCTTTAGCATCGGTTCAGAGACGCTGGGGTCGATTTCGTCGCCTTCGACGCGCTGCGGCTGCACCGGACTGCGGCCAACGTTCGGGCTGGTGCCGCGGACGGGGGCGATGGCACTTTCCTGGAGCATGGACAAGCTAGGGCCAATTTGCCGGGCGGTGGAAGATTGCGCGCTGGTGCTCGATGCGATCTACGGCAGAGACGGGAAGGATCGCACCGTGCAGCCGGCAGCCTTTAACTGGGACGCCAATCTGGATTGGCGAAAGTTGCGCGTCGGTTATTTGAAGGCGGATTTCGAACGAAAGCCCGAGCCGCCGCAAGAAGAAAAGGAGGAGCCGGCGAAGACACCCGAAGAGCAGAAGCAGCGCGATGAACAAAAGAAGCGGCGAGAATTCGCGCGGGCACGCGCGGAGTACGACCGAAAATACAATGACGCGGCGCTCGTGAAACTGCGCGAGATGGGCGTGAACCTGATTCCCGTAGAGCTGCCAAAATTTCCGTACAGCGCGATTACGGTGATGCTGACCGCAGAGGCAGCAGCCGCGTTTGATGAGCTGACGCGCACGGGAAGAGACAAGCTTCTGACTTCGCAGAAAGACTACGACTGGCCAAACACCTTTCGCGCGGCGCGGTTCATCCCTGCGGTGGAGTATATCCAGGCGGCGCGCGCACGCAAGCTGTTGATGGATGCGATGGCGAAAGTGCTGGAAGACCTGGACGTGATTGTGGCGCCGACGAACGGAAGCCCACAACTGATGATCACAAACCTGACGGGCCACCCGTCGGTGATTCTGCCGAATGGGCTGCGCGGAGAGGACGCACCGAAGCCACCGTCGGAGGGTCCCGGCGATTTTCAAAATTCCGGCGGCCCCGGAACGCCAACAAGCGTGACGTTCCTCGGAAAGTTGTATGGCGAAGCGGAATTACTGGCGTTTGCGCAGGCGTATCAACAGGCCACGGGATTTCATCTCGAGCATCCGAAGCTTGAGGTTTAGCCGGCAAGCCCTAAAGTTTGAAACGAAGATGCAGCCTGCTACATGCCCTTCTGCATGGGGTAGCCCTTCCCGGCCCAATCGACGGCGAAGCTCGTCGGGATGGTCAGCACGCGGAGCTTCTTGAAGCCCATGCTGCTCATCCCGGTGTACGCAGGGCGGATG
>Ga0307475_10001548_pt1 | contig 13673 bp, 9 predicted proteins | sample atmos_gasesECM1C_FD_203317 | JGI IMG/M metagenome (GOLD analysis project Ga0307475, IMG submission 203317) | Hardwood forest soil microbial communities from Morgan-Monroe State Forest, Indiana, United States - atmos_gasesECM1C_515 | ecosystem: Environmental > Terrestrial > Soil > Temperate... | reverse complement strand
GGACCGCTGATGTAAAGCTCGGTGACGTCGTTGCGGTGATTGGCCTTGGATTGCTCGGCCAACTCACCGTGCAGATGCTGAAGATTGCCGGATGTCGCGTTCTTGGCATGGACATCGCGTCGGACCGCGCCGAACTGGCTGCGCGCCTCGGTGCCGACGCCACCTGCGCCACGGCTTCAGAATTCCGTGACCTTTGCTCCAGTTACTCGCATGGCCATGGTGCTGACGCCGTCATGATCACAGCGCAGACTTCGAGCAGCGAGCCGGTGAACCTGGCTGCCCAGATTGCACGTGATCGTGCGGTCGTAGTCGCGGTGGGCACGGTGGGGATGGAGATTGATCGTCAGGGTTATTACGAGAAAGAACTCGACTTCCGCATTTCTCGTTCATACGGTCCGGGCCGATACGACGCTGTGTTCGAGCAGAAAGGGCGAGACTACCCCATCGGCCACGTGCGTTGGACGGAAACGCGAAACATGGAAGGATTTCTGCAGTTTCTTGCCGATGGCAAGCTCGATGTGAAGTCGCTTGTGACTCACCGTTTTCCGGTCGACAAAGCAAGCGCGGCCTACGACTTGATCGCGGGCGGGACGCACGAGCGTTCACTGGCGGTGTTGTTCACATATCCGGAGGCATCAGCCGTCAGTCAGCGGTTGGAGGTCGCCGCCGGGCCGACCCGTCAATCGGCGCCGAGCTCCGAGAAGTCGCTTGCGGTCGGCTTGATCGGGGCGGGAAGCTTTGCGATCAGCACTTTGTTGCCGGCAATCTATCAGGTCAATGGAATCGACTTGATCGGCGCTTGCTCTGCCACGAGTGCACACAGCCGCCAGGCGGCCGACAAGTTTCGGTTTCGGTATTGCACAACCGACGAAGCGGAGATTCTCAACGATTCCAGCATCAACACCGTGGTGATCGCGACGCGACATCATCTGCATGCGAGACAAGTGCTCGCGGCGTTGACTGCCGGGAAACATGTTTTTTGCGAGAAGCCACTTTGTCTTACGGAAGATGAGTTGTTAAAGATCGTGCGAGCTTGCTCCGGTCCTTCGCATGCCCAAAAGCCCAGGTTGATGGTCGGCTTCAACCGCCGTTTCGCTCCGATGGCCGCACAGATGAAAAGCTTCCTCGATATTCACGAGCCGCTGGTGATGCATTATCGCGTCAATGCGGGGCCCCTGCCCCCGGACCACTGGATCAACGATCCCGAGGTAGGAGGAGGGCGGATTCTGGGAGAGGTTTGTCATTTTGTGGACTTCCTGGCATTCCTGGCGGGATCTTTGCCGGTCGAAGTGCAGGCACGCAATCTGGCCAACGACGGTCAGAAGGCTGGCGACAACGTTCTCATCTCGTTGCGATTCGCCAGTGGTTCCGAGGGCATCATTCATTACCTTGCCAACGGTGACCGATCGTTCTCCAAAGAACGCGTGGAGGTTTTCGGCGGCGGAGCCGTAGCGGTGCTCGAGGATTTTCGCCGCCTCGATATGACTCGTTTCGGCCGCAGGACTTCGGTCACCTCTCGTTGGCGGCAGGACAAGGGACATCGTGGGGAATGGCAGGCATTTGCGAATGGTCTGCGCTCGGGCGCCCCCGAGCCCATCCCATTCCAGTCGATCGTGGCCACGACTCTCGCCACGTTGAGCATCGTGAAGTCGCGCGCTTCGGGCCAGCCCATCATCGTCGACACCCAGGCATTTATGCAACGTGCCTCGCTGCAGAACGATTCTGAAAATTAATCATTGAGAAGGATGGATCGCTGTTCATGCTGATTCTGGGCCTCAATATGTTTCATGCCGACGCTTCGGCTGCCCTCGTGCAGGATGGGGAAGTCGTTTTCGCGATTGCCGAAGAACGGTTGAATCGGAAGAAGCACTATGGAGGTTTTCCCACGCTTGCCATTAAAGCCTGCCTGGATGCGGTGGGAGCGAGAATTTCTGACGTTCAGCACGTCGCGGTCGGCCAGGATAGCGATGCTAACCTGGCCAAGAAAGTGCAATATGCCCTGGCAAATCCTGCCAAGATTTTGAATTTCATTCGCATGCGACAGCGCAAAGAGTCGATGCGCGATGTGCGCACCCTGCTGATGAGGGCGCTTGATGTCGAGGCCCGCCAGCTCCGCTTCGAAGAGCATCACCTCGAACATCACATTGCTCACATTGCGAGTGCTTACTACTGCTCTTCGTGGGAAAGGGCCGCGGGCTTCAGCTATGACGGTTCGGGGGACTTCGTCTCGACCATGATGGCCCGCTGTGAAGGCAATGACATCGAAGTGCTGGATCGCGTGTTCCTTCCGCACTCGTTGGGCACCTTCTACACCATGATCTGCGAATTCATTGGCTACAAGAAGTACGGCGATGAAGGCAAGGTCATGGGTTTGGCGCCCTACGGAAAAGAAACCTATAGCCAACAGATCCGTGAAATTGTCGGGTTGAGGAATGGCAGTTTCCAATTGGATCTGAATTTCTTCAAGCCCCTCGGCAGCAACCAAGGAATGGAAGTGCTTCCGGATGGGACCGTGCGGCTGGCCCGGCATTTTTCGGACCGGATGCCGAAACTCTTTGGCGAACCGCGCGAACCGCACACCCAGATCTCACGACGCGACATGGATCTTGCGTTCGCGATGCAGCAGCGCTTCGAAGAAGTCTTTTTCCACCTGCTCCACCAACTCTACAAGCGGGTGCCGCTCGAAGATCTCGCCATGGCTGGGGGGTGCGCGTTGAATAGCGTTGCCAATGGCAAGCTTCTTACTGCGACTCCGTTCCGGCGTACGTGGATCCAGCCGGCGGCCGGAGACGAGGGTCTGGCCATCGGAGCAGCGCTGCATACCTATCATTCCGTCCTGAAGCAACCAGGGCGGCGCGAGTTGAAGAATCCCTACCTCGGCCCCGAGTTTTCCGAGAGCCGGATCGAATCCGATCTGAAGGGAGCCGGACTACGCTACCAAAAGCTTGAACGGGAGCCGTTGCTGGAGCGAGTGGCCGAACAGATAGCAGCGGGCGAGGTGATTGGATGGTTTCAGGGACGCATGGAGTGGGGCCCGCGCGCTTTGGGCAACCGTTCCATTGTCGCGCACCCCGGCCTGCCCAACATGAAGGATGTGCTGAATGCGCGCATCAAACATCGTGAATGGTTCCGTCCCTTCGCCCCTTCCATCCTTGCCGAACAGCAGCACGAATACTTCGAGCACGACCATCCCTCTCCGTTCATGCTGCACGTTTACAAGATTCGTCCCGAGAAGCGGAAGCAACTGTGCGCGGTGAACCATGTCGATGACACCGGACGCCTGCAGACCGTAGCGCGCGAAGAAAATCCCCTGTACTACGACTTGATCAAAACGTTCCAACGGAAAACGGGCATACCGGTGCTGCTCAATACCAGCTTCAATGAGAACGAGCCTATCGTTTGCTGCCCCGAGGAAGCGATTGATTGTTTCCAGCGCACGAAGATGGACGTGCTCGCCATTGGGCCGTTTCTCGCGCTGAAGTCAGAAAACTAAAGGATCTATGACCGCGGAACGCCCCGCCTCAGCCCCGCCGGATCCGCACGACGAGTGGAATCTAACCGTCGTAGATCGGTGTCCTGGGGTTCGAGTTCTGGCATGGTCGGGCGATGATCTGTACGCGGCGCGGGGCTACGAAATGTTGCGCGGCTGGGTGCGGGGTGGGCACATGCAGTGGCAGACGGTTGCTCATTTTCGCCCATCGTTTTGGCGAGGGATTACATGCAGGCACCGGCTGACGTCCCGACTGGTACGGGACGGCTTCCATGCGCTCGCCGTACTACCTTCTGGCCACCTGATTGGTGCGGTTCCGGGTGCAATCGTCACATTGGCGCCCGGAGAATCTGAATTCAGGGTGGCACACAGAATCGTTCGCGGCACGCGCCCGCTGCATATTGCCGCTACGCCCGACGGACGAGTCTTCTATGGGGAGTACTTCGACAATGCCGAGCGCGACGAAGTTCGCATCTACGCGTCCAGCGATCGCGGAAAGACGTGGCAGGTCGCGTACACGTTTCCGAAGGGCGCTGTTCGCCACGTTCATAACATCGCGTACGACCCATGGGAGAACTGCCTCTGGCTGCTCACGGGCGACCATGGATCGGAATGCCGCATCTTGCGTGCTTCGTGCGACCTCAAAACGATTGACGTTGCCTTGTCAGGAAACCAGCAGGCGAGGGCGGTCGCTGTGGTGCCGGTCCCGGACGGCTTGTACTTTTCTTCTGACACTCCCCTCGAAGCGAACCATGTGTATCACCTGGATCGCGGTGGAAATTTGTCAGCGGTGTCGAAGTTGGACAGTTCGTCGATCTACGGTTGTGGTGTCGAAGACGCCATGTTTTTCACGACGATGGTGGAGCCTAGCGAAGTAAACGAGACTCGGTATGTGCGCCTTCACGGTAGCCGCGGGGGCCGGTCGTGGCGCACCTTGCTCGAGTGGAGAAAAGACTTCTGGCCGATGCGCTTCTTTCAGTACGGCAACGCCTTTCTGCCGGACGGTGTGAATACCACGCCGTACTTGGCCGTGACGACGATAGCGGTGGAAGGCGCGGACCTTCTAACCTCGGTCTTTCAAGTGCGATAGTTCCAAACATTGAGGGAGGCGTTCCCCCCAGGCTCCGCCGGGCCGCATGCTATAGTGCGGATCATTCACCAGGACCCTGGTCCAGCGTGCCTCCAGTGAAACGTCTCGAGTACTACCAACGCATTTTCAGCGCTTACCTGCTGCCGGGAAAGAGCCAGCTGAGCTTCTGGCATGATAGCCCCCAAGCCAATCCCAGAGCCCGCCCCGACCAGCTTGGCGAGTACTACATGACTTTTGCCGAGAAGGCAGACTATGCCGGCCACCATGATGCGGACGGCGTTCCCATGCTGGACTATCGCGGGCAGATCGGGCTGCAGTACAACCCCATTGCCATTGCGCAGTACGGGCTCGGGAACTACAACTTGCTTGTCCGCGACCGTGCCCCGGCGCGTCGCAAGAAAGTTATCGTCGCCAGCAACTGGCTGGTGTCCAACCTCGAACAGAATGCGCATGGCGTCTGGGTCTGGAACCATCACTTCGACTGGGAATATCGCGATGCGCTGAGGGCGCCGTGGTATTCGGGGCTTGCCCAGGGCCAGGGAATCTCGCTGCTGGTGCGAGCTCATCACGAGACCGCCGACTCCCGCTTTCAGAATGCAGCCAAGCGAGCGTTTGAAAGCTTGCTTCGAAGCATCGACGAAGGCGGTGTATTGTTCACCGACAATCGAGGAGATGTCTGGATCGAGGAGTATCTAGTCTCCCCCCCGACCCACATTCTGAACGGTCTTATCTGGGCGGTTTGGGGAGGGTACGACTACTTCCTGGCAACCGGGGATCCTGCCGCCCGGCAATTGTTCGATACGGTCGTACAGACGATCGCAAATAATCTTGCGCACTATGATCTGGGATTCTGGTCTCTGTACGAGCAATCGGGCACACGGCTGAAGATGGTGGCGAGCCCTTTCTACCATCGCCTGCACATCGTTCAACTCGGGATCATGCACCAACTCACTGGACGCGACATTTTCCTCGAATATGCAGAGCGTTGGAAGGCGTATGCAGGGAGCCGAGCCAAGCGCGCCGCTGCGCTCTGCTACAAGAGCGCTTTCAAAATGTGCTACTACTAAGAGCCAGGTGAAAATCCTCTACGTTTCGCAGTATTTCCCACCCGAAATGGGGGCTCCCGCAGCGCGGGCCGTAGAACTCGCGCGCCACTGGGTGCGGGCCGGACATGACGTTACTGTGCTGACAGGTTTTCCCAACCATCCAACCGGTATCGTGCCGCCGGAATGGCAGGCCAGGTTGCGCAACCTCGTCTACCGCGAAGAGGTAGAAGGGATCAAAGTCGTCCGCACATGGCTTCTTCCGTTGCCGAACCGCAAAGCCTATGAGCGCATGCTGAATTATGGATCGTTCTGTTTGTCAGCGGCGTCCCGCGGAATGGAGATCCCCAGGCCGGATGTCGTGATCGCGACGTCACCGCAGTTGCTGGTTGGCCTTTCCGGCTGGTGGATTTCCTTTTGGAAACGTGTGCCCTTCATTTTCGAAGTGCGTGACCTGTGGCCTGAGTCCGTGAGCGCGGTGGGCATGGGGGCGGAGCATTCCACACTGCACCGCTTGCTGGGCCGGATTGCCGGTTTCCTCTACCGCAAAGCCAGCCATATCGTGGTGGTCACTCCAGCGTTCAAAGATCACCTAATCAAGTACTGGCAGCTCGTTCCCTCGAAAATCTCGATCGTCGAAAACGGTGTGGAAGCGGAGCTGTTCGCTGCCAATTCATCCGAAGGCGATCTTAGAGGACGATTCGACCTTGAGGAGAAGTTCGTCGTCGGCTACATCGGGACCATGGGCATCGCGCACGGCCTCGACAGCATTATCGAAGCGGCAGCCAGCCTGCAATCGACCCATCCGAACATTGTCTTCTTGCTGGTGGGCGAGGGGGCTGACAAGGAGCGCTTGCAGGTAATGGTGAGTAACAGGGGGCTCGGCAATATCGTCATGGTCGATCAGCAGCCACGAGAACAAATTCCTGCCTTCATCTGCGCTGCGGATGTTTGTCTTGTGTTGTTGAAGAGAACTGAGCTCTTCAAGACGGTGATTCCTACCAAGATGCTTGAATTCATGTCGTGCGCACGTCCCGTGATTCTTGGTGTCGACGGCCAGGCTCGGGAGATTTTGGAAGAAGCACAAGCGGGCGTAGCGATTGAGCCTGAGAGTAGTGCGGCTCTGGCGAAGGCGATTATTGCTCTTGCAGGCGATGCCTCTTTGCGGTGCAGGCTGGGAGCCAACGGGCGTGAGTATATCGTCGAGCGCTGTTCACGAGAGCAGACCGCGAAGGACTACATTACGGTGCTGCGAGGCGTCATATCGCGGGCGGAAGATCCTGCCTCAACTGCGCAGCGTGGCGAAACGCCCTAAGGATGTACAGAATAGATCGCCACTGCGCTGGTAAGCGCCAAAGCAGTCTCTATGCCACGTGCCGTAAGCATCTTGGTGCCGCTTACAGGAATGAACAGAATGTCATCTGCCTGAAGCTGCACGTCGGGCGCCTTGGCTCGCAGCATTTTCTTTAGAGGAACCACGGTCTCTGTCATCCCATTTGGACCGTTACTCTTTCGGATGATGCGGGTGCCGTCAAGTTTCGCCGTGCGGTTGGGCCCGCCCGCCAACGCGACCGCCTGCAGCACCGACAAGGTGCCGTTGTCCACCAGGAGGCCGCTCGGACGACCAACGTCGCCGACGATGTAAACAATGGGCGCCCGTTGCACTTCGATCGTGTCACCGGGATGTACCGGCACGTTGCTCTCGGGCGCATCCGTAAGATTCCTGGCTAGCTGAACTATCTGGGGTTTGTCCGGTTGGTCTCTGTGCGTGATAGAGACGGTCCTGCTGGCCCTCTCCGTGAGCCCACCGGCGGTTGAAAACAGATCGAAGAGCCTACGGTCCCCGAGCACGGGATAAATGCCCGGCCTTCCCACCGCTCCGAGCAGGGTGATGCCCTGCGAAGCATAGTCGCTGATAAAGATCGTGACGTGCGGATTCCTGACAAAGCCACCATCGTCGAGGCGTTTCTCGATCACCTTTTGGGCTTCCTCGAGAGTCAGATCGCCAACGTGAACGTAGTCGATCAACGGCAAGTACAAGTCGCCGTCATTGGTTACGCGCGCCTTGGTAGTCAGCTCCGGCACACCGTAGACAGTGACTTCAACCAGGTCTCCCGAGCCGAGTTTGATGTCGATAGCCTGTCCTTCGTTCTTTTTCTTGTTGCCCTTATCTCCATCTCCTTCATTGGGTGCGGGCGTTTGAGGAACCGCCATTTGATCCGGCGTCTGCTGGGGGAGAGAGGGTATCCGCGATTCAGGCGGCGCCGACTGCTCTTGTGCCAATCCAAAGGTCACCAGCGAGAAGGTAAGAACAGTTTGGAGAAAGATAGAACCAGCGCCTAGCTCTTTCCAGCCCCTGAAAAACTGCATCGGACTACCCCTCAGTGTCATTGCGAAAGCCGAGTCTAACACAGTGTTTCAGGCGCGTGGCAGGAGCGGTTCGTCCCGAAAAACCGCAAATTCCGCGCGTGACGATCGCGACGATGATTGCAAGCCCGTTTTCCAGCTGTTATAGTTTCGAAACCCTAGACTCCACCTCGAAAGTGTCGGTTAGTTATTGGCCATTCGGTAAGCTTGTTGCCTTTGCGTACGGCGGCACAAATATCTGGCTGCGGCGGTACGGTCCCGCGTCGAGGAAACGCAGTTGACTGCTCTTTACCTTGGGATTTTTGGATTCTCGCTGACGCTGTCGTTCGTCCTGACCCGGTACGTCCGGAATCTTGCGACGGCGCGGGGGTGGGTATGCGCGCCAGTTTCGGAACGTCATCTGCACAATGCTCCCTTGCCGCGCCTGGGTGGAGTGGCCATTTTTGGAGCTTTCGTTCTGAGCCTGGCCGTGGCCCTGGCGATTGCGTCATTCCGTCCCGACTTGCGGTTTGGGTCCTCGCTCCGGATTCTCACCACCTTGCTGCTGCCGGGTTGCCTGGTTTTCCTGCTCGGCTTGTACGACGATATTCGATCGGTCGGCCCCTACGTTAAGTTCACGGTTCAGGCGATCGCGGCCGCCATGTTGTGGTTGGGCGGGTTTCGGATTCTGGATCTGCCGGTTCTGTTCGGTGCTCGCCAATTTCCATGGTTTGTCGGTTTGATCCTCACCATCCTGTGGGTATTGGGAATCACGAATGCCTTCAACCTGATTGATGGCCTCGATGGCTTGGCCGCGGGCTCTGCCCTCTTTTCGACCTTGATCGTCTTCGTCGTGGCGCTGCTCAGCCACTCTTCGCTGGTGGCGTTAATGACGCTTGCCCTCACGGGCGCGATCGTGGGCTTTTTGCGATTCAATTTCAACCCGGCTACGATATTCCTGGGTGACTCCGGGAGCTTGTTCATTGGATTTCTCTTGAGTGCCTTGGCCCTGGAAGGCGCACAGAAGGCACCTACCGTCATTGCGGTTGCAATTCCCGTGGTGTCGTTTGGCCTTCCAATATTGGAGACCTCTCTTTCGGTGCTGCGACGGCTGATCAGCGGTCGCCCGGTCTTTACAGCCGATCGGGAGCATATTCACCACAAGCTTCTGCAGTTGGGTCTTTCGCATCGGGAAGTGGTCATTGTCCTTTACGCGGTGTCTGCCCTGTTCGCGCTGCTCAGCCTGTTCCTGCTGTGGCCTACCGGAAGTTCGCTGGGCTTGGTTCTAGCAGTTGTGGGGACGGGCATCTGGCTCGGAGTGCAACATCTAGGCTATCCGGAATTCGGAGAAATTCGGCGGGTGGCGCAGCGCACGCTCGACCAGCGTCAAATCATGATCAACAATCTTGCCATCCGCCGAGCGACCGCGGAACTGAAAGTGGCTCGAGATTACCAACAGATTTGCCGAATCCTGGTGGCTGCTTTTTCCTCCAACGATTTTGACGCCTTCGAAATCAATGTAAAGTTGTTGCTTGCCGAATACCCCTTGTTGCAGAACCTGGACACGATTCCTGCTAGCCATGGCGAAGTGCATTTCCGCTGGAACCGTCCCGGTACCCTTCTGTTGCCGGGCACGGCCGGCACATGGGGTTTGACGCTTGATCTGCTGACTAGTGCCAATCGTCGGCGTGGTTCCATGAACGTTCACCGTCTTTACCACGAGCACCCCCTGCAACTCGATGTGAACCTCCTCATCGCCGAGTTCCCTGTCGCCTTGGCGGACGCTTTAGACCGCGTAATCAGCCGTTCGGTCGGACTGGCTCCGAAGACGGATGAGGGTCGTGGCCTGGTTGAGGCGCAGGCCGGTTAGCCACGAACCCGCTGGGAAGTTGTCCTTAGGATCCGGTTGCCGAAAATCTCTGCTTGGACGGGCCCACCCTGTTTGCCAGAATCGCCGCGCACCAAAGCGCATAGAATGGAAACGCTGGGGTGTGGCGAGTAAGTCATGATGAACCAAGCCTGGAAACAATGGGAGGGCAGTGTTGTCGACGGGCGATTCGCTCTCCGCGAACTCCAAGGCAGCTCAGACCATAGCGTGGTCTTCCTGACGAACCACGGACCGCAGGCGCAGACTGCGGCCAACTGCAGCTGTCCCGTTGGGAGCGCGCCGCCCAACTTTCTCATCGACACCTGATTCGTATTCTGCGCTGGGGACGGTGCCAGCTTGGCAATCTGCCTATGCTGTACGTGGTGACCGAGTTTGCGGACGAGAACCTTTCCCAGATTCTTCCCAACCGCCCTCTCACCGCATCCGAAACGGAGTACATGCTTCGTTCCGTGCTCGAGGTGCTGGCGTACCTCCACGGCGCCGGCCTTGCGCATGCCCGTCTCAAGCCCGCGAATTTGATGGCGGTTGGTGACGATCTCAAGCTGTCGAGTGACACGATCTGTGCGGCCGGGGAGAAGGGCGGTAGTAGTCGTGAGCCGACGGTTTACGATGCGCCCGAAATGGCAACCACGGGCCCGTCACCAGCTGGCGATATTTGGTCCCTGGGCACCACCCTGGTGGAAGCGCTGACGCAACGGCCATCGCCCGGTGAGGCGATTCGTCAAGGCGATCCGGCCGTTCCAGAAACCCTTCCGCCCCCCTTCCTCGAGATCGCGCGTCAATGTGTTCGGCTGGATCCGGAACGCCGGTGGACCGTGCCTGAGATTGCGGCTCGGTTGCTGCCCCCGCCGGCGCCACCGCAAGAACGGAAACTTTCGCGTTACGTGGTTGCCGCTCTTGTCGTTGTGGCGCTTGGCGGTCTTCTGGCCGGGCCGAAACTCCTCCATCGGAGTCCGCCCGAGACTCCAGTCCAAAGTGTGCAAGGGAAGGACCCTGCGCCCCCAGTGCCGGATCAGCCCACGACGAAGGTGGCTGACAACTCGGGAGACAATAGAGCTCAGAAGTCAGTGGAAGCCCCGAAGACCAGTCCGCCGTCCTCGATGGTTACGCCCGTTCCGAGTCGACCGACGCCCAAGAAACCTGGCGGGAGTTCTGCGGCCGGGGCAGTTGCTGGGAAGGTTCTGCCCTCCGTCCCCCAGAAATCTCGCAACACGATCACGGGCAAGGTGCGGGTTGGGGTGCGACTCGCGGTCGATCCGTCGGGTCGCGTCGTGCGCGCCACTCTCGCGGCGCCAGGCCCCAGCAGATATTTTGCGAACGTCGCGTTGGATGCGGCCCGCCGGTGGACGTTCATGCCTCCGCGAGTTGCGGGAGAGGCGGTCGCCAGCGAATGGATGGTGCGATTCGCATTCGGAAAACAGGGAGTGGATGCGAATCCTGAACAGGTCTCCCCATAGGCGTGGAGACTGGTCCTGAACAGGTCTCCCCGTAGGCGTGGAGACTGGTCCCGGTTCGCACGAGCCTTCTTTCGCGATCGACTACTGCTGGGGAGTTGGGGATGGCGGCTGATGCTGTAGCTGCATCATTTGTCTCCGCGTTTCGTACAAACCCTGCAAGGTCTGCTGCGGTGTTTGCTCACCGGATGCATTGGCAGCTCGTGCCGCCTCAGCGGCAGCAGTCGCCTCGCTCGGTGCGCTATCGGAGCTGGCGCTGCTGGTGGCCGCCGGAGTGCCAACGCCCGCTTGGCTAGAAACCTGCGCGGGTGTTTCAGACACGCTCTCGCTGGCGATCTGTTGCTGTAACTCTTCGGCCGCAGCTTGTTGCGCCTGCTGTTGCTGCAACATTTCCTGGTACGGTTGCATAATGGCCGCCTGCAGTGAATTGCGGGGCTGAATGGTGGGGCGGCCAAGAGAAGCGTTGGTGTTCGCGCTGCCTTCCGGGCGATCCGTTTTTGCGGTGAGAATTACGTGTGCGACCGAATTTGGATTGCTCTCGCTTCCGACCATCACGTAGTTGAAATGAGAGCCATTGAGCAGAGAGGCCATGACGTCGCGGGCTGGCGCCGGACCCAGCTGGCTCACGACCCGTTCGTTCGCCGTCCCGGGAACATCGATTGACGCGCCCGTTTTTGCCGCAATCGCGCGCAGGACATCGCCCAAGGTCGAGTTTTTGGCCACTACGGTTAGCTTTCCATCGACATAACTGACCAAGGGAGGATTTGCCGGTCTCTGCTCCGGCGTCAGCGGAAGCGTCTCCGCTTGCGGAGCAACGGGACTCGTGGAAGTCACCTGCACGCCGTCACCCGTCACACACGCAATCGGTGATCCCTGAGCATTCGCTTCGGGGTCTGAGGGGCATGTCGCCCCCTGAGCCGCGGCCCGCACGCTGGAAAGACAGAGGCAAGCAAACAGTAGGAACGACTTCGGGCCGAATTTCATAATTGCCTTCCAGGGGGAACCGGTACTCACTGCGAGTGTCGGAGGGGGGGAACTACGACCCGCGCAGGGAGCGGGAGAAAACGATGGTACTACGACCTTCAGTATCGATCAAGACTGAAAAAGCCCCCCAGATCATCACCGAGACTAGCGAAAGAAATGTCTAAAACAATTCCCTCCAGCAGCTTACGGACACGAGCACGACGAGTGCCATTCCTGCGATGTAGACCCTTTCCGCTTTACTCCTCGGGCGTTTCCGCCTCCTTGGGGAGCGGTCCCTCAATGGGTTTCCGCGGGAACATGGCATCTCGCGTGGCTGCGTTGTAGACGAACGTAGCCACAACGACTGCAGCCTGTTTCAGATCATCAGCTTGCAGACGCTCATAGACGTCCATGTTGGAGTGGTGGGTCCGAGTGTCGTAATCCAGGGGATCCTGAATGAACTGAAATCCGGGAATGCCGACAGCGTCGAAGGACAAGTGGTCGGTGCCCCCCGTGTTCCGCATCGTCAGTGTCGTCATCCCAAGATCTTTGAAGGGTTGCATCCAGGCCTCGAAGATCGGCGCCACGGCTGCATTTTCCTGCAGATAAACACCTCGCAGCTTCCCACTCCCGTTGTCGACGTTGAAGTAGACAGAAACCTTGGCTTGTTCCGGTTTCACGGTTACAGGTCCTGCTTCCCGTCGCCGCAGGGTCGGCATGCCCTTCATTTCGGGAGTATCTATGGGCGGCCGCGAACCGAAGTGCTGCTGCACGTAAAATTGCGATCCAAGCAGGCCCTGTTCTTCGCCGGTCCAGAGCCCGATCCGTATCGTTCGCCGCGGCTTGACGCCTAGGGCCTTCAGAATGCGCATGGCCTCTACCATCACCACCGTACCCGCGCCATTGTCGGTTGCACCCGTGCCCGCGTGCCACGAATCCAGGTGCGCGCCCACCATTACCAGTTCGTCCTTTTTGTCGGTGCCGGGAATCTCTGCCACGGTGTTGTACTGCATGGGGTCGTCGTCGTAGAAGGTGTTAGCGACATTCAGTTCGAGTTCGACATCTTTCTTCTGCTCGAGCAGGCGCGCAATGCGATCCCATTGCTCCAGGGCTACGGTGACTGCCGGAACTTTCGATGTTTCCCCTGTCTTCCAGGGACCGCCGGACTGCACGAAGACTGTGCCGCCCCCAAAAGAACCGTAGCCATGGTCGACGAGAGCGAGGACTTTTTCTTCGTCCAGAAATTGGTTCAGTTCCTTCTGGAAGGCCATAAGCTTCAAGTACTGGCGGAAACGGAGGTCCACCTTCTCGCTGGGAATCTGGTACTGTCCGATATCGGCGAGTTCCTTTTCGGTAAGCCGCTCGAACAGCGGTTGGCTGACGGTCTTCACTTCTGGGT
>Ga0307475_10001547_pt1 | contig 13678 bp, 9 predicted proteins | sample atmos_gasesECM1C_FD_203317 | JGI IMG/M metagenome (GOLD analysis project Ga0307475, IMG submission 203317) | Hardwood forest soil microbial communities from Morgan-Monroe State Forest, Indiana, United States - atmos_gasesECM1C_515 | ecosystem: Environmental > Terrestrial > Soil > Temperate... | reverse complement strand
TGTACCGCATTCTGAATGAAGAACCACCGCCTCCGCAGACGCTGAATCCCGCTCTTCCGCTGGGCGTGAGCAGCACCATCATGAAAGCGATGGCCAAGAGCCCTCACTTGCGTTACGAAAATTGCCGCGAATTGCTGGAGGACCTGAAGAACTACCGGCCGGGCGAACCCGCCGCCGCGAACGCCGCACCTAGCATCGTAGCGCCGCCTCCCGTTCGCGAGGTTTCCGTCCGCGATGTAAAGAAGAATTTCAAAGCCGAAATGCCGCAAATTCCCGGTGTCGAAGCGCGCCCCACCCCTCCGCCTCCGCCACGCGTCAAGCCGGCTCCGCCGTCGAGCGATGCTGCCGCCAACGATGCCGCTGCCGAGATCATGCAGGCGCGCGGCGTTTACGCAGGGCCAGCGAAGAAGCGGGATCTCGTCCCCGCCGTCATGCGCCTCGCGAAACTCGTCGCCGCCATCGTGTTGGTCGCCATGGCCGCTTCCTTCATCATCAAATCGATCGGCCGCTCAAATCAGCCCGATTCCGAAGCGCCATCCGCCCGCCAGGACGCCCCTTCTTCCACCCAACCGCAGATTCCGGAGACGAATACGGAGACCGACCCAGCGCAGAGGCCGCTTTACGTTAGCGAATCAAATCCGAACCTTGCCACCCTCAGCGAATTGGCGCAGCCGTGGTCTTCCAAGAGATTCTTCTTCCGGAGTTTGACCCTGTCTAAAAACGTTCCGGCGCTCATTATTCGCTTGCCCGGGCCTGCTTCCGAAAGCAGCTCCTATTGGGCATTTTCGCTGGAGGTGCCGTTCAGTCGCTGCCAGTTCGTGTACCTCGACGACCTCGCCAAACTTTCTTCCGAGTACGGATTCCAGGCCGCGCATCCCATGGTCGTCAATCCCTGCAGCCACGCCGTCTTTGATCCCTTGCAACTCAAGGAACTCCCCGGCAACATCCTGGTGCGCGGCGCGCTGGTGCACGGTTACGATCCCCGCCCGCCCTACGGCATCGAAGTAAAAGTCGCCGGCAACCAAATCCACGCCCTCGCCATGGAGTGACCCCGGCAAAACCTTCCCTCGCCTCGTGGGCGTGAGCGCCACGGACCCCGCAACGTTAGCGGTCGCCGCCCTGGTGCTCCTGCTCGCAGCCGTGCTTGCCTCCTACGTTCCGGCAAGACGCGCCGCCCGCGTCGACCCCATGGTCGCATTGCGATTCGACTGATCCCGTAGCCCTCCTACGGCTTAGCCGCGCCTTTTGCCTTTTGGATCTGCGGCAACAAGATGTCGCGGACGTAGTGCCAGTAAGGCACCAACTTCAGTGCGGAGTGCGCATCCTCGTCGGCGGCATTCAGGTCCGGCGTAGTTCTATTCAGGTTGGACCACGCCAGACTCATCAGCAATTCGGGTTCTCCCCAAGCAGGGTGCCAGCCTCTCTATCTAGGCTTAATACAGTGGCCCGATCACGTAGACATCCGTGTAATTGGCTCCGTTGCTGGACTGATTAAAGTTGCTGTCGAACGCTATGTATCTGCCATCCCTGCTTATCGCTGCCCTGGTTTGTGCCCAGTAGGTTTCATCCGAGCGGCTCCTATGATGTGCTAGGCGCACGGTGTTGCCCAGGCCATCCCAGATGAGAATCTCGCCGGTGTACAGGCCCCAGCCCGACATGTTTGTCGGATTGTTGTAGCACCAATAAGAAGAGCTCGGGCAGCTTCCGCTATCGTCCACGGAATGAGCAATCCAGTATTTCGCGTTTGTATCACGCATGCTGACGTGACTTGAATTTCCCACGTTCTGAATGCCGTCGTTGAGGCATAGCGGAACCCCGGGCGTCGTCAAATCGAGCAAGCTCCAGCCGTAGTTGCTGGGGCAGCCATTGTTCGTCGCCCCTTGGTCCCAGATAGAAGCTGCCGCTATGCTACCTAGAGGATTCAAGCCAAAGTCCACATGCGCGCTAGTGCCGCCCGCTGGCGTTCCCGTCCCGTTCCAAAGGGTTCCATCTGAGTTGTACAGTAACCCATCAATGAAAACACCGTTGTTGGGGACAATCGTCATTCCGTGATGCGTGATGCCAGATAAGACTGTACTTTGCGAGGCACTCGTCGCCGCGCCGTTGCCTGCGTTCAGGGTCACAAGAAAAATATAGCCCGTGCAATTCTGATAGCAGTCTGCCAGCCATAAGTGCAGGCCGTCGCTGGAGAGGTCAATATCGTCGGGGATGACCACGCTTGAGTATTGGGAAAAGGTTGCCAGAGTGGTCGAAGCCACCGTCGCGTTCGGGGACGCTCCGCTAATGGTCCCCTTAATAAATTGCTGACCGCTTGTGTAATAGAACACCTTTGGATTCGTAAGGTCCCAAACCAATCCGACCGCGGAATTGAAACCAGGCATGTTGGAGGTGGGAACAACCGTGTTTCCGCTCAAGTCTACAATCGTGGGTGAGCCGCCAGTGTAGCCATTAATCACGAAGAGATAGGTATCGTCGGCGTTGAACGGAGTCTCCAAGCTGTAAAAATGATTCGCGCTCGCCCATCCATTTGCAACAGCATCGGTGACGCGGGTGATGGTGCAGCCGAAGACGGGATCGGCATAGCTTTGGCCTTTGGCTGGAGGAGTGAAGGTGTCGTAATTGGGTGGCGTGTAGACGTTGGTGTCGTTTAGCTTTCCGCACGTAGGCAAACTGGGGATCGAAGCAACACCAGAGCCGCTGAAAGTGACAATGGCTGGGGAGTTGGTAGCGTTGCTGGCCACTGACACACTGCCGGGCAGACTTCCGGAGGAAGAGGGAGCAAACGTGACAATAAGCGTGGCCGTCTGAGCCGGGGCGATGACCTGACCGGTGGAAAGGCCGCTCACGTTGTAGCCGGCGCCCGAGATGGTCACGCTCGAGATAGCCACGCTGGAATTGCCGCTGTTGGTGAAGGTGACATTCTGAAGGCTGCTGCTGCCCACAGTAACGTTCCCAAAGCTCAGGCTTGTCGTGCTGGGATTGAGTAGGTACGTCGCCGGGGTCACCGTCAGCAGCGTCGTGCCGCTGATACTCCCGACCGTCGCCGAGATCGTGGAGGTCCCCGCGCCTATGGCAGTGGCCAAGCCCGTCGCGTTGATCGCGGCTACACCCTGAGTGGCCGACGCCCACACCGCGTTACTCAGCACCTGCGTCGTGCTGTCGCTGAACGTCCCGGTGGCCGTGAACGGTTGCGTCGCTCCCTTGGTGATCGAAGGATTCGCCGGCGTCACGGCGATGGATACCAGCGTCGCCGGGGTCACCGTCAGCAGCGTCGTGCCCGTGATGCTCCCGACCGTCGCCGAGATCGTGGAGGTCCCCGCGCCTACGCCCGTGGCCAAGCCCGTCGCGTTGATCGTGGCTACACCGGGACTGGCCGAGGCCCACACCGCGTTACTCAGCACCTGCGTCGTGCTGTCGCTGAACGTCCCGGTGGCCGTGAACGGTTGCGTCGCTCCCTTGGTGATCGAAGGATTCGCCGGCGTCACGGCAATCGATACCAGCGTCGCCGGGGTCACCGAGCCGCTGAAAGTGACAATGGCCGGGGAATTGGTAGCGTTGCTGGCCACTAATACGCTGCCCGTTACACTGCCCATTGCTGTGGGTGCGAACGATACGCTGAGCGTAACTGACTGACCCGGTGTCAGGGTGGTGTTGGCGCTCACGCCGCTCGCGCTGAACCCCGCGCCCGAACTGGTGATACTCGAAATCGTCACATTCGAGTTTCCAGTGTTTGTCACCGTAATGTTCTGCGAACTACTGCTCCCAACACTTACATTTCCAAAGCTCAGACTCGTTGGGCTTACACCCAGAGTAAGAGTGGCAGCAACCCCAGAACCGCTTAGGCTGACGGACGTCGGTGAAGTCGGTGCGTTGCTCACAATCGAAATGTTCCCGATCACGCTGGCAGTAGCTGCTGGAGTGAACACCGCGTTAAATGTAGCGCTGTTTCCCACAGGGATTGTCACTGGCGTTGTTAGGCCGCTCACGCTAAACCCGCTACCGGCTATGCTAGCTTGAGAAATGGTGACGCCGGCGCTCCCGGGGTTCGACAAGGTGAACGTTTGCGAATTGCTCGTGCCTATAATGACGCTGGAAAAGCTCGCGCTAGTCGGCGTGACCGTTAATGCGGGCTGGACACTCGTGCCGCTGAGTGAAATCGTCGCGGGCGAATCGGAGGCGTTGCTCACCACGGAAATGCTGCCCGCTACAGTTCCCGTAGTCGTCGGATCAAAGGTCACGCTGAGTGAGGCTTGCTGTCCGGCTGCCAGGGTGAGCGGCACGGAAATTCCGCTGGCTGCAAAAACGCTACCTGAAACGTTGATCTGAGAGATGCTAACGTTGCCGGTCCCTGAATTGGTGAGCGTAATGGATTTTGCGGAGCTCTGGCTTCCCACCAAAACGCTACCAAAGCCCAGACTGGTCGCGCTGGAAGTGAGTTGTGAGGCCAGGCTGCCCGATCCGGTGCCGCTGGCGACGAAAACGACATCTACCCAGTAATTGCCTGAGTTGTAGATGTTTGTCGGGAACTGGCTGGTGCTGCCGTAGGCAAAAGGTCCGTCTGGCGTGCTGCTGGTGTCGGCCAGGGCATGCAGCGGCGGGTTGTCGACTCCGCTTGTGGCGAAATATGCCCCAGTGACGCTGTAATGCCCATCATTGCAGTGATAAGAAGCCACATATGTGGTGTTCGCGCTAATGGGCACAGGATTGGAGAAATTTACCTGTTGCCAGCCCGATGCCATTTCATTGATGAACGTGGCCGAGGCGAGCAGCGTACCAGTGCTCGTCCACAAGTTGCCCACATGTGTCCCGGTGTTGTTGGCACCCTTGTAGAACCGGATGCCCGTGACGTAGCCGTTGACATCGGATGTGAAAGAAACTCCAAGCTCTACGGGCGAGTCGGGACCAACATCCACAATCGCCGGGGTCGCTGTACTCGGCCAGAGCTGATAAGAATTCCCGTAGGATGATGACGCGCCGAACGTGGCGACCCACGTAAACAAGAATGCAGCAGCAAGAATTTTCTTTGCGGTAGCGGGTGATACGAATGATGCATAACAGCAGAGATGCTTTGGGAGTACCAGCACTATCACAGCCTGGATTCTGCCTACGCGACTCTCGGGGGACAACTGGTCGCAAGACCAGAAACTGGACAGGTCTGCGACAAATTTGTGGGTGAGCACCGGCGTCATTCCCCCTGTCGCCCGTGCCCAGACTGTGAGGCGCTCTCCCGCGTAAACACCAAGTAATCCGATGAGAATCAGGAGCGTCACGAAGACAAAGATCGAAGTGAAGAACAGCCAGCAGACCAGAAGTTCGCGCCCGTGGTAGGAATACAGACTGAGTACCAGGAGCAACCCGGAAAATTGCCACACGTGATGGTTTTCTCGAAAGGGACTCAAGGTTCCCCTTTTCTCGCTCGGGTTGGATGGAAGCGGTTTTCCAGGGTTTGGCTGAGGAGAACGGCGGGAAGAGGGATATCGCCCGGCCCAGCCCTGCTTCCTGGCAAATATCGCGCTATCCCGCCGTACGGGAAGATCGTAAACGCGCTCACGACAATTAGCTGTTCTCTCTTGTACACCTGCAAGAAATCTCATCGGTCGGACAGCGCCAAGTGACGGCGCGAGGCGGTTCTTGTTTTCGGGCCACGCAGAAAGAAATGAATGAGAGGTCCAATTCCGCACTGATTGGGACGTAATCGACGCGGACGCGGGAGTATTCCCACAGAACGGCCGGTGGAGCACCCTAGCTGGGGCGAACAGGTTCGCGCTGGGTGCCACACTCTTTGCGCATTTTGCAAAGGGTGCGGTTTTTGAATTTTCCTTCCACGCCATTCATACTGATTCCCGGTCGGCTAACGTAATTTTTACATCCCTAGGTACTTTACCTGTATGGAGATTACTAGGTTTCACTAATTGACCTGACTCGTAACTTCTCGTATAAACCCTGCATTCCGGCCAGCCGCGTGTGAGGTTGCCATGAATCTCCTGTCCCCCTTCCGCAGCAGTTTCCTTCTCATCATTTTCATACTGTTCGTCACATCGTGTAGCGTATCCGCCTAGGTTCCTCCCAGCCCATCCAAACCGCACCAGCATCCGCCCCTGCCACCCATCGACCAGGAGCAGTTCGTCGGCTACTGGACCACCGAAACTGGCTGGACCAGTGAGCTGCAGCTTCGCAACAATGCGCCTGGCCAGGACCTGGTTGTGACGCCCGCCCTCCGCCTCGCGGATGGAGCGGAGACCGCTCTCGACTCTGTCACGATCAAGCCCCAGGAAGTAAAATCCATCGACCTCGACGCTGCAATTGCCGCTGCGGCCGCCGCCCCGCAACTCATCGGCACATATGGCTCCGTTGTCCTTCGTTATCGTTCCCCGTATGCAGCGACCTTGTATGCCGCCATGATGATCCGCCGCATGGGCCACGCCATCGCCTTTCACATAGACGCCATGGGCGAGTCGTAAGACCTCCAAGTAGGCAGCCGCGAGGGTATTTGGTGGTTACCCAAAGACACCACCAACGACTACCTCATCCTCACCAACCAGGGTAAGAACACTCTTCCCCTCGACCTGTCTCTCTATGACGCCAGCGGCAAGCAGGCCAGCCAGAAGGTTCTCCTGGCCCCTGCCGAGACAACCCGCTATTCCATCCGCAAGCTCATTCTCGCTTCAGGCCTCGCCGGCTCGTACGGCGGAATCAAAATCTCCACCAGCGCCCACGCCGGCTCCCTTGATAGCTTGCATTTCCTTTTCGACGAAACCGCCGGGTTCTCCGCCATCCTAAAAATGTTTGATTACAACCCGAATGCCAAGCTCGAAGAGCGCGACTACGCGCGAACCGCCACCTGGACCCTACGCGCTCCCATGCTCGCTCTCTCCAATCCAGATCCAGCCTTGGCCTTTCCGCCGGGCACCAAGCTTCTTCCGCAACTCTTGCTTCGCAACACGACCGCCAAGCCCATTGACGCCGCCCTCCGCTTCAATTGGCGCGCCGCCAGCTCCGCCGGGAAAGCGCCAGGACCCGCTTTACGCCTTGCTCCCTACGAGACGCGCCGCATTGATGTCGCCGCACTGCAAGACGCGGCAATCCTCCCGAAAGAGGCCAATTGGACTTCGGTCACCATCACCACCAACAGCAAGCCCGACGAACTCACGGCCGTCGCCGCTAGCTACGACAGCACGCTGCGCCACGGCGCGCAAACTCCTTTTTCTGACCAGCTCACCTTTAGGTGGGAAGGCGGCATGTGGGAATACGATCCCTACCACAGCTCCATCATCACTGCCGGGAATGGCGGCACAAAACCAACCCAGGCCGCCTTTACCATCTTCTATAATCAAGGCACGCAGCGCTACGACCTGGAGCAAACCCTCCAGCCGGACGAACAGATGTGGATCGATATCGGCAAGCTAATCCGCGAACGCGTTCCCGACAAAAGCGGCAAGGCCCTCCCGGCGGACCTCACCTCCGGCTCCTACGAGTTCCGCGATCTCACCAACACCGGCGTCGGGACTCTGTTCGAGGGCAAAGTCATTTACGACAAAACCTACGGCCATGTCGCCTATGGCTGCGCCGCCTGCTGTGGCTACGATGTCCTAAATGCCGTACTTCGGTATGACCCCTTGTCCTTAGCAGTGGGCTCCACGGCAGGCCAGGGCGTCGATGTCCCCGACATGTGCCAAGGCGGCGCGCCTGCCGATGTAAGCCCCAGTTTCTACGGCAACTGGAGCACCGGGAGCATTGCCACGGTAGACTATTACGGCACCCACACCGGCGTGTCTGCGGGTTCCACCACGTCGCAAACCAGCGGCTTCCTCAATAATAATGACTCACTCCGACGGTGTCCCCTCAGTGGCACCCCTGCCACCGGCGGCGTCAACGTCGTCGCGATTCCCGTGAACTTTCGTCAAACTAGCGCGACAGATGCCGGCAACGGGGACTTGCGATTTATCTATGCCTGGGACTCAAGCACCGGCAGGCTGAGTGACTTATCGAACTGTGTGATCGGAGAATACGTAACGGTCCAGGGGAATAGCACGGACCCATACCCCTGGCCGAGCCCTCCGTATGCGGCTGGCGCACATAGCCCAAACCCCACTGACGCGACCTCGAATCCCCCCGCCCCCGACTTGGCCGCAACAATGGGGCAGTTCCAAGACGACCACACCCTGTACACCAACGTGCCGGTTGCCTGGGTGACGCCGTACGTACAAACGGGATTCACTTCGATACAGAGCTACGAGTACAAATGCACGAATTACCACAACGGGAATTACGTAGAGATCGACGGTCCGTTGTACATTGTCAGGGAAGTGTTTCAAAGTAACGGAACCTGGTCATACTCTGTGTCAAAATCTAATGCGGTCGCCACTATAAGCCCGCTGCCCTGACTGGAGCCATCAATGTTGACAACTTCTGGGCTATTGCGGCTTGTTTCGACGTTCTCTGCGGTTTGGGTAATCTGTCCTCAGACAAAACCGGTCGCGCCGGGCGTCGACATATCATACGTTCTTCAGAACCAACCGCACAGCTTACACGAACCGGTTGTTCTGACTTTCAAAGTATCTAACGGTTTGCCGAACGCTATTGTTCTTGATCTTGGACAGAATAGGGAGAATGGATTCGCTTTTCGTCTGTTGCGTCCCGATGGTACTACGGTGGATTCCCCCTCCTTCACGCGGAATGGCATCTCCGCGATAGGCACTATTGTATTGCGCTCCGGCGAAAGTCTCTCTCAAGAGCTACTACTCAACGACCGATTCCAGTTCAACATCCCTGGTAAGTACCAGGTCGTCGGGCACCTTGCTCAAGAAATTACGGATGAGAAAGGCAACACACTCGGATCAGATCCCGGTTTCCAGAAAGACCTTGAAATCGTGCCGAAGGATGAATCATCTCTTCGAAAAGTATGCCAAGACTTGTCAGACCGTCTCGAACGATCAAATTCATATGACGACGCCGCGTTGATTGCTAGAGAACTAGCCATTATTGATGATCCGGTCGCAGTTCCTTTCCTGGACAAAGCCTTGCGCGCAGATCGCCTGATTGAGCCGTTCATCACATCGGCGCTGGTACGCATCGGAAACGAGGAGGCGGTGCAAGCACTGATAGGCGCTTTGAATGGTAAGACGGGGGCTGCGGCCGAGGCTGTACGACGAGGTCTCACGCAAATCCGGTCGCGCATCAGCGACCCTTCGCTCAGGGAATTGATAGACCGTGCCTTGCACGAGTATCAAAGCCAAGGCAGTTGAGCGTTCACCGATAACAGGCGGGCGGGTGGAGCACCCTAACTGGGGCGAACAGGTCCCAAGGCGCGGGTGTCGCATCCCTTCGCGCCTTGTCGATGGAAATACTGTGTTCCTCGGGAGTGTACTGGACCTATACGCCCTCGTATGGCAACAAGCTAACGGCCACTGTCGAACAAACTGATGTCATTAACTGTCGCTATGACATGAACAACTCGGCTTGCCAAACCCTCATTTATTGACAATGGATCAAAGGAGATGTCGAAATGCGCTTTATGGCGGGTGGGGCATAGATGAAGCGGGGAAGTGGCCGTAGGGTGCCGGACCCTTTGATTTGGAAGGGTCCGGGTTTAGAGCTAACTTCAACTACAAGCACCCTGAGTCTCATGAATTCTTGGGATCGGCCCATCGCCATTCGCTGCTCCTAATAGCCGTTCGCCCCCAAAATTTCGCCATTCGCTGCTTTTTACTTTACTTCCGATAAACCGGCGCGCTACCCTTCCCCATGGTCGCCCCCGTCCCCGCCCAAATCTCGAAGCTCCCTCGACGGAACCTCCCTTGCCCCTCCCGCCGCTCCAGCCCTAACTCTCGACCTGTCAATGTCTTGCAGCCTCTTGGCTCTCTTTTTCCAACCCCTGTCCTTTGTTTTCAACAGCTTGCAGCCTCTTTTCCCAAAACACCCGGGTGGGGGGTACCTCTGCGAAACCTTTGCGACCTCTGCGTCTCCGCGTTATCCTTCGTCTTCGCTTTGGTTCGCTCCTCTTGGCGATTCCTGTGCCCTCCTCTAACTACCTTTAGAATCAACACTTGCAAAAGTGTATCAAAACAAAGGACTTTAACTCCCTTTAGAATGAACACTTATGAAAAACCCGGGGGGGTACGCCTGCAAACCGCTGGTTTAGAATCTCAGGCAGCGCCCGTCCTATGCGCCACGTGGCGCCTCTATCCCCTGTGCCCTCACTCGATTGCGCATACTTCCCGTCACCACGGGGGTGTACCCCTCGTTCGGACGAATCTGTTCAAACGCGGTCCGCGATATTCGTTTCCATGCGCTGGAAGAAAAACAGCCCGCCGATCAGCACAACCGCAACACCCACCGCAGACGCGGCCATCGCCGCTCCCGGCGGCTGCCCGTGTCCGGTCAGCGCCCAACGGAATCCATCAATGACCCCGGCCATCGGATTCAGCCCGTACAGCCAGCGCCAGCGCGCCGGAACCAGCGAACTCGGATACGCCACTGGTGACGCCAGCATCCAGAACTGCACCACGAACGGCATCACCGCCCGCACGTCGCGATACAAAGCGTTCAGCGCCGAGGTCCACAGCCCCACGCCCAGCGCCGTCAGCACCGCCAGCACAATAATCACGGGCAGCAGCAGCACCGTCGCCGGTGGATGGATCCCGAACGACAGCGTCAGCGCCACCATCACCACCAGGCCAATCGCGAAATCCACCAATCCCGAAAACACCGCCGCGATCGGCAGGATCAGCCGCGGAAAATACACTTTCGTGATCACGTTCTGGTTATCGACCACGATGTTCGTGCAGGCGGTCAACGCCTGCGAAAAGTACGCCCATGGCACCAGCGCCGCGAAATAAAACACCGGATAAGGCAGCCCCTGCGAAGGCAGCTTCGCGAGCCGCCCGAAAAAAATCGTAAACACGCCCATGGTCATCAGCGGCTGCAGCACCACCCACAAAACGCCGATGGCCGTTTGCTTGTAGCGGATCTTGATGTCGCGCATGGCAAAAAAATACAGCAGCTCGCGATACTCCCAGACTTCCCCGAGGCGCAGCTCCAGCCAACCGCGCGGCGGCTCGATGCGCACCACCGCGGGGGCGCTGGCGTGCACCTGTATCGGCGTGGCGGATTGCGAAGGCGCGGTAACCGTAGCCATTAAGTTATGTGCAGCGACATTTGCGAGAGGGCCGGTGAAATTCCAAATTAGAGTACCAGAATTTCCCGCGCCGAACGCGGATCCTCCGAGCTTTGCGAGCTGTTCACGCTCTGCGGCGCGCGGGCGCAGATTCACGGCTCGGACTTTTTTTTCATTTCGTCGATGTCGCGGTCCTCGATTTGGCGCATCAGATCGCGGCGATGAAAAAGATAGTTTTCCAGATGCGCGGCCAACTGGCGCGGCACCACGCTGAATTGGTTGTGGATCATCTCGCCCCAGGAAATCGGCCCGCGCGGAGGAATCAGGTGCTCGCCCCACTGAAACATGAACGCCGCATTCCAAAGCATGAACGCGGCAAGAATCACGGAGGCGGCGGCAACGGCCGCGCGTTGGCTGCGAAACAGCGCGGCAGCGTGCGCGAGCAGCACGCTTAGTCCCAGAATAAATAGCGGCGTAAGCGAAATGAAAAATCGATTCCCGAAAGAAGAGATGCCGGCCCAGTCCGGATAGCACGCGATGAAAATATAAAACGCCAGAGCGCCGGCCAGCAGCGGGGTGCCCACGCGCGGCTCACGCCACTTGAATAAAACAAGCCCCACAGTGGCTAGCAAAAGCAGCGGGGTCCAGGAAAACAAACCGTGTTCGGAAGAAAAGAGCACGGCAAGAAAATAGGGCGAGCGCCAGGCCCAGTCTTGCACCGACATGTAACCGGACTCGAAGGGATTGCCGTAAACGATGGAGCGGGTAACAAACGTAGGGAGCAAACAGATCAGTGTAACGGCGGCAAACAGGGCATGCTTCGCGAGAAGCTGCGAAACAGCGGCCCCGGTTCCCGCACCGCGGCGAAAAGCCGCGGCGTAGTCGTGCAGCGCCTCGACCACCAGAATCATCAGCAGCATGGCGTTGGCGTAATACACGTTGAGCATCAGGCCCGCGATGAGCGCGAGCGCAAACCACTGGCGCACGGAACGCTGCTCGCGTGTTTGATGCCAATAAAAAACAAACAGCGAAACGGCAAACGCGGAATGCGGGTGCGACCAGGAAGGATTGAAATACATATAAACCGGAAGCGAGCTGGCCCACCAAATCGCAAGCGTCGCGAGAAACGCCCACAAATCCCCGGCATACTGGCGCGCCAGGCGAAACGCCAGCAGCAGCCCGAGGAAGCCCCAGAACGCGGTGCCAAAAGCCATAGCCAGGCGGTACGGACCGGAGAAGCCGTCCGCGGCAACTTGCGAGCCGAGAGCGCGTGCCAGGAGCACGCCGCCATGCGCCAAAAGCAAGAAAGGCGCCCACAGCATTGCCGGCCCTACGGTGAAGTGATTGTCAAGGTGGCCGGTGCGCGTGCGAAATATTTGCTTGGGCTGGCCGTGCTCATCGAGGCGCGCCTCGCGAAAGCTGGTGTTCGCGGCGATGTAGTCGTGTTCAAAGTTCAGGCTGTGTTCGATCAGCGGGGCGCGCGCAAAAGCGTAGTAGCCCACGCCATCTCCGCGCACCCACGGATTCAAAAGCGCAAGGGAAAGGAGAAAGAGAAACAGCAGCGGCCGCTGCCCAGGGCGTGCTCGCGTAATTGGAGTGTTCAGAGCTCGGCTTTCCACAAAGAAGACATTGGTCGTTACGTGCATTTTACCCCGCTCCAGACGGGTGCGGCCAGTTCACCGCAAGGGTCACCGGACATTGGGAAGACGTTTTCAGGCTATTATACCTCATAATGAATATTATAGTTGGATATACTAAGACAGCCCCCTTACACGCGCGTTTCATTCACCGCGCCTTGGATCGGATTCTGCCGCTTATGAATTGAGAGGATACCCGAAGGCGGATAGAATACGTCCCGGCAGGAGGACTATGAGCGGGCGACGATTTTCCTGGTGTCGGCGAGCGACGAAATTCGGGATGTTGTGTGCGGCATTTGTCCTGATGGTGGGCTTGAAAAACTCGGCGGCCAAGGCGCAGGACGATGCGAACGACAAAGCGGCGGCGGAGCGAGGACGCAAGCAGTTTGAACAATCCTGCGGATTCTGCCATGGCGCGGACGCCACCGGCGCGCGCGCGCCGGACCTGGTGCGTTCGCCGCTGGTCGCACACGACGTTAAAGGCGATCAGATCGGACCGGTGATACGCCAGGGCCGTCCGGACAAGGGAATGCCGGCGATGCCGCTTAGCGACGCACAGATTCTGGACATTGTGGCTTTTCTGCGCGCGCGCGCCGCGGAAGCGCTGCATTCGGCGAGCGTACCGGAGGCGTATCCAATCGAGAGGTTGCTGACGGGAAGCGCCGAGACCGGAAAAGCATTTTTCAATGGCGCCGGCGGCTGCAACAAATGTCATTCGGCCACGGGCGATCTGGCGGGCATCGCGGGCAAACACTCTCCTATCGATCTGGAAGCGCGGATGCTGTATCCCGCGGGGAAACACTCGACTGCCGTGGTGACGCTGCCCTCCGGCGAGCAGGTCCAGGGTGAGGTGAAACACGCGGATGACTTTGTAATCGCCGTGCGCGACGCATCGGGTTGGTATCGGTCATTCCAGCGCGATCGC
>Ga0307475_10001545_pt1 | contig 13680 bp, 12 predicted proteins | sample atmos_gasesECM1C_FD_203317 | JGI IMG/M metagenome (GOLD analysis project Ga0307475, IMG submission 203317) | Hardwood forest soil microbial communities from Morgan-Monroe State Forest, Indiana, United States - atmos_gasesECM1C_515 | ecosystem: Environmental > Terrestrial > Soil > Temperate... | reverse complement strand
TGATTTTTGCGTGGATTACCGAGCCGATTCCCCATGCGCTCACCGGGCTGATCGGCTGCTACTTATTTTGGGTGCTGAAGGTCGTCAAGTTCGACGTGGCCTTCAGCGGCTTTGCCGATCAAACGCCGTGGTTCCTTTTTGGCGCGGGCCTGTTCGGCATGATGGCCACCAAAACTGGACTAGCTCGCAGGCTGGCTTACCTGGTGATACATCGGGTCGGCGCGAGTTACTCTCGGCTGCTGCTGGGGATTATTTTGTCGTCGTTCCTGTTGACCTTTCTGGTGCCTTCCGGAATCGCGTGTGTGGTCATCATGGCTTCGGTGGCCCTGGGATTGATGGAAGTGTTTGGATTAGGGCGGGGAAGTAACATCGGCACCGGAATTTTTATCAGCCTAACGTATACCGCCGGTTGCTTCGACAAAATGGTCATTGCCGGGCCGTCCAGCATACTGGGCCGTGGCCTGATCGAGAATGGCACGAACATTCATGTGTACTACAGCCTGTGGCTCGTGGCTTTTCTGCCGTGCGCGATCGTGACCATTTTCGGAATCTGGCGCCTGGTGGTGTGGATGTACCCGCCGGAGAACGCGGCACTGGAACGCGGCGCCGAATTTCTTAACACCGAACTCCAGAATATGGGGCCGTGGAGCGCCATGGAAAAACGAGCGCTCTTCCTGATGCTTCTGGCGATTGCTTTGTGGATGACCGATCTGCTTCATCACATCTCCCCGGCCATCATCGGAATTGGCATTGGCTTGTTCGCGTGCATTCCGGGAGTGGGCATCCTCAATCAGGAAGACATGAAGCGCCTGAATTATCTTCCGGTATTTTTTGTGGCTACCGCCATCAGCATGGGCAATGTTTTGGTACAAACTGGGGCCCTTAAAACCATGACGCTTATCATGTTCGATTGGATGCGCCCACTGATGGCCACCAGCGTTTTCGCGCTAGCGGTGGTGCCATACTGGACCGCCTTCATCTACCATATTTTTCTCGGCAACGAGATTGGCATGCTGGCCACTTCCATGCCCGGCCTGATGAGTTTCGCGAAAGCCAATGCCATTTCTCCGCTGCCCTTGGGTTTGATCTGGGCCTTTGCTGCTGGCGGAAAGATCTTTGTGTATCAGTCTGGAGTATTGGTAACCGGATACTCATACGGCTATTTCAAAGCCCGTGATGTTTTTCGCGTAGGCCTTTGTGTCACAGTAATCGAGTCGCTAGTGCTGTTAATCATTGTTCCTTTTTATTGGCCGCTCCTGGGAATACGCTGACCGCAGGCAATTATTTTTTCGTGCAAAGATCGCGAGTGAAGTAACGAAGTTATGGCCAAGCGTCCTTTTCGATTGATCGTCGGCATTACCGGAGCTACCGGAACCATTCTGGGAGTGCGTTTGCTGCAGGTTTTAAAAGAGCACAACGTAGAAACCCACCTGATTCTCAGCAACTGGGGCGCCCGCACTCTAGTTCACGAAACGCCCTACTCCGTGACACGCGTGCAGGAAATAGCCAGCAAATGTTATGGCGCGCAGGATCAAGCCGCGGCGGTGTCCAGCGGTTCCTTCATCACCGACGGAATGGTGATTTGCCCGTGCAGCGTCAGGTCGCTGGCGGCCATTGCGCAGGGGCACGGGGACTCGCTGGTTCATCGCGCCGCGGACGTAATTCTGAAAGAGCGCCGGAAGCTCGTTCTGGTGGTTCGTGAAACTCCGCTGAGCGACATTCACATCGAAAATATGTTGAGGCTTTCGCGCATGGGCGCGGTGATTTTTCCCCCGGTGCCGGCGTTCTACAATCATCCCAAAACGATAGACGATCTGGTGGATCAAACGGTTCTGCGCATCCTGGACCAGTTTAATTTGCATCTTTCTTCCGAGGATCGCTGGTCCGGCAAGATGACGGTCTCTACGAAGCGGCCAGCGCACGCGCCGAAATCGCGCAAATGAAAATTAGTTTTTGATGCAGCATTTCTGATTCGTAAGTGAGCAGTGTCTAATTTCCTATTGAGGTTTGCATGAGCCGGGACAAAATGTTGACCTTTGATCCTCAGAACATGGTGCCTAAGGATGTCTACAAACTGTTGATCGGCGCGGTGGTGCCGCGGCCTATCGCGTTTGTCTCCACTCTGGATTTGAACGGCGTGCGCAATCTAGCGCCGTTCAGTTTTTTTACCGTGGCCAGTTCGAATCCGCCGGTGGTGGTCTTCTGCACCTCGGTCCCCAGCGCAGGGCGCGCCATAAAAGATACTTTGAGAAATGTTATGGACACTAGCGAATTCGTGCTGAATATTGTTTCCGAGGATTTCGCCGAAAAAATGAACGAATGCTCCGCCACCGTGCCTCCCGAGGTGGACGAGTTTGCACTCTCTGGACTCACTCCCATCCGCAGCGACCTGGTTAAGCCTGACCGCGTAGCCGAAAGCCGCGTGCAGATGGAATGCCGGCTGGTGCAGGTGGTGACCGTAAGCGAAAAGCCCAATGGCGGAAGTTTGGTCCTCGGAGAAGTCTTGCGATTTCATCTTGCCGAAGACGTCGTTGACAATTTTTACGTTGATCCCGATAAATTGCGGGCCATCGGCCGCATGGCCGGAGTAACCTACTGCCGCACCACCGACCGCTTCGAATTAAGACGTCCGGGATAATCGCCAGCCTGTCGCGAGTACCCCGGCGAGTGAATGAGTGCTCTGCGCTGGCCCATAAACAACGAATGTGTCCGTTGGGAATAAACCTGCTTGTGTCGCGGTCCTAATAGACGAAGGGCACGTTGAACGGCGATGCGAGCTCCAGGCGATAGAGCAGTGTGGACTCTTCGCTCGGCTGAAAGAAGACTTAGCCAAAGTTAAATCAATTTGAACTTAAAAAAGGAGAAAAAGAATGAGGAGAAGTGTGTTCATAGCAGGCTTGGTAGCGGCACTTGTGGTGGGAATGGGAATTTTCGGCACAGGTCGGAAGGGTTCTGTGACACAGGCACAGCAGAACACGTCGACGACGGAAGTGAAAATCGATAACTTCAACTTCGGACCGGTCGCGCTGACCGTGCCGGTCGGAACCACAGTTACATGGATCAATCGGGACGATATTCCTCACAACGCAGTTAGCACGGATGATCCGAAGACTTTCAAGTCCAAAGTGCTGGACACGGACGAAAAGTTCTCTTTCACCTTCAGCAAACCGGGAACTTATCCATACTTCTGTTCGATTCATCCGAAAATGACCGGCAAAATCATCGTGCAGTAAACAACGACCTTGCCTGTGTTGAAGAGCACCGCCCCAATTTGCTTGCTTTGTATGTTGAGCGTCCTTGCTCAACTCAGCTCGGCACAATCGGGAACGACATCCGAGCCAGAAGCTAATCCGGGGCGACCCACGGTATCGACGCCTGCCACACTCACGCCGGTTGGATACCTGCAGTTCGAGAATGGCGTTTTATTCGCACAAGATTCGACGGAGTTTTCGAACCGCATCGGAATCGGCCAAGTCACCAAACTGTCCGTACTTCCGCGCCTGGAGTTGTTCTTGCAGAGTGAGCCGCTCGCAATCAGTCAGTCAAAAGACCAGACCGCGGTACATGAAGGAGAGGTCTTCGCAGGTCTGCAGAGTGTGCTCTTGGCCGGCGGCGAATCACGGCCAACTGTTTCGATCAGCTACGTTCGGCGTGTTCACGCGAGTGTCGCCCCGGAACTCGATGTGGGTACTTTTCGACAATCAACCTCGATTCTTCTGAGTGAAGACCTACACGGATTTCACGTCGATACCAACGGGATACTTGCCGAGCAGATGCAGGGCGCTATCCATCGAGCGCAGTTCGGACAAACACTTTCCATTTCACACTCATTGGGGAAGTTCACAATTTCCGGGGAGATATGGCATTTCTCACAGCCGTTCGAGAAAGGAAACACCGTCGGTAATCTCTGGGCGGTTTCCCGTGCGCTTCGCAGGAATCTGGTGGTTGACGCAGGATTCAACCGAGGGCTGACCAAGACCTCCACCCGGTGGGAGGCATTCATGGGATTCACATACCTGTTGCCGCATCGCCTTTGGAGGTCGCGTTCTGGGTCACAACCATGAGTCTTCCTCAGCTCTCTCCTTTGTCTCGCTTCGAATTGCACGTCAAATGCTGTTAGAGAAACAGGAAGCCTGACGATGGCGGTGGAAGCTGCCGGCAGGACTAAGCCGATTAATTCCGGCTTGGCGAGGCGCGATGGCCCAGGGCCCATACATATGCTGCGAGCGCTGATACCTGATCGGGCGTAAGTTGCGCGCCGCCCATTGGGGGCATGGGGCTGCGATATTGTTTTGGTTGCGACACACCGTCAGTTATTGTTTTGGCGATTCCGGCATAGCTGCCATCGCTCCACAGCCATTTCTTTCCGGTTAGAGCGGGGCCTAAAGGCGTGCCCTCACCGCTCTCACCGTGGCAGCCGGTGCATGCTGCGCCGCCCACCTGGCCGCGGTAGATGCGCGCGCCGAGCGAAACCATTTCTCGTGTCTCGCCTTCAGGGACGGGAAGGTCGTTTGCGGCGGCCCCGGCGTCTGGATGCGTGCCCTCTGGTGGTTGCGCGGCGACTTCAACAGGATTGCCAGCCGGAGCTGTTACGCTCGGGCAAGCCGTGACGTTCGCGGCAGCGCCTTCTGTGGGGCCATGATAGGTGATGCGGTAGATCCGTCCGCGTATATCGTCGGAAACGTAAAGCGCACCGTCGGGTCCTACCGCCAAGCCCGAGGGACGATGTTCGGCTTTGGCTGGCGACTTCACCGCTCCCGCGAAACCATCCGCAAATATTTCGCACTGGCGGGATGCGTGGTCACCGGCGAGCGATTGAAAAATCACGTTGTAGCCACCTTGCGGATATGGCGCGCGATTCCATGACCCGTGGAAGGCGATGAAGACACCGTCACGATAGCGCGCCGGAAATTGTTTCTGGTCGTACCGCACCATTGCATTGGGCGCCCAATGGGCGGGGAATACCGCGGCGGGAGCAATTTTGTTCGCACATACGCCGAGCGTTTTGCCGCCGTCGCCGCCGTATTCCGGCGCCAGAACCAGCTTTTCGACGAACGGATCGTAGTAGCATTCGGGCCAGCCGTAGTCTCCCTTTGGCTTCAATAGCAGCAACTCTTCGGCTGGCAGCGTAGCTTCCTGGTCGGGTTTATACAGGTCCGGCCAATTTGCGCGCAACTGGTCGCGGCCGTGTTGGGTCACAAATACTCGCCCACTCGAGTCGATGGCAAAGCCTTCAGCGTTGCGGATTCCCGTCGCGTAGCGATCAGCGGTCGAAAATGTTTGATTCGTCTTATTTGCGTTATAGCTCCAGATGCCACCACGCGTCTCAAGCTCGGTGCACGGATTGGCGCCGGGCGACTTCAGGGTCCGATTTTTCAGCTGACAGGAATTGGTCGCGCTGGCGACATCGACGTACATCAATCCCTGAGCGTCGATGATGAATGGATGCATCGGATGGTCGCCGCCCAGAGGTAATCCGGAGACGATGGTTTCGGCCGAGCCATTTGGCACGATGGAGCCGGCGGGCAAGGAATATCGCACGATACGATCATTGATTTCGGCGTAGATCGATCCTTTATATAAGCCGATGCCCGTTCCGCCCGCTCCGCCACTTTGCACGGTTTCGCCAAAGCGCTCAATCACATCGGCTTTTCCGGCTCCGCTCTTATCCTGCAGGGCTACGAGGAAACCGCCTGCATGCGGCGTGTCGTTGCCGTAGTACCTGCCCGACCAGGTGTTGACGTAAAGAACTCCGCTCGGCCCCGCTACCATATGGCGGGCGTGACCAATGTTGTCAGCAAAGACCGTTGCGCAGAAACCAGCCGGTAACTGCAACCCGCTTTCATCGTTCGGGCATGCTTGGCTCTTGGGTGTTGCAGCGGGATTAGACTGAATGTGAGCCGGAGCCAACGAAATGCCCACGCATGTGGCGACGACCGCGACCAGGGCAGACAACAGAGCTTTAGTGGTCACCCTATTCGGCATCGTGCATGTCCAATGCATCCTGAATGCCGTAGTGGGCATGAGTGGGATTTTCAGGAACTTATGGGAAACTTACGGTTTGAACGGAAGGAACGCGATTGAGTGTGAGGGCTGAGGTGCCAAGAGTCCAAGCAATTGAATGGCTGTCAGCCTGTTGACAGGATGTCTCTATCCGGCAAGACAGAATTGGAATCTAGAATGTCCATGGAAGAGGCCGACAGTCCACACAAAAGCAATCCAATTTCCAACCGACTGACGGTGTGCCCACGAATTCGACACGCAACACTCAACAGCTGAGGGTTAAGTCGGCGCTGGTTAGCTCCGATTCTTCATGCTATCAACATTTTGCATCGGTACTCAGATCATCTCGCGAAACGGTATAAGGCGTGCATTCTGCCAATGCTGAAATTGAGACTGAAATCGCAACTAACGGTAAGGCCATTCTCATGATGAAACCAATCAAGCAGGAAAACACCAGGCTCGGATTTGTTGGGATCGGCTATATGGGCCGGCCGATCGCGCGAAGGCTACTTGAATCCGGCTTCAAGCTGACAGCTTACGACCGGGACCACAATAAGGCCGAAGAACTAGTTCGCTTCGGCGGCACTGTCGCGCAGAACATTTCGGAACTCTCCTCCAATTGCAACGTGGTTATATCGTGCCTGCCTAGCGATGAAGCGGTCCTGGACATTTATAGAGGACCTGACGGCGTGTTCGCGCACGTGCAGCGCGGCTCGGTGGTCCTAGACATGAGCACGGTCTACCCGGAAACCTCGCAGGAACTCTCGACACTGGGGTCAGAGTGTGGAGTTGAGGTCCTTGATGTGACCATATCTGGGAGTACTCCGACCGCGGAAAATGGGTTGCTGACGCTGTTTGGGGGCGGAAACAAGGAAAGCTTTGACGCTTCCGAGGCGATCTTTCGCGTAATCGCCAAAAAGTATTTTTATGTTGGGCCGAGCGGTTCAGGAGCGACCATGAAGCTGGTGGTGAACACTTTGCTGGGAATCGGAATGCAGGCGATTGCCGAAGCCGTCGCGCTGGGTGAAAAAGCTGGCCTTAATCGCAACCGCTTGCTGGAGGTGTTGTCCCAGACTGCCGTGGTCGCTCCAGCACACGTGGGCAAACTGCAAAGAGCGATGAAGAGCGACTATAGCCCGCAGTTTCCGATTCGGCTAATGAACAAGGATTTCGGATTGATTCTCAATCTCGCGGCGGCTGTTGGAGCGCGAATGCCCGCCGCGGGGGCTGCTTTTGAGATCAATGCAAGGCAAGCAGACGAGGGAGCGGAGCAAGATTTTTCGGCGGTGATTTTGCAAATGGAAAAGCGTGCGCATGTGGGTTCCAACGGCAATGGGCAGAGCTGAGCCGGCGTCGCTTTGGCAGGGAATTGATGTAGTCGGTGGAAGTTCATTTTCTTTGCATGCGTTCCGGGTGAGGCCAACGAAATGATTCAACTAAAGGTGAACGGAGTTGAAAAGTCTTTCGGCGGTGAGCCGGAAATGCCGCTGCTCTGGTACCTGCGCGACGTATTGGGACTAACCGGATCGAAATTTGGCTGCGGCATCGGACTTTGTGGCGCCTGCACAGTCCACGTGAACGGACAAGCCACACGATCCTGCGTGACAGTGATGCGCGATGCTGCCGGAAAAGAAATTACGACCATCGAGGGCCTGGACAAGAATGGATTGCATCCGGTTCAAAAGGCCTGGATGCAAATCAACGTGCCGCAATGCGGCTACTGCCAAATCGGGCAGATCATGCAGGCGGCGGCCTTGCTGGAAACTAAAAAGAAACCGACCGATCAAGAAATCGACGAGGCCATGGCCGGAAACATCTGCCGTTGCGGCACGTATCAGCGGATTCGCCTGGCGATTAAGGCAGCGGCGGGAGAAATGGCATGAGCGAGATCGAGAATGTCAGCCGTCGCAGATTTTTGACCGGAGGGGTTATCGCGGCAGGGGCGCTGGTGCTTGGTGTTCGCTATTACCCCAAGCTGATGGCCGGGAAAAAAGTTCCAGACGAAACAAATGCAGATCACGCCACATTGCACCCCAGCGTGTATCTCGGTATCGACCCAGACGGAACGGTGTGGATCGTCGCGAGTCGCTCGGAGATGGGCACGACGAGCCGCACGACTTTACCTTTGGTTGTCGCGGATGAATTGGACGCGGATTGGAAGCGCGTAAAGATCGAGCAGGCCATCGGCGATAGGCGATACGGTGACCAGAATACTGACGGATCGCATTCGATCCGCTCGTTCTACGACACGATGCGCGTCGCGGGAGCAACGGCGCGATTCATGTTGATACAAGCTGCCGCCCACCAGTGGGGCGTCCCGGCAGCGGAGTGTGAAACCGATTTGCATGTTGTGGTACACCGCTCAACGAACCGTAAGGCGGATTACGGTGAACTCGCGAGCGCTGCGGCGAAATTTCCCGTCCCTCCAAAAGAAGAGGTGAAGCTCAAGCCCAAGAGCGCCTGGCGATATATAGGTAAAGGGGAAGTAAGTTACGACCTGGAAGCGCTGGTAACTGGGAAAGCGGTCTACGGCATGGATGCTCGCGCGGACGGCATGGTGTACGCGTCGGTGGAACGCCCGCCGGTTCTTGGCGGCAAAGTGAAATCTTACGACGATAAGGAAACGTTGAAGGTCGCGGGCGTACGCCAGACGGTTCCAATTGATCCCTTCAAGCCCCCACCCGCGTTCCAGCCGCTCGGCGGCATCGCCGTAATTGCGGATAACACCTGGGCGGCGTTTCAAGGCCGCAAGAAGCTGAACATCGCGTGGGACAACGGACCAAACGAAACCTACGACTCGGACGCGTATAAAAATGAATTGCGGGCGACCTCGCACAATCCTTGCAAAGTGGTGCGCAATATTGGTGACGCGGATGCGGTATTCGCCAAAGGCGGAAAGACCCATGAGGCGGACTACTACGTGCCGCTTCTGGCGCACGCCGCGATGGAGCCTTTGGTTGCGCTCGCGGAATTCAGGGATGGCAAAGCGACCGTGTGGGCTCCGACGCAGAATCCGCAAGCGGTGCAAGATATCGTTTCGAAAGAATTGGGGATTGCGAAAGAAGACGTAATTTGCCATGTAACGCTGCTCGGCGGAGGATTTGGGCGCAAGTCGAAGCCCGATTACGCGGCGGAAGCTGCGGTTTTGTCGAAAAAAATGGGCAAGCCGGTGAAGGTGGTTTGGACTCGCGAAGACGATATCAAGTTCGATTACTACAACGCCGTCGCTTCGATGTATATGAAGGCGGCCGTGGATGCGACAGGCAAACCAACCGCGTGGCTGCAACGGTCGGTCTTTCCTCCTATTCCTTCGATCTTTGACGTGAACGCGGTCTATGGTGATGCGGCTCATCTTCAGCAGGGCTGGACGGATCTCCCTTACGATCTGCCAAATCTTCGGATCGAGAACGGGCCCGCGAAAGCGCATGTGCGTATCGGCTGGTTGCGCTCGGTAGCAAATATCTATCACGCGTTTGGGATTCAGTGTTTCACGGATGAACTTGCTCATGCGACTGGGCGCGATCCTCTCGATTATTTGCTGGATTTGATCGGACCGCCGCGCACCATCGATTTCAAAGGTGTGGAGTACCCGAATTATGGCGCTTCGATGGACGCCTACCCGTGGGACACCGGCCGTCTTCGCCATGTCACCGAAGTGGTCGCGGAAAAATTCGGATGGGGAAAGCGCAAACACGGAAAGGGAACAGGCGTGGGGATTGCAGCACACCGCAGCTTCTTGACGTACGTCGCCACAGTTGTGGAAGTGGAAGTCAATGCTCAGGGTGAAGTGCGGATCCCGAGAGTGGATACCGCCCTGGACGCGGGCTTGGTAGTAAATCCAGAAGCAACTCGCGCGCAGTTCGAGGGCGCCGCAGTGTTCGGCACCAGCGTGGTGCGAACCGGTGAGATTACCGCCACGAAGGGTGTAATCAACCAATCAAATTTTCAAGACTATCCAGTGGCTCGAATCAATGAAGTCCCCGCCCAGACGAATGTTTACATCGTTGATAGTGACGCTCCGCCGGCGGGCGTCGGGGAGCCGGGAGTGCCGCCGTTTATTGCGGCGTTCTGTAATGCCATTTTCGCTGCAACCGGAAAAAGAGTAAGGGATCTGCCGATCACGAAGCTCGGCTTGAGTTGACGGTTTGGGCGATCGTGTGGAGAAGAGCCGGCGGTTGAAGCGGAGAATTACAAGTAAAGGAAGAGTCATGACACAAGACAAGTATGAACGACATGTGATGTTTGCCTCTTTAATGCTGCTCGTGGTTTTTGCCGGTGTCATGTTTTTTGTTGTCTCGATTGCCCGGGCGAACCCCGCTCCCGATCGTGCAGCCGACAGTGCGACATACCGCACGAAATGCGCCACGTGCCACGGTCCAGACGGAAGCGGTTCCGCGGTTGGAAAGACCATGAACGTTCCGGACCTTCGGTCACCGGAAGTCCAGAAAATGCCTGATGCCCAACTCGCTCAACTCATTTCCGAGGGCAAGGGCGGAATGCCTCCTTTCAAGAGTTCGCTCAACGAGGATCAGATTCACTCGATGGTGTCCTACGTTCGCTCGTTGCGTCAAAAGAAATAGCTCGCTCTGTACGCTGAGTCACGGACCTGCAAGGAGATCTTCATGAGTGACAAAGAAAATCAACCACCCCAAGAGGATTCACTTCGTCTGGATCGTGCGTCAATTCCTACGTCTCACGACACTTCGGACGAAGGCATTTCCAGGCGGGGATTCCTTGGGTTTGCGGCAGCGTCCATTTTCCTGGCGCACGCCAGCCAACAGTCATCACGATCGGAGTCCAGGAACGGCATTCCTTACCGAACGTTGGGCCGCAGCAAAGAAAAAGTCTCGCTCATAGGGCTCGGTGGCTATCATCTTGGCAACCAGTCGGATCCTCAGGAAAGCATTCGTATCATCCGCACAGGTCTTGATGAGGGCGTCAATTTTCTCGACAACTGCTGGGACTACAACGGCGGCGAGAGTGAAGTCCGCATGGGCAACGCGCTGCGCGATGGTTACCGCCAAAAAGCGTTTCTAATGTCCAAGATCGATGGGCGCGCCAAAGCCGCTGCTGCCAGTCAAATCAACGAGTCTTTGCGCCGGCTGCAAACTGATCGGATCGACCTACTGCAATTTCATGAAGTGATTCGCGACACTGATCCGGATCGCATATTTGCCGAAGGCGGAGGGATGGAGGCGATCGTCGCTGCGCAAAAGGCGGGGAAAATCCGCTTCATTGGTTTCACAGGGCACAAGAGTCCGGACATCCATTTGAAAATGCTGAGCGTCGCTTCAAAGCACGGCTTCACGTTCGATGCCGTTCAAATGCCCCTGAACGTAATGGACGCGCACTTCAATAGTTTCGAGAAGAAAGTTTTGCCGGTACTGCTTAAGAGCGACATCGGCGTTCTGGGTATGAAGCCCATGGGTGACCACGTTATTCTGGAGAGCAAAACTGCCACCCCTATGGAGTGCTTGCACTACGCGATGAATCTTCCGACCAGCGTGGTCATCACGGGCTGCGATTCGCTTCCGATTCTTCAACAAGCTCTCCAAGCGGCCCGCAGTTTTCAGGCGATGGACTCTTCCCAGGTCGCGTCGCTTCTTGCAAAGACAGCAAAAGCCGCGGACGCGGGGCAGTACGAACTTTACAAAACGAGTCATCGGTTCGACGGCACTTATGCCAACCCACAGTGGCTTGGCTAAGAAGGTTAGCGGGATTTCGTTAAGAGAAAAATACTGGAGGACAGTCATGAACGAGAAAGAACTTTCTGCAAGTTTGGCTGGAAATGTTTCGCTGGGAGGGGAAATTTCCGTGCATCGTCTCGGATTCGGGGCGATGCGACTTACCGGCGAAGGGATCTGGGGGCCGCCGAAAGATCGCGAAGCCGCGTTAGCGGTTCTTCGCCGGGGGGTGGAGCTCGATGTCAATTTCATTGATACCGCGGATTCTTACGGCCCACATGTTAGCGAGGAACTGATTGCCGAGGCGCTATTTCCATACCCGGCTGGCCTCGTAATCGCCACCAAGGGAGGTTGGAATCGTCCCGGGCCAAACCAGTGGACCCACGATGCCACTCCCTCGCACCTTCGCAAGGCGGTCGAGGGAAGTCTAAAGAGACTGCGTCGGGACCGCATCGACGTTTATCAGCTGCATATTCCCGACCCCATTGTTTCGTTTGAAACTTCGGTCGAAACGCTGGCTCAGCTGCGAAACGAAGGCAAGATTCGCCTGGTCGCGTTGTCGAACGTTACGCAAGAACATATCGAGCGAGCACGCAAAATCGTCCCTATCGTCTCCGTACAGAACCGCTATAGCTTTGCGGACCGTGAATGGGACTATGTGGTCGATTATTGCGAGCGCAATGGAATTGCCTTCATTCCTTGGTTCCCACTCGGGGCAGGCAAAGTTGCGGGCGACGTCCTGAACAGAATCGCGCAAGCACATCTCGCGAGTCCCACGCAGGTAGCGCTGGCCTGGCTTCTGCGGCGATCTCCCATGATGTTACCCATCCCAGGGACTTCCTCGATCGAGCATCTGGAGCAGAACGTCGCGGCTGCTTCCCTGCGCTTAAGTGACGAAGAATTCCAAAAGCTCTTTGCGGTTCCCGCGCTAGTCGCATCGCGGTGAAGGGGATCACTACTTCACGGCCTTGCTGAGTTTAGCCTCGATCGTCGAGCCGCCGCGTAGACTCCCCACAGCAGCCGAGCATTCACGGTCCTGCGTAGCTTCCGCCGTCCTTGGAAGACACGTGCTTTCACGGCGCCAATGGACGTGTTTAAAATTTGGGCGGTTTCTGCGACGGATCTTTCTTCGATATCGCGAAGCAGGATCGTCCGTCGGGTCTTTGGAGCTAATTGATTGATCGCCTTGGTCAAGAGTTGCTTGCGCTCTCGCTGCCAGCAGGACTCTTCGGGATTGGGGCTCTGGTCGACAAATTCTTGCAAGCGGGACTGCACTCCATCCTCAGGACTCTCCGGCGAGACTTCGAAAAACTCCCGTCTTTGCCGCAACAACATAAAAGCCTCATTCATGGTAATGCGCGTCAGCCAGGTAGAGAACCGAGACTTTTCTTGAAATGCGTCGAGGTGAAGGAAAGCCTTGTGAAAACTCTCCTGCGCTACGTCTTCGGCATCTTCCCGGTTATTGGTTATCCGTTGCGCAACAGCGAGAACTCTCTGCCGGTGAAGAAGAACCAATTCATCGAAAGCCTGTGTATCTCCGCTCTTCGCAGCCGCCACGAGCGCGCCGTCGGACGGTTTGTCTATATCAGTTATCATACAAAGCCGCTTTCACGAATCCGATCCACTACCGCCACTGCGACCAAAAGTAAAAGAAACAAACTAACTCGCCAGCCAAATCGCATACCGAATGGACTGGAAAATCGTCCACTGATGATGCCCGCGCAAAATGCGATACCAGTCAAGAATGGATAGAGGTTTCATGGTTGCACTCCTGTTTGCGTCCCGTCTTCTGGCCTGGTGTTGCTGCAACGTGAACGCTTGCTCCCTGCGAATTCTGTTCGCCTGGAAAATGCTGGCCGCCACCTAGTAAGGCAATTGGAGTGCCGGAGACTGCGGGCAGCCGAGGCAGCCTGGAACTGACTGGCGGAAAGAGAGATAACGCCGTTTCAGGCATGCCATGGCGACGTCGGTCGATGCTCAAACTGTCGGAGTC
>Ga0307475_10001544_pt1 | contig 13681 bp, 13 predicted proteins | sample atmos_gasesECM1C_FD_203317 | JGI IMG/M metagenome (GOLD analysis project Ga0307475, IMG submission 203317) | Hardwood forest soil microbial communities from Morgan-Monroe State Forest, Indiana, United States - atmos_gasesECM1C_515 | ecosystem: Environmental > Terrestrial > Soil > Temperate... | reverse complement strand
CTTCCCGATGCGACAACAAAGATCTGGAAGAGTCTCGGACTGTCAGGGACCCCTTCGGACCTGCAATTTGACGCCCGCGTCACTCAGGACAACTGGGGAAGGCTCCGGCCGGGCACTCGGATAGGCAAGCCAGAACCGGTTTTCCCACGAATCGAAAAAGCAGAAGCGTTAGAGAGGATGGAAGCGATGGAAAGCGAACCCCAGAAACCAGTAGCGGCGCCCGCGGCAATTGGCGGCACGGTCGCAAGCCCATCGGGCGCGGCGGCGCAGACCGCTCCCGAAAAAATCGCGATTGAAGATTTCGCGAAAGTCGAGATGCGTGTGGGGCAGATTAAAACGGCCGAGCGCATCGTTGGCGCGGATAAGCTGCTGAAGCTCACGGTCGACATCGGCAGCGAAGTGCGCCAGATTTGCGCAGGCATCGCGCAATTCTACGAGCCCGATGCGCTGGTTGGCCGCAAGGTCGTCGTGGTGGTGAACCTCGCGCCCCGCAAGCTCCGCGGCGTTGAGTCCAACGGAATGATTGTTGCCGCCAGCGTCGGCCCGGAAGGCAAACCCGTGTTGGCAGCCTTCACCGAGGACGTCGAGGTCGGCGCGCGCCTAAAGTAGGCGCTGCATACCGGGCCCTGATGGAACTGATCGATTCGCACGCGCACATTGATTTCCCGCAGTTCGCGGAGGATCGCGATGCCATGCTTGAGCGGGCGCGCGTGGCCGGCGTGACTACGTTGCTAGCGATTGGCTCGGGGCCTGGGCCGGAGAAGCTGGACGCGGCGATTCCTTTTGCCGAGCAGCACGACTGGATTTATGCCACGGTGGGCACGCATCCGCACGAGGCGAAGGAACTCACGCCGGCACATCTCGAGCAGCTTGCGAAATTGGCGCAGCATCCTCGCGTGATCGCTTACGGCGAGATCGGGCTTGATTATTTCTATGATCATTCGCCGCGCGAGGTTCAGCAGCGCGTATTTCGCAAACAAATGGAATTGGCAGCGAAGGCTAAGCTACCAATTGTCATACATTGCCGCGACGCCTGGTCCGATTGCATGGATATGCTCGAGCAGCACTGGCGCTCGACCGGGCTCGGCGGGATTTTGCATTGCTTCACCAGCACGCTGGAAGATGCCAAGCGCGGGCTCGATATGGGGTTCATGATTTCTTTTGCGGGGAATTCGACGTATCCGAAAGCGCAGAATCTTCGCGACGTTGCGAAAGCTTTGCCGCTCGCGAATCTTTTGATTGAAACGGACGCTCCGTTCCTGGCGCCGCAAGCGTATCGCGGCAAACGCAACGAGCCGGCTTACGTCGGCGAGGTAGCGAAGGCCATCGGTAGTGTGAGAGACTTAGCCGCGGAAGAAGTTGCGCTCGCAACGGCAGGGAATTTCCGGCGATTTTTTGAACTAACAGCGAGTTCGCCGGCAAAGTCCGTGGCAGCGGAACGCGAATGATTCGCACCGCGCGCGGCTGCCCGTGATATCGTCCAATGCCAGCTGACACAGGATCGAAGCAGGCCAGGGAGAAAGCCATCACACTGCTGACGGCCAGGGAGATCTTTGACCTCGTCCGGGACGACCTTGTTCTGGTGGAGCAGGAGTTAACGCGGCAAACCTCCGCTGCGTTCGAGCCGGTTTCCGAAATCACCAGCTATCTCCTGGGCGGCGGCGGAAAGCGTTTGCGCCCGGCGCTCCTGCTGCTTTCCGCGCGCTACGCCGGCCGGACAAGCAGTGCGGGCGCGATTCGCCTGGGCGCCGTGGTCGAGTTGCTGCATAGCGCTACGCTGATTCATGACGACGTGATCGACAGCGCCAACACACGGCGCGGGCGGCCTTCGGCAAATTCGCGCTGGGGCAATCATCGCAGCGTGCTGGCGGGCGACTGGCTGTACATGCTTTCGTTTCAGATGGCGCTCGAGGAACGCAATTTCCGTATCCTGGACATTCTGATCGACCTCACGCAAAAAATGGTGGAAGGCGAGCTGATTCAGCTGGAAAAGATCGGCCGCATCGACGTGACCGAAGAGGATGCGCTGCGCCTCGCTACTTACAAGACGGCGTGCCTTTTCAGCGGCTGCGCGCGCTTGGGTGCGGTGCTTGGCGGCCTGGAATTGGGAGGCGAAGAAGCGCTCGCGGAATACGGCCGCTATGCGGGACTCGCGTTTCAGCTAGTGGATGATCTGCTGGACTTCACCGCTTCGGCCGAGCAGCTCGGCAAGCCGGTGCTTAGCGATTTGAAAGAAGGCAAAGTCACGCTGCCGCTGATTTATGCCATGGAGAATGGGCATAGCGATGCGCGGGAGCTGGTGGCGCGAGTCTTGGAGGAAAAAGAGTTTGATTCCGTGCGGCCGGAGACGATTGTTGCGCTGGTGCAGGAATCCGGCGCGCTCGACCGGGCGCGGAATCTGGCGCATGACTATGCGGGCCGGGCGAAGGCTTGCCTGAACGGGCACGGCGATTCGGAATACGCGCGGGCGCTGCTCACGTTGCCGGATTTTATTCTGGAACGTGAGAATTAGGCTCAGCGGGGTCGCGTTGAGCACGTTGACGGATTGATCTTGCCTAGCTGGGGCGCAGCGTGCTGCGGCCCCTACAAAGAAATGCTTCCATTCAAGGTTGTCTACCACGACAAATACGATTTGAATCTCGGGCCGCATGTTTTTCCTTCGCAGAAATTCCGGCTGATTGCAGAAGCGCTGATTGCCGAGAAGATTGCGCAGCGCGAAGATTTTGTGCAGCCGGAGCCCGCGACCGACGAAGACATCCTGCGCGTGCACACCCCGGAATGGGTGCGCAAACTGAAAACCGCCACACTCACGGCTAGCGAGGTGATGTTGCTGGAAATTCCGTACTCGCGCGAGCTTGTGGATGCCGTGTGGCTTGCGGCGGGAGGATCCATTCTTGCCGCGCAGTGCGCGTTGCGCGACGGCTTCGGCGCAAACCTGGGCGGCGGATTTCACCACGCTTACCCTGATCACGGCGAAGGTTTCTGCGCGATTCACGATGTTGCCGTGGCCATCCGGCGCTTGCAGGTGGATGGCGCGATTCGCAAGGCCATGGTGGTCGATACCGACGTGCACCACGGCAATGGCACCGCAGCCATTTTCGGCGGCGATCCTTCGGTGTTCACGATTTCCATCCACCAGGAAAACAATTATCCCGCGCACAAACCGCCATCAAGCATCGATCTAGATATGATGGATCGCGTTGACGACGATGAATATCTCGGCGCGCTGCTGCCTGCCGTACAGAAGGCACTCGATGAATTTCGTCCTCAACTCTTGTTTTATGTCGGGGGCGCGGACCCGTTTTGTGAGGATCAACTGGGTGGATTGTCGCTGACCAAGAACGGATTAAAGGAGCGCGACCGCAGGGTATTTGAGGAAGCGCGCCGTCGCGGCATTCCCGTGGCGACCGCGCTTGCGGGCGGATACGCGAGGCGGGTTGAGGACACGGTGCGCATCCATGTGAACACGATTTTGGCGGCGCGGGATGTGGCAGCGGAGTTTCCGATGAGAGCGGCTTCGGGGAGATAAACCAGGGAACTCAGAGAAAATCGAGGCTGGTGGGATCGATTCTGCCGAGAAGGGGCGCAGCATGCTGCGCCCTACAATTTACGAGGCGCGGAGGCGAATCTCGCCGGAGACGGTGTGGACTTCGATGCGGCCGCCGTTGCCGTTACCGACGCGCGCACGCAGGGAATGCTTTCCCTTTTCTTCGACCACGATCGGAATGTCCGCCTTGATTTCGCCAGAAACGGCCTCAGCGGCCAAATGAAAACTCGCGTTCGCCGGCACGCCTAACAGCACGCTGCCCGAGGCGGTCTTGAGATCCCAATAGCTGCTTCCGCCGGGATTCCCCTGCACGTTCACGCGGCCCGATGCAGCATGCGCCTTTACATCGCTCGTGGCGCCTTCCACATCGACCGAACCGCTGCCGGTCGAGGCATCGACGCGTCCGCCTGGCTTGGTAATTTGCGTCGAGCCGGAAAGCGCGCTGATGCGCACGTCTCCTTTGATGTTGGAAACGGTGACAGTGCCGGAAGCGCTGTTCGCGCGGATGTCGTCGCCGATGTTGTCGGCGCGAATCGAGCCGCTCAATGTGGAAAGCTGCGTCTGCCGCTCGATGTGGCTCACGCGAATGGAGCCGGACGCCGCTTCCGCCTTCACCGGGCCGCGCACATCTTGAATGGTTTGCGTGCCGGAAAGCAAAGTAGACGCAACTTCCGTATCGTGCGGAACTTCGATCGTGTAGGAGACGCTGACGTTGCGCAAGTTGCGCATCTCTTCGCCAATATGAATCGTGCTGCCGCGCTGCTCGACAGGCGGATTGGCGAGCAGGTCATTGAGGCGCTTCTCGGGGCTCTCGAATCCCATGCCGGAGGCGCGGGCGTCTGCGTGGACGTGTACTTTGCCGTCGGCGCTGCCGGTGATGGAAACGTCGCCGGAAGTGTTGGTGAGCTCCAGGCGAATCGGGCCGCTTACGCTAAGCGTGCGGTCGAAGCTGCCGCTGACCGACGGTCCCATCGCGCAGCCCGCACTTGCCAGGCCTGCAAACAGTAAGCCTGTCAGGGCCGCGAAATTGCGATGTCTCATCGTTCCTCCATGCGAATTCAGGGCGAAAGCCGCGTGACTTCGGCCGGAGTCTAAACCCTGTCTAAAAGAAGATACGCAGATGTGCGGAATTATGTTCCGAATGCGGGATGCGCTCAAGAGCGTTTCTGCTGCGGCAGCGTTTCGTTGAGCGAGCCTTGGCGATAGCCTTCGAGGTCCAACGCAACATAAGTGAATCCCACGCGCTTGAGCGCTTGCGAAATCGCGGCGCTGGTTTCCTTCGACAACGCGCGGTCCATCTCTTCGGGCGCGATTTCGACGCGCGCCAGCTTGTCATGCAACCGCACGCGGAATTGCCGGAAGCCGAGTTCGCGCAGAGCTGCTTCGCCGCGTTCGATCAGCGTCAGGCGCTCCGGAGTGACTTCAGTGCCGTAGGGGACGCGGGAGGCGAGACATGCGGAGGCGGGGCGATCCCAAGTGGGCAAGCCGGCGCGGTGCGACAGTTGGCGAATTTCCGATTTGCGCAGACCGGCATCGAGCAGCGGGGCCAGCACGCGATGCTCTTTCGCAGCGCGATGGCCGGGGCGGAAATCGAGCGTGTCGTCGGCGTTGACGCCGTACGCTGTTGCGGCAAAGCCGCGCTGTTGCGCAAGCGCATCCAGAACGGAAAACAGTTCGTCCTTGCAGTAAAAGCAGCGGTCTGCGGCGTTCGCGCGATACGCTGGATTTTCCATCTCGTGCGTTTCGACAAATTCGTGATGGATCTGGAAGGCGCGGACGAATTCGTCAACGGCGGCGCGGTCATGCGCCGAAAAGCTGGGCGAAAGCGCCGTGACGGAAAGAGCGCGGTCGGCGAGGGCACGTTGCGTAGCCCAGGCCAGGTACGCGGAATCGGCTCCGCCGGAGAGCGCAACGATCAGGGAGCCGGCCTCGGCAAGGCGCGTCAGGAGCAGCGCTTCCTTTTGCTCCGGAGAGGCGCTCACGTTATCGGCAGCGCGAATTGGGACGAACGCAGTCATCGCGGATAAGTATAACGCACTGGTATCGCGGGTTTGAAGCAGCGCAAAGGGCCGAACTCGAGAGAACCGCTTATTTGAAGTCGAGGAGGACGTCGACCGTGCCCTTGGCTTCATCAGCTTGCAGCCAGTGGCCCACTTCGTCGTAGTGTATGGGCAGATCCTTGAAAATGTCCGGCGAGTGCGCCTGCAACTTGGTTAAAAATTCCTCGAATCTTACTTTGTCAAATAACTGGCCTTGTGGAATGGGCCATGCTTCGCGGAGATGCCTTTCGGCGTTCATGGACAACCCGGTGATTGTCATGGAGCCAAAGCGGAATGGTTTTCCGTCATCGATGCGCACGCTATACGCAACGGTGTGCGCCGCATCGTCGTATGCCACCGCCGGATCGACTCTTGCTTGCATGTAGCCGCGGCGCCCATACTCTTCGCGGACGCGATCCCAGCCGGCTTCGATCGCCATGCCGTCGGCGACATCGCCGGCTTTCAAGCCGACGCTGTTGGTCAGCGTGATGGTCGACAGCAGATTATTGCCGCTCCATTCCACGCCTTTCCAGTGATACACCGCTCCGGGATTCACCGGCACGAAGACTGGGATTTGCTCGGGCAGCTTCTTATTTGGGTTTCCGGTCAGGCGCACTTCCGGCGGGCCAAGTTTGGCGCGGAGAAAACCCTTCTGCAGAAATAGGGGCCGAATCTGCTCGGTCAAGAACATGTCGATCGCCATTCGCGAATACGGCTTGCCGAGCAATTCGGGAAGCTGCTGGCGAACGGTGGGCGAGGAGTTGAGCGCGGCATCGCTGAACTCGACCCCGGCGATGTGCAAGGCCTCGGCATTAATGCGGAAGAGCTGCACGCTGCCATCGCCGACAGGATTAGCCGCAACCTGATGCTCGACGGCAGCCTGCAGTCCATGTGTAACAAGAAATTGGCCGACGGCTTCTGCGGCCAGGTCAACCACGGCGCCTGCTTCGGGGAGCGCGCCGTCATAAAATGGCAGCTTGGCGCGAATCGCGTCGTTGAGCTCGCTATCGGCGAACCATGGAAGGTTGTCAAAGTAAGCTGGAACGCGCGGCGCTTCCTCCACGTGGAAAGTCACTAACAGGCCGTCGGTACGCGACTGAAAGTTGTATCGCACCTTGGCGAAGAGGCCGCTCTGTACCAACTTGTCCGCAGCGGCTTGCAGGTCGTCTTTGCCGACTTGCGCGCCGGTTTGCAGTCCGGTCAGGGCGACAACCTGCAGTTCTGGGACGGACTTGAGGCCGTCCGCATGAATCTCACGCAGGGGTGCGGTTGAGGCCTGGGCGGGCGCGAGGGGAGAAGTTTGCGCCCATGCGGAAAATGCATATGCAGCCACGAGCAGGAAAGCGAGCGCGTTGCGAACAGGCATGGTGCTAGTTTACCGAAAAACGTTTTTGGCCGCTGGCGAGCCACCGCAGCGTAGGGGCGCAGCACTGCTGCGCCCCATTTCACCGAGTGTGAAGCCAGCGGTCGGCGGTCGGTGTGAAGCGGCAGGAATACTGAACAGATTACATTGCGCCGGGCTGGGGCGCAGCATTGCTGCGCCCCTACGAAGTCTTATTCCACCGTGACGGATTTCGCCAGGTTGCGGGGTTGGTCTACGTCGCAGCCGCGGCGCACAGCGATGTGATACGCGAGGAGCTGCAGGGGAATGATCTCGAGCATGGGCACGAGCAGCTCAGGGGCTGGGGGAATCTCAATGACATGGTTCGAGGATTGGCGAGCAAGATGATCGCCGGTGGTCACAATGGAAATCACGATGCCGTCGCGAGCGCGCACTTCCTGAATGTTGGAGACGCTTTTCTCATAGCGCGTGACGGAATCCGGATCGGTTTTGTCGTGAGTGGCAAGCACCACGACCGGAAGATTTTCGTCGATCAGCGCATTCGGCCCGTGCTTCATCTCGCCGGCGGGATAGCCTTCCGCGTGAATGTAGGAAATTTCCTTGAGCTTCAGCGCGCCTTCCAGGGCGATGGGGTAGTGAATGCCGCGGCCGAGGTAGAGGAAGTCCGTGTTGCGAAAGAATTGGCGCGCCAACGTTTCGTATACGCCGGTTTCGTCGCCTTGTAGCACCATCTCGATCTTATGCGGGATGCGCGTAAATTCCTGGAGCAAATGCTTGGCCGCATCGCCGGTCATTTTCCCGCGCACTTGTCCGAGGTGCGCGGCGAGCAGGAGCAGCGCGGTGAGCTGCGATGTAAATGCTTTGGTGGAAGCGACGCCGATTTCCGGACCGGCGTGCGTCAGTATCGTGCCGGCGGCTTCGCGCGTGACCATCGAGCCCATGACGTTGCAAATGGCCAGCGTCGGCGAGCCTTTTAGTTTGGCTTCGCGCTGCCCGGCCAGCGTGTCCGCGGTTTCTCCGGACTGGCTGATAACCACAGTTAGCGTCTTACTGTCGAGAATTGGGTCGCGATAGCGGAACTCGCTGCCGTAATCGACTTCCACTTGCATGCGCGCCAGCCGTTCAATCATGAATTTTCCGGCTAGGCCGGCGTGCCAGCTCGTTCCGCAAGCCACAATGCGTACTTGCTGAAATTCGCGGAACTGTTGCTCGGTAATCTGCATGTCGTCGAGGAAAATTCTTCCGGTGTCCTGCGAGATGCGGCCGAGCAGCGTGTCGCGCACGGCGCGCGGCTGCTCGAAAATCTCTTTCTGCATGAAATGTTTGTAGCCGCCCTTTTCGGCCATGATGGGGTCCCAGGTGACGTGCTGCGCGGCGCGCTTCACGGGCCGGCCGTCGTGATCCATCACTGAGACGCCTTGCTGCGTCAGCACAGCGATGTCGCCATCGGCGAGGAAAAAGATTTCTCGCGTGTGCTCAAGCAGCGCAGGGATATCGCTGGCTACGAAGAATTCGCCATCACCGAGGCCGATGACCGAGGGCGGTCCCATGCGCGCTGCCACAATCTTGTGCGGGTCTTTCGCGGACATGAACACCAGGGAGTAGATGCCGCGCAGTTCTTTCAGCGAGCGGCGCACGGCTTCCTCAAGTGGCGCGTTCTTGGAGTGTTTTTCGACGAGGTGCGCGACGATTTCCGTATCGGTTTCCGTAACGAACTTATGACCTTCGCGCTGCAACTGTTCCTTCAACTCCAAATAATTTTCGATGATGCCGTTGTGCACCACGACGATCTGTCCGGTGCAGTCGCGATGCGGATGCGCGTTTTCTTCGGTTGGGCGGCCATGCGTGGCCCAGCGGGTGTGGCCGATTCCATAGGTGCCTTCGATGGGAGACTTCTGCAGGACTTCTTCGAGATTGCGCAACTTGCCGGGCGCGCGGCGAACTTCCAGCTTGCCGTCCTGCGTAACGACGGCGATGCCCGCGGAGTCATAGCCGCGATATTCCAGCTTTCGCAGCCCCTCGATGATGACCGGAACGACCTTCTTTGGCCCGATATAACCGACAATTCCGCACATACGGCGGTTTCTCCTGGGAGAAGCTAGTCTTGAAAGCGTAACACGGAGTTTTTGCGCACCGTTACGCGGTGATCACGGAATTGCGAAAGGCGCTAAATCCGACCACGCGAGGGACTTAGAGTTCAGTCCACAATCTCGAATCGATATTCTTCGATCACGGGATTGGTGAGCACTTCCTTGGAAATGTGCTCGAGCTGCGACTGCGCTTCGTCGCGGCTCCAGCCATCGAGATTCAGCACAAAAAACTTCCCTTGCCGCACGTCACGAACCTGCTTGTAGCCGAGCCCGGAAAGAGCGTGCTGAATGGTTTGTCCCTGGGGGTCGAGAACGGTGCGTTTCGGCATTACCCAAACATGTGCTTTCATAGCGCCAGTATAACAGTGACACTGCCATTTCTGGCTGTCGGCCTCGGGTTCTTCGGTTCGCTGCAAACCAAATACCGTACGCGGGTAGCTGTGTCCGGGTGTAGATTTGATCGCCAGGACAAGGTCATGACACCAGAAGCCATTCGTAGTGGTGTGAGCGACTACGGGGCGTTGCCTGCGTTGCCCCTCGACTCCTGGAGGGAGACGCTTGAAACGTTGCACATGTGGACTCAGATCGTCGGAAAAGTGCGCCTGAACTTGAGTCCGCTGGTCAACCAGTGGTGGAATGTGCCGCTCTACGTCAGCGCGCGAGGTATGACCACGTCGGCGATGCCATACGGGCAGCGCGACATCGAGGTGAAGTTTGATTTCATCGACCACAAGCTCATCATCGAGAGCAGCGACGGACGCGTTGTGACCATGGCTCTGGTGGCTGAGAGTGTTGCTGAGTTTTACAAGCAGTTCATGGCGGCGCTGGGCGAGCTCGGCGTGAGTGTGCACATATGGACGCTGCCGCGCGAAGTTCCCAATCCCACGCCATTTGAAAAAGACAATGTTCACGCAGCTTATGATCCGCAAGCGGTGCACAAATTCTGGCGCATCCTGGTCTGGGTTGATCAAATCTTGAAGGAGTTTCGCGCCGGCTTTCAGGGCAAAGCCAGCCCAGTGCATTTTTTCTGGGGCAGTTTCGATCTTGCGGCCACGCGTTTCTCAGGACGAGTAGCACCGGAGCGGCCCGGCGCGGACTCGATCACCCGCGAAGCCTACTCTCATGAGGTCAGCAGCGCGGGATTCTGGCCTGGGGGAGGCGACATCAAGGGGCCGGCTTTTTACTCCTACGCCGCGCCGGAACCACCTGGTTTTGCGGAGCACCGCGTTCAGCCAGACGCGGCGTTCTATCATCCCCAGCTGAAGGAATTTTTGCTCATGTACGACGACGTGCGGGCCGCGGCCTCTCCGAAGAGCGCGCTGATGGAGTTCCTGAACAGCACGTATCTCGCGGCGGCGGACTGCGGGAAGTGGGACCGCAAAGCGCTGGAAAGGCAGGCGGCCATCCGCTGAAACCAGTCCGGCTTGGAGATCGAACCAAAGGCGGACAGCCAGAAATGGCTGTCCCACTATTTCGCTGGCAAGCCCGTGAACCGCACTCCGGCGCTATGGACTTTGTAACGGATATTCACGCCGATCAGCAGTGCCGTGATCGACTCGACGATGCGGGCGTTCTCGAGCTTTCCACCATTCAGCGCACGCACTCCGGGAATTTTTCCCGCCAGTTCCATCGCCACTTGCTTGGCTTTTTCGTCGTCGCCACAAACCAGGACATCGCAATCGAGCGGCGCGTCTCCCGTCAGCAACTCTGCGCCCAGATTTTGAAACGCCGCCACAATGCTGACTCCCGCAGGCAGCAATTCCGCGGCCGCCTCGGCCGCCGAACCTTGCCACACGCCAAGCATGCGCGTCGGCGACCCGCCGACCGTTGCGGCCAGCGGCACCGTGGTGTCAATGACGACGGTGCCCGGCTTCCACACGCCTTTCAGTTGCTTCAGCAACGCAGCCTGGCCCGAGAAGGGAACTGTGAGCACCGCGACATCGCACTGTGCCGCGGCTGTGGCGTTGTCCGCGCCTTCGATCTGCACCACGCCGCCGATGCGAGCGAGGAGTTGTTGCGCCGTTTCCCGCGCGCGTGAGGCATCGCGGGAACCGATTACGACTTGCTCGCCCGCACGCGCAAGCCGGTTCGCTAGCCCCGAGCCCTCGGGCCCAGTGCCTCCCAAAATCGCAATCTTCCGCGCCATCATGGCACCCCTTTTTCGCTCAATACGGCGCGATGATTATACGTGACGCGAGGGCGCGACCTTGTGCCTGGTCTGTGCTATCTTCAAAAACTTCCACCATGGCGCCGACCACCCCAACCACTTCTGAGTTTCGTCTCGCCCTAGGCCAATTCGCCACAGGAGTCACGGTAGTTACCGCGGAGCGTGCACCAGGCCGCGTGCACGGGATGACCGCAAACTCATTCACATCCGTTTCGCTGGACCCGCTGCTGATTCTGATCTGCGTGAACCAGAGCGCGCAATTGCTGCCGCTGGTGAAGCGGCAAAAACGCTTCGGCGTGAGCATCCTGAAGGACGATCAGCGAGCGATCTCGGAATATTTTGCGCGCACCGAAGAGAGCGACGACACGGAAAAGCGGCTGGGCATTCGCTATCGTTGGACGAAGACAGGTATCCCGCTCCTGGAGGAGGCTCTCGTGCATCTGGCGTGCAATGTCGTCGCCTCCCATGCCGCTGGCGACCACACCATCTTCATCGCCGAGGTTGAGAGCGTCGAAGTGTATGACGGCGAGCCGTTGCTGTATCTGCGGGGCAACTACCGCCCCGTCGCGCGCTAGGCTAGCTGCTGCGCAGCACTCTAATGGTGCCCGCCAAGCGGGTCGCGCTTCACGCCATACTCCGTTCCCCACTTGTCGGTCATGTGCGAGCGAATCTCCCACAGCTCCGGGAAAAATTTGTGGCGCATGCCTTCTTCCAGAATCTCGACAGGGCGGCCCTTCAGCGATTTTGAACCAAAGCCGATAGTGCGATGAATGAGTTGCATGTGCTCGTAGCGGAATTTCTGGAACAGCTCATCGAATTCCGCTAGCGCCTCGGCCACCACATAAGCATCGCTGTGTGTGTACTCCGTGTCGTAGATCTTTTCCAGCGTCAGCCCGTGCTTGTCCAGGTAGTGTTCCTTGAACGAACTCCAAATCGGCTGGTACATCTTCAGCAGCACGCGGAATCCCGGCGACTCCTGCCCGCTGCCATTGCCGAGCCGCAAACGAATTTCCTGATATTCCTTGGGCGACATAATCTCCAGCAGGGCGATCTGCTGAATCATCAATCGCTGCACGGTGTGCACGCGGCGGAAGAGCGTGAGCACGCGATTGGTATTTTCCTGCTGCAAATACTCGTCGATATCGAGGAGGGTATACGCGATCAGCTTCATCCACAGCTCTTCGACCTGGTGCACGACCTGAAATTGCAATTCGTCGGCGTTGCAGAGCTCCTCGAATTTCGTCTGGCAAGTCAGCAGCGTTTTGGTGTTCAGGTACAGCTCGTAGTCGAGCGTGCCTTCGCCGCCCATAATTCCGTAAAACTGTTCGCGATTCACAATTCCTCCGACGCGTGTCAGCCTGAGTCTATCGGATGAGGATAGGCGAAGAATCTCAGCGTAAGCAATTCGCCAGATTGAGCTAGGAAGGTCCTACCAGACCGCGCGCTAGCGCTCCGAGCTGCCGGAGGGCCGGGTCTGCTCCGTGTCCCCCACATCTTTGCGGTGGCTCTTCACTTCGCGCAGCGCATACACCGGCTTGTTCTGCGATTCGTAGTACGTGCGCGCAATCAATTCACCGAGCAAACCCATGGACACTAATTGCACGCCGCTGATAAACAAGGCCACCGCCAGGAGCATCAGCGGCCCGTGCTGCGTCATCACGTTAACGCCGTGGGCAAATTTCTCGAACGCCAGATAGACGGCAATCAACAATCCCAGCGTCGCTCCGCCAAAGCCCAGCAAGCCAAAAAATTGCAGCGGCCGCGTCGAGTAATCCAGCAGAAACTTCACGATCAGCAAATCCAAAAAAACGCGTATCGTGCGCCCGATTCCATAATTGCTTTTCCCGCTTTTCCGCTCGCCATCCGTAATGGGCACTTCCGTGATGCGCGCACCCGTCGAGCTTGCCAGAGCCGGAATGAACCGGTGCAGCTCGCCGTAGAGTTGAATTTCCTGAATGATCTCGCGGCGATACGCCTTGAAGGTGGTGCCAAAGTCGTGCAGCTCCAGCCCGGAAAGCTTGGCCATCATCCAGTTTGCCGCGCGGCTCGGCACTTGCCGCAGCAGCCAGTGGTCGCGCCGCGCGTAGCGCCAGCCGCTGACCAGGTCGTAGCCTTCTTCAATTTTTTCCAGGAAGCGGGGAATCTCTTCGGGGTCGTGCTGCAAATCCCCATCCATCGAAATAATCACTTCGCCGCGCGCGAAATCGAATCCCGCCTTCAGTGCCGGTGTCTGCCCGAAATTCCGCCGCAGCCGCACGATATTCACGCGGCGATCGTGCTCGTAAATGTCGGAAAGCACCTTGAAGGAATTATCGCGGCTGCCGTCGTCGATAAAAATCAACTCGTAGCTTTCGCCGATGGAGTCCATCACCTCGGTAATCTTCATATAGAGAGGTGGAATGTTCTCCTGCTCGTTGTAGAACGGGACGACGATGGAATATCGAACGCTGGATTCGCTTCTCATACCGTGCTGGCCAGGAAGGCATAGTCTATCAG
>Ga0307475_10001543_pt1 | contig 13685 bp, 9 predicted proteins | sample atmos_gasesECM1C_FD_203317 | JGI IMG/M metagenome (GOLD analysis project Ga0307475, IMG submission 203317) | Hardwood forest soil microbial communities from Morgan-Monroe State Forest, Indiana, United States - atmos_gasesECM1C_515 | ecosystem: Environmental > Terrestrial > Soil > Temperate... | reverse complement strand
CCAGTCGCGCCAGATTCTTGTCGATATTTTTCAGTCCCTTCTCCACAATTTCGCCGCTCACTTCGCGCACCACGGTATGGAATCCCGCCGCTGCGGCCACTTGTGCGATTCCAGAGCCCATCAACCCGCACCCCACAACACCAACTTTTTGAATCGTCATCCGGTCCTCTTAAGAAACCCTGTTCGTGGAATTCGTCGAACGTAGTAGCCGCCAATCGGCAGCTAGTTATACAACGCCTCAACAATCATGGCGATGCCTTGTCCGCCGCCAATGCACGCCGTCGTCAATCCATATCGCAAATTGTTGCGTCGCAATTCATTCAGAATAGTGATCACCAGCCGCGTTCCCGTAGCTCCCAGCGGATGCCCGAGCGCAATCGCGCCCCCATTCACATTAGTTTTATCGCGATTTAATCCCAGCGCCTTTTCCACCGCCAGGTATTGCGCCGCGAACGCTTCGTTCACTTCCACGCGATCCATCTGCTCCAACGTCAATCTCGCAAGTTTGAGCGCCTTTTGCGAAGAGGGCACCGGCCCGATCCCCATGATGCTGGGATCCACGCCTGCCACTGCCCACGCCACGATGCGCCCCACCGGCTTCAATCCGCGTTCTTTTGCAGTTTGTTCCCGGGTAACCACCACGGCGGCCGCGCCGTCAACAATCCCGCTGGCATTCCCCGCAGTAACGATCCCATCCTTCTTGAACGAAGGCGGCAACTTCGCCAGCGTCTCCAGCGTCGTCTCCGGTCTGCGATGATCATCTTCGCTGACGGTGATCGATTTTTTCCCGTGCTTCACTTCCACCGGCACAAGCTCATCCCGTACGCGGCACGCTTTGTACGCGGCATCCGCCGCTTGTTGGCTGCGTAACGCGTACGCGTCCGCATCCGCGCGGGTAATCCCATGCTGCTCCGCAAGTTTTTCCGCCGTCAGCGCCATCGGCAATCCGCTATACGAATCCGTCAACCCCGCCATCAGCGTATCTTCCAGCGTGCCACCGCCGAGTTTCAATCCGTTGCGCGCGCCGCGAATCACAAATGGCGCTTGCGTCATGTTCTCCATGCCGCCGGCCAACACCATGGTAGCTTCGCCGAGCAACAATCGCTGCGCCGCTTGCGCAATCGACTCCATGCCTGATCCGCACAGACGATTCACCGTCACCGCCGGCGCTTCAATCTTCAATCCCGCTTTTAAACCCACGTGCCGCGCGCCGTACAAAGCGTCCGCGCTCGTCTGCATCACGTTTCCAAAAATGGCGTGATCGAAATCCGCAGGATCGGCTCCCGACCTGCGAATCGCTTCCTTGGACGCATGTACCGCCAGATCGATGGCCGACACATCCGAAAAAGATCCTGTGTAGCGCGACATCGGCGTGCGCGCGCCCGCAACAATCACAACATCTGTGGGAAACATAAAATTCCTCTCTGAATTCTGAATTTATTCTCTATACCACTGGACTTTCGAGCGCGATCACCGTCCCTCCGCCGCGTTTACGCGCTTCTTCGACGGAAAACTCCGCGCGATTGATTAAATCCGTAACAATATCCTCGCTGTCGTACTCCGCCTTCGCTGCGGCTTCCACGATTCCCGCGCTCAGCGTAATCTGCGTGGCGTTCCACGGCGGTCGCAAATCAGTCGCGGCCCGCAGTAACTTATCCGCCAGGTGCTGGGCGCCCTCCAGTGTAGTGTCGGGCAAAATAAACGCCAGCGACCACGAAGTATATTTCACCGCTACATCATTCTGCCGCAGCATTGCTTGCAGCGAGCGCGCCAGTTGCTCCACATATCGCTCCATCGGCGATTCCCCTTGCTGCCGCAAAATGTCCGAACCGCGATCGATTTGCAGAATGGCCAGCGCCAGTGGCGTGCCTTGCGTGCGCGCGCGATCCGCTTCCGTCAACAAACAACTTTGATACGAGCTGCGGCTTAATAGCCCAGTTCGTTCATCGGAAACACCCATGCGCCGCACCAGCGATCGCAACCGCGTGTGGCTCACGCTCATTAACATCTGGTCGCCGATGGCTTGCAAAAAGTACGCCTCGTTGGGCCGCCACTTGTGCCGACGGGCATGGCCAACGATAAACATTCCCGCGGGCACCTGAGTTTCTTTGTCGGTGATAATCACGCCTAGCGCGCTCTCCAGGCCCAGCTCTGCCAGTATCGCTCCATCCGAGGATTCCACCATCAGTCCACCAAGCTCGTCCGGCTCGGCTTTTTCCATCAGCGCTAATAAATGCACCACCTGAGCGATCGCAGCCGGTTTCACTTCTGTCGCACAAAATTCCGCTGTCAACTCCGGTGGACGTCCCGCGGCGCCAACAACCGCCAGCGAGCGTGTCGCGTGCAGGTATGTGCCGACTTCGTTCACCGCGGTGTTCAACATTGCACGCGGCGTTTGTTGCCGAAAAATCTTTTGGTTTACCTCCGATATTTTGGACAGATCCCGCAGCGTTTCCGGCGTGTATACCCCACTCTTGCCGGCTCCGCTTGCTCCCTGCAATTCCGTGTGAGGCACTGGCGCCATAACAATCGCCGGAGCCGGCGCAATCCCTCCAGTACTTCCCGTTGGCCCAGCCGCGGGCTGTTGCCGGTGCGCCCCGGGCGGCCACCAATTCGCCAACTGGTACAAATTCGAAAGCCGCGCGTTGCGTTTTTCTTCGCCCGGAAACATCACCCCAATTTTTTGCAGCCGGTCCAGCGCTTTATTGTGCAGCGAATATTGCAAAAATATTTCTGTCTGCACAATCAGGTCTTCCAGCGTTTGCTTCTCACGCCCTGCCTCACTGTCCGTTTGCGATGCGCTGACGATATCGCCTGCATCCGAATGGTGCAGCGACGCAGGCGTACCCGCGCTCAAGCTCGTGGACCTCGCCAGCCGCACAGCAATCCGCTTGAACAACGAATCGTCCACGCGGTCTCGCAGCATTTCCAGCCGCTCCTGGTTACCCGGATCGTAGGGGTCGATATCCACAAGTTTTTCCAGCGTTTCCGCGGCTTTCGATATTTTTCCGGCCTCCACATATACCTCGAACAGCTTGGTCATGATTTCGAAGTATTTCGATTCCCGGTTCAGCTCGTTATAAAGTGCCGCCCAGAATTCCAGGACCGCCTGCGATTGCGCGTTCTTCTCGCCGGCCAGATCCATTTGCATGGCGAACTCATTTTGCTTTTTATCCGCAAACATCCGCCGCTTCAGGGTTAAGAGAACATCCACGGCATTGCGCTCTCGCCCCGCCGCCGCGTAGGCGTCCGCCAGTTCGAACAGCGGCGTCGTTCCGACATTTTTCTCGCGTAACAAGCCCTCAAGTATTTCTCGGGCGCGATCCAGTTGCCCGGCGCGCACCAGCGCTTTCCCGAAGGCATCCACAAACGTCGCGTCACTTTCTTTTCCTGCGAAGGGATCCAGAATCGTCACCGCTTCCGTGGCCATCCCCGCACGTAACTTGGCTTCCGCGTACAACAACGCCACGCTTCGTTCTTGCGGCGCCAGCACGTAAGCGCGGTACAGCAGTTTCAGCGCATCGTCGTGCTCGCCATGCGCCGTCGCCAGTTGACCGGCGCGCAAATAGGCGCGAGCCGCCAGCGCTCGCCGCCCTATGCGTTCCGCCGCTTCCGCCAGCCGCAATTGCCGCGCGGGATTTTCCGGGTCAAGCTGCGCGATGCGCTCCAAACAAAACAATGCGTCCTCATCCCGCGAAACAGCAGTAAACATTTCCGCTGCCTTGGTGTACTGCTCGATAGCCTCCTCGGCGTGATTTTGTTTCTGCTGCAGAAACGCGTACCGCGCGATGCGTTCCGGCGGCTGCTCCACCCGCCCGCTGCGCAGGAAACGGTTATAAATCGCCACCGCTTTATTCTCGTCGCGAGGATCAATCAGCATGTCGAACAACAATCCGTAATAAACCGCCGCGAGATCAGGCTGGTCCGTGCGCGAGTACAGATCGCCCAGCGCTTGCGTGGCCTCTTGGTGCTGGGGAGCTCCTTCCAGCACCGCCAGATAAGCGGCGATAGCGTCCGCAACCCGATTTTTTTCGAGGAAGCGCTTTGCCCGGTCAAGATGCTTGTTTATGTCTCCGGCCATCAGAGAGAGTTGCCTTTGCGGTGTAATCGGCTATGCAGTTTGGTCGACAGCTCGCGTGCAGTGTTATCAGCCTCTTTTACTATATACCGCTGGCAGAGTGCGGCCAAATCCGTGCCTCAAAGAGTCACCGCACCGCAGTCGCATCCTTCGCGATCACAAATCCAAAAAACGCGGAGGGCGCTCCACCCTCGATTTGTAGGGTGTGTCTTGCTTTTGACGTAGAAAGGGTAATCAACCCTCGATTTTCAAGGGTTTACCTGCCGTGGCAGGTGGGTCCTGAAGTTTCCTGGAATAGTCCGCGCAGCTCTTTTAACCGTAATCAATTCCGAAAGCCCGCCAAATTCACTCGCCCGTAAGACTACTCAGCGCTCGCGCTTTTTCCTTGTCGTTCATGCTCTCGCAATTGCACCTCGAGACAATTCCGGCACAGACATCCTGTCTTTTCCCCTTCTTTCAAAGCCGGCATCGGCCCGTGCGGCAATTCGGCACACCAGCAATCCCCTTCCGGTTTGCAACTCATGGGTGCATCGCAACGAGCGCATCGCGTTTCCATAACACCATTCTCTCTTGTCGCGCCGACTTTATCGAGCCCCGCCGCCGTACAAAACTTTCAACTCATTTCGTCCCCGGGCTGACGCAACTTCGAATTTGTGGCAAACTCAATGTTTACGCGGCATGGTTTTTGCGCACCAGTAGCGTGACCGGCGAATCTGTTGCCCGCCACGCACCCAGCGCGAAGCGACCGGACTCTCCTGCCGTTATAAGCCTAAATGGATCCAAAGTTCATACGCAATTTTTGCATTATTGCGCACATCGACCACGGCAAATCCACGCTCGCCGACCGCTTGCTCGAAATGACAGGCGCGCTCAGCTCCCGCGAAATGCACGAGCAGGTCCTCGATTCCATGGACCTGGAACGCGAACGCGGCATCACCATTAAAGCCAAGAGCATTCGCCTGCACTATAAAGCCAAAGATGGAAACACCTACCGCCTCAATCTGATCGACACCCCCGGTCACGTCGATTTTTCTTACGAAGTCTCCCGCGCCCTCTCCGCTTGCGAAGGCGCGCTGCTCGTCGTCGACGCCAGCCAGGGCGTTGAAGCGCAAACCGTCGCCAACACTTTCCTCGCCGCCGGAAACAACCTCACCATTCTGCCGGTCATCAACAAAATCGACCTGCCCGCCGCGCAAACGGAATTCGTCAAAGAGCAGATCGAAACCGTCCTCGCTATTCCAGCCAACGATGCGCTACTCATCAGCGCCAAAAGCGGTCTCGGCGTCGAAGACGTTCTCGAAGCCATTGTCGCGCGCATCCCTCCACCAAAAGGCAGCGCCGAAAATCCGCTGCAGGCGCTGATCTTCGACTCCTGGTTCGATATTTATCGCGGCGCCGTCGTTCTCGTGCGGGTAATGGAAGGCCGCATAACGCCGCACATGAAAATTCGTCTTGTCTACACCAACGAAGTCTACGAAGTAGAAACGCTGGGCACCCTAACCCCCAAGCCCGTCGCGCTCGAAGAACTGGAAGCCGGCGACGTTGGCTTCATTGTCGCCAATATCAAGCGCGTGGCCGAAGCCCGCATGGGCGACACCGTCACCGACGCCTCACGCCCCGCGCCCGCATTGCCTGGATTTGAAGCCATCAAGCCCATGGTTTTCGCCGGCATGTTCCCGGTCCTCGCCGACGAGTACGAACCGCTGCGCGACGCCCTCGGTAAATTGCAATTGAATGATGCGGCATTTTTCTACGAGCCGGAAAATTCCGTCGCCTTGGGCTTTGGCTTCCGCTGCGGCTTCCTCGGCCTGCTACACATGGAAATCGTGCAAGAACGCCTCGAACGCGAATTTGGCTTGAATCTCATCACCACCGCGCCCAGCGTGCGTTATCGCATCACCCGCGTCGACGGCGAAGTCATGGAAGTCGACAGCCCCGCCAAATTTCCCAATCCCAGCGATATCGCAAAAATCGAAGAACCCGTCATCAAAGCCATGATCATCACCAACGAAGATTCCGTTGGCGGCATCCTGCAACTCTGCCAGGACAAACGCGGCACGCAGAAAAACTTTGAATATCTTTCTCCCACGCGCGTCATGCTCACCTACGAGCTGCCGCTCAACGAAATCGTGCTCGATTTTTACGACCGCCTCAAAAGCGTTTCGCGCGGTTACGCTTCGCTCGATTACCACCTCGCGGGCTACAACGAATCCGATTTGATCAAACTGGATGTGTTGGTCGGCGGCGAACCGGTCGACGCTCTCGCACTTATCATTCACCGCGACCTGGCTTACGATCGCGGTCGCGATCTCGTCACTCGTTTGCGCAAATTAATTCCGCGACAGATGTTCGAAGTGCCCATTCAAGCCGCTATCGGGAGCCGCGTAATCGCCCGCGAAACCGTCGCCGCCATCCGCAAAAACGTCCTCGCCAAATGCTACGGCGGTGACATTTCCCGCAAACGCAAACTCCTCGAAAAACAAAAAGAAGGCAAAAAGCGCATGAAGCGTGTCGGCCAAGTCGACATTCCCCAGGAAGCCTTCCTGGCCGTCCTGAAAGTCGCCTCCTCCTCCGACGACGAGTAATCTTAGCCGCTGTTTGACTCACCGAGTGCTCAGCTCTTCGCTTATGCCGAGCCCAAAAAACACCGTTTAACTCAGCCGGAAAAAACAAGGAGAGTGCCTTACTCTCGGTTTGCAGGGTGAGTCTTGCTTTTTTGAAGTTGAATCGGGAAAGCCGCTTATCGTGCGCGCTATTTGCGTTTTTGGTGCGTGAAAAACTTTTACGGCTCCTTGCTTTTTACTTCTGTACTGAGCCGTCCGCGATGCAATTGCACGTTTACCGTATCGCCCAGGTTCATCTGATCGCTGGCGCGCAACACGTTACCGGCGGCATCCGTCGCAATAGCGTAGCCGCGTTCCAGGACGCGCAGCGGGCTACGCTCCTCCAACTGCAATCGCAAACGCTCCAACCGCTCGCGCTTTGCGCGCCATACGCGCTCCGCACGTTTGGCCAGTTCCATTTGACGCCGCTCCAGCAGCAACCGAAACACCGCGACCTTGCGTCGAAAATCAAATGACACCAGCCGCAAATGATCCATGCTGTAGCGTCGCCGCGCTTGACCAACGCGCGCACGCAATGCCAATTCGATTCGCGCAGCAAAATCATTCGTGCGGTTCCGTAGCCGCACGATCTGCTTGTGAAAATCGAATGACACAATGCGCAGGTGCGTCACATTGAACCGTTTGCGCGACTGTTCCAAGCGCGCCCGCAGTCCCATCGCCAGCCGCGAAGTCATTTCATCCGACCGTTGCCGTTGCTGCCGCAACAAATCCACCGGCCGGCGAAATCCACGCCGCGCCGCTAGTTCATGCACACGCCGTGACGAATTACTCAGCCGGTAGCGGATCAAGCTGGTCAGGCTGTCGCGCAACTCCGAAATGTGTCTGTCGAATTCCCGCCGCGTCTGCACCACCAGCTCCGCCGCCGCCGAAGGCGTGGAAGCCCGCACATCCGCCACAAAATCCGCAATCGTGAAATCCGTCTCATGTCCCACGCCGGAGATAATGGCGATGCTCGACGCCGCGATAGCCCGCGCCACTATTTCTTCGTTGAAGCTCCACAAATCTTCCATCGACCCGCCGCCGCGCGCCAGAATCACCACATCCACGCCTTGCCGCCGGTTAAAAAATTGCAACGCGCGCACAATCTCGCCAGCCGCCCCTTCGCCCTGTACGCGCACTGGATACAACGTGAGCTGCACATTAGGAAATCGTCTCCGCAAAATCCGCACCACATCGCGCACTGCCGCGCCACGCGGCGAGGTAATCAATCCAATACAGCGCGGCAAAACCGGCAAGGGTTTTTTCCGTTCCTGCGAAAATAACCCTTCCGCTTCCAGCCGCTTCTTCAACTGTTCAAACGCCAGCTGCAGCGCGCCCAAACCCACGGGCTCGAAGCTTTCTACAAAAATCTGATAATCGCCCCGCGCTTCATACACGGTGATCGAGCCGCGTACCGTCACGCGCAAGCCGTCCTCGGGCCGGAATTTCATCGTTCGCAGCTGCGCTCTGAAACACACGCAGCGAATCTGCGTGCGTTCATCCTTCAACGTGCAATAGATGTGCCCGGAAGTAGCCTCGCGGCAATTGGAAATTTCGCCTTCCACCAGGATGTCCGTGAAATTTCGCGCCAGCAGGTCGCGAATGCGCACTGTCAGTTCCGTAACCGACCAGACACGGCGGTCCGGCATCAAATTGAATTGCAGTTGCGTGGTCATTCGTTACTCGAATCCTTGGCTGGAAAAATTTTCCATTTACCTTCGCTGCAGTAAAAGAATGCCGAGGACTTACCCACGAAGCGGTCATCGATCCCTTGATGCGAGAAGGACTTTAATCCCGCGATACCTGCGCGATCGCCCAGGTCGCTTTCCCCCAATGCCCGAATTGACCGCGAATATCGCAACTTCTTATCCTTTCCGCGTTTCAGATAGTGCGCGTCCTCGAGCCTCGCGAGCGATGCTGCACACCCTGTCGTCCTGCCCCAAAAAATCACAATCGTGGAGCTTCCTCCCTTGGAACACAGCACCGCCCAATCTTCCTGCCCATGCCGCGCAAACTCGCCATGGATAACATTTGTTGGTTCACCTGCCGTGGCACCAGCGCGTCCAACCTCGCCATATTGGGGAATGGCACACCCGCGCGCATTCAGTTTCTCAACGAAAGCAGGTGGCAGTTCAGCAACATCCGCAGGCTGCAGCTTGCGAATAGCGGTGTCTTTCTTAGCGGCTGGCTTGCCACTTTTCGCTTCTTGCCCATGGCCAAGTTCCGCATTGCTGCAAATACCGCCTGCCATCATCAAACCAACACAACACATCGTTTTTCTCTGCGAGCCCGCGGAAAGCACAGTCATCGTCATCAGTTTCCTTCCAACAACCCTCAATATACCTTGCGTCTAAGTCTACCGAGCATGAAAAAACACCATAATGCTCCACCGAAGGCCATCGGTTATGCGTCCCATCGTAGCCTTTAGAAGATAACGGCGAAAAAACGATCACCGCACGCGGGCCAGCTTGTGCTTTTTAAACATTCGCTAACACGCGCCTATTGACTCTGTTGCGCACTGCGCCAAACTAGAATTCCTTCCCGAAGTTTGTCCGCTACAAGTCGACTGACCTCCTCCAGTCACTGTCCATGCAGGAAAGCTGTGATTTCTATCCACAACTTAGCGTCTGCACCTGGCGATTGCCTCAGGCCCATGAAATTTTGCAGCTCCATTTTTGTCTTATCGCTGAAAAACACCTCCACAAACAACCACCGTATGCGTTTCTCCCCTTGATACCGGTTTGATTTCTCTCGCTGTAGTGATGGTCGGCACCTACAACCACCGCCTCGTTGCGCTCTCGCTGATCATTGCAGTTTTGCCTCATACGCTGCTCTCGATCTCGCTGGGCGAGTAACTTCCGCTCGTGGCCGGGCTCGTTACCTATGGTTGAGCGGCGGCGCGCTAGCCATGGCAATTCTCATATGGTCCGTGCATTACCTTGGCATGTTGGCCTTCGAACTGCCCGCACAGACGCGGATATACACACCGCACTAACTCAACATTCAGATGCCGTCCAATTCACTCGCCCACACAACATTGCCGCTGAAGCGGCGCGCCGCTTGGCCTCCGGAGAAATTCTCGGATGGTTGCATGGCCGCATGGAATACGGCCCGCGGGCGCTTGGCCACCGAAGCATTCTCGCCAGTCCTTTATCTAAAGAGATGAAAGATGTAGTGAATGATCGCATCAAGCACCGCGAGCGCTTCCGGCCATTTGCCGGCGCAGTGCCACTCGAGAGTGTCAGCGATTATTTTGAACTGGACCGCGCATCACCCTATATGCAGTTTGTCGTGCCAGTGAAAAAGAAGCGGAGAATCGCATACCGGCGGTCGTTCACTTCGGGACTTGCTGCGCGCAAACCGTGGATCACCGCGAGGACCCGATGTTTCACGCGCTTCTGCGCGAATTTAAAAAATTGACGGGCTGCCCGCTTTTACTCAACACCTCGTTCAACGACGCCGATGAACCGATTGACTGCTCGCCCACCGACGCGGTTCGCACCTTTCTGCGTACCGCGCTGGACACTCTGGTAATTGGACCATTCCTTGTGCAGCGCAAGTGCACCAGGTAGAAAAGCTACTGCGCGCGCATCTTTAGATGCGGGAAGGCGTCTTCAATCTCGCGACTGATCGCGAGAAGTTTTAATTCCGCTTCCATGATGTGTTGCTGCACCTGGCACCAGCGCCGGTATCCTTCACTGGTGTTGAGATTTACATCCGGCACCGGTGGATGCGCTTGCTCGGCAAGCACAACTAGTTCTTTATCTTCAAAATGTTTCAGAGCGTCGCGAGCCGCATAGTATTCCGCCTGGATGGCTTTGTCTTCCGGCGGAACATCATCGCGCAGCCCGGGCTTCGCCAGCACGCGCCAGTCGGAGCGCACTTTGGCGACCTGCCACCGCATCAGTATTGCTTTATCGTTTTGCGAGTACATGGATGTGAGTACCGATAAAAGTTGCGACCACCATCGAGGTAAACGAGGACATTTTTTTGACCTCCCTGTTAATGCAGGGGTCAACTCATTAGCACGGTATTCTACTCCATCGCACTAGCCGGTGAATACGATAAGAACCCTAGATGAAGCATATTCATCTGCTATTCCTTCGCCCAGTCGGTAAGCTTCGCGACGGTGTTCATGTTGCGTGCGGTGCCGCGCTTGGCGGCGGGAATTTTTAATTTTGAGCGGCCCATTCCGGCTCCGTAATGCACGTAGATTTCTCGCGTGCCGAGCGCTACTTCTTCCTCGGCCTGGCCGGTCATGGTCTTCAGCGAGTCTTTGGGCGGCCGCTCATCAAGGAAGATCGCCACGGTGGCGTTTGCTGCGCGGGATTTGAAAGGGTTCTTGGCCAGCACCGCGGCCATTTCCGGGCCGGTGCGGACCATTACGTCAATGGGCTTGCCGGCGTACGAGGCTAGGCATTTTTCCAGCTTGGCTTTCACTGCGGATTCCGGCAGCTTGCTTTCAAAGACGACGTTGCCGCTGGCGATGTAGGTGCGCGCGTTTACAAATCCCGACGAGTCGCACATGGATTTCAGCTCCGTCATCGGGAGCTTACCGGTGCCAGCTACGTTTACGGCGCGAAGCAGCGCGACATATTTAGTCATTGGCTTAGCCATTCGCGCATGCTATTCACGGCCCCGCCTCGCATCAACTTTCCAGGTATCAATTCGCGGCTCAACTCGCACTCTCACTCGAAATTATTTCTTTTACCTTGCTTCACGTAGGCCACCGATTCATCGATGTGCTTCTTGCTGTGGATGGACTTCTTCTTGGCCAGGTGCGCAAACATCTGCATGCCAAATCCTCCGTCCAGATCATCGGTGATGCGTTTCTTCCACGGGCGCCTGACGATTTGCGTAGTGATGCGGCGAGTGATGCGTGGTTGGGTCATGATGTGGTCGGCCAGTTGCCAGGCGCGATCAAGCAACTTGTCGGGTGGCACTACTTCGTTCACCAAGCCATATTCCAGCGCGGTTTTTGCGTCGATGGCCTGCCCGGTAAGCAACGCGTAGGCGCCGCGTTTCACGCCCAGCAATTCCAGGAAGCAGCTGTGGATGCCATCTCCGGGCACCGAGCCGATGTCATAGTGCAGATCGAAGATGATGGCGTCCTCGCTGCAGATGGTGATGTCGCACATCAAACAAATTTCGGTGTGAAAGCCCGGGCCATTCAGCACCCCGACAGTGGGAATTTCCAGGTCGTTCACCAGCGAACTGACATTGATCCGTCCATCTTTGTAAGCATACTCATAGGCCCAGTGCTGCAAATCTTCCTGTTCCAACTTAAATCCTTCGGGATCAGCCTGCATCATGAAGTCTTCGCCAGTGCCGCTGAAAATCATCACCTCATTCTCCGGATCGGCGCCAATGGTCTTGAAGAGCTGCCCCACAGAACGGTGATTTTCCACGCTCAATTGTGTTGAGCCGCCCTTGGTATGAGCTTCCGCCAGAATTACGCCGTCCGGGCGCCGCGTCAGTTTGTAATGCTCCGCAAAGCGTTTCTTGTATTCCTCAAATTTCGGCGTATCCACAAAGCTGACCAAAGACATTCCCGATTCTCCTTTCCGACCACACTACACTGACATCACGCTCCGGTCCGGCAATCGAGAGAAATAATACTCTGCCGCCGCAGCGCTTAGGCGTCATTTGTTGGCTGGGGCGGGTGGGGAAAGCCGCGACCTACGAGCCCTGACCACAGGGGAGAAGGCCACCCAGTAAGACGGAGGCGCGGAGCCTCTGACTCCTAGAAAAAAGGGCGTTATCACCTAGGCGACGCCTTCCTTCCCGACACTTGCGGCAGTAACCGCGCACGGCGATGATATTCTTTGGCGCCCACACTTGATGCTTCGGTGAACCTTCCGCGAGCGATGAACACTCCTGATGATTTAAATCGCACCTCGGCAGGCTCGGCTCAGCAGTCCGACAAGCGCCTTGTGCTTCTTCTGGCGATCCTGCTGGCCGCGGGGACCATGGTTCTCTACGCCCCGGCGATCCAGAATGGATTTGTGAATTACGACGATACGGATTATGTGACGCGGAACGCGCATGTTCTGCAGGGAGTTACCTGGGCGAACCTTGGGTGGGCCTTCGGCACCGATAATCCTGCCGCCAACTGGCATCCACTGACGTGGATTTCGCACATGGTGGATGTGCAGCTGTATGGGGTCAAGGCCGCGGGGCATCACTTCTCAAATGTGTTGTTGCAGACGGTGGACATCGTAATTCTTTTTTTACTTCTGGCGAGGGCCACAAGGTTGCCGCTGCGGAGCGCAGCGGTAGCCGCTCTTTTCGCGCTGCATCCGCTCAATGTGGAATCAGTGGCGTGGGTCGCGGAGCTTAAAACGGTACTTTGCATGTTCTTTTTGTTGCTGACGGTGTGGGCGTACGGCTGGTATGTACGCAAGCCGGGCGTGGGGCGATATCTTTGGGTGTTCTCGTTTTTTGCCTTGGCGCTGATGTCCAAGCTGATGGTCGTCTCGCTCCCATTTGGCCTATTGCTGCTGGATTACTGGCCACTGGGAAGGCTTTCCAAAGAGGATTCTGGCGAGAAACTCGGGTTCCTATCCGCCTTCCTTACGCTTGCAATTGAAAAGATTCCTCTGCTACTGCTGTCCGTGGCGGCAAGCTTGATAACTCTCAATTTGCATCGAAAAGAAGGCGCGCTGGCAGCGGCCATGCCGTTTAGCTGGCGCCTGAAAAACGCCATCTATTCGTATTGGGCATATCTCGGCAAGGCGATTTGGCCTTCGCGATTGGCGGTCTTTTATCCTCATCCTGAAAACTCCTTGGCGTGGTGGAGAGTAGTCATCGTGGCACTGCTGCTTGCCGGCATTAGCGCGATGGTCTGGCGCTTTCGAGAAAAACGGTATTTGGTTTTCGGCTGGCTGTGGTTTCTGGGAACGATGGTGCCGATGATCGGGATTGTACAATCGGGACGGCAAGGGATGGCCGGGCGCTTCATGTACATACCAATGCTCGGTTTATTGATTGCCATCGTGTGGCTC
>Ga0307475_10001542_pt1 | contig 13692 bp, 14 predicted proteins | sample atmos_gasesECM1C_FD_203317 | JGI IMG/M metagenome (GOLD analysis project Ga0307475, IMG submission 203317) | Hardwood forest soil microbial communities from Morgan-Monroe State Forest, Indiana, United States - atmos_gasesECM1C_515 | ecosystem: Environmental > Terrestrial > Soil > Temperate... | reverse complement strand
GGCGTTGGCGATGCGGTTGGCGATCACGGCACGGCCGTTCGGGCCGCATCCGCTGTTCGGGGCAGGCGTCGACGAGCTTCGCTGGTTGAAGCCGGTCCGCCCCGGCGACACCCTGCGTCTCGAGGGTGAGGTCGTCGAACTGATTCCGTCGAAAACCAGGCCGCAGGGTATCGCCCGCGTCAAATGGACCGCGTACAACCAGAATGGTGAAGCGGTCTACACTTTCATTCCGATTGCGATCGTGCCGCGCCGGCCGGCAGTGGGGTGAACTCCGCTTCACCCTCTCCCGCAAGGGGAGAGGGTAACAACGTGGCGCCCTCCGAAGGGTATCGTTGCATTCAGCGAGTGGCCATCGCCGATTTTCCGGCCGATACCTTGCAAGCCGGTATCTTGCAAAACGCTTCGATATCGCGAAGCATGGCCGAGAACGGCAATATCGGCGGCGGAGAATTTTAGTGCGTAAAGACCTATTCACGGCGTTGACACTCGCGATGCTTGTTTCAGGCCACTCAGCCGCACAGGCTGAGGAACTGACAGGTACGCTTCTCAAGGCAAAAGAGCTCGGATACATTACCGTCGGTCACCGCGAGGCATCGGTACCGTTCTCCTACCTCGACGACAACCGACAGCCGGTCGGCTTTGCCATCGACATCTGCGCCAGGATCGTCGACGCCGTGAAGCGCGAGCTGAAGCTGGACAAACTCGAGGTGCGCTATCAACTCGTGACGGCGTCATCGCGCATTCCGCTCCTGGCCAACGGCACGATCGACCTCGAATGCGGCAACACCACCAACAACGCCGAGCGGCAAAAGCAGGTCTGGTACACCAACACGCATTTTTTGACGGCGAGCCGTTTCCTCTCCAAGGTCGAATCGAACATCGGCTCGATCGATGACCTCAAGGGCAAGACGATCGTTTCGCCTGCCGGTTCGACCAACATCAAACAGGCCCTCGAATTCAACAGCAGATTGAATCTGGGGATGACGATCGTTCCGGCCCAGGATCAAGGCGAAGCGTTCCTGATGGTCGAGACCGGCAGGGCCGTGGCCTTTGTCCAGGACGATGTGATTCTCGCTGGTCTGATCGCGATATCGAAGGATCCAAAGGCGTATGTGATCTCGGACGATGCGTTCTCCAGGCCCGAGCCGTACGGAATTATGCTGCGCAAGGATGATGTGGCGTTCAAGGCGATTGCCGATGCGGCAACCGCGGCGCTCTACAAGAGCCCTGAGGGTGCACAGCTCTATGCCAAGTGGTTCACGCAAGCCATCCCGCCAAAGGGCATCAATCTGAACATCGCGATGAGCCCTGCGCTGAGACGGGCCTTCGAGAATCCGACGGACTCACCGGACCCGGCGGCTTACTGAGAGGCAAGAGATGCGTTCCCCGGACGCTGCTCAGCGCATTAGTGGTCCGATTCTAACATTCGCATCCCTTCTCGTTGGTCACTTTTGCGAATGTTAGAATCATAGGACCACTAGCAAATATGGGATTCTAGTGGAGTTTAGGATTTGACATTCGCTTTCCGGACTCGCAGCTAGGTGGGCAGCGAATGTCAAATCCACTCCGCTAGTGGTCCGATTCTAGGGAACCAATTTCTTGCGCGACCGTCGCAGCCTGACATTTTGCGACCGCGGCGAAGCAGAAGCGGCACCTGTGTGAGCAAATTCACATCGGATGCCTGCGAATCACCCTACAAAGGGCCTGCGATTATTTGTAACTTCAAGATGGCCAGCGCCGGCAGTCGGTCAAGGAGAATCCTATGACCAAGCCATTTCACTTGCCGTTCGGCAGCCGGTCCTACCTTCGAGCTGGAATGCGGACCTCGGTTTTGATTGTTGGTTCGCTATTTTCCTTTGCGGCCTACGCGCAAACTTATCCGGTCAGCGGTGTCTGGGTCGCGATGGATCATCAATTTCCCCAGTCCAAGGCTGGAGCGTGTTTGACACTTAAGACAATCGGGGTTGACGCGCTTTTTAGCGGGTCTCTTCCGACGGTGATGATTTTCTCGGACGGCCGGAGATTTGTGGTGCGAGAAGGTCGTCCGGCGGAGCTAGCAATCAGATCTGTCAATAGCGCAAAGGATGGTGGTTTTCGGATCACGGAATCGCTTGGCAAGCATGGCAGTTGGTTGCCTTGGTTTAAGAACAGGCAGTTCCATCTGAAAATCGTTGACCCGATGCTTATCGAAGTCGCCGAAGGGCCCGTCAGTACTCGCTTCTTCAAATGTTCGTCTGATCGCACGCCGCTTTGAGAACTGGCTCTGTCACTCAAAAAGTGTACCGACCCCTCCCTGCGTTCGCCGTCCGGTCGCTTTCGGGGTGAAGCGGGCGTGGCGACTCGCGCTTGTCGCGGCTAAGTCCCGTATCTGCGGACTCTATATTCTCTGCAAAAGTCAGCGCCCGCGCGCAGACCGGCGGCGAGCAACGGCTACTCCCAGGAGGAACGCTACGAACAGCGAGCCAAGAGGAGCCTCGCGCACCACGTTGCTCAGGATACTTAGGGGCCTGCCGGGCTTTCGGCCGGCTTCGATCGCGCCACTGATGCGATTGACTGCGCCATTGACGGCTTCGGAAATCTCCGCGATCGCGGATTTCGGTTCTGGAACGGGATCCAAACCTTCATAGACCAGAGGGGGGCTTTCATCACTCACGGTTTAATCTCCAAACCAACGAGCAGCGATCAGGTAAGGCCTTGATGTCCGCGGTCAACGCCGCCTCAACCGTAATACCGTCACCGCGGCGTTGAGCGGCGCGGTTGCCGCGTCATCATTAGCGCCAGCGCAAAGCCAATGCCGCCGGCAATCAACAACGAACTGAGCGGGTTTTCCTGCACGCTCTTCGCTATCGCTTGCGAGCCGTCGCGGAACGTATCGCTGCTTTTCCCATAAGAGTCCTTGGCGTTTCCGAAGGCCGCATCCTTGGCTTCGCGCGCGGCATCCTTGGCTTGACCGTATAGGTTTTGCGCTCCACCTGCCGCCTCGCGAAAGCGACCTTCGGCCTGAGTCTTGGCATCGCCGGCCATATCGCCGACTGCGCCCTCGGCCTTTCCCGCGAACTCCTTCGCCGACCCGGCAATTCGATCCTTGTCCATGCGCATACTCCCTATGAAGCTCTGCAGAGCTAATCGATGGAATTGGTTTCTGTTCCTGAAAGTTCAGTCGCAATGTCGCCGTTCAACGTGTGCCAACCGAGCGGCCTTGCCACCTTGCCTAAATCCGATCGGCCCTGCCATGCGGCCTGGAACAAGGGTTCCTCCGGCGCGTTGACGGAGTTCGAACTGAGAAGAGATCGGCAACTTCAGGCAACCACATGTGGCCGAGAAATCCGTCGTAATTGTCACAATTGAAGGCTGCGATAGCTCCAACGTTCGAGATACAGCCATCAAGGATCGAGGATGAACGACACATTTGAACGGAAGGTCGTTACACCGGCCGAGCGCGAAGCCCGCAAATTATTCAGGGAGGCAGAGGCTTCCAAAGCCATGACAGAGCACGAGCGCGCGCAAAAGGCTTTTCGCGAGAATCGAGAACGATTGAAAGCGTTGAGGTTGGCTCGCGACGCGGCGGCCAAGGCTAGGTGACCGGCATTGTCATACGTGGTTTTTCATCTGCCGAAAACGTCTCTTTGATGACGGCGAAGCCATGGCTGTTTGAAATTTTGAATCTGCGCGTGAAAGACGGGCTTTACTCTCTCCCACCGTGGGAGAGGGTGGTTTCGAGCGTGAGAAACCGGGTGAGGGTTTAATTGTGGGAGCGCCGACCCTCACCCGGCTCGAATTTCGCTTTGCTCATTCTCGCCACCCCTAGAGCGAGCTTTGCTCGTCTCGGCTCCCGCAAGGGGAGAGGAGGAAGGGGAGCAATCTGCGAGTCTGTGTTACGCCCGCGTCCCCGTGAACGGAAAGCTGCCCATCGGACCGATGCCGACGTCGCCGGCGATGCTGTCGCCCGAAACCTTGCCGGTGAACTCCAGCGTGAGCGGCATCGGGTTCTCGATCGAAATTTTCCATGACACGTCATCGCCATTGGCCGCGCCATCGAAGATTTCGGTCGAATTGCCTTCGGCGGCCTGCGTGCCCGTCAGCGCGCCGCCTGCGCTCCTGACGCTGAGCGTCGAGTTGCGATCGCCCATCGGCGTGCTCATGATGATGTTCCAGTTTCCGTCGACGGCCATCTTTATCTCCTGGTATTTCGTGGCAGAACCAAAATGGGATTTCGGGCAGGCTCAAGCTCAGGTGGAGCTATAGCGCATCTGGCGGCGGATGCCCAAGCGCTACCAAGCGCGGACGGGGCAGGGAAGGGCGCGAGGAGGGTCGAGCCTTTGGTCTTTTGGATCGCAAGCCGCCTGAGTTAGTACCGGTCATGGCGACAGTCCCTTGATTCGACCGCCGCCACTTGCCAATTTTTTGAGCGTGGGCCGCTGAAATCATTTTCAGCCCGTCACAATTGAATGGGCGAAGAGGAAGAAAGCGTGAAGTGCCGACCATGCAGGCTTGAGGAACGCTCGATCGGCCGTCGTTGTCAAGAAACCACGTCCTTGACATGCGCAATCTGGGGAAGGATCGCGCAAAGGGCGCGAGGGGCCTGACATTTGCATGGAATTGTTTTAGAACGTCGCCCTCGCTGGTCCCTCGTCTTCACTAAGCGTCGCAGTTGCCTGATCGTCATGCCCAATATCTCGTCGAAAAAACCGTATCGCATCGGCCGTTCCCGTACCGGACTTGGCCTCTTCGCCACCAAAGCGATCAAGAAGGGCACCAAAATCATCCGCTATTTTGGACCCCTCCTTGATACCAAAAAGAAGAAGCACGACGCGATCGAGAACAAATATCTGTTCGAACTCAACGACCGCTGGACGATCGACGGTTCGGTACGCAAAAACGTCGCCCGTTACATCAATCACTCCTGCAAGCCGAATGCGGAATCCGACGTCAGGCCGCGCAAGCGCAAGGTCTTCATCCGCGCGATCAAGAACATCGAGGTGGGCGAAGAGATCAACTACGATTACGGCACCGATTACTTCAAGGCCTACCTCAAGCCGATTGGATGCAAATGCGCGGCGTGCGAGAGGAAGCGTAGCAAGAAACGCGCCGAGGCGCGGGCCGAACGATTGCGGCTGAAGGCCAAGGCTGAGCGGAAGGCCCGGAAGAAGGCCGAGCAGGAGGCGGCGGAGAAGCTGAACGGAAAGGCTGTTCGCGCCAAGGCGAGGACCAAATACGCCAACGGTAAACAGGCGCACGGCAAGAACCTCAGCGAGATCGTCCTGAATGGCCGCGGCCTTTCCGATGGCGCCGTCAGAACCAGGGCCATCGCGATGCTGCGAGCTGCATCAAAGCTCGGGACCGTCGCAATGACCACGGAACAGCAACAGGTCCTAGCCTAGTGTCCCGATTCCGAAGTTCGCATCATTTTGCGGCGACCTCGCTTGCGAACTTCGGAATCGAAAGGACACTAGCAAGTTATTGTTTCTAGTGTGGCTTTGGTTCAGAAGTCCGCATGACGAACTCGAGGGCTGCAATGATGCGGATTTCTGGACCGCCACACTAGATCGCAAGCGCACCGCTGCTCCGGCGCAAGCCGATAAATTGCAGCTCGGCGAGCGCACCGACCACGATCGCCTGCATCGCAATGGCCGCTTCGCCGAGTAGGTTCGGCGTTACCGCGCCACTGAACAAGAGCGCGATGCTCGCCAGCGTCCATGCCGCATTGCCTGCGATGACGATGATGACCAGGGTTTTGGGCATGGTTGCGCGGGTCCCTAACCAGCCGACGAGCGCCGCATAGGCAACCAGGAACAGGCCGGTCTCTCGCACGAGCGCCTCGGGGAGGTTGAGGAGCGGGGCGAGCTCTGAGGCGCCAAGCGTGAGCAGCACGGCCGATACACCGCTGAAGATGGCGTCGGCCTGGATGGCGCGCCGCAGGAACAAGGACGGATGGATCATCTTGGATTCTCCTTAAGAAGTGGGGAGGGGATCAGCGCGTCGGGATCTGACGCGTCGCCTCCCTTGAGCGCGAACTTGACCCGCCGGAAGAGGCCGATCCATTACGTCCGAGGTAATGGAAGCCATGAAATTTGCGTGCTAATTTTCGAAGGCCATGAACACACGAACTGCCACCGTCCGCGCCGACGAAGGAACTCCCACCCTGATCGGCGAACATTTGCGCCAATGGCGTCTGCGCCGCCATTTGAGCCAGCTTGATCTTGCCGGCGACGCCGAGATTTCCGCGCGGCATCTGAGCTTTGTGGAAACCGGCCGCGCGGCGCCGTCGCGCGAGATGGTGTTGAAACTCGCCGAGCGGCTTAACGTGCCCTTGCGCGAACGCAACGTGCTGCTGGTGGCGGCAGGATTCGCGCCGGCCTTCCCACAGCGCTCGCTCGATGATCCCCTCCTCAAATCGGCGCGCGCTGCGATCGATCTTGTGCTGCGCGCGCACGAGCCGAATCCGGCGCTGGCCTATGACCGGCACTGGAACCTGGTCTCAGCCAACCGCATGGTGACGCCGCTGTTACGGGACGTGCCGGCGCGGCTGCTGGCTCCGCCGATCAACATCCTGCGCCTGGCCTTTCACCCGGAGGCGCTGGCCGCGCGCACCGTCAACGTCGCGGAATGGTGCGGGCATCTGTTAGAACGGTTGCATCGCCAATGCGAGGCGACCGCCGATCCCGGGCTGATCAGGCTCTATCAGGAGCTGAAATCCTATCCGATTCCGGCGCGGTCGGCGCCTTTGCCGGCGGATAACGTCGCGATCCCGTTCAAGCTGAGGTTCGGCGGCGAGGTTTTGAGCTTCATATCGGCGACGATGATTTTCGGCACGCCGATCGACATCACGCTTTCCGAGCTGGCGCTGGAAACGTTCTTCCCGGCGGACGAACTCACCGCCGAGCGAATGCGGGCGATGGCGGCCGCTCTCGCATAGTCCCTTGTTTGCGGACACGTTGCGGCTTATCTGGTGGCCTTGAACGTTGAGGACGCCGTACGATGAGCACCCCAAAACCGCTTAAGATCGACATCGTTTCCGACGTGGTGTGCCCCTGGTGCTATATCGGAAAGCGCCGCATCGAGAACGCGTTGGCGCTTGTCCCGGACGTTCCGGTCGAAGTGCACTGGCGGCCGTTTTTCTTAAATCCCTGGGTGCCGCGCGAAGGCATCAGCCGCGAAGAATATCTCACCACCAAGTTTGGCTCGGTGGATGCCTATAAGGGCATCGCGGGGCGCGTCGTCACCGCCGCAGGTGAGGAGGGCCTGACCTACCGGCCCGATCTCGTCGAGCGCCAGCCGAACACGATCGATTGCCATCGCCTGATTCACTGGGCCGAGGCGATCGGCAAGGCTGCCGAGATGAAACAGCGGCTGATGGAATTGTATTTCCGCGACGGCGGCGACCTCACCAAGACGGATGTACTGGTGCAGGCAGCGGCCGACTGCGGTCTTCCCGCTGACGACGTGCGAGCCCGTCTTGCCACCGACGAAGACGTGGCGCTGATCTCGGCGCAGGCGCAGGAAGCTTCCGACAAGGGCATTTCCGGCGTGCCGACCTTCGTGTTTGCGCAGAAATACGCAGTTTCCGGCGCGCAAGCCGCCGATCTACTCGCCCGCGCCATCCGCGAGGTGTCGGCGGAAGTGAACGCTTAAAACGCCTTCAGCTTGATTTCCTGGTTACCGCAAAACGACGCGTTTTACCGATGCGGTGAATGAAGCGGTATGACTTGTCCCGTAGATGAGAGTGCATGAGCACACTCTCAATTGCCACCTCCGGACTTGCTGCGGCGAGTTTGCGGCTGAACGTGACCGCCAATAATATCGCCAACGCTCTCGACGCCGGCCCGTTGCCTGCGACAAGCGTATCAGGGGCGGCAGCGACTGGTGCGGCCAGCACAGGCAACAATTTTCCCCCGGCTTACGTGCCGTTACAGGTCAATCAGGTCGATCAAACGAACGGCTCGACGCCCGGCGGCACGATTGCGACCGTGTCGGCGGTATCCCCCAGCATCGTTGCGCAATTTGACCCAAATGCTCCCTTCGCCAATCAAGATGGCCTGGTAGCGGCGCCGAATGTCGATCTCGCAAGCCAATTCATTCAACTGCTCACGGCCAAATACGATTTTGCGGCAAATGCGAAGGTCATTCGAGCTTACTCCGATACGACAAAATCACTGCTTGATATTACGGCGTGATCTCTGAATCGGATGAGGCGCTCCGCCTCTGGCGCAAGGCGCACATGAGTGATCGTCTCACTCGATTAGCTCAAGCCGTCTCGAAAGAAACCAACCGCGCGGCGCGCCAGCTCGCGCAAAAACTGTCGTATCGTCATCGCCGCGTAAATGAGCCGCACCATGGGATCGTGCCGGCGCAGCGGTATCACCACGTCGCCGATTTTCAGCCGTCCGCGCCAGATCGGATTGATCATGGGATGATCGGCGCTCGCCGTGGAATCAGCGGTGGCCGGCACCGCATCGGCGCACAGATGCCGTGTCAGCTCGAGGGTGAGTTGCACGCCTGGTGAAAATCTGGCGAAACGCTCGTCGATGCCGAGCTTGAAGTAGAAGGCGCGATCCTGATGGCGGAGCACAATCGCGGCGGCGACCGGTGTTTCGCCGGTGTAAAGCGTCGCGATCTCGCATTGACCGGTAGAAGCGAGTTCTCGCGTGGCGCGCCGGATGAAGCGGGCATCGCCATCGTCTTGCAGGAGCGCGGTGCCGCGCTTGGCCTTCCAGCCGCTGGCCTCCAGTATGAGAAATGTCTCGATCGCCGCCGCGACCGCCTCCGGTGTCCGCGCCACTTCGAAGCGGACAGCGCCGTGCTCGCCCAGCCGTTTGCGCTGCCGCCGCAATTCCTTCAGCTTTTTGGTGCCAAGCGCGTCCTGCAGCACCTCGTCGGCATCGCGCCTTGCGTCGAGACAGGCGCGATAATGCGATTGCAGGATTTGCAGGTGCATGCCGTCCTGCCGCAGCACTTCCGAGAAGGCTTTCATCGCGGCGCCATTGAGCGAGACATCGCGCAGGATCAGCGCGTGCGCGCCGGCTGCGCGTGCCTGATCGATCAATCCGCTGATGGCCTCGGTGGCAGCGCTGCGATCGATCAGCGGCGTGCAAAGCGTGCCGTAAGGGCTCGCGCTGACCAAACCGGGCAGGGGAATCTTGCAGTCGCGCCACAGCGAAACGACGGGTAACAGGCCGATCAGGCGCGATGGACGCTCCTCTCGCGGAGAGGCTTCGCCCCATGCGCTGAGCGCGGAAACAGCGGTGCGGCCTCGCGCCGAGGCGTTCACCGCCAGTTCCCACGCGGGCAGGTAATAACCGTTCGGCTCGATGGCATGCTCAGCCAGTGCGCGCCAGTCATCGGCAGGAATTTCTGTAAGCGGCGCAAATGGGAAAGCAGCGGCTGAGGGCGCGCGCATAGCCCTGCCATCGTCGGCAGATTCGCGACGGAGCATGGTTATTTCTGCAAATTCGGCCACGTCCTCGTTCCCGCTGGCGGGCCAAGGCGCGACGCTTGGCGCCGCGCTTTGGCTTTCCGGAAAATCCTAGCGGAAAGCCCGGTAGAACCTGTTGGCGGGGAAATCGAATTTGATCGGTAATGTTAATCCGGCGTTGACGATTCCGTTCTCCCGACGCCCGCTGCGCTGAGGGTCCGGGATTTACTTTGTCGATGGAATGAAATGGTCCTCCGCACCGGCGGCCTCTCCGGTCGCGGTGTCGGTCGCCCTGATCTCAATCTGGACCGGGCCTTCCGGCAACAACGCATTTTTCACTTGAACCGAGAGGCGGATTTCGCGGGTCTGGTCCTGCCCGACCTCGACGGCGAGCTTGCCATCCGCGCCAGGTTCGTTGCCGGGGATATGGAGTTCGGCGCCTTCCAACCCCGACACATTCAGCGTGAAGGTCCTTTTGGGGCCCTTGTTGAGGATACGCACGGTGTAATTGTTGCGCACGCCGCCATCGGACAACAGCACGAAAAGCGGATTGCGATCGTGCAGCACATTGACGTCCATGGAGCTTCGGGTGGTCAGCGTATACAGCATCAGGCCACCGACGGTGGCGATGATGGCGGCGTAAAGAATGGTCCTTGGCCGGATCAGGCGATAGATCGGCGGCTTTCCGGCCTGACGGCGCTGGCCGTTCATGTCGGTGTCGTAGCCGATCAGGCCGGTCGGGCGGCCGATCTCGCGCATGATGTTGTCGCAGGCATCGATGCACAGGCCGCACTGAATGCACCCAAGCTGGATTCCCTCGCGAATATCAACGCCGGTCGGACACACATTGATGCACTGGTGGCAATCGATGCAGTCGCCGGCGGGCTCGCCCTGCAGGCGCAATTGTTCGGCCTTCTTGACCGACACGCGCGGCTCGCCGCGATCGAGACGATAGGTGACGTTGAGCGCCCATTCGTCGGTCAGCGCGGCCTGAATACGCGGCCACGGGCACATATAGATGCAGACCTGCTCGCGGGCATGGCCGGCGAAGGTGTAGGTGGTCGCGGTCAGGATCGCGATCCACACATAGGCGATGTTTGGCGCCTGGAACGTGGCGAGGTCCTTCACGAGCGTCGGCGCGTCCGAAAAATAGAGAACCCAGGCGCCGCCGGTCCACCAGGCGATCATCAGCCAGATGGAATGTTTGGTGACGGTCTGCCGCACGTGGGTCAACGTCCATCCGCGCTTGTCGCTCAGCATGCGTTCACGGCGATCGCCTTCGACCCAGCGCTCCACGGCGTAAAACAGGTCGGTCCAGACGGTCTGCGGGCAAAGATAGCCGCACCACACGCGGCCGGCGACCGCATTCATGAGAAACAGCGTCATGGCCGCGATGATCAGAAGGCCGGTAAAGTAATAGACCTCCTGCGGCCAAAGCTCGATGAAGAAGAAGTAAAACCGCGAATGCTGGAAATCGACGAGGACCGCCTGATTGGGCAGACCAGGTCCGCGGTTCCAGCGAACGAAGGGCAAGAGGTAGTAGACGCCGAGCGCGAAGATGAGGATCGCCCATTTGATGCGGCGGAATCTGCCGTGGACGGCCTGCGGATAGACCTTCTTGCGCGCTTCGTAGAGCGGACCTTCGAGGGTGGTCATGGTTGGCGGTAATCCGCAAAAGGCTCAGCGAGCCTTGAAGCGGCTCGCAAAGCTAAAGGAACTGAACTTTGCTCCTAGTGTCCTGATTCCGAAGTTCGTATCATTGCACGGCACGCTCGTTTACGAACTTCGGAATCGAAAGGACACTAGCAAATCTATGATTCTAGTGTGGCTTTGGTTCAGAAGTCCGCATGACGGACTCGCGGCAGCAATGATGCGCACTTCTGAACCGCCACACTAGCCGCGCGCAAGGCCCGCACTTTGCGATAGCTCAAAGGAACCGGGCCGCTTGGATGCCGGCGGCAAGCGCACCACGACACGGCGGGCGACAATTCTTGAGCAAGGTCAACACCCCAAAGGCGATTTTCTGCGAGATATGCTGCAAGGCCCACAGGCCGCGTCGGCTCAAGGGATTCAATCATGGAAAAAAGCTATATCGACATCACCAAGCGCATTTCGGGTAACTTGCGAAAACTGCGCCAGGACATTCCCGACACCATGAAGGCATTTTCGGCGCTGGCGCAGGCTGCGACCCGTGACGGCGCGCTGGACAAGAAGAGTAAGGAACTGATCGCCCTTGCGATCGGGATTGCGACGCGTTGTGATGGCTGCATCGGCTTCCACATCGAGACGCTGGTCAGGCTGGGTGCAACGCGCCTGGAAGTCGAGGAAACCCTCGGCATGGCCGTCTATATGGGCGGAGGTCCGTCGCTGATGTATGCAGCAGACGCGATTGCGGCCTATGAGGAGTTCGCAAGGCAGATGAATGTAGCGGCGTAAGAGACGCCGCTACCAGCTATAACGCACGATGCCCTTGCCGGCATAAGAGCGGGTGACGTTGGAGAACTCGCCCTCGAAGCTGGCGGCGGCCGACCAGCCATTGAGCCACTTCTTTTCGACCGATGCGGTGACGAGGGCAGAGTCGCTGGCTTGCGCGGCGCCGTTGACGACAAAGGAAGCACCGGGCAGCGCCTGGAAGGTCGCTAGCACATTGCGGTCGGGATTGAAGTCATGCGCCCAGGCGAAACGTCCACGCAGTGTCAGGATCCCGTCCGGCATCGCGAAGGATTTGTCGGTCCGAATACCCAATTCGCTCCGCGTGTCCGTGACGTCCCTGGCACCGAACGCCTGCGCAAACGTGCTGGCGCCCGACACGGCCTGCTCGGCATAGGCCGGCAAGTCGAAAGTGACGAACTGAGCGGCGGCATATGGCGTAATCCCGACGCCCCCGATCCACGGTTGGACGAAGCGGTAGCCGCCTTCGGCCCGGCCCGAGAAGGCGTTGGCGTTGAATTCCGCCCGCAGGTGATCGATGCCGCTGACGGTCAGGATGCGGTCCGTGGTGACGTCCTGCCAGCCATAGGCCAGCGCCCCGGAGATATAGGCCGGGCCCACCGTGTGCCTGATGAACGCGCCCAGCTGAAACAGATCGGAACGGCCAGTGCCCCCATTGACGACATTGAAGCTGGTGCCGCCGCCGGCCAGCGCAAAACCCGCCAGCGTGAAAGGCGAGAGCCGATAGTCGGCCCCCACCGCCGTGCCGGCGATGCGGCTGGTCGTGTTGTTCGACCCGAGGATGGTACTGCCGTCCGTGGCCTGCGAGCCACCAAATCCCGCCGCCCAAGCGCTCCAGCGCTGCGCGATCTGATCGGCTGGGGCAGGTGCCTTGCGGTAGATCGCGGCATAGGCATCGCGTTCGGCTGCCGTGCGCGGTGTACCTTTGGCGGCGTAGGCGTCAGCCTCACCATCCTCATCGGCGTAGGGCGACGCGCCGCTCGATGTGGTCAAGGGATCGCCACGGCCTGCGATGAAGGGGTCGGTCAAAACGCCCATGAACTGGGTCATCGCGTTGAAGGTGGTCTGCTGCGATCCGGTGGCGGTCTCGCCCGAGGCTTGCGTGAGGGCCTCAGGCGTCAGCATGGTGAAGGCTATCGGAAGAAATCCGCTTGTGTTGAAGAAATTGATCAGTGCATTGCCGAGATTTTGCTGGTTGACGTTGAGATTGCCGCCGCCGCCACCACCACCACCACCACCACCGCCGCCGCCACCGCCGCCCGCAAGGCCCATGGACACGTTGATAAAGACGTCATGGGCGTCATAACTCAACGAGGTACTGAAGTTTGAAGGCAGGTTGGTGCTCACCACCGGATTGAAGGTCCCGTTCACGGTGCCGGTGCTTGTGGTGAGGATGGTGTAGGTTTTGGAAACCGTGTTGCTGGCAAAAACCGCATTCACCGTCGCGCCGCCCAGTGTCGCATTGCCGGTGACCTTCGCCAGTGACGAGGTCGTCGGATTGAGCTGCACCAGATATTGCGCACCTGACTGGAATGAGAGGCTTCCTGTCACCGACATCGATGAACCCGCCGTGCCGTTGCCCGGCATGAAGGTCCCGCCTGAAAGCACGTTCAAGCCACCGATCGTCGCCGTTCCTCCGAGCACCCCGCCCGACACGTTCCAGGTCTGGGTGCCCGTGCCGGTCAGCTGCCATGTCGAGCCGCCAATCTTGTTGAACGACGTGAAGCCCTGATATTGCTGCGATGCGCCGAGATTGCTCACGTTGAACGTGTCGCTTCCGCTCGCACCGCCGAGCTGCAACACGTCACCGCCGGTCCCGAGCACATTGC
>Ga0307475_10001539_pt1 | contig 13703 bp, 10 predicted proteins | sample atmos_gasesECM1C_FD_203317 | JGI IMG/M metagenome (GOLD analysis project Ga0307475, IMG submission 203317) | Hardwood forest soil microbial communities from Morgan-Monroe State Forest, Indiana, United States - atmos_gasesECM1C_515 | ecosystem: Environmental > Terrestrial > Soil > Temperate... | reverse complement strand
GACAACGACGGCTGGATGGACATTTACCTGGTAAACAGCGGGAAGTGTGATTTTTTTGATCCAAATCCCGCGCTGCGCAACGCGCTTTACAAGAACAACCGGGACGGAACCTTCACAGACGTCACCGCAAAGGCCGGCGTCGCGGGCGGTGGGTACGGGATGGGTGCGGCCGTTGGAGATTACAATGGCGACGGCTGGCCCGATCTCCTGGTGACGCAATACAACGGCCTGATTCTCTACCGTAACAACGGTGACGGCACGTTTAGCGACGTCACCGGGAAAGCCGGATTGCCTACGGAGGGCTGGGCTTCGAGCGCCGTGTGGTTTGATTACGATAACGACGGGAAGCTCGACCTTTTTGTCTGCCGGTTTGTGGACTTCAATAAATCCAAGAACAAGTTCTGCGGCGACCGTGAAACCGGCCAGCGCTACTATTGCATCCCGCGCGTTTACGATCCAACGCCGAGCTGGCTATTTCACAACAACGGCGACGGTACCTTTACAGACGTCAGCCGCGAATCGGGCATCGCCAAGTCCTTGGGCAAGGCTTGGGGCGTTGTCGCCTGCGACATCAATAACGATGGCGGGATGGATTTGTTCGTGGCCAATGATACGGTGGCGAACTTCTTGTTCGTCAACCGTGGCAACGGGAAGTTTGAAGAGGTGGGTCTCGGGGCCAACGTTGGTTATAGCGCCGAGGGGCGCGCGCGATCTGGGATGGGAGTGGATTCTGCTGATTACGACCAGGACGGCTGGATGGATTTGTTCGTTACCAACGTGGATCAGGAGATGTACTCGCTCTATCACAACAATCGTGACGAAACCTTCGATGACATGGCCGTTCGGTATGGCATCGGCAAGGTCACGCGGCTGATGAGCGGGTGGGGAGTGAAATTCTTCGATTATGACAATGACGGCACGCTTGATCTGTTCCTGGCCAACGGTCATCCGGACGACAAAATCGAAGAGCATACGAGCGGAGTGAAATACCGCGAGCCATTGTTGCTCTTTCACGGCACGGGCCGGGGCTTCGAAAACGTGACTGCCGACAGCGGCCCGCTCTTCTCAAGGCCCTATGCGGCGCGCGGCATGGCGATTGGGGATTTCAACAACGACGGCGCCCTCGACGTTCTCATCGCCATTAACGACGGAGCGCCGTTGCTGCTCAAGAATCAGACAGGCCACCTCAATCATTGGCTTGGCGCAAGGTTGGTGGCGAAGCGAGCCAATCCCGACGCCGTTGGTGCACTGGTTAGCTGGCAGGCGGGGGACTTGAAGCGGTCACTCTTCAAAACGGGAGGAGGAAGTTACCTGGCGTCGCACGACCCCCGCATAGTCATGGGCATAGGCAAGCGCAACCGGATGGACTGGGTGGAGGTGAGGTGGCCGCCGCCGAGCGGGCGCGTGGAACGCTTCAGCAACCTCCCCGTGGAGCGCTACATCGATCTCGTCGAGGGCCAAGGCGAAGTGCGAAAACCCTGACCAGGGAACGACAGATTGTAACCGCTTTGGGCTGCGGGAACCTGTAAGAAAGGAGGTGGCACCTAGTCGGGGCCGGCCAAACCGTGTTAGATTGCTCGCTCTGCGGGTATACAAATCCGTGAGGGCAAAAGAGCAAGCCTTGAATATTCATGAAGTTGCCAGACGCGCGCGGGTGTCTACGGCGACGGTGTCCCGCGCAATCAACCGTATCCCCACGGTTAATCCCAAGCTTTCACAACGAGTTTGGAAAGTCATTAAAGAACTGGGCTACTACCCCAATACGCAGGCGCGCGCCTTGGTCTCGGGCCGCAGCAGAATATTCGGGCTGATTGTCTCCGAACTGACCAATCCATTCTTTCCGGAAATCGTGCAGGTCTTCGAGACCATCGCCGTTCGACACCATTACGAGATTCTGCTGACTTCGACGATGAACGATCCGGAGCAGATGGAGAGTTCCGTCCGCCGGATGATTGAACGCCAGGTCGAAGGCGTGGCGGTCATGACCTTCGGTATGGAAGAAGCCCTGCTGGAAAACTTGAAATTACGCCAGGTTCCGCTGGTTTTCGTTGATGTTGGACCCCGCCGCCCGCGGGTGAGCAACCTGCGCATCGACTACCTGGCCGGCATTCGACAGGCCGTGCAGCATGTCGCAGCGCTGAGGCATGAGCGAATCGCTTTCATCACCGGACCTCATACTCTCAAGTCCGCCATGGCCAGGAAGCAGGCCTTTCTAAAGGCAATGCACGAGATTGGGCGAGAGCCGGATATGAATTTAGTCGTGGAAGGGAACCACACGATGGAAGGCGGCCGACTCGCATGCGGCCACTTGCTGGCCCTAGCCAAGAAGCCCACAGCCATTCTCTGCTCCAATGACATGACGGCCATCGGGGTCATGAGGAAGTGTTACGAAGACGGCATATCCATACCCAGGGACCTTTCCGTGGTCGGCTTTGACGACATCCGCTTGGCACAGTTTATGCTCCCGCCACTTACGACCGTGCAAATGTCTCAAGCGGAGTTAGCAAGACTTGCTTTCGATGCGCTGCTTGCCGAAGTGGAACGCGAGGAGCCCCTTCCGGAAGGGTCTGAATATGTGCTCAAGACGGCATTGATCGAGCGCGAATCGACAGCCATTTGCCGCGAAAGCGCTACCTTAAAAACGAATCATCCGGCACCCATACGAACGGTTGGCTAGGCCGACCACTGAATGGCTGTATACGAGCGCGCGGGCACTTCAAACTTAGTCCGGCCGCCGCTTGTGATAGGCTTTGCAAAAGTCTGAGGAGCAACTTTCTGCGGGGTATCGAAGGTATTGAACGCCTTCAGGTCCGTTCCCGTCAGCACCGTGGCGACGAGCACCTGCCCCGGTATCCTATCCTGCCAGTCGATCTCCACGACGCGGGATTTAGCTAGGTCACGGTTCAGAGCAAAAATTGCGACTTTTCCATCCTGAGCACTCAGCGTGCCCGCAACGTCCACATAGGGAACCTGGCCCATATTCGACACTTCATAAGTCGGTGATTCGACCAGTAGATTGAGGACCGCCCCGCGGGCATAGTGCAGCGCCCAATTATAGGGATAATAGATGGTCTGGCGAAGCAAACCGCTGCTATTGGTCATAATTGGCGCAATAACATTGATTAGCTGCGCCAGGCAGGCAACTTTAACGCGATCCGCATGACGAAGGAGGGAATTGACCAAGCCGCCCACAAGTAGGGCATCTTCAAGGTTGTACACCTCTTCGAGTAAATGAGGAGCTTCCTGACGATGCCCGTTGCTGGCGTCGCCGCTGCGCGCCCGGTACCACACGTTCCATTCATCGAACGATAGCCACAACCTTTTCGGCGAGCGCTTGTGTCCCCGTACGAGGTCGCAAACCGCGATCGTCTCTTCGATCTGCCGTTCCATACTCAAGTTCATCGCCAAGAATTTCGCGCTGTCTCCTCCGGTATCCTGCGGGCCGTTGGTAAAGTAGCGATGCAGTGAAAGCCCGTCAACATAGTCGTAGCATTGTTCCAAAACTTCGCGGTCCCACTCGAGGTACGTAGGCATAAAGGGTCCGCTCGAGCCGCACGCGATTAATTGCAGCGAAGGATCGACATAGCGCATCTGCCGTGCTGCATCCTGTGCTTTCAACCCGTACTCGGTTGCCGTCATATGTCCGATCTGCCAGGGACCATCCATCTCGTTGCCCAGGCACCAGCGCTTCACTCCATAAGGGTCGGCAAATCCATGCTTGCGCCGCAGCTCGCTCCATTTGGTCCCCTGATCTGAGTTGCAATACTCCACAAGAGCCGCCGCCTCTTCAGCGGTTCCTGTCCCAAGATTCAGGCCCATTAAAGGTTCAGCCCCCACAGCCTTGCACCAGGCCATAAATTCGTTCGTGCCGAACTGATTCGTGTCGATCGAATTCCAGGCTTTGTCAAGGACGCGTGGACGGCTTTCCTTGGGACCGACGCCGTCGAGCCAATTGTAGCCTGAAACAAAATTGCCGCCGGGATAGCGAATGATGGGAACACCCATCTGGCGCACTTCTTCCATGACGTCTTTGCGAAACCCGTTGGCATCCGACAGTTTCGAAACAGGGTCGTAAACGCCTTCGTAAATCGCGCGTCCCAGGTGCTCAAGAAACGAACCAAAAAGGTTGCGGTCAAGCGCCCCGATGAGGCGGCGGGAGTCCACGTAAACCCTGGCAATATCGCTAGTGCCCGTTAAAGTTTGGCCGGACAGGAATGGACTGTCGCCGAACAGAGAAGTTGCGCCCCAGGCCGCTCCGGCGTGCAACGCTTGGCTCAAGAAACGTCGTCTGTCGTAGGAAAACATGGATCGTTCTCCCGGTCATTTGATCACAATCTAATTTCACCTGAAAAGGGTTGCTTCCTTAACCTGTGCGAGGTTCTAGAACCAGGGTGACGAACCTTTATCCCAGGGCTGCAATCATCGGGTGCCGATCTGTCGACTCTGGGGAGTAAACGTTTACCACATCATGCCACAGACCTGCAAGCGCGATCCTGGTTTAGAACTGGCTTAGAGAATCCCTAATGGATCAGTCTGCCCAAAGGCATATGCTCGCGCGACGATTTGTCCAAACCAACTTGGCAACCATGAAGTTTGAAGTCGCTCATCCGCGATCACCCTTCCGGCAATTGCCGATCGCTTTCGCCCAGGAATACTGATCGGAATCAGCCCGGAATGTTGATCGGCTTCGCCCGGAATCGGCAGTCTATAGCCATCCTAATCCTGCTTGCGGACTTGCGGAGGCGCAACGCAGCACAGGAGTTGCGGCGTTCAGAATAGGTGTATGGCATGCAGAAAACAACGGAAGCCAAAAATCTGCATCGAATGCCGCGCGAGTCTCGGCACTAAGCCGACCAAGTTCTTTATACCAGCGGCCAGCAACGCTCGACGTGCCGAAGCATTTTACGAATCAATTAAGAAGCTCGCTAAAGAAACCACTGGAGGTGATGTAACTCCGCGACGAATCTTTGCAATCGCCTACGAGCATGACGGCAGGCAGTATCATGCGGAGGTAGGTAAGCCTGAGCCGCGAGAAGGTGAATTAGTGATAGCTATTCTGGAGACAAATGCAATGGCGTATCTCATCTGCACCCCAAACAGAGGAGTCCTACGAGGCATGCCATATTTCGTGCGCAAGGACGAAGTTTTGTCCATCGTTGATTTCGTGACCTAATCCAGCCATCCGCGCTTCTTCCGGTGTATCGCCATGCGCAGCCTTCTAGTCTTGCTTAGCTGCTAGGTTCGAGGAACGTTCGGGCCAGGCGACAGAATTTCCATGATCTCGCCCAACTGGTATTTCGTCCGGCTCGCAATTGTGAATCAGCGTGTACGCGAGCATCGCAACCTCCACTATGTTTCCGCGGCCGGGGCAACGAACACGGAGCTCGAGGTCATCCTCTTCGGTGTATGCAAGTTTCGATGAATAAAATGAATCACAAAGAGCAAATCTTTTGATGAAGGAGGCGGTTGCCGAGACCTGAGTTCCCGTATATACTGTGGGTATGTCCTCTCCAGGCCATTCGGACCAGAACGCGCCGAGCACGTGTTGTATCTGTTGCCGAGAAGCGTCCTCTGGCCGGGGGAGACTCATAATCTAGAAACAAAGATTTGAGCCGAGTCGTAATCGCACCCACCGCCAGAGATGCTGGCAGGTGGGTTTTGTTTTTCCAGTGTGTTTTGTTGTTCGTTAAGGAAAGCGCATCTTGGATTTATGACTATTATGTATCGATATCGACGGCACTACTTAGCAGCTTTCTCCTCAGCGAATAGGCACGTCCGCTGTTGTTGTTGATCCCTCCTTGTCTGCCTCTTTCGGGAAATCGGAGTACGTCCTGACACCTGTCACGGAAAAAAATCTAACGGAGTGTAAAAATGGGTGCTCACAAGGTAGCCGCTTATCAGGTTGGAAAGTTCATGGCCCACGCGGTACTCGCCGTTTTTGTCAGCACCGCGGTTCCCTTGCGCCTTGCGGCTCAGGACAACGCTTCGCTGTGGGGCTCCGTGAAGGACCCGAGCGGTGCCGGCATTGCCGGAGCAACCGTCAAAATCAAAAACCTCGAAACTGGCGCGGAACGCGACCTTTTGACGGATGAAGACGGCCGGTTTAGCGCGCCATCCCTTGTTGTGGGCCGGTATGAAGTCGCGGCCTTCAAAACGGGATTTCGCGGAGGCGCCAGGACGGCCGTGACTCTCGTCGTAGGCCAACGAGAGGAAGTAGATCTGGCGCTTCAAATCGGAGAGGTGCACCAAAGCGTGGAGGTTTCGGCCTATTCCACGATAGTGGCCGTCACAAACGAGGACGTTTCCGGGTTGGTTGGAGAACGGGAGGTGAAGGACCTTCCGCTCGACGGACGAAGCTACGACCAGTTGCTCACGCTCAACCCCGGAATTGTGAATTACGCCTCACAACGTGCCGGCGGCATTGGAACCTCCAACTCGGTTCTCGGGAACATGTTTGCTGCGTCCGGCAGGCGCCCCCAGGAAAATCTCTATCTCCTGAACGGAGTGGAATTCACGAGCGCCTCTGAAATTAATAACACGCCAGGCGGCGTGAGCGGGCAGCTCCTCGGAGTGGATGCCGTCCGCGAATTCAGCGTGGTGAAGGATACCTACGGCGCAGCATATGGAAAACGTCCAGGCGCGCAAGTGAGTATTGTCACCGCTGGAGGCACCAATCAGCTGCACGGCAGTGCCTACGAATTCTTGCGCAACAGCGCACTCGATGCTCGAAACTTTTTCGATCACGGGACGATTCCACAATTTCAGCGCAACGTGTTTGGCGGCTCGCTGGGCGGGCCTATCAAAAAGGACAAAAGCTTCCTCTTCGCAAACTACGAAGGCTTCCGCCAGCATCTTGGCTTGAGTGATCTCACGCTTGTGCCGGACGGCAATTCGCGAGCCAGCGCAGTCCCGAGCATCGAGCCTTTGCTGGCTTTGTGGCCCGTGGCCAACGGTCCGGAGCTGTTGACCTCGACCGGGACGGCCAGCGGAATTGCCGAAGCGTTTTCCAACCCCTTGCAAAAGATTCAGGAAGACTTTGGCACCACGCGCTTTGATCAGACCTTTTCCCAAATGGACTCTTTGTCAAGCGTTTACACCGTAGATGACAGCTCCGGTCACTCACCAACGACGAATCCAAATAGCTTTGTCGACTTAACCTTGCGAGAGCAGGTAGCAAGCGCAAGCGAAACCCACATTTTCTCTCCTCAGTTCGCCAACCATGCGACTTTGGGCTTCTCTCGCGGAGCGTTTTATTTCAACAGCGGAACCACCGTCGCCTTGCCGGCCTGGATCCATGCCGGGCAGCCTGTGGGTGCCGTCGTAGTAGGCGGCGGTACGACGGTCAACGGGGCCTCTCAGATTACCAACGGGGGCACGAACGCGGGGAGCAATCTGACGGCGGTTCGCAATTTGTACTCCGTGTCCGATCAGCTCACGTGGACTCACGGGGTCCACCTGTTGAACTTCGGCGCATGGCTTCAGCGCGTCCAGGCCAACGACGCACTGGTGCAAGACCAATACGGCCAGATTTCTTTCTCGAACTTGCAGACCTTCCTGAAGGGCACGGTGAGCGCATACGCCTACGCGCCATCTTTCACACCGTTGTCGTGGCGATCTACGGAGGGAGCCGTCTTTGCCGAGGATACGATCCGAATCAAGCCCTCGCTTGAGGTGCGACTTGGCTTTCGTGGAGAATTCACCAACGGATGGAATGAAGCGAACGGACGAGCCTCCAACTACGCCTTTGATGCGAACGGCGTGATTCTCACCGAGCGCGTTGTTGGCAGCTCCGTCTTCACCGTGAACAACGCAAGATTTCTGCCGTCGCCTCGTGTGGGATTAGCCTGGTCTCCCTTTGGACAGAAAAGGACCGTGATTCACGCGGGCTTTGGCTTGTATTATGCGCTCCTCGACAACCTCAGTTATCGCCTGGACCAAAACAGCCCTTACAACACGGTTTTTGCGGTCAAGAACATTCCATTTTCAAGCATCGGTCCAAACGCCATGTACTCCGGAGCAAAAGTGCTCCCAAGCGGGGTTCAGCCTGACCTGAAGACGCCCACCGTCGAATCCTGGAGCTTCAAGATCGAGCAGCAGCTTTCACTGGCCACTTCCCTGGGCGTCAGCTACGTTGGCTCGCATGGATATCACGAACTGCTTTCCGTTGATGCGAACTTGCCTGTACCAACGATTTGTCCCGCCTCTCCTTGCCCTGCGGGTTACCCCGCGGGGGCGTATTACAATCCACCGAACGCGCCGCTCGCTAACGACACCTTCTGGAACACCACGCATTGGTTTTCGGAAGGCATAAGTTCCTATCACGGGCTCGAGGTTGATTTAAATCGCCGGGTCGGGCACGGTTTGCAGTTCCGCGGCGTTTACACGTTTTCGAAAGCTCTTGATGATGGGGACAGCATGAATACCAGTGTCGCAACGAATTCGCCGGCCTATGTTGCGAATCCCTTGCAACAGAAATCCGATTATGGCCGCGCGTCGTTCGACTTGCGGCACGCTGCGGTCATTAACGCGACCTATGACCTTCCTTTTGGGCGGCATGACGGGTCCGGGAGCCACTGGGTCAATAAGCTCTTCGGAGACTGGCAATTGAGTGGAATCGAAACTGCGCAGTCGGGGCTTCCTTTTACTCCGCAACTGTCTTACAACCCCTCGAACGACGGTGACACACGCAATCCGGTCCGGCCTTCGTTGAACCCCAATTTTACAGGTCCCGTGATTCTGGGAGGGCCCGGCTCGTACTTTAATCCCAGTGCGTTTATCCAGCCACTTGCTGGGACTTATGGCAACGCTGGGAGAAACGTCTTGACGGGTCCCAGTCTGGTTGAGACAGACTTGTCTCTGGCCAAGAAACTGACATTTGCCGAACGGCTGAACCTGCAATTCCGCGCCGAGTTCTTCAACCTTTTCAATCATACGAACTTCAACACGCCAAATCCCGTGGTGTTTACCGCCGCGACGGGCGGACCTTCGCCCACAGCCGGTGTGATCACATCGACCTCAACAACTTCGCGACAGATTCAACTGGGATTGAAATTCCTGTGGTAGCCGGCGGGCAATCCTCCCTTCACGAATAAAGAATTTGTGCGTCGTCGAATTGAAGGAGACCTGGTGGATGGATGCCAGCGCGAATCGCTATTGGAATTGCTATGGAAATCCCTCGCGTTCGAGGACTAAGTCCTATGAGCCACGTGGGCGGTTTGATGACTATCGGGGCTTGATCGCGTGGTCGCGCTACCCTACACATCGGGCAGGGACGCCAATTCGGATCGGGGCTTGTCATGACTTGCCGTTGAACAACATCAGCCTCTCAACCATCACCGCCTTCACCTCTCGCACGACTTCGGGCAGTACCTTGTACGGCGCTACGGACCCGACCTCTTTCTTGAGCGCCTGCTCGAGTCCTCTCCTCCACGCCACGCGCAATTCTGTGTTGATGTGGATCATGGCGATCCCGGCCTCAATCGCCTCATCGGAAGTCCTGGTTGGCAACCTAGTTCGCAAAGAGGTTCGTTTGACCTGACACCTTTGCTGTACTTGACCAAACGGTGTAGGCCAAATTGCGGGTCCACCTCGACGAACAGATGGACGTGGTTGGGCAGAATCTCCAGGGCTATGACCTCGGCTCGCTACCTCGCAGCAGTCTTATGTATCAACCCGAGCAATCGTTTCTCCACGCCGCCAGCGAGAAAACTTTGCGGCGGCACTTGGGGCACCAAACAGCGTGATATTTGCCACTGTAAGAGACATTGTTATTTGACCTGTATCCTAGCATCATTCGGAGTATACATCTTCGCTTTTTGTTCAATAGTCTCTTAGTACACTTATATCCCCATACCTGAAGGCAGACGCTCTACGGCTCAGATGCGGTAGAATTGTACTCGCGCGCCTCTTGGAGAGAAGTTCGCTCGACGGAAACGTGGCTATGCCTTCCACTGAAAAACTCGACACCCACCAGAAAGCGCTTACCCTGAACCTCGATCCATCGACCTTCGGTTCTTTCGCCGAAATCGGCGCCGGACAGGAAGTCGCGCGCTGGTTCCTTGTCGTGGGCGGCGCCTCCGGCACCGTCGCCAAGAGTATCTCGGCATACGACAAGGAAGTCAGCGACGATCTCTACGGCTCCGGTTCGCGCTATGTTTCCAGGCAACGGCTTGAAGCCATGCTGGATAACGAGTGGGCTCAGCTGCTTACCCAATTAGAAAAGACTCGCGGATCGCAGACTCGCTTCTTTTCCTTTGTGGATACGGTCTCCGCGCGTAACTATGCCGGAACCAACGACCCCCATGGCTGGATTGGTCTGCGGTTTCAGTTGCAGCCTGGCGGTCCAACCAACGATATTCTGTTGCACATTAACCTGCGGGATTCCTCGAATGTCCTTCAGCAGGAAGCCATCGGCATTTTGGGCGTCAATCTTATCTACGCCGCGTTCTATCAACTAGGGACGAAGGAATCGTTTTTCGCCGGCCTGGCACAAGACGTCCCTAGAGAACGAATCGAAATCGACTTCGTTGATTTTCGCGGCCCTGCGTTTGCCAGCTGGGATCGCCCCACACTCTTGGCCTACCTCGTGCACGCAGGACTCGCCGAGGCGGTGTTCTTCAGCTCTACAGGTGCCGCTGTTCCCCCCACTGAAGCCCTGTACAAGAAAGCCGTTGTGCTCGCGCCAGGATACTTCGGCCACGTGGATCCCGCTCATGGGCGGATTCATACTCAAATGCTGGCGGCCGCCCTCGAGGAGCTTCGCAAGGAACTGGGCGAAACCGGCTCCCAAGCGATGGGCGTCTTCTGCCTGTCGGCGGCTCCGTTTAGGCCCGAAGACTCAGCCCCAGAAGTCCCCGACCTGATGCGTCGTATTGGTGCACTTCTCGCACAACACGGCGAGGTGCTCCTATTTCGGCAACGCGAGCTTTATTCCATGACGGCGCTCGTGAATCGCCACACCAAAGCACCGGTGCGCTTCGTCGTAGGTCTTTCGCTTTTGATCCGAGCCTTGGATGATTCCTACTTCAATTTAGAAGGCAGGCGTCTCGAAGCTCTCTCTCTTCTCTTCGCCCAGAACGTGCGCATCTACGCCTATCCCATGACTACGGTGGATTTGCGGGAATCGATCGGGAGTTTTTCGGCCACTGCTTTGGAATGGAGCGAAACGAACGGCTGGGTCTCCGCCAAACAACTGCGTATCGCGCCTCCTCTCGGCCACCTCTACGCTTATCTTCTCGCAAGCGATTTCCTCGTCCCCATGCAAATTCCCGCAGCCTTTGCCGCCGAAGCTTGATCCTCGTTGTGATGCGCAATTCTTTCGCAGCCGGCCATCCGCTCTCTGGCGGTAACAAAACGGCGGGTCTCAGTCATCATTCCTTGTTCCTTCGCGCTTTGCGCTTCCGCTGCCGAGCCGCGTATGCTGCAACCTTCAGGCGATTCCCGCATAGTTGCATGCTGCACCAGCGTCGCGTCCCCTTCTTGCTGGTGTCATGGAAATGCAGCAAGCATCGGCCACATTTACGGACGCGTTTCCTATCAACTGTGGTGAACAATGTCGCCGCGCTATGTCCCAAGGGCGCAAACAAGTCCTCGGGTTCACGTAGTTCGAACCACAGCTCTGTCGAGTCTCCGCTTCCAGTCGGTACTAACCTCATACGCATAGGATGTTCCGCCATTAGTCCATTCAGTTCGTCCATCATAGAGCGACGAAGGGCACCACCCTGCTCCCAGGCGAGGATCTCGTTCCTTAGTTTTTCGCGCACCTCCCACATAGCCGCAGTTGTCTTCTGAGCCCTGACCGTTACGTCCCACTCGCGCCGTAGACTGCCGGCCTCCCCAGAACTTAGCAGGCCAGCTGCCTGAAACCATCGTAAGACTGCGCCGAAGTTCTTGAGCTGCTCCATCGGCTCTCCGTTCTGGACAGGGCGGGTGTTCACGAAATCAAGCACCAGCTTGTTTCCAATGAAAAGAAACCCGTCTTTCCAATCGGATCTATTTGCTGCCTTCCTCATACGAATACTCCACTAGAAATATAACACCGATAATGAAACATTTTATAGGTTAGCGCATCCGATGACTTGGAAGCATAAACGTTGATGAAGGTCGCTTCGTCAGACAGAACTTCGAAATCTTATAAGGAGACTTTAATGATCAGCTACCAGCATGCCGTCGTCGAAGGCAACAACATTTTCTACCGCGAGGCGGGGGCAACTACCGCGCCAGCGATCCTGTTGCTGCACGGTTTCCCAACTTCATCGCACATGTTTCGCAACCTTATCCCGACCCTCGCCGACAGCTATCATGTGGTCGCACCTGACCTTCCCGGCTTCGGCTTCTCCGATGCCCCCGACCGAAAACGGTTCCGCTACACGTTTGAGAACCTAGCCAAGGTCATTGGTAGCTTCACCCAATCGATCGGCCTCCAACGTTTCGCGATTTACGTCTTCGATTACGGTGCGCCGGTGGGACTCCGACTCGCGTTGGCTCACCCCGAGCGCATCACCGCTCTCATCTCCCAGAACGGTAACGCCTACGAGGAAGGTCTAAGCCAGGGCTGGAACCCCATCCAGAAATACTGGCAGGAGCAAACCCCCGAGAACCGCGCCGCACTGCGCGATTTCCTCAAGCCGGAAGCCACCAAGTGGCAATACGTTCACGGCGTCCGGGATGAATCGCAAGTGGCTCCGGAATCCTACGCACTCGATTCGGCCCTTCTGGCACGTCCCGGCAATGACGAGATTCAGCTCGATCTGTTCCTCGATTACGCCAGCAACGTCGCGCTCTATCCGAAGTTCCAAGAATATTTCCGTACCAAGCAGACTCCGCTCTTGGCCGTGTGGGGCAAGAACGATCCATTCTTTCTGCCTCCGGGCGCCGAAGCCTTCAAGCGTGACAACCCAAACGCCGAGGTGCGCTTCTACGACACGGGTCACTTCGCGCTCGAAACACATCATCGAGAAATCGCCGGCGCCATTCGCGACTTCCTTGGCCGCAAGCTCGCATCAGGGGCCAGTGCCGCCCAAGTCGGTTCATGACAAAAATGCGCTCACAGGGAGATACAAAAAATGACGGACCGAAATACTAACTAGCCGTGGAACAGCAACGCCTGGGGCATTCGACACGATCGTTTGGGGAGGATTGTTAGCCGGCACATTGGACGCAGTCGACGGCGTCGTCGCCTTTGGGTTCAAGGGTATGAACCCCATTCAAGTATTGCAGTACATAGCGAGTGGTCTGCTCGGCGTCCCGTCGTCCCAGGGTGGGCTGAAGACCGCGGCGCTCGGCGCCGCACTTCATTACTTTATTGCGTTCGCGGTTGCAGCGATCTACTACGGAGCGAGCCTCAGGCTGTCGACGCTTCACGTGCATTCTGTGAAATGGGGCATCACCTATGGCGCGGCGGTATATCTAGTGATGAACTATGTCATCTCGCCTCGGCCGTTCCCAAGAGCGCGTTTTTTCCTCGCGTCATTTCTAAACGACGTCATTGGGCACGCAATCTTCGTAGGTTTAGCGATCGCCTGTTTGGCGACGTCCTTCGGTTGCGTGCCCCCCTGCGCAATGAATTCGCGTTCCGCCACCGATAATAACTTGTCATCGCTCGGATTACGGCAAAAAGTGCAAAACATGACAAAATAAAGCAGGCTCACAAATCCAGTTGCAGCAAAACTCCATGGCAAGCCAAAATGCAGGAGCAGGATTCC
>Ga0307475_10001537_pt1 | contig 13711 bp, 13 predicted proteins | sample atmos_gasesECM1C_FD_203317 | JGI IMG/M metagenome (GOLD analysis project Ga0307475, IMG submission 203317) | Hardwood forest soil microbial communities from Morgan-Monroe State Forest, Indiana, United States - atmos_gasesECM1C_515 | ecosystem: Environmental > Terrestrial > Soil > Temperate... | reverse complement strand
GCGGTCAAATAAATTCTCCTCATTGCCTTTATCGTGTATCGGCGCAAACTCTGGAGGGTCGAGGAATCGGCCGCTGTTTAGGCCGTTCACCGCGATGAAGTTTCCCCACTTCTCTCCGCCATAGGCCAGGTTGAATTCCCCTGTTACCGTACCGAAACTCCCATACGACGTGGACACGCTGCCCGTCGGCGTCTTGACTCCCAGTCCCGATCGCGTCGTTACCTTAATCACTAGGCTGGTCTTATCCCCAAATTCCGCGGGTGGCGCACCCGAAATTACTTCTAGTGACTGAATGGAATCGGATGGGATCTGGTTCGAAAATACCTTGCTGGTTTGATCCGAAATCGACTGCCCATCGACGGAAAACGAATTCTGCGCATGATCGCCCAGCCCGTGCATATTTCCATTGGAGTCCGCAGCCACGCCGGGTGACGTCAGTGTCACCAGCGAGGTCACCGAGGAAGAGGCGCTCTCCAGCGGAAGTTTATCGATCAACGCCTGGTCCACATCGGTGTGAAAGGTGGATTCCGTCTCCACCAAATCTCCCCCGTTGGCTTCCACTGTCACGCTAGTGGCTGCCACACCGATCTTCAAGCTGATCTGCGCGCTTGTCGGCACCGTCGACCGCACCTCCACGTCTCGCGTGAACGACTCAAATCCGTCCGCGGTCACTACCATGTGGTACGGATTAAACGGCAAATTGGCAAACCGGAAGTTGCCATCTGACCCGGTAACCGTGGAGCGCTTCAATCCGCTCACTGGATTTGAAATTTCCACCGTAGCATTCGCTACCGAAGCTCCGGATGGATCTTTAACCGTTCCTTCAACCGACCCGGCGTTCCCGGTTTGAGCCACAACGCGCGTAGCGCAAAATAAAATGCTTAAACTCAATGCTAGAAGCGAAACCCATCTAAATCTCATCTAAAGTCTCCTCGGCCCTCTGGCGGGGCATCTGTCGGTAGTTATATGTGTGATGACGGAAATAACGTGGTGACCATCAAATTTTATGGTTAGCGTTAGTCGAGAAACCAGTTAGGGTAAATGGCGTTTTTATGCGATCGGAGGGGCGCGGGAAGGAGAATCGTGACTGAAGAGATCTTTATGAAACTGTACGGCAACTTCGTGGACAGAACCGCTCGGTAAAAGAGGCGCGGCCAATAGCAACGCATTGATGGTAGGTGCTGCGCCCATGTGCGCGGCGTGGCAAACCCGGCAGGCTGCCTCATTTTGGCCGTTTTCGTGGTCGTGAATCACTACCTGTATCAGGAACACGACGATGCAGCAGGCCATCGCCAGGGCCAAAGTTCTGGCGAAATAATTTCCGAATTTTGAGGTGTGCCGCATGCTTTTAAACTTCAATACTCATTCTGGCCGCTGGTCGCAATATCGCAGTTAAACTTCGTGTCGCGCCGACGTTGCTCCTTCAAGGACCCGCGCGTCCCGTCTATGGTGCAGAATCAGATGCAAGAGAAACATCAGTATCAAGACTCCGCCAAAGGTCACCACAATTGTAGCGCCCGTCGGGGTATCAATCTTAACACTCAAGATGACGCCTAGCGCAGATACCAGTGTACCCATGGTCCAACCAATCGCCAACCGCGGTCCAATGCGGTCGGCAAAAAGCATCGCTCCCACGCTGGGAACGATCAGGTAGCAAAACACCAGCAGGACCCCGGCAATGGCCACCGACGAAGTGACTACGAAGCCGAACGAAGCATAAAAAAGAAAATCCCAGAATTTCACGTTGAAGTTGAGTTTTTCAGCGTCTTCGTGATACATCGAGATTTGCAAAAACTTTTTGCGGAAAATGTAATGAAATATTCCCACCGCTCCGTACAAAATCGCCGTCTTGCGCACTTCCGCCCAGGAAACCGCCAGGATGTTTCCTACCAGCATATCCTTCAAATGTTCTGTTTCGCCGGTGGCTTTGCTCATCAGCAAGATGGCTGTGGCCGACGCCACCGCGTAGGCAATCCCGATGAACGCTTCCTGCGGAATGTGTCCACGCCTCGTCCGTGCCAGTGCAAAAATGGCCGCTCCCAAAAACGTGAAGCCCAGGCTGATCCAGTAAGACCCCTGTCCATGTGGATCTATTCCTACGACAATGGCCACGGTGGCCCCCAGTGCTGCGATTTGGGCCAGCGCCAAGTCCACGAAGATGACTCCCCGTTCCACCACGTGTACCCCAAGGTACGCGTGGATGCCGGTCAGAATCAGGCTCGCTACGAACGGCGCGAGCAAAAACGGAAGAATCTCCATCGGAATGGGCTCCTGGTCCTAGTGTGTTGCGTCGAACGCTTGTTTTAATTTGGCGATATCGTAGTCAAACAGTTTGAAGTAGTCGGTAACTTCCTTTTCGCCCCCGACCGATGGCAGCAGCACTACCACCTGGCCGCCGGTTTCCCGGGCCACCGAATTTGGGGTTTTCAAATCGAAATACGGTTCCACTACGATCACCTTTACGTTGTCCCGCTTCATCTGCCCGATTAAGTCCACTGTGTGCTGCGGTGTGGGGGGAATGCCCGGGCGCGGTTCCACATAGCCCACCACGTTCAATTGAAAATGTTCGGCAAAGTTCGGCCACGAGCGGTGATAGGTCACAATCTTCCGTCCCGCATACGGTTTCATCTCTGCTTTCCATCGTTCGTCCGCCTGCTTCAACCGCTGTTCGAAGTCGCTGTGCCGTTGCGCAAAATACGCCGCATCATTCGGACGCATTTCACTCAGCTTGTCCGCGATGCCCTTGGCAACGCGCAATCCATTGTCAGGGTCGAGCCAGTAGTGCGGGTTACCTTGTGGATGCACATCCCCTTCGGCTCTGGTCACCTGCCCGGTGGGAATCTCCAAAATCCTCGCAAAACGCGAAGCATCCAAGTAACCGTTCGCCGATACTTGTATATTCGGATTGCTGGATTGCGTGATTAGCGGCGGCAACCATCCAATCTCCAACTCGAGTCCCACCACAATCAGCAAATCTGCCTTGCGCAGCTTCAGCAGGAAGCTGGGCTTGGCCTCCACGAAATGCGGATCCTGATATCCGCGCGCGATGGATTCGACATCCACTTTGTCGCCGCCCACTTCCTGCGCTAAAGCAGCCAGGTCCGTGGTCGCCGTTATGATTTTCAGCTTGTTCTCCGCACGGCCCACCTGACTTCCCGCCAACGCGCACAGCAGCGCAATCGCCATCGCCACGGCGCTGCTCTTCGTGACGCAAAATCTCATTTTCTGAATCAACCGTGGCTGTAGCATGCAGTCTCCTTGTTCAGAATCAAAATGGATGAGCGCCATGCGCGCCCATCACGAATAAAAACTGAAACAATAACTCGTTGGCATTGTCAAAGCTTGCGTTGGGAACCGTCGCCAGGTGGCCGTACCTATATTGTCCCCGGATTTGGCTGAACTCGCTCGGCCAATAAGTAACAATCGCTGATAGCCCGGTATCAATCAGATTGGCATTCCGCGCATGCGCACTGCGGTCAAACCGGCCCCCCACCGTCCATCGCCGGTTCACCCGGTACTCCGCGGACGAGTACATTCCGAAAGCGTGTACTGAGTGGGAAAGATCCAACGGCGAAATTTGGTCGCGCAAACTGTAAAACAATTCCGTGCGGAATATAAACGACTTGTAAATCGCGCGGCGCAGCGGCTTCCACCGCAGCGTCGCGTCGGCTCCATAAAGGCTGGTGATAAAAGCCGAGCCCACATCATTGTGGCCCCGCGCATAGGAAACGCCTAAATCCAGGTTAGTGGATTCGGTCAAGTCCTTGTACCCGCGAAGATGCCCCACCACGCTCGCGTCCTGCCGTTCACTGGCCTTAAAGACGTCCGAGGAATCGCCACGGAACACTTGTCCCGTGGCCTCCACGAACCAGCCCTTTGGCGCAGGGAGAATACGCGACAACGAAAATCCGGCGTCATCAATGCCATCTTCTCCGCCCACCAGATTGTTCGTCGCCAGCGGCCGATCGATAAATGGCAGCGCGTGGTTGTGAATCGTATTTACTTTGCCGAAACCCGCTCGCATTTTCCCAACCTTCAAGAGCAGCCCGGCCGGCAGCGACGTAAACGTTACGTAACCTTCCTCGACGTTCACCCCTTCCTCGCCAAACGAAATGAATACATCGGCACGCGCGTAGGGGTCGATAATTGCCTGCACCCCCAACTCCGATTCATGCAGCTGCAAGGAAGGCATCGGCGTCACATCGTTGTGACCCACCGCGCCAATAAAGTCCCCGATCAAGCTGATGTCGGGGTTCAGCAACCGCGCGTTCCCGCTGGCGCCGCCAAAAGTCTGGCTCTGCGTTGACTGCAACACTTGAGCTTGGGCAGCGGGGGCAGCCAGAGCCGGAGGAGATACCGCAGCAGGCTCCGCTGCAGCGGACGTGACATTTAAGGCGGACGACTCCGCGCTTACTGGCGCAGATGCGGGAGCTGAGGCCAGCACCAGGCGCGCGCCTGACCCCTCGCCAGGTGCCTTGGTGTCCGCCAATACTTTCAGTTGACCACGTAGCAGCGCCACCTGCTCGGCCAGCATGCTCACCTGTTGTTCTAATGTTTGTATGCGCTTCTCAGAATTCGCAGCGGGCTTTTCACCTGCAGAAGCGCCCGTCGGGACTTCCTGAGCCTTGGCGTCCACAGCTACAAATAGCAGAGCGCATAACACTAAGGTCTTATTCATAAACACTCCTCCCAAATGCGAAAGTTTTTCAAAGACACCAGGAGATAACTAGAGAGGGACCGGCAAAACTAAGTGGTGGGGGGTGCGCGGGGTGAAACAGCGTGGGGGATCTCAGGGGATATTGCCGCCAGAATTGGAACGATCTCCAGCCGGTTTATCACTGCTGTGAAAGCAAGACTTGGGGAGTTTGGCGTGACTACCGACCCGGCCGTCGAGCATAGCGGGCAAACGTGCGAGCCGGAAGGTCCCGCGCTTAGGTCTGCACAATAGTGAAACTGCGCCCCCAGAAAGATAACCGCCAGGAGCAAAGATAAAATGCGAGCGTGCCGGACCTTCAGGGACATGTATCTAGTAAGAAGGAGCTTAGGTTGGAATAGTTGTGGGGTCAAGGAGCGAAACCGCGGCTGTCGTTGCTTTCATTACCAATCGCTAGGGTCTCGCCGCCAAGTAACTCTTAGCTTCCTTCAACTCCGGCCGGTCAGCAGCAGGGTCTGCAATCTTCAGCAATTGCGAGTAATAATCTCGTGCTGAGTGCGTATCGCCCATCGCCTGGCTAGCTTGCGCGGCGCCCAGCAGAGCGTCGAAGCGGTTGGGCGCCTCCACCAACACGGTCTTATAAGCCTCCATCGCATCGCTGGGCTTCTTTAATTCCAACAGCAAATCGCCCAGCATCTCCCGCGCCGGCATCGTCGTGGACTCCAGGCCTTTGGCGTCCTCCCGCTCAGCTGAGGCACGCAATAATTCTATAGCGCGTGCCGAATCCCCCTGGACGCAGGCTAGCCAAGCCTCCGCTTCGCGAAGGTCGGTCGCCTTTTCTGAGGAAACGTCATACCCCTCGCGGTGCGCAACGGCCTCTTCTAATTTGCTCATTGCGTCTTTGGCCGCCGCCACATCTCCGCTCCGCGCTGCTCCTATCGCGCGCGCCCAATAGATAATGTCCTGAGAGTTCCGGCGCTCCGGAATAGCCAGTTCGGCAGCTTCTTTCCATCTATGCAACTCGATCGCATTACGCGCGTCCACCACCGCCCGGTGATCGACTTTCTCTCCTTCACCGGAACCGGGCACATTCATTTCTTCCGCCGACAGCGCGCGCGCCTTGGCTTCCTGTCCGCTTTGCAGATACGCGTAATCCAGGAACTCCATCGCATGCGTCTGATAATGGGCCTCGGATTGATGCATCTCCGTTGCGTGTGCGGCGGCTGCGGTGGCTGCGATATTGGATGCGATGGATTCTTGCCACAATCCCAGGCGCGTAAAAATGTGTGACGGCATATGCAAAGCGTGCGAGGAATCCGGCGCGATCTTTGCGTAAGCGCGAGCCGCGGCCAGGCCGGCGCTGGCCAACTCCGGTTTGTCCGTGGCGTGAATCAAGTAGTGCGCCACGCCAGGATTGTCCGGGTGTTGCTTGAAAAGAGGCTCGAGAATGGACATCGCTTTTTTGCGATTGGCGGTGTCATCGACGTTTTCATCCCCCAAAGCCACCAGCGACAAGGCATAAAACGCACTGGCCTCCACATCTCTCGGCGCGCCCAGATGCAGTTGCGCTAACGCTTGCGAGTAAGCCTTAGTCCGCTGTACGTGAGAAAGCTTCTCGTCGTCCTGATAAAACGCAGCCGCCGCGGCAATATATCCGCGTTCTCGCGAAGTAGGGGCGCCGAGTTTCTGCGCTGCTTCAACGCTCTTTAAACCTTCTTTGAGCGTTCGCTTCCCTGGAAAATCCCACAGCTGGTGATAAAGCGCCATGGCCGCGCCCCAGTGTGCCATCGCACAATTTGTGTCCAGGTCCGTGGCCGCTTTGAAGGCGCTCTCCGATGCCATGTATTGAAACGAATGCAACAGCGCCAACCCCTTCAGCAATGCCGGCTGCGCTTCCGCTTTGCAGCTATTGGGAAAATCAACGTGGCCGAGTTGCTCCGAAGGCGACGTTCGAGAGTCATTGGTTGCTGCGAAAAAAACAGTTAGCGGTAGGGCTAAGCATAGAAGCACACCGGATAAACTTTTGATATTTATGCGCACGCGAACCACTCCTGGGGAGTTCTCCGCCGCTCTACCAATGCCGCGGTCGATCTCGTTTCGCGCATAATTGGCCGATTTGTATCTGTTTTTCGAAAATACAGAAACACAGCAACGGTCAGCGCCAGCATGCCGATCCCGATCCACCCGAGCACTATTCCCGCCGTAGCCATACTTTGGCCTTCGATGCGTCCAGCGTTATTGCGGATTTCCCGTCGCGCCGCGTATCCCAAACAAATTGCCAGGATCGAGCCTATCCAATACATCCACAGTAATCCCATCACTAGGCTTGCTATGGCCATCCCGCTCGTGGTGCTTTGTCGAATTACGATTTGCGATGGAAGGTCTTCCAGACCAGCCGGTGGCGGCAACAGCCAGTTTTTGCAATAGCGGCATTTGATCGCCGCATCCTGGATCTCCTGCGCGCACTGAGGGCATGCTTTCACGCGTTACCCTGGCGTTGAGCTTGGAAAATGTCTTTCACTGTAGGACTGGGCTTCCAGCATCCGCCGGCTGATTGCTGGTCCACCGGATTACCCCGGTTTGATCAATGTAAAAATGACGGACACCGGTGTTTGGGCCGACTGGGTCGGCTGTGATTACGAAGTTCGTCACTTGCCCGACATCGTCCGGCTCCGCGGCCAGGTAGTGAAAATAATAGCCGGACTTAATTGGTTGGTCCGTAGCCAACGAACTATCCAGCAGACTGGCTCGCTCACAGTCGCCACGGCCTTCACCAAGGTTGGCGAGAGATTTCGGAAATCCAATTTTTGGACACTTCGAGGCGTACGCGCCCATCGCGTATTGATAGCTCCGAAGTGATCCCACCGCCGACGCTTCGTTCGCCGCCATTTTTGCCCGCATCAGGTTCGGAATCGCAATGGCGGCAATGATTAGAATGGGGATGAAAGAGATTCCGAAGTAACCAAGAATGAGTCCCGCGAGGGCTATACCCCTTCCCCGAATTTTGCCGAGGCTTCTCCCAATGTCCGAATAGGACAGGTGGCCTAAAATAATCGCGACGATCGCGGCAGGCAAGAAGAAAAAGAAAATTCCGCAGACGAGGCTGGCGATCGCTTTGCCACTCGTGTGCGACTCACTGGGCGACGCCGCAATTGATGACGGTGCTGGTACTGGCGGAGAGCCTAAATTGGCTCCGCAGAATTGGCAGAATTGGGAGTCTTCCTGAATTGCCTCGGCACAGTAAGGACAAGTTTTCATCATCACCTTCACACTGGGCATAGACGCTTAGAGTCATAAACGGCGGTTATGATTTCTCTAAATTATTAGTCGGGGAATATAGCACGTTGCGGCCTCGCCGAACTGATGCCATTTTCCCATCTCATTGAGCGGCGCAAAAATAGCTTTCTAGAGCGTAACTCTAAGTACAACGGAAATGGAATGCGCAGAAAAAGCCCCACCCTTACAAAAACCGCAGGAGTGGACCACCCGACTTCAACTTCAAAGCCCGGACGCCAAAGTCGCGAAACCCACTTGGCGCCGGACTTCGACCTGGCCATGGGCATGCTGTTAGAATAATTGCTGGAGCGGTTCTTCGAAGCAGGTGAGGGAGCGAAAGCTGTTTGAACCAATGACGAATCTCTGAGGCGCTGCGGATAGACAGCCTGTGTGCACGGCCTGTCCCGCTGGCTGGTCAATGCGTCAACGCACGTCACGACCCGCGAGCGGGGCAGGAAAGCCTAACGGTTGGCTCGTGGTGCCCACCTAATTCAGAGGTTCACGGCCTAGCCCCCCACGGCCTAGCAGTCCGCTCTATTTTTTTGCCCGCGTGACGTGTGGCTCCGGTCGGATCACCTTCCTAGAGAAACTTCACTAGCGCGTCGGTCGTTTCCTTAGGGCGCTCCTCGAGGATCCAGTGTCCGGTATCCGGCAGTACGGTCACCGTCACGTTGGTAGCCACCAACCTCATCTGCTGCCCCAATTCTTTTCCCAGCGACTTCTCCCCGCCGATCGACAGCACCGGCATGGTCAGCTTGGTCCGCGACAATTCCGCGAAATCCTTGGCGGTTTGCGGCCACGATACAAAATATTGCCATGCTGCTCTCATCCGTCCTGGCCGGGAATACGCAGCGATATACGCCTTGCGGTCGGCCTCCGGGAGCGAGCGGTTCTTGTCGGCGGCTAAATCATCCCAAAAAAATGAAAAGTAGATTGGTTCGCGTCCGGCGACCAACGCTTCGGGCTTGGGACCGTTGAATCGGAAATGCCAGATCGCGGCGTTGTTATAAATCGGTTCCCAACCTTCAACGCCTGGCAAGAACGCATCCATCACCACGAGTTTCTCCACTTCCGCCGGGAACTGCGCGGCGTACGCGTAGGCCACCATCAGCCCGATATCGTGTCCCACGACCCGAGCTTTTACGATTCCCAGCGAGTGAACGAGAGAGTGAATGCTGATCGCCGCAGTCTTCATGTCGATACCGTTGGCGGGGATCGAAGAGTCGCCGATGCCTGGCAGGTCTGGTGCGATCACCGTAAATTTTTCGCCGAGAACCGGCAAGATGGGAGTCCACATCCTGGAAGTCTCGGCAAAACCATGCAGCAAAACTACCGCTGGACCATGTCCACCCACGGTGAAGTGCATTTTCAGGCCTTCAACGTCCGCATCCTTAGAGATGAAGCCCGCCGGCAGCTTCGCTTCGTTTTGCGCACGCACCGGAAGAGACGCGATCAACAAGATCAACAAAGTTCCTACACTGAACTTGAGTCTCATGGGATCTCCTTAAAGTCAGCACCCGAGTGCACAATATAACAGCAGGCGGTCATCTCGCGATCTCTGTCAGCCACCGGCCGAGGTATGTAGCTGAAATGATCACAGAAAAATGTGAATCCCCAGAAAAAGCCCCACCCTTGCAAAAACCGCAAGGATAGGCCACCCGACCTTCATCATTGAATCGCTGTACAACCACGCGCATAGATCACCGTAAGGAAAATATCGCGTCGTTGATGCGCGCGTGGATGTGTACTACGATTTGGTCCCCACATGACGAAAGCAGTGCAATCCGCGCCACAAATAGCAACATCTCCGCTTCGCGAAGCTCTGCCTAATCAGGACGCGGGCTTCCTGTGGGATTTCTGGTACCCGGCGCTTCGCAGCTCGGAGATAAAGGGTCAAAAACTTGCCACCGCCATGCTGTTGGAAGTGCCTCTGGTGTTAGGACGCACTTCGGACGGAAGGGCATTCGCGATGCGGGACGCTTGTCCGCATCGGGGAATCCCACTGTCGTACGGAAGTTTTGATGGGCAAGCGGTGGAATGCAGCTACCACGGCTGGAAATTTGACGCATGCAGCGCGCGATGCCTGGAAATTCCGTCCCTTGCAAGCCAGGACAAATTGCGCGTCGATCGAATTTTCGCGGGTCATTATCCATGCGCGGAATACGATGGATACGTCTGGGTCTATATGACCGCAGCGGCCTTGCGGACGCCTGAAAATGTGCCGGAGGCGCCACAGTTGCCGGTCTTCAGCGAAAAATACAAGATAACCCGGCTGTCTTGCGAGCTTCCCTCGCACGTGGATCAGGGAATTATTGGCTTAATGGACCCCGCACACGGTCCCTTCGTGCACCAATCGTGGTATTGGCGAAGCCGGCGAAGCATCCACGAAAAAGAGAAGCGCTTCGAGCCCATTCCCAATGGCTTTCGTATGAGCAGACACGAGCCATCGTCCAACAGCGCGCCGTATAAATTGTTGCGCTATTTTTCAGGCGAAGCCACCACGACGATGATCGATTTTGTCTTACCCAACATGCGACTGGAAGAAATACGCAGCGGCCACTTATGGTTTTCTAGCCGCGCCACGGTGACCCCGGTGCGACGCGACTTATGCCGCATCGATTTCGTGGCCGCCTGGAATCTGGTGAGGTGGATGCCGTTAGTCGTTCCGGTATTCCGCGTCTTTGCTAAAAAATTCTTGCGACAGGATCAGGAAACCATGATCCGGCAGGCAGAAGGCTTGAAATACAACCCCCACTTAATGTTGATAGATGATGCGGACCGGCCGGCGAAATGGTATTTCGCGCTGAAGGCCAATTTACTAGACTCCCGCAGCACCGGCGCGCCCATGGTGCATCCCATGCCGGGCCCGGTAACGCTGCGCTGGCGCAGTTAATTCAATCATATCGGTCGAGCGATGTTGGGAAAGTCCAGCCAGACTTTTATTCCGCAAAAATGTGCGCCCTCCGTGCAGATGGGCGTCGTCACTCCCGCGCGAACATAACAGGGCGGCCCAACGTATCGCGCTAACTCCGGATGTACTTCGCGCAATTGATCAAGCTCATCCATAGAACACTGGTAGATCTCTTCCTGGGCATTAAAACATGTTCGCATCGTCCATTTATGCAGCAGATGCAGCAGCGATCCGGTTTCGACCACGCGAATCGCCTTCGCATTGGGTAAAAGATAGAGCGCTAGCTCGAGAGGTACTCCGCGATCGATCAATTGATTCTTGGCTTGCCAGGCGTCGTGCATCGCCCGTTCGTAAACCTCGAGAGCTTGCGGATTCTGCGCCAATAATTTCGGAGTAATGAAGTCGGGCGCGCGAGTGTCCGTGAGAGTCAGCAGCGGCCGCGAGCCGGGAACCATTCTGTGGCGTTGATCCTGACTGTCGGCGGTATGGCTGATTTTCTTAGCAAATGTGTAGTTGACGTGTTGCAACGCCCGCATCATGGGCGCGTGAACGCCAACATTTAATGTTTCGAGGCGGTATAGATTGCGGGCCGGATTAAGCAGGCGATCGATAGCCTCAGCGTCGGAACATTGCGACTCGGTAAGTCCTACGACGGCGCGATAGGCTTGCGCAATTACGCTCGGCGCGTTGGCGGAATAATCGATCAGCTTGGAAGTTTTGCCGCGAAGATTGAAATCAAACTCGCGTTCGAACTTGCCATCTCCATTCGCGGTTCCATTATTTGGGGTAGATGAGCCATCGACTGGGCTATTTCCGCGGTCGCTCCATTCCGGAACTTCTTCAAGCGGTTCCGTACCGAAGCGATCGAAGAATTGAGCATCCACTTCTCGTACGTGAGCGACCATGGCGCCAATCACCGCGCGCGCTTCGTTGGGCGTATCGCAGGCTGTAGTCATCCGCCACAGGCGATGAAGAACGATGCCGGATATGGTGTGCACCATGGCGGTAAAGGCCGCTACCGGCAGCACATAACGCGCAACTTCTATGGCGCGTTTTTCGGCGGACCGCTCGATTTTGTGAGCACGCTTGGGATGCGACATCGGTCCGATGTGCCAGATCTCGGACAAAATGGTTCGCGCATCCCCGACCAGCAGCGCCGACAATTCGCGATACGCGTCCCACGCCCGCGCAACGGCTAGCTCGTAAATCTCCTTGCTACCCTCATCAAAAAATAGCGATAGCGACGGCACGTACGCGTGCGCGCGATCCAGGCGGACATAGCGCTGGCTTTGCTGCTCGGAGTTATAGAAAGGATGGGCGTGAAGAAATGACCACACAAACTGGCGGCTGACATTTTCCAGTCCAAACTCGAAATGGGCGTGCTGGTAGACGGTGTGATGGCCGCTGTAAAAGGTGCCTGCACCGATGTTGAGCCGCTGCTTGTCGGTGATTTCGTCCGGGCCAATTAATTTCGACGCGTAGCAGGTCCGCGCCGCGGCAATGGCGGAATCGTAGGGATGCGCAAAAGAATTTCGCAGGGTTACGCGGGGTGGTGCGGTCTCCACCAGTTCCCCCGAACGCGCCCCTTCGAACATGCGAGATTGATCGGCCACGATGGAACGTTATTCTACACGCACGGCTCAGGGCACACGAGCACACTTAAGCCGTCATCAAAAAAATGAGCGTCACGACAATGCTCGTGGAAGTAAGAAGTGGCGGCTACTTCTTCGCGGCTCCAGCTTTGGCAGCGGCGTCAGCGTATTTCTTGGTAAATCGCTCAACGCGCCCGGCGGTGTCGATCAACTTTTGTTTGCCAGTGAAAAAGGGATGACAATTCGAGCAAATTTCCACCCTCAACGTGTCGCCCTTTATGGTCGAACGCGTCGGGAAGGTGTGCCCGCAGGCGCAATGCACTGTAACAGCGTGATAGTCGGGGTGAATGCCGGGTTTCATGGGTCTCCAATCCATCGCGTCCGGTCTGCACGGCACTGTTGGATCCTGCCGCGTCGCTAGGTCGCGAGGCAGTAGTGATTATACGCGAGGCGTCAAATGTACGCCAATCGAGGTGGATTTAATCGATTTTACAGCAGCGATCTAGTTGACGAACGTGCAACCGACGCGATAGCCGAGATTGGTTCGCTGTGTCCACACGGGCTTCAGATTGACGCGCACGGGGGGAAGAATCGGTACGTGCAGGACGGCGAGAATATTCTCCGTCAAACCCTCTGCAGAATCGAGTTCGAGAGCTACGCCACCAAAGCCGAGATCCAACACTCGAGCGCGACGGGCACCTTGTTCCCCGAGCACCGCGTAGGCATTTGTGCCGGTCATGGAAACGCGTTCCGCCTTGCGCGGTGTTGTAAAAGCCCGAGGCGGTTTGCCCGCGGAAGACAATTTTGAGCCTTCAGGCGGGGTTGCCGGGGGCGCTGCTTCTTCTTGTTTTTCCGGCGTACGTTTAGTCTCAATGGAAATCGGAGGAGGCGCGGGAGTCGACGCTGGGCGCTCTACCACGGGAGGGGTTGCCGGTGGCTGCGCTGGCGCAGTCTCCACGGGTCGCGGCGCCGGGGTTTCAGCGGGTCGCCCGCGGTGAGCATGTTTGCGTTGATACAAGCGCTCATCAGCGATGCGCACCAGTTCGTCGGTATTGTCGGCATCCTGAGGGAAATTCGCGACGCCATAATCCATTCCTACAGTGACATTGAGTTGCAGCGACTTTATGGTATCCGCAAATACCGTCTCAACGCGGCGGCTGAGCGCCAGTGACTGTGGCGCATCTGTTTGCGGCAGGACCAAGGCGAATTCATCACCGCCGATTCGAAAGGCGAAGTCCGAAGTGCGCAAAGCTTTCTTCAATGTAGCGGCAGCCATGC
>Ga0307475_10001535_pt1 | contig 13725 bp, 5 predicted proteins | sample atmos_gasesECM1C_FD_203317 | JGI IMG/M metagenome (GOLD analysis project Ga0307475, IMG submission 203317) | Hardwood forest soil microbial communities from Morgan-Monroe State Forest, Indiana, United States - atmos_gasesECM1C_515 | ecosystem: Environmental > Terrestrial > Soil > Temperate... | reverse complement strand
TAGTAGCCGCGGGGGGAACGTTTTCTTCTCCGGAACGTTCGGGGAGTCGAGCACCTTCACGACCGGAATCTCTTTCACTTCCTGAACCTTGGCCATCTCGTACTCTTTCGTGAGCGTCTCGAGAACGGCTTCCTGAATCTTTGTCCGGCGGTACAGATCTGCGTACCTGACGCCGAGCAAAGGCAGTTTCCTGATGGAGGGATATAGGGAGTCGCCTGGCAGGTCAGCGACAGTGGTAGCACTCTCGCCTTTCCCGCCCAGCTTCTCAAGTTGATGCTTGAGTTCATCGATGCGCGCTTTCACGGAACGTACGCGCACGTTGTTGTCGGTGTAGATCTGCTTGAGTCCCTGATATTCGGACTCAGCGGCAATCAATTGGCCCTGCTGCGTCGCTGCTGCTTCGACCATGGCTTTCCCTTGCTCTTTGATGTCGATCGCGGTGTTCTTACTCGAGAACTGACTGAACTCCTTCTCTGCCGCCTCCAAATCCTGACTCACGGCTTTCAGGCGCTCCTCTAAAAAGATCCGCTCCCGCCTTGCGGACGACGTGCTCAATTCCACGACAAGCCGGTTGAGTTCGGCGACATAGGCTTCGCACATAGCGGCAGCCCGTTTCGGGTCATGGTCAGTAATGGTCAGAGAGATAATTTGACTCTTACGATCGACATAAATGCCGGTTCGTCCAGCTAAGTCCTTGCGCGCATCTTCCATGCGGCGATCCCAGTAAAGTCTTTTCAGATCGAATTCTCGGATTAGTTTGTCCTGAACCGTGCGGCTCGAGAGGATGCCGACAAATATGTCGCTCGTACTCTTGAGGCCGAGCACGTCACTGGCGATATTACCCAGGCCTCCGGCGCCACTGGAGATCGCCGCCGCGGCCATCGCCAAGTTCCCCGTTTGCGCGTTGTCCGGCGGCATCAAGCGCCCCGTGGATTCGTATCGCGCTGGGAGGAGAAACGCAAGGATCAAACTAGCAAGGAGCCCATAGAGGGCAGCTTGTGCGAGACGCTGGCGGTACTTCCAGAGAAGACGTAGATACGCGAGCGAATTGCCACTAATTTGAGGTGTTTCCTCAAGTTCAGGCGCAACTGGAAGGTCGTATTCGGGCACGTCAAGGACTGGCTGACGGACAGGAGCGCTGGCCGAAGAGTTCATGGGCGCTCCCCTTTCGCGCTCGGTACGTCTAGCGTATCCGCGTGGGAGGAGCGAAAGATCTTCTGTGGTTCGAACGAAATTCCGACCGAGGCGGTCACATTGCGGGCCTCATTCGGCTGAATCACGGGAAAGAGCCACCGCTCGTGTTGCACCGAAACAGAAAGACTGAGATTGGAGCGCAACGAATAGTCGATCCGGGTACCCGCGTCCGTGAGCGAGCCACCTCCAGGAACGAACTCCTGGCTAACCTTCTGATGACGAAAAAAGAACTGCAGCCGATTGCGCGGGCTAAACCAGTAGTTCGTCCAAGCTTGCGCACCTTGTCCGGCACGGCCCATCCAACTCCCCAACACATTGCCGTTGTTCGTATCTCCGTTCAGATACCGATTCGCCGCGTAATAAAAGCCGGTCGCGTTCAAGCCGGTCGCTATCGTTCCGCCGCGGATCGGGTTGTCCGTGTAGCCGCCCTCGGCTCGCAAATCCAGCTTTGGCAGCCGCGGCAATCGAGGCATGTAAATCCCGGCGCGCCACACGGCGCGTTCCGGATATCCAAGCGGTAGGGGTCTGGCCTTAGGGTCGATGAAGAAGATGATCTGATCGTGCGTGAAGCCGTCGCCATAAAACGTCAGCCACTTGCGCAGCTTGGGAATCCGGTAGGTAAAATCGAGACCCGTGAAACGGCTCGACTTAGAACCGCCTCCGGGGAGATCGCCTCCCGTGTCAAGCAGGCCATGCACGAAGTTGCCCAGCGTTGCCGGAACACCTGTGCCGGCGAAGATCGTCGTGTAGGAGAGCCCCACCTCAAGGTCCGGCGATGGCTTGAAGCTGATTTTTTCGCCTTCGGTGAATGGCTGAGGACTCAGCGGCTGCGACCAGGAGCCAGTTATGCCCGAAGCAGTATCAACAAAGTGATGGCCGGCGAGCTGGCCGACGAAAAATTCCATCCGTATCGGGCCGAGGAACTTCAGGAAGCTCGGCAACAGCAGCGGCGAGACGCGATTGATGCGGAACATGTTGATCGGTTCGGCGTTGTCACTGAGTATCAGAGCGCCTCCCTGGCCAGGTCCCCAGTCCAAGCTTTGCCGGCCAAAACTCAGTTCCCAGTTCGAAAACGTGAGGCCGGCGTAAGCGTCCAGGAGTTGAAACTGTTGGACAGGCGGCGAAGCCGTGGAAGGGGGCAGGCTGGGTATTCCATCCGCAGCGGCCACGAACTGCCGGGCCGCGAGCGGCAGCGCTGGAATACTCGGCGCGGTTTGCAACTCACCACGCACATAGCCAACCCAGTGTCCTGACGTAGCGTAAGTGGAGAAGCCTGTGACGCTGTTCCAACCTTGCCCGTAAGGCCGCCCAAAATCGTTGATCTGCGTTTGCGCTAAGTTGTAGCCGTCGGTGAGCGGCATTCCGGAGATGTTTTCGACGCGTGAATAGATAGATTCCACTCGAAAGGAGGCGCTATCGGTGCCACCTGTCGTTTCGAATTCAGGATCGAATTCGCGCTTCAGGACAAAGAGCAGCTTGCCGGCTTCCGTCTTGCTGTCTGCTCCCTCCCCAAGCTTCTCTTCTGCTTCGTTGAGAAGGCGTGCGCACTCGCTCCGCGTCCAGGGCCGCATTCCCGCGAAGCCGCTGTCGATCAATCCCATAGAACTCAAACGATCGAGAGCCGAGTAGACCCAGCTATCGAGCGGAACGTACGGGGAACCCTGATTCCCGGGAGTGGATGTTCCGTCGCCGCGAAAGATTTGGCTGATCGAGCGCCATTCACCGCCGCCGAGATCGGGATCGTGATGACGACTGTAGATGTTCTGCGCGATTAGGTTGCCGATCACGGCACCAACGACCACATCGGAGGGAAAATGCTGTTGGGCGCGCACGCGCGAAATGTCGACCAAAGAAGCCAGACCGTAGGCCATGATCTTGGTAAAAGACCCTGGATACTCATGGGCGATTACCCCGGCCACAGACCATGCCGCAGCGGCATGTTCCGAAGGAAACGACGTGCCGCCACTTTGGAAGAACTGCCCGCTGCCATCGCCCTGATACGGTCGCTCGCGCCGCAGCGTGTACTTGAATGACTCGACCGCTACTAAGCTGTTCAACGCCGCTTCGCCAGCCAGGAAACCGGTCTCGCTCCAGTGTTCATTGTGCTTGGCGTGACCCAGCAACCACATCCCCCCTGCTCCGCCGATCAGTGCTGCTACCCCGGCGTCTGACAACGTCTTGTAGTGGCTGATCGTCGAAGGATTCTGCGAGAGGTGCCTACTGTAGCTGGCGTCGGTTACGAATAATCCCGCAGTGACACCGCTTAGTGGCACAAGCCACTGCGTATCGGAGAACCGAAGCCTTGCAGGACTCGTCCAAATTTCTCGCTGATCACCGATGAACCTTCCTACGAGGCCTGTTTGCGTTCCCTGAGAAGTTTTCTCCAGAGCGTTAGCTTCCGCCGACACATCAGTCTTCGAAGAAGGAGCGTCCTTCACCGGGGCGGTTTCCGATGTCGCTGGTTCTGCCCCTGGTTCCTGTGCGTGCGACACGCTAACGTTTCCAACGCTGAACAGGAGCGTTGTTCCGAGAATCGCCGTCAGGGGTCTCTTGTTCATCCGTCCTCATGGAATAGCGACAGCTGCAACCAACGCGGCAGACGACGCGATTTGTGCGACCGACAAAACATTCTTGAGCGTGCTGCTGCCTAGCACCGGCCTCTCCGGCACCACGATCGTGTCGCCCGGACCCATCGCGGCCGAGAGCGCGTTTCCGGACCAGAAGCCGCCCTGCTTTCCGCCGGTGACCGAACCGTCCGCGCGGATGATGAAGATGCCCCCTTTATCCGCAAGTCGCGTCGGGCCTCCCGCCCGGGAAAGATACCAGCCGGCGTTCCTTCCCGGCGTGTAGGTGAGGGCGTTCGAGTTGTAAACCTGCCCGATAACCAGCACGCCTCCGGGCTGTTTGGGGATGGTCAGAGAATCGCCCGCGCGAAGCTCGATGTCATCCGGCGAGCCTGCGAAGCCCTTGCGGTCAGTTCGAATATGAATCACCATCCGCCCTGAAATGGGAGCCTTCCTCAGGGCATCCAACGCGCGCTGGCGCTGCTGCATGGCTGCCTGTTGCAGAGCTGCTTCTTCCGACCCGGTCGTGGTTGCCGAAGTCTTCACGACGGTCGATTCCTGCTCGAGCCGTTGGATTAGCTCCTGCCGGCTCTTCTGCTGAAGTTCACGCACTTCGACCCGTTCGAACACCGCTGCGCGCGGATAGGCTGTTGGCAGCAGCCCGCCAGCGCGGTTCAACAGCGAACTCAAGCGTTCGCCTGACCGGATGCCATAAACGCCTGGTTTGCGGACTTCACCGTGCAAGCTGACCGTCGCGCTAACATCGTTCCAGCCAGCCTGTTGAGGTACGGTCAGCACATCGCCGTCGTGAAGAGATAGATTCTGGTCCTCTTTTCCAGCGAGGGCAGCCGCCAGACTCAAGTCCTCGTGACCTGCTTGCACGTGTTCTCCGGACAAACTGGAGATCGCATAATGGCTCAAGTCGCCGCTATCCGGATTCGCGCTGCGCAACAATCCGCCGGCTGATTTCACTAAGTCCGCGACACGCATGTTGGCTGCGAGCGGATAACGTCCCGGCCTCGCTACATCGCCTCTTACGTACACGCTTGCCTGCGAAACTTGTTGCGGTTGGCGATGCACGAGGATCCGGTCGCGCGGCTGGACCAAAACGTTATTCAAGGGGTCGCCGGCAAGCGCATCGTTCAAGTTGATGCTAAAGACTCGTGTGGCCCCATCCGGCTGTCGGCGGAAAAGCTGCGCCGAGTCCATCCATGCATCCGGCGTGACGCCTCCGGCCTGAAAAACCGCATCGCGCAAGTGCTGCTGTCCCGACGTGCGATAACGGCCCGGCGCGCGGACTTCCCCGGTGACCAGCACTTCGGGATCCGGCTCAAAGTCGAATCGCCCGAAGATGCGCACCGTATCGAGAGGTTCAAGCTTTGGCGCCTTATCGGGATGTTCGAGGACGGTTGCCAGATCAAAAGTCTCGACGACCGGCCGGTAATCGGGAGCCCGCAGCCGGATGATCTCGGCGTAACGTGTCGAAGGCTCGGGAAGCAAATCAGCATACGAAGTCACGAGGTCCGAGAGCTTCATCTCTGGCTTGTAGGAGTAACGACCCGGCCGCAACACGTGTCCCTGGAGGTAGATCGAGGCGGAGTTGTAGGGCGCGATCGGGAAAATGTGTATCTCGTCCCCATCCTGCACTTCAAAGCCGCTCATTTGCGCGCGAACCGCTTCGGAATCGCTGGTGTCGCTGATTTCGAGGCTCACCATCGTGCGTTTTTCATGTGCTATCAAGCGCTGGACTTCGATGTGCTGTAGTGCGGCTGCGGGGAGAATTCCTCCGGAAAGATCAAGTACATCGAGGAGCGTTTTCTCGTTGCGCAATTCGTAGATTGCCGGGCGGCGCACCATGCCTTCCACGGTCACCACTGGCCCAAGCGGCGGAATCATTAAGGAGTCGCCGTTCTCAAGTCTCTGCAGATCCCCGCGAATGCCGTGAAGTAACAGGTCGTAGGCGTCAACTTCTTCGATCAACTGCTTTCCTCGGTAGTGTTGAAGCCGCCGCAAGGAACCCTGTGGCGTCACCCCGTCGGCTACAAACAACGCATTCAATGGAGTGGAAAGCGAACTCACGTCATACGCGCCCGGTGAACTGACATCGCCGACCACGTACACGCGCACCGACCGCAGCCGGAGCAGGGAAACGTCCGCCGAGACGTCGCGGAATTGCGTTCGGAGAGCGCGCTGCACGATTTCCTGGGCTTCTCCGAGCGTCCGCCCGGAGACCAGGACTGGCCCCACTTCCGGCAGAGCGACACGCCCTTCGCGATCCACCGTACGGGGCAGACGCTGTGAAACCCCTCCCCAAAGGTCGATCGAAAGACTGTCGCCCGGCCCGACAACATAGCTCGGACCGACGGGAAGATCCATGGGGATGTAATCCGGATTTGCCGCACCTTTGCGGAAAACATCGAGGCCAAATCTTTCGATAGGCCGATTGGTCGTGCCCGCCTGCACGTAGAGGTCATATAAAGAAGGCACATCCGCGTACGGATTCGGCCGGCGCACCATCCGTACTGGCTCTAGTGCGGCCGTGCCTGCGGCAGTGGAACTGCGCCCTTCCGCGTACCGTTCGAAGTTCCGGCCTGTCCGCGGCATCCCGGTGTCCGTCGACAATGGGTTCGACTGTGGCATCGGAAGCGATTGAAGATCTGGCTGCGCGGCCAGAGGAACCGAGAGATTTTCCCCGTTCGCGTACCCAGGCATTCGTGATGCGCCGTTCAATGGTGAATTCATATCGGCACGCGCTGAAATGAGCACTGTTTCAGGCGGGCCCACGCTTGCCGGATACTCTGGGCGTTGGTCATCCGACAAGCTCGTGCTGTCGGCACGCGTCGTCCGATTGGGAGAGACTTCGTCCGCCCGTTGGAGCGGCGCCTGTGAACGTGGCGCGCGCGCTGGCGCAGTAGTGCCCACCGGCGAATTTTCACGATCCTTTGGTACGGAGGCTGGGAACGCGCACTCGGAACTGAGCCGGGGATCGCACGCTGCATTCTGATCTGACGGATAGTTCTCACCTAGCCGGTCACTGCGCTCGGCGGCGCGCGCGAGGATCTGCGCCCGCTCCTGGCGAACGAGTCTTTGTTCCGCTCCGAGGTCCGAATCCGGATTCAGCCGCGGTACGAGGTACCCATACCTCTGAAGAAGACGTGTAGCGAGCACTCTCGAATGCAGATCGGAACGCATCCGCTCCGCCACTGCGCCGTCGGTCAGGTCCGACTCTTCGAGTAACTGTCCGCTCGCTCCAGCTTCCTGCGCGAGGAGACGCTTCAGCTCGACCATCAGGCCAGGCTCTCGGTTCACGACTTCAAGAATCTGGTCCGCTGACGCAGCCACGCGGTCAAGGTTGTCAGAGATGATGTCTGGCGAGTGCAAGGGTACGCGTGCGGGAGTTTCCGTTCCGGTAGCTTGGGCAGCACCCCCCTGAGATTGCCGCTGTGGATAGGCTTGTGGGGAAAACAAGAGGGCCAATGCTAAAACCCCAATCAGTGCTAACGGCCCAATCGGTTTGCTCTCTCTTTTCTCGGGACTCATAATTTCACCCCAGGGCCGGGCATGAAATCTTTCAGTTTGCTTCACTCGTGGCCATCCTCTTTCGTATTGCACTCAAAATCCCTTCTTCAGACGCTTCGACTTCGTTTGAGTGGATATTGAATGAAGCCCAGTAGTAAACGGCGTTGTTGTTTTGCATTGGGACCGCGATGAGTCGCACCTGCGGATGCTCTCGGAGCAACTCGTCACAAATGTGTGGCCTCTTGCCGGCGTGGTCGAGCGAGATGACCACGAAGTCTGGCAGGGTTTTTCTTATGGTCTCGGAAATGTCCGATTCCTCGGCGACTTCCCCGACAACTTCAATGTCGGGTTGATCCTCAAACGTTGTGACCATCATTTCTCGCATGAGCCGAGGATGATTCGCCACGAGGACCCGGATGGCTTTTTCCATGGGACACTCCGTTCAGCATATTCAACCGAGGGCGAGTCCGGGACAAGACTCAAAAAACGGCTAGTGGTTGGTACTCATTTAGGTACTGATTTTGGTACTCGCTCAGGGTTAAGAGGCGGACTACGATCGATTCCAATAAGGACCAAAGAAGGCTTAACCGAAGGATGTATCTTGTGATTCGGAACTGTCGGGCCTATTTCCCAATTTGGGAATTTTCGCAATGCGGAACTGTTGGTGAGCGAACCCGGCCCGGGGGAGCTTAGCCTGCGAGCCCCAAGAGAGCCTTTCTTTGGACAAAATAAACCGCTGGAGACTATTCGAAATTTGCCGAATAAATAAATTTTAATATGCTTGACAATCAAATGAACAAGGTTTACTTTCGCAGTACTCACTATCCATCGATACGTATCAATTGAATTGCAGATACATCCAGGTAACCGAACAAAAGAATGGACCCTTTAAATGAAGCCGTTCCAGGTACCTCTATCCGTGTATTCCTGCTGATCGAGAGTAGACTTCTCCGTGAAGCGCTCTTTCGCCTTTTTCGCAAGCGTTCCGAAATTCTCGTTGTCGGACAGGACGGCCAAGCTGAAGGAGAAGTTCGCTGGCTGCCCGACACTCCATGCGACGTTCTTGTGATCGACTCATATAAACCCACTTGGCTCACGACAAGCATCGTTGTCGAAAGCGGCGCGCAGGCGGCTCTAAGGGTTATCTTGATCGAGATGGAATCCGATGAAGAACAATTCATGACTGCTGTCCGCTCCGGAGTGATGGGCTATCTGCTCAAAGATGCTTCCGCCGCGGAAGTCGTCGCCGCTGTGCGTGCCGTTTCTCAGGGGCAAGCTGTCTGCCCACCCGAGCTTTGTGCCTCGTTGTTTCATTTCGCCGCTCAGGCGAACAGGGAAATGACGGTCCAAAGCATACGTTCGAGGCCCGATCTGACTTTGAGGCAGCAAAAATTGATCGGCCTAGTGGCGAAGGGTCTGACAAACAAGGAAATCGCTTCCCTCTTGAATCTTTCCGAGTTTACGGTGAAAAATCACATCCATCGAATCATGAAGCAGGTTGACGCCGACACCCGGAGCGAGGCCGTGCATACAATTCGCGCCCACGGCTTCGCGATCAGTTAATGGCTAGTCTGTGCTTTGGTCGAACGAAACGCCGTAAGTGACGGGGATTGCGGACGCAATCCTTGTCTCCTGCTGTCTTCTCTCTTTCTGGTGCTTGGCTATTCGCCCCATTCGCGCAAGTCTTCTGCCCGGAATCGGCGTTTCGCGAGAAAATCGTGACTTCGGGATTCGCCGAGGACTCGGCAGAACCTCCTTCGCTTTTCAGAATCACCCCTGGGAAGTTTGACCATGCGGCCCGGAACCGTCTGACAGCTACAATGCAGGCGTTCGATGTACAATTGCCGATTGATGATGACGCGGTACCCGCCAGCCTGTTCTCTTCCCGGACTAGCCCCGGGCTAAAGCGAACGGGGTCACAGATTCCTTGACACCTGACAATCTGTCTAAGTACCATCGCCGCGTTCGAATGAGCGACCCTCAGGCGAGCGCCGAACGACCGCCCCTCGATCAAACAAAAATCTGCTGGAGAGCCCCCATGAAACTCCGATTTGCCACCCCGCGCCTCCTGTGCAGGATTGGGACCTGCGCCTTCCTGCTTCTGCTTTGTGTTTTTGCATCAGCCGGGACTTGTGCGGCGTCCGATCCTCCCATTCCCTCGGGAAGCATTCGCATCCACTACCATCGGCCGGACGGCAACTATAGCGGCTGGACGGTCTATGCCTTTGATAACACCACGGAAAATACCGGCAACTATGGCGGCGGCCCCGTTCAAGTGACGGGCACCGACAGCTTTGGCGTCTATTTTGACGTCGGAGTGACCACCGGCGCACAAGAAGTTGGCATCATTATTCACAATCCAACGGCGCCGGGCGGAGACCAGAAGGACACTCCCAACAATTTGTTTATCGATCCCGCGACGCAAGGCATTGAGTTCTGGGCGTACTCCCGGATAGCAAAGTTGTATACAAGCGCGCCCAGCTTGACCGATCCCACGGCCCTGCTGCCGGGATACGTCCGCGTTCACTATCACCGGGTGGACGGCAATTACAGCGGCTGGACGATATATGCCTTCTTCGACACGACGGAGTATGCCGGCGACTACTTCGGCGGGCTCGTGCCTCCAACGAATTCTGACACGTTTGGTGTGTATTTTGACGTGGCCGTTACTGCGAATTCCCAGAATCTTGGGCTGATCATTCACAACCCCTCAGCGCCCGGCGGGGACCAGAAGGACCCGGGACCGAACGAGTTTGTCGATCCGGCTAAAGAAGGCTTTGAGTATTGGGGCTATACGGGGATCGGCAAGCTCTACAAGAGTCAGCCCAGTCTGACCAATCCCACCCCGCTGCTGCCCGGGTACGCTCGCATTCACTACTTCCGGCCCGATGGGAATTACGCCAATTGGACCGTCTATGCCTTTGAAGACACCGCGGAATATACCGGCGACTTCAACGACGGACTGACGGGAGTGACCAGCACTGACTCTTACGGCGTCTACTTCGACATCAGTCTTATTCCCAATGCCCAGAACCTCGGATTCATCATCCACAATATTTCCACCGGCGTTAAAGATCCCGGACCTGACATGCATCTGAACGTCGCCACCTTCACGCAGGCATGGGCGATTTCCGGGAACGCGACGGTCTTCACTTCAACGCCTACTCCGGCTCAGATATTGGCCAGTCTGTTGAACGTGGAGCAAGCCTATTGGCTCGATCGCCAGCGAGTGGCTATCCAGACGCAGTTCGCGCAGAGTGGCGACACCTATGCAATCAGCTCTAGCCTGACCGGCGGGCTGTCGGTGACCACCACCGGCATTACTGGTGGGACGAATATTCCGCTGACGGTTGGCGGAAGCCTGACTGCGGATGAGTTGCTGCGCTATCCGCAGCTGAAGGGTTACACTGTCCTCCAACTTCCGCCAGATACGCAACTTTCGACCTTGCAGACGGTTCTCGAGGGCCAACTCGCCTTTTCCGCGGTCGATTCGAACGGCACACTAAAGTACGCCACCGGCATCCAGTTCGCGGGCGTTCTGGATGACCTCTACTACTACCCGGGCAAACTCGGCGTCGTCTTTCACCATGAGGAGAGCGATTGGCAAGACTGGGCTGACGACGAAAACTGCGCTGTGAAGCTGAAGCTATGGGCGCCCACGGCGCAAAGTGTCTCTGCGCAGATCTTCGATCACGAATTCGATACAACACCTTCCTCCGTTGTACCGATGCACGAACACAATGGCGTGTGGGTGGCCGATGGGGACCCCAGTTGGAAAGGCAAATACTATCTATATGGCGTGCAAGTCTGGGTGCCGGCCGACTCCGCCGTAGACACGAATGTCACTTCCGATCCCTATTCGATCGACCTCGCGTTGAACGGAACCAAGAGCAGGATCACCGACCTCGACTCCGACGAAACGAAGCCCGCAGGATGGGATGAGGATACTTCGCCACCGCTGAGAAGTTTTAGCGACCTGAGCCTATATGAGCTGCATATTCGCGACTTCAGCGTGAATGACCCAACAGTTCCAGCGGCTCATCGCGGCCTGTATGAGGCTTTTGACGACCAGAACTCGGACGGCATGAGACATCTTCGCTCTCTGGCCAAAAGCGGGCTCAAAGCGGTGCATATCCTGCCTTCCTTCCACTTTGCCAGTGTAAATGAGGACAAATCCAAATGGATCATTCCCACCGGTCTGGCACAATTTCCACCGGACGGCCAGCAGCAACAGGCAGCCGTCACCGCTAGCCAAACCAGTCCTGCCTATAACTGGGGCTACGATCCTGTGCACTACATGACGCCGGAGGGTAGTTACGCGATCAATCCTGATGACCGCGTGCGCGAATACCGGGTAATGGTGAATGGCCTGCACAAGGCGGGTCTGCGCGTGGTACAGGATGTGGTCTTCAACCATACCAACGCCAGCGGCGAAGGTCCCAACTCCAATCTCGACGAAGTCGTTCCGAATTACTTTCACCGTCTCGATGCCAACGGAAGCCTCGAGACAGGCTCGTGCTGCCCGGATACCGCTAGCGAACATAAGATGATGGAAAAGCTGATCATCGACGCCCTTTTGCTCAACGCGCGGAAATATAAAATCGATGGCTTCCGCTTCGACATCCTGAGCTTTATGTTCACCTATAACGTGCAAAACATTCAGCAGGCCCTGCTGTCGCTAACTCCGGAAAAAGACGGCGTGGACGGATCCAAGATCTATTTGTATGGAGAAGGCTTCAACTTCGGAGACACTGCGAACAATCAGATAGGGCCCAACGCCTCGCAGATTAATCTCTATGGCTTTGGTGTTGGCACTTTCAACGACCGCATCCGCGATGGCATTCGCGGCGGCAGCCCGTTTACCGATGAGCGGGTGCAGGGCTTTGCTAACGGACTTTTCACCGACTCAAGCGACTTCACCAATGGCAGCCTTTCTTCGAGTCAGCAGAAGGCCCAATTGCTCCAATATTCTGACTGGATCGATGTAGGACTCACGGGAAATCTGCGTGACTACACGTTTACGAATAGCGCCGGGGCGACAGTTACCGGAGCTCAAGTAAACTACAACGGGCAGCCGACCGGGTATACCAAGAGTCCCATCGAGGCCATCAACTATGCCTCTGTTCACGACAACCAGGACCTCTTCGACCAGGTGCAGTTGAAGTCGAGCTTCAGTGACAGCATTGCCACTCGCGCCCGGCGGCAGATCATGGGCATGAGCCTGGTGACGCTAGGCCAGGGCATACCATTCTTCCAGGGCGGCGATGACCTGCTGCGCTCCAAAGACATGGACCAGAACAGCTATAACTCCGGGGACTGGTTCAATAAGATCGATTGGAGCGGCCAGACGGCCAACTGGGGCATCGGCCTGCCCATTGCGAGCCAGAACGAGGGCCAGTGGCCGATCATGACGCCGCTGCTGAGCAACCCTGTTTACACACCGCTTCCAGCAAACATCGCTTATAGTAAAGCGGCGTTTCGCGAACTGCTGAAAATCCGCTACAGTTCAAACCTGTTGCGCATGGCAACATTCGAGGAAATACAACAGAACCTCACCTTTCTGAACACCGGACCAAACCAGGCGCCGGGGCTGATTGTCATGAAGCTCGATGCCAATGGCGGAGACTACGGAGTCTACAAACACATCGTAGTGGTCTTCAACGCCACCAATGCGCCCGTGACTTTCACCGACAGCCGGCTACAAGGTATGCTGTTGCATTTGCACGTCGTGCAGAAAAACTCAAGCGATCCGGCAACGAGACAGTCTACGTTTAATTCCCAGTTGGGAACAGCCACAGTCCCCGCGCTCACCACTGCGGTCTTTGTGGCCGAAACCGAGTAGCCAATTTGCTGCCCAAAGAAACCCGTCTGAACTGGTTCCAACATTGAATCGTTCAGACGGGTTCCTTTTACCTTTTTTCACAGGTGTTTTCACTCGAATGCACAGCCTTATCAGTCAGTGGACAAACTCTATCTAATTGGCTGTTTGTGCGCTCATTCATTCCGAGTTACGGGGAACCAGGAAGTAAGCGCATTACTTCCTGTTTGCCGACGACTCGTCCAGAATCGCCATTTCCGCTGTGGGGTAATGAACACGGTCCGGCAGCTTAGCGCGTTATCAGTGAGCCCAATGCCTAGCGCCGGAATTGATGCCGTCAGATAATCGGCTGGGAGGGCTCGATGCGACCCAAAACTGACGGCATTCTGGAATCTTCCTTGTACGTGAGCGATGTGTCTCGTTCCATTCGCTTCTATCAGGACATCTTCGGATTTTCCGTCATCAGCGATTTCGGGGAGCGCGGTTGCGCCATGCAAACGGACACACACCAAGTATTGCTACTGTTTAAGAAGGGTGCTTCGCGAACAATTACCTCGCCTCACGACGGAGATGGTGAGTTGCACCTCGCGTTCGCAATCCCATCCGGTGAATTGTCCAACTGGGAGTCTT
>Ga0307475_10001533_pt1 | contig 13734 bp, 10 predicted proteins | sample atmos_gasesECM1C_FD_203317 | JGI IMG/M metagenome (GOLD analysis project Ga0307475, IMG submission 203317) | Hardwood forest soil microbial communities from Morgan-Monroe State Forest, Indiana, United States - atmos_gasesECM1C_515 | ecosystem: Environmental > Terrestrial > Soil > Temperate... | reverse complement strand
TTTGCAACACCCTTTAGCTAAGCTAGCAGCTAGTAGTCATTGACGATTCCGGCGCGTATCTTGCCCACCCAGTTGTGTTGAGCCCGCCCAGATTTTTGACCCAGCAACCTTCGTGACTCGTTGAACAGAAGCCACTTATATAAAGATCACACTGGCCCGAGGCTTGCAATTAACGCTTGGGGGCGACAGCAACCCCTGAAGGCTAGGAGGGAAAATGAAGCGCTCAATTCTCGCAACTGCATTTGTAGCGGCGACTTTCTGGATCGCCAACACACCTGCGTTTGCGCAACACGGCCGTCCGGCTTCGCCCGGTGCGGTCCCGCCGAGCTCGCACGGCGGCGTCTCTTCCGGGGAAAGTCATGCCTCATCGAGGCCGACGACCAGCCCCAGTTCACCTGACGCTGTTCTTTCCCGCAACCCGCATCTCAATGAGGCGCTGACTCACGCTCTGGCGAAGAGCGGAATAGCGGTGAGCAATCTTTCCGACACTTGCCAACCCTTCAAGACCCTGGGCCAGTGCATTGCAGCTCTTCACCTCACCCACAAATTCTCTACCTGCGGTCTTGGCCAACTTGCGACCGCGAAGAGCCTCGGTGCGGGCATTCAGGCATGCAGGCCTGAGGCCGATGCTAAGGCTGAGGCCCGCAGCGCGACGAAGCAGGCCAAGCAGGACATGAAGGACTCGAACTCATAACGCCAAGCCTTTGCAAATGCGCTGCGAGAGCGGATACTCGCGGCGCGAATGCATGGTTCGGGCCGTTCCGCTGACTCGCGGCGGCCCGAACGTCAATCAGCGCTCCGGGCCGCTCGAGTCGAACGATCACTTGTCGAGCGTTCCTGCGAAACTGCATTTCACCAGCGACAAAGATCATGTCGCGAGGCGCGCGAGGTTTTCGCGCGAGATGTGACCGCGGTGCCCCAGCGATCGGTGATGCAAACCATCCTTATTAGTCAACAAGCCCCAGGACTTGCAGTGCGGCCAAAGCCCTATCGCGCTGTTTTTCCGTGTACCAGGTGGGGGCATATTCTTCGAGCAAAGCAACCAACTCCAACAAAGTTTCTGCTGGAAGTCGCCGTGCCGCCAAAGCCCTACCGCGTTGTTCATCCGTGTACCAAGTGGGGGCATACTCCTCTAACAGCAGGCACAGCTCCGTCAAGGTCTCATGGGCATTAACTGATCGCTTCGGTAGAGGGGTGTCGGCGGTCTTTGACGACTTTTGGAGATTGACAGACGTTTGCCAATCCCGCGTCGGGCCGTACAGGTGCAGCCCAACCATGTAGGAATCATTTGTAGTCGATCGATAATGAGCCACGCGAGCGCGCGAATAGAGACTGCCACGAATCGATCGCACCAAAAGCTGGTCGTTCGGTTGCCGGAAACGTTTACTCACGACCTGTGCGCCATGCCAACTGATGTCAATCGTAGGGGTTATTTCCAATCCGGCATTCTCAGGATTCCAGAGGCGCACAAGCATCCGTTTTGGAATGCGGGTTTCGGCTCGGCCCTCTGGAGGTGGATCTGTCAAGAATTTCTTTGATCGTTTCAAGATCTTTGGGAGTGTCTGGGCGCCCAGTAGGCTGTATCATTGTCCATCTCCGATAGTCAATAGCAACCTTCTCGGTGGCCGAATCGAAGGGTCTCCCACAATTTAGGAGGCGCGTCAAAGAGCTGACCAGAATCATGAAAGACCAGCAAAGCACAGATCGCAAGCCTCGATGAGGACCCGAGATAAGCGTCGGCGATTCACCGCGGAGCGCCCCGAGGCTCCTGTTGGTCACCTTTCGGGAGTTCGAGGTTTGTCGGAATGGCCAGTAGCGACGCCAAGCCGGAAGACATTAACGCCGTCGTGGAATTGCTGGAAGGGCCTGAGCTACAGCTGTCCTGAAGCTCGGGGCCGCATTTCGCGCATGTCTCCACAGCCTCAAGCTAAGCCGGACTCGTCCAGCTTTCTAAAGGCCTTACAAGTTCCAACCCGACGGCAAACTTATCCGCTCCCATGTACTCGCAATAAACGACTCTTGCTTCGGTGCGCACGCCACCCGGTGAGCTAACCAGCGCCTGCTCACCCGGACGCCAGGCATGTTCGGTTGTCAGGCGCATCCCATGAGAACTAAGATTTTGCGATATGGCCTTCTCCGTTGGCTCCGGATGATCCGACCGGCCAAGTGCTACCGATACTTCCTTGCCCACTCGACCACTCGACCGGTCATCATGCACCACTCTATCGGGAAGCACGCCGGCATTTCTCTCCATTGGCAAAATCGCCGTGAAGGACGTGCCCGAGTCTGACGGAGTGACATTTAGAAGGCCGCCGAATTGCTTCATTAGCTCCCGCATGCCTGCCATGCCAACCCTCAAGTCGCCAGTCCCTTTCCTGAGGGACTCCAGCAGAGATGGAGATAACCCACGTCCATCATCTTTTATCTCAAGTGTCAGAAGTTCATGATCGACGAAGAGCCGTACGGTGACACGGGAGCTCCCTGAGCTCCCAAAAATATCCGTAAGGCACTCCTGGGTGACGCGATATAGCGCCCGCTCGGCAGGCTCCAGGAACCTCTTTAGTTCTTTGGGGAAATCAATGTCGACGGAGATTCCCGTCTGCTTGGCGAACCGCTCGAGATACCAACGCAAGCTCGCCAACAATCCTTCTTTATCAAGCAAAGGCGGGTTCAAAAATTGAGAAACGACGGTGATATCCCGGGACAAGGATTCGGCCAATGAAATACTGTCCCGGGCCAACTGTAACGTTTCGTCGCTCGATCCGTCAGCTCGCTTCTGTAATTGGTACAGTTTTGCGAGCAACGATGAAAACCTTGGACTGGTCTTGTCGTTCAACTCGACCGCGATCCTCGCTCGCTCCCGCTCCTGTGCCTCGAGAAACCGCGACGACAATTCCCCCAGAGCTTCCTCCGCTCGCTTACGCCTCGTCACATCACGCGTAACTTTGCCAAAGCCTTGGAGTACGCCTTTTTTGTCTCGCAATGCCGTGATGCTGATGTCTGCCCAGAAGATCGTGCCGTCCTTGCGCACACGCCAACCCTCTTCAGTCACCTGTCCCTGCGATTCCGCGATCTTCAATAACTTTGCGGGGTGGCCACGCTGGACATCCTCGGCGGTATAAAAGAGCGACATACTCTGGCCGATGATCTCTTCCGCTTTATATCCTTTGATCCTCTCTGCACCATCATTCCAACTGGCAACATGCCCCTCACGGTCAAGCGCAAAGATGGCGTACTCGGTTGTCCTTTCCACCATCTTGCGGAAGGACAGCCCCATCTCGAGCAACTTCACATGCTGAACTTCCTCGAAATCGGTCGAACTTCCACCCCTCCTCTCAGGGGATCCTGGCCGTTTTTTGGACGGTTGGTCGCCAGAACTGTTGTCGGGAGAGAAACGTTCCTTGAAGTCAGCCATAGCACACCTCGTCCCGCGTCATGGTTCATTCGACCCACTTTCAAGAAAAGACTCCGAAAAATAAGCGGTGACGAATGGTAAACGCGGGCATCTCCTCACCCCAGTGCTGGGCGCTCCAGGAGTAGTCGAACAAGGGAGCTCGCATTGCTCGAATACACTCCCACGTTGTCATCCTTTGCTAGCTATACTCCCCCTGCAATCGGGGAAAGACCTCATTGCCGGGGGCAGTAGACTACCTAGCGGAGCAGAAGATCGAAAGAAACGTCTGCCGGCTAATGCCACGCAGGCGACAAGCGTGGGGAACGATCGCCGCCGAAAACCGCCGCAAACCGTGATCGGGAATGCGCAAAAGTCATAGAAAAGACAACCGCTTAGCGTTTAAGTTGGGTGTTGAAGGTGGCAAAAGACTTGCCGCCGCGGCAACCCAAGCATAGGCATGAGCTAGAAAGGTTAGGGTCTCATTCGCCGTAAGGAACCCAGATATTTTTAACCTGCACGGCGTGATCGAGGAACCACCGGCCTTCGCCCTGCTTTCGGTCGAACCAGTCGATAACGCGGCCTTCGTTGCTGAAGACCTGCTTCAAATTTCCAATGGAAAGGGTCTTGGCCGCGGCTGCGCTCGCTTCATCGGTGAAACTCCAGATCGCGTCTACGTCGTCGTGCTCGGCGAGCGTTTTCAATAGTTCCGCAGGGCGGCCCGTGACCATGTTCACCACGCCGCCCGGTAAATCGCTCGTGTCAAAGACCTGATAAAGATCGCCCGTCATCAGGGGATATTTTTCCGATGGAATCGCAATCACCGTGTTGCCCGCGCAAATCGCGGGCATCACCAGCGACAGAAACCCAAGCAGCGGCGCATCCGCAGGGCACAGGATGCCCACCGTGCCGACCGGCTCCTTCATCGCGAGCGCTACGTTGCGGAACGGCGGGTTGTGCACCGCGCCGTCAAATTTGTCGGCCCAGGCGGCGTAGGAAAAAATGCGCTCGATACCAAGGCAAACCTCCATTTCAGCTTGCTTTTTCCCCACTACGGCAGCCAGACGTGTCGCGATTTCTTCGCCGCGCCCGGAAAGGTTCTCCGCAATGTAATAGAGCACCTGCGCGCGATTGTGGGCGGTCGCTTTGCCCCAGGTTTCGGCCTTGCGCGCCGCTTCGACCGCGTTACGAATGTCTTTGCGATTGCCGAGCGGCGCCTCGCCGAGCACGCGGCCGTCGGCGGCGCGCACGGCCATGCTGTAGCCGGAGTCTGGCCGCGCCTGCTTGCCCCCAATGTAGAGCTTCACCGTGCGGTCCATCGGCGGGGAGGAAAAGTCTAGAGCCGCTTCCGGCGGCTGATCGACCGCCAGGGGCGTCGGGTGAGCCGGCGGCGCCTGCTTAAACCAGGCGGGTTCTAAATATTCGAGCAAGCCTTCGCGGCCGCCTTCGCGTCCGAATCCGCTCTCGCGGTAGCCGCCGAATCCGCAAGCCGCGTCAAAAAGATTCGTGCAGTTGACCCAAACCACGCCGGCTTTCAGTTGCGCTGCAACGTCGAGCGCCACGTTGATGCTCTCGCTCCACACGCAGGCGGCAAGACCGTAAACCGTGTTGTTCGCCAGTTCGACCGCTTCGCGCGGCGTGCGGAAGGTCATTGCCGCAAGGACCGGGCCAAAAATCTCCTGCTGTGCGACGCTGGAGCTCGGATGCACGTTGCTCAACAGCGTCGGCGGGAAATACAAACCGCGCGAGGGAACAGGAATCGCGGGCTGCCAGCACGTTGCGCCTTCGGCGACGCCCTGATCCACCAGGCGCCGGATACGTTCCAGCTGCACGCGCGCGACAATCGCTCCGATATCGATGGCTTTGTCAAGCGGCGGACCGATGCGCAGCGCGTTCATGCGGTCCTGAATTTTGCCGGTCAATTTCCGAGCGATGCTTTCCTGCATCAGAAGGCGCGATCCCGCGCAGCAAACCTGTCCCTGATTGAACCAGATGCCGTCGACCAGCCCTTCGACGGCGCTATCCAGGTCCGCATCTTCAAAGATAATGAACGGCGATTTGCCGCCAAGTTCGAGTGAGAGTTTCTTGTGGGTCTCGGCAGTGGCCTTGCGGATGGCCCGGCCGACTTCCGTCGAGCCGGTGAACGCGATCTTGTCCACTTCGGGATGCTTCACGAGTGCTTCGCCGGTCGAGCCGTCTCCGGTGACGATGTTCACAACGCCCGGAGGCAACGCCACTTCCTGGCAGATGTGCGCAAAAGCCAGCGCCGTCAAAGGAGTGAACTCGGCAGGTTTTAAGACCACGGTGTTTCCCGTGGCCAGCGCCGGTGCAATTTTCCACGCGAGCATCAGCAACGGAAAATTCCACGGAATAATCTGGCCCACGACGCCACAGGCTGTGCACCCAGCAAATTCCTGTTCTAAGATCTGCGCCCAGCCCGCGTGATGATAGAAGTGCCTCGCGACGAGCGGTATGTCAATGTCACGGCTCTCGCGAATGGGCTTGCCGTTGTCCAGCGTTTCGAGCACCGCGAGCCAGCGCGAATGTTTCTGCACCTGTCGCGCTAGCGCGTAAAGGTAGCGTGCGCGGGCATGGGGAGACAGAGCTTGCCACGCGGGCAGCGCAGCGCGCGCTGCTTTGACGGCGCGGTCGATATCCGCGGGCGAGCCCTGTGCGACCGTCGCCAGTTTTTCGCCAGTCGAAGGGTCGGCGGTTTCAAAAGAGGTTCCCGCTGCGGGAGCGTGCCATTCGCCGTTGATGAAATGTCCGAAGCGGCGCTCGTGAACGTCGAGCCAGGCCAGCGCCTCACGCGGATCTTCCGGCGCCGGACCATACTCCATAGTCATGAATTTTTCGACGATGCCCACCGGTTTCTTCGCGCTCCCTTCCCTATTCCGCCACGGTCATCCTGCTCAGGCAAGCGGATGGCGATAATCCGCCGAATAACGTCCCGTCGCGTAGTGTTCGAGCTGGCGTTCGATATCCGCAAGCATGCCGCTCGCGCCAAAGCGAAAAAGTTCCGCTTTCATCCACGAGGTGCCCAGCTCTTCTTTCACAAGCGTCAGCCATTCGAGCGCCTGCTTTGCCGTTCGAATCCCGCCCGCGGGTTTGAACCCCACGGCCATTCCCGTTTCCTCGGCGTACTCACGAATCGCGCGCGCCATCACTAAACTTACCGGGAGCGTCGCATTTACGGCTTCCTTGCCCGTGGAAGTCTTAATGAAATCCGCTCCCGCCATCATGGCCACAAAGCTCGCCCGCGCCACGTTGCGCAGCGTCAGCAAATCGCCGGTGCCCAAAATCACTTTCAAGTGTGCCGGTCCGCAGGCGTTCTTGAACGTCGCGACTTCATCGTAAAGCGCCTGCCATCTCGCGCTGAAAACCTGAGCGCGTGTGATGACCACGTCGATTTCATCCGCCCCGGCCTCCACCGAGCTGCGAATTTCATTGATGCGCTCCCGGAGCGCCGAAAGTCCGGCGGGAAAACCGGTCGAGACCGCAGCCACATGGATCCCGCTGCCCTCGACCGCCCGGCGAGCCGTCTCCACAAACGTGTGATAGACGCACACCGCCGCAACCTTCAGCCCGAGGCCCTCCACCCCAAGTTTGTGCGCGAGTTCCTGCTGAATCGGTTGCCGCGCCTTCGCGCACAGGCGCCGCACGCGCTCGTCGGTGTCATCGCCGGAAAGCGTGGTCAGGTCCATACAGGTGATGGCGCGAAGCAGCCAAGCGGCCTGCCATTCCTTCTTCACCGTTCGCCGCGTGACCAGCGTCTGCGCGCGGCGCTCGACCGCGCTGGTATTCACGCGCACCGCGTCAATCCGATCCAGATTGAGCGGGATGCCGCGGTTGGGCTGCAGGTCGCGCCCGGCGTACTGCGCAATGGCGGTGTCGGAAGGCGAGACCGCACCCGGCATTCGAACGGAAAGCCGGTCGGGATCTGACATCGCCGGAGTTTTGTCGCGAGGCGTCATGGGATTTCCGCACAGGATCAGAAAAACTGCATGGACACTTCATCTTATCACCACGCTAAGGCGGGTTTACACGCGCGCTGCGTTTTTGCCACTCTTTCTCGAATTCCGCCCGGTTCCAGAACGATTTTTGCGTGCCCACCTTTGTGGTGGAAAGGGCCGCGTAGAGGCTCGCCCGACGAAGCGCTTCCTTCTCCGGATAACCCTCTCCCAGAAACACGGCAAAGCTGCCGATGAAAGCATCGCCCGCCCCGGTCGTATCCACGGACGCGACCTCGAAGGGTGGCACGAGTTCCGTTCCCTCCTCGCTCGCCAAAAGACACCCGCGCTCGCCCCTGGTGATGACCACGCGCTTGACGCCTTGCGCCATTAGGAACTGTGCGCATTCCTTCGCGTCGCCAGCGGTATCGACGGGCATCCCGGTGATCGTTCCCGCCTCACTCTCGTTGGGGATGAAATAGTCCACGCCCCGGAGCTCGGCGAAGTCTACGGGGAGCGCGGGCGCGGGATTCACGATGCAGGGGATCCCGGTGCGTTTCGCAAATTCGACCGCGTGATACACGGTGCGGAGCGGGATTTCGAATTGCAGGACGATGGCGTTTGCCTTCCGCAGAAGCGCCTCAGCCCTGTCCACGTCCTCGGGCGCGAGCAAATCGTTCGCGCCTTTGACGACGATGATGCGGTTCTGCCCTTCGCTGTCCACGAAAATGGGAGCGACGCCGCTCGAGACGCCTTCGGCAATCCCTACGCAGCTGGCGTCAATCCCCTGCGCCTCAAAGTTTTTGATGGTTGCCGGGCCGAATAGATCATTCCCTACTTTTGCCACCATGGCGACGTTGGCTCCGCACAAGCGCGCGGCCACCGCCTGGTTCGCGCCTTTTCCCCCGAACCCCAGGTCGAAGCTCTTTCCAAAGATGGTCTCTCCCGGCTTCGGAAACGCGTCATGAAACGTGGTCAGGTCCACGTTCGCGCTCCCCACAACGGCGATGAAGGGTCGGGTGGCCATCGTTCACCCCTGGCTGTCCGCGGATTATATAAGAATTCGCGCCGGGAGCCTCCACGGCCATCCTCTCCAGCGTGTCGCTGTTTCCCGGGCTGGCGCAGGAGGGTGCCCGCCTTCTTCGTATCTGCTTGACACCGTTCTTTGTCCCCATTATAAGCACGGGCAGCAATGGCGCGGGACGGCTTCGCGTCCCGCGATTCTTGTGGCAAACCATGCGTTCGAATGGGTTGAGGGTTAAAGGAGCGGCGGATTTATGTTTGTACCCCACTCGGTCGGCTCCGCGCTTCTCATGATGATCGCGAGCGCCATCTGTTGGGGCTCCTGGGCGAACACTTACAAAGGCGTGAAGAACTATCGATTCGAGCTGTTCTATTGGGACTATGCCATCGGTATTTTTCTGATCTCGCTCGTGCTCGCCTTCACCATGGGAAGCAGCACGCAGGACGCTTCGAGCTTCCCCAACAATGTCCATGCTGCGGACACCGCGAATTTCTACTACACGCTTGTCGGCGGTGCCATCTTCAATCTGGCGAACCTTCTGCTGGTTGCCGCCATCGACATGGCGGGCTTGGCCACCGCGTTCCCCGTTTCGATCGGCATCGCTCTGGTCGTCGGCGTGGTCTCGAGCTACATCATCGAGCCAAAAGGGAATCCCCTGTTCCTCGCCGCCGGAGTCGCTTCGGCCATATTTGCCGTGATCCTCGATGGCAAGGCCTACGCAAGTTTACAAAAGGCGGCAAGCCCTCTGTCCCGCAAAAGCCTTCTCGTCTCCGTGGTCTCCGGAATCCTGATGGGCCTCTGGGCGCCGTTCGTCACGCACGCGATGACCCAGGGCCACACCCTTGGGCCGTATAGCGTAGCCGTGTTCTTCACCCTCGGGGCGCTTCTTTCCTGCTTCTTGTGGAACGTCTATTTCATGAAAAAGCCGCTGGTGGGCACTCCGGTCAATTTCAGCGACTTTTTCCGCGGGCCGGCTTCGGGCCATCTGCTTGGCCTGTTTGGAGGAATCATCTGGGGCACCGGAACAGTCTTTAATCTGGTCGCGGCAAACTTCACCGGCGTGGCGATTTCCTACGCCATCGGCCAGTCTGCTCCGATGGTTGCTGCGCTCTGGGGTGTTCTTGCCTGGAAGGAATTCGAGGGAGCCACTCGCCGCGCGAAAACATTTCTCGCCCTGATGTTTGTCTTCTACATTCTCGCGATTTTTCTGGTCGCCAGGGCCAATACCGCGAGTTGACACAGAATCTCTAGTTGCAGACTATCCTGCAAACACATTGCGCGCAATGAACCACAGGTTCGCCGGACGCTCCGCCAGCCGCCGCACGAACCACGGATACCAGAACGTCCCATAGGCTACCAGAACGATGGAAGTGCATCCCTCGGCAGCCAGCCGCTCCTGCTCGCCGCGCTGGATGCCGTACAGCATTTGCACCTCGAAATCGGCCTTCGAAAAGCCTTCCTCGATAGCCTGTTCCGAAAGTCCGCGGATCATCGCCACGTCGTGCGTTGCAAACGCCACTCGCAGGCAAGCGTTTTCCTTCTTGGCCTTAAGCAGCTCTTTGCCGAGCGCGAAGTAATTCGCATCCACGTCCGTCTTGCGCGGAAACGCAATTTCCGGCGGCTCCATGTAGGCGCCTTTGACCAGCCGGATCGACGGCCGCAGCGGCAGCAGCTTTCGAAGATCATCCTTGGTCCGGTGAAGATACGCCTGCAGGCATACGCCCACGTTGGGAAACTCGCCGAGCGCGCGGCGGTACAACTCGAGCGTCACGTCCACGTAGTTGCTCGCTTCCATATCGATCCAGACGATGGATTCCTTGGGCGCGTGCGCGATGATCGCTTGCAAATGACCAAAACACAGTTCGGAGGAAAGGTCCAGTCCCAGTTGCGTCAGCTTGACGGAGATCTCCGTTTTGAGCCCCTTTTGCCGGACGCGCTCGAGAACCTCCAGATAGTGATCCGCCACCTCCTGTGCTTCCGCCCGGTCACTGATGTTTTCTCCAAGGCGTGTAAAAACCGTTCCAATTTTCTTTCCGCGAAGCGTCTGCGCGGCGATGAGCGCATCATCGAGCGTCTCGCCGGGCATGAACCGCACTACGCTTCTCCGTACGAACTTGTAGTGCGAAGCGTGATCGCGCAGCCAACGGTTTTGTGAAGCGGCCAGCAGGAACGAGCGCATCAGGCTCATAGGCTGTTGTTGATCTCCGTAGGTCGCATGCAAGCGTTCGCCGCGACGCCGCCTGTATTCCAGGGCAACCTAAATTCTAAACCACATGCTTCTTAAACGCCGAGCGCCCGCAGCAGCACACCTGCCAGCGCTCCTCCCACGAGCGGGCCCACCACCGGAACCGCCGCGTAGCCCCAGTCCGAGCCTGCTTTGCCGGCCACGGGGAAAATCGCGTGCACAATGCGCGGCCCCAGGTCCCGCGCGGGGTTGATCGCATAGCCGGTCGTGCCGCCGAGCGAAAGTCCGATGCCCCAAACCAGACTGCCCACGAGATAAGGCGCCAAGCCCGCCGCCGGTCCCGAAGCGGCCACGCTCTTCGAGAAAATCGCGCCCACAACAAAGACGAGCACGAACGTCGCGATTAATTCGCTCACCAAATTTGCCAGCATCTTGCGAATCGCCGGCGCCGTCGAGAAGCACAGGAGTTTCATCGCCGCGTCCGGCGTTTCTTTCCAATGCGGAAGGTAATGGAGCCATACCAGCGCCGCGCCGGCCATTGCTCCCAGCATCTGGGCGGCGAAATACGGCGCGAGTTTTGCAAAATTTCCGTCGCGCACGGCGAAGCCCAGTGTCACCGCGGGATTCAAATGCGCGTCGCTGCTTCCGCAAGCGATCGCCGTGAATACCCCGGCCATCACCGCGAACGCCCATCCTGCCGTAATCACCATCCAGCCGCCGCTCTCTGCTTTCGACCGTTTGAGCAGCACCGCCGCGACGACTCCGTCACCCAGCAAAATCAGAATCATCGTGCCAAGAAATTCACCGAGCCACGGTGAAGTCATAGATCGAGGCCTCCTATGAGAAGTTGGTTCAAAAAAAAGCCTTTGATCGGAATCCCTCGAGCTTAAAACAGGCAAGCAGAAGCGACCGCCTCGGTCACGCTCATCGCTAGCGGGCCGGTTTTTTTCGACAAGCCGCTCAAGATTCCACCCAATCGAAAGAGAGCGTCACGGCCTTCTTCCATCGCACATAGAGCCGTTCGCGCTCCGCTTCCGCCAGGCACGGCTTCCACCTCCGGTCCACCGCCCACTTCGCGCGCAATTCTTCCAACCCGGAAAAGAATTTCACCGCCAGGCCCGCTGCATAGGCCGCCCCGAGCGCTGTCGTTTCCTGAATCACCGGGCGCACCACCTCGCGGTTCAAAATGTCCGCCTGAAACTGCATCAGAAGTTCGTTAACCACCATTCCGCCGTCCACGCGCAAACTTTCGAGAGAAATCCGCGAATCCTTTTCCATCGCCTCAATCACCTCGCGCGTCTGAAAGGCGCTGGCCTCCAGCACCGCGCGCGCCAGGTGTCCCTTATTGGCAAATCCCGTCAGGCCCGCAATCACACCACGCGCCGTCTCCTTCCAGTACGGCGCAAACAATCCCGAAAACGCCGGCACAAAGTACACACCGCCATTGTCGTTGACTGTTCGCGCCAGCACTTCCACGTCCGGACTCTTCGCGATGATCCCCAGATTGTCGCGCAGCCATTGCACCAGCGCTCCCGCAATCGCTACGCTCCCTTCCAGCGCGTAGTGTGCCGGCGCGTTGCCGAACTTGTACGCCAGCGTGGTGAGCAATCCAAAGCTCGATGGCACCATCCGCTCGCCCGTGTTCATCAGCAAAAAACATCCCGTGCCGTAGGTGTTCTTCACCTCGCCCGCTCGAAAACAAGCTTGCCCGACCAGCGCTGCCTGCTGATCTCCCAGTATTCCCGCCACCGGCACTCCCGCGATCGCCGCCAGCGAAGCTTCTCCATAGATTTCGCTGCTCGAGCGCACTTCGGGCAGCATGCCGCGCGGCACCTCGAAGGCCGCCAGCAACTTTTCGTCCCAATCCAGCGTTTCTATATTCAGGAGTTGCGTGCGGCTCGCATTGGTCACGTCTGTGGCATGCACGCCGCCCCGCGCTCCGCCGGTGAGGTTCCAGAGGAGAAACGTATCGACATTTCCGAAAAGCAGTTCGCCCGCTGCGGCTTTTGCTCGCCCTCCGGGCACGTTTTCGAGCAGCCAGCGCAGCTTCAGCCCACTGAAGTAGGTGCTGAGCGGGAGGCCGGTTTCCGGGCGGAAGCGGTCTTGCCCGCCCGTCGCGGAAAATCGCTTCACGTCGTCGGCCACGCGCGTGTCTTGCCAAACGATGGCATGGGCAACCGGCTTTCCGGTTTTACGATCCCAAACCACGGTGGTTTCGCGCTGATTGGTAATTCCGATCGCCGCGAGGTCCGAAGCGTGCAAACCCCGTTGGCCAAGAGCATCGGCAATGACTTCCTCGGTGCGCCGCAGGATCTCCTGCGGATCGTGCTCCACCCATCCCGGTTTCGGGTAGATCTGTTCGTGTTCCTTCTGGGCCACCGCTACCGCGCGACCGGCTTGGTCGAACACCATGAAGCGCGTGCTGGTGGTTCCCTGATCGATTGCCCCGACGTAGTTTTTCACGTTGGGCCGCCTCTTTTTGCCGCGTCGCAGCATACTACGCATCGCCAATTTTGGGAGCAGGGAAATCCCCGACCAAGCGGCCCGCGAGGTCCGTTTTGGTGCTTTCGAGGAAGCGAGTAGAGCGCCGCCGGGGTGGTAAACAGAACCGATAAGGCCCGACTCGGGCGCATGTTTCTTTGCAGTCCCGCGCCGCATCTAACTAATTAGGGAAAAAGGGAGAATGAACATGAACATGTTGAGACGCAGCTCTTTTCTGGTTTTTGTCGGACTGTCCGCTTTCTTGCTATCCGCGGCGGCCGACGCCGTTGCCGCGGAGCCGGGCACCGTCACCATGACGGTAACCGCGGTCAAGAAAGATGCCGAGCCACCCGCGGTCAAGAGGGAAGACGTGCAGCTTTACGTCAACAAAGACCGCATGCAGATCGCAGACTGGCAGCGCGGCGAGAAACTCTATCTGGCTGTCTTGATCGACGATTCTCTGGATAGCGACGTTGCCTCCCAGTGGAGCGTTTTGAAGGAGTTTTTCAAACAGCAGCCTTCCACCACTTACATTTCCGTGTCTTATGCTCGCAACGGCACAGCCATGGTAGCCCAGGATTTCACCAACGACCATGAACTGGCCGCCAACGCCTTGCGCTTGCCCATCGGTCCTGGCGCGTTCTCGAGTCCGTATTTCACGCTTCTCGATCTGATGAAGCGCTTGCCATCCGGGCCCACGGAG
>Ga0307475_10001531_pt1 | contig 13740 bp, 11 predicted proteins | sample atmos_gasesECM1C_FD_203317 | JGI IMG/M metagenome (GOLD analysis project Ga0307475, IMG submission 203317) | Hardwood forest soil microbial communities from Morgan-Monroe State Forest, Indiana, United States - atmos_gasesECM1C_515 | ecosystem: Environmental > Terrestrial > Soil > Temperate... | reverse complement strand
GCAATCCTTTGCGCTTGACCGGCGCCCACGTGTTGTTGCCGCGCAGATACTGCCAAATGCCTTGCAAGCGCCAAAACATGTGCATCTGCCGGTAGGGAAAATGTTCGAGGAAACAGTAGCTGACCAGGCGCGCCACGTCTTGCCAGTCGTTGTAGCGCTTGTAGGTGATTTCTTCCTGCAAAACGGAACCGATGGAGATCACCGTCGCGAAAGCATATCCGAACAGCAGGAACTGCAGAAAGAACGTGCGGCTCAGGACGCCAAGCACGGCGGCAAGCACAATGGTAACGATTCCCAGAATTTCAATGACCGGTGCGGCGAACTCGAACAGCCACAGGTACGGCAGCGCAAAAAATCCGATTCGGCCGTAACGCGGACGAAATAGCATGGCGCGCGTCGTCCACAATACATCCAGCAAGCCTTTTTGCCAGCGCGCGCGCTGCCGGCTCAGCGACTTCAAGTCCGACGGAACCTCCGTCCAGCACATCGGGTCAGGAACAAAATGAATACGATACTCAGCGCGCTTCTCCAGCAAATGCTTGTGCAACCTGGCCACCACGTCGAAGTCTTCGCCAATGGCGTTCGGCCGGTAGCCGCCGACGGCGCGCACCAGGTCGGTGCGAAACACGCCGAACGCGCCGGAAATAATCATCAGCATATTTCCCTGGCTCCACGCTTCCCTGCCGATCAAAAACGCGCGAAGGTATTCAATTACCTGGATGATTTCGATGCTTTTCCGCGGCAAGCGCGCGCGGCGCAAGTTTCCGTTCGCAATCTCTGAACCGTTAAGCACGCGGATAATCCCGCCGACGGCAACGACACGCTTGGGGTCGGCAAGAATTGGCAGCATGATGCGCAGCAATGCATCGCGCTCCAGCACGGAATCGCTGTCGACGATGCACACGTAGGGCGAAGTTGCGGCATTCAGCCCCGCGTTTACTGCGTCGGCCTTGCTTCCTCCCGGCTCTTTGTCGACCACCAACAGCCTGGGATCGACGCTGCTTCTATACAGCCCCCGGACGCGAGCGCATTTCATTTCCGGGACGTATACCGCGCGGACCGGCCGCAAATGGAACTCCTCGCGCAGCTCCTCCAGTGTGCGGTCTTCCGAGCCGTCATTCACCACGATCACTTCGAGTTCCGGATAATCGAGCTCCAGAAGGTTTCGCGCCGCAATACGTATCGAGCTTTCTTCGTTGTGCGCAGGCGCGACCAGGGTAATCGGGGGCACCATCGGCGCGCCCGCAATCCAGTTCAACCGCTGGCTTTCCAGTTTGTGCTGGTGGGCTGCGCTGGTTTTCAGCGCAACCAGGAGCATCACCAGGTATCCTAGGTTGCTAGCCAGGTAATACCAGAACAACGCGTGGTTCGAAATGTCGAGGAAACGAATCATGGCCCTGCCGGCACCTTGGTGAAGTCCCGCGGGCTAGCGAGTCCCTCAGCGACCAGCGAGCTGGAACGCAGCACACTCAGCAGCCGCTCCTTTTCTTCTTTGGCGAGCGAAGCCGAGCGCTGCAACTCCTCTTCCAGTTTTGCGAGCACGTTTGCGTTTTCCACGGCGGTCAAATACGCGTGCAGGCCGTAGCGATCGCTGGCGGCGACGACTTGCTGAAAAATAGGCACCATATCGGCCTCCACCGCGACCAGTGCTTCGCCGGCGCGCAAGCGCACCAAACGGTTGGAATCGGTGAGGCCGCGCAGCAACGCGGGAATGGCGCGCCGGTCGGAAAACTTGCCGAGGCTGACGATCGCGCGCAGGCGGACGAACCAGATGGGATCGCGGACGAGTTCACTCAAAACATCGAATGCCAGGCCCGAGGGCGATTGCGCCAGCGCTCGCGCCGTTGCAGCGCGCAATTCGTCGAGATCGTCTCCAACAAATTGCAGCAAATCCAAACCCAGCGATGGAGTGGCCACTTCACCGAGCACGCGACCCAGCGCTTCGCGCAAAAGCCCCTTAGCATTCTGCACGTACGGGAGCAGCAACTGCGGGCGTTCCGCGCAACACTGGATCAGAGCGCTTTGCAAGGGCAACGCCGGAACAACCAATCCAGCTTCGCCGACCCACGCCAGAATTTCCTCTGCTGCCTGTGGGCAGGCCATGCGGCCCAAGCCGCGCAACGCCGCCAGTCGCGCTTCCAGATCAGGATCACGCAAGCCTTCCGCGAGCGCGGGAATTCCTTCCGGAGCACGCGTTCGCCCGAGCGCGACCAATGCACGCAACCGACGCCAGCCCTTAAAATGCCGCGCTTCAAAGATGCGCTTCTCGATCAGGCCGCTGACGCGCAGAAACTTGAGAAGGCGCGCAGCGTCCTCCGGTCCGGCGGCTTCGAACGCGTCGAGGGCGATTGTTTCCACAATGCGCCGGTCGAAAGGCTTCATGCGCCAGGACTCGTAAGGAATTGTTCCGGAAATCAGCGCGTCCCACTCTTGCCGCAATTCGAAGACACGCGCGTCGCGTTTTGCGAAATGGCGTTTTCGGTAGGTGCGACGAAGCAAAATGAAGGCGAGCAGCATCGCGTCGGCCACGACGGCTGCGAAGATGGCCTTCAGCACAAATGCTGCGGGGCCAAGCCTCCAGATTTTTTCAAAAATGGATTCCATAACTGAATCCCAAATAAGTATCCGTGCGGCCTTGCGTCCGCTTTTGATATGACGACATGAAAGTCACGTCTTGCCGCGGCGAAAACTGGAACCGTAATCCGCCCCCATACGTTTGTGAGGCGAATCTGCCAATCTGATCTACCCTCGCAAAGTCCTCCGTGCCAGCGGCGAAGAATGTGTTTCCCGAAAGCCGCGTATCCGCCCATGCCCCCAACGGGAATCCGAGACGCGCAGTTCCCGAAGGGCGCCACTCGACCCCGGTGCCAGCGAACGCACTGCGCGCTCCGGTCGCAGCCAGCGATAGCGTCCACTCCCTGGGCATGTACAAAATTGCCGCTCCGCTTAGAGTGAGGATTCGAGCGCTTTGATACCAATACCAGTGCTGCGCGTAATCCGTCTCCACTGCGCGGATGAAATTTGTTTCGCTAATTTTCCAGCCGCGGTCCAAATCGAAAAACGCTTCGCTTTTCGGAATCACCGAGTTGTCGTGTCCGATGGCACCGCCAGTCGTTACGGCAAGGTTATGGGGCAGACGTGCCGTGACGCTTCCTACAAACTTCCCGGCGTCAACTCCGCCTCGGCGATAAAAGCTTCCGGACATGCTCGTGCTCCAGTGCGGGGTCCATTTGGACGTCAGGCTGGCCCAGCCGTCCTGATTGGCGTCAGCAAAGTTGAAAAAATCGTTTTCGTTGCCTAGTCGCAGCTCGTGTTTCGGTTCGACGCGCAGCGAGAGCAGCCCTGCGCGCGCTTCCGCGCTGACCTGGTCCAGGCTCAGCGCTCTTTGAAATTCCACGCGCGCTTCACGACGTTCGCCAACATCGCGCAAGATACGCGCTCGCGCAGCGTGCAAGTCGGCGCGTTTGGAATCGAGCCGCAACGCAGTGTCGAGCGCCTCCAGCGCCTCCTTCCTTTTTCCTTCGTGCGCATACACGCTGGCTAATCCGGCCCAATTGTCGGGATCCTTCTGGGAAACTTTCAGAATTTCCAGATATTCGCGTTCCGCTTCCACTGAGCGTCCGGACCAGGCAAGAACCCGCGCGTGCCAGGCCTTTACGTCCATGTCTTCGGGAGCGAGCGCTTCCTGCTGCTCAAGGGTGTGCAGGGCGGAGGCCCAATCGCTTTTGTCGCAGTCCTTCCGGACTTTCGTTTGCCAGTCAGGTACTTGCGCGCGCGCCAAGTCGAAAGAGGCGAGCACGAATAGACCAGCCAGAAACGGAAAGGTCAACCATCTATGCAAGGCTCGACTGTGGCCGGATGGTCGGCCCTTGGCAGGCCCCGCAGAACTGTGCGTAGACACCACACTGCCAGATTAGGGAGCAATAGTGACTCCAAAGTGGCAAGCAAAGACATCGAATGTTCCAACGTAAGTGGCGTTGAATGAGTACGTTATGGATGTCGGCACTTTTGAAAAGTAGAAGAAGCGCAAAAATTGTCAATCGCCAGGTTGCAATTTGGGTATGTGTGTCTCGAAATGATACACCGGGAGCGTCCCAACCTGCCGTCCGAGGAATCCCTCGCCAACTTCGATCCTTCTCGCCTGCTATACTGCTCGGTTGCCATGACCGCGAAATCCCGATCCAGTAAGCGCGCGAACGTGAAATCCGCACGCCTGCGCGCGATTGCTCGCGCCGAATTACCCACGCGCTATGGACGGTTCACCATTCACGGTTTCCAGGGACGCAGGTCGCAAGAGGAGGCGGTCGCTTTGGTGCGCGGGAATTTGCGTGGAAAATCGGCGCCGCTGGTGCGCGTGCATTCGCAATGCCTCACTGGGGACGTGCTGACTTCGCTGCGCTGCGATTGCCGGGCGCAACTGGAACTTTCGCTGCAGAAAATCGGGCGCGCTCCATCCGGGATTTTGTTGTACCTGCCGCAGGAAGGGCGCGGCATCGGCTTGATGAACAAATTGCGCGCTTACCAACTGCAGGATGGCGGCATGGACACAGTAGAAGCGAACGAATCACTGGGATTTGCCGCGGATGCGCGCGACTACGATTTCTCCGCCAGAATTCTCAAAAAACTTGGCGCCACCAGGATTCGCTTGCTCTCCAACAATCCCGAAAAGGTGCGGCAGCTTGAAAGGGCGGGCATTCGTGTCGTCGAGCGAGTTCCCTGCCAACCACGAGTCTCCAGGATTTCCCGCGCCTACATGCAGACAAAGAAAACAAAGATGGGACATCTGCTCGAAGAAATGTGAAACGATGATTTTGTTGGTTTTACTGAAGGAGCGGACTTTCAGTGATGCGGGTCCACCTAGCTGCGTGCCGGCGGTCACCGCTGACTCCTCGCCGGGCCAGGGCACCACTAATTGAAAAGGGCCGGGAGCACTTTCTTTTCTGGTCCGTCAGTGCCCCCAGCCCAGCAGTGATTTTGTTGGGTAGAAGGTGCTTAGAAATGGATGAGCGGTCCAAATGCGACGCGCAAATTGTTGTGCGTGCCGCGGTTAAAATACATTTCATCCGCGATATCGAAGCGCAGGCCCACAGGACCAAGCCTGCCCTCGAATCCGCCCCCGGGACAGAGCACCCCGCTCAGGTTTGAGGCGCGACGGTCATCGGAAGACCTCGCAGCGTATCACTAACCACCGCCGACGAACTGCACAATCTCGTAACGATCGCCGCGTTCGACGAGCGTTTGCGCCCATTGCAGCCGCGGCAGAATTTCCAGGTTGCGCTCGATCGCCACGTGCCCGCCGTCAAGCCCAAGCTCGCGCAACAGGTCCGCCACGCTAGCGCCTGCTTGGGCACTGCGGGTTTCGCCGTTCACCGATATTGTGATTGCCGTCTCCAAGATTCATCCCCCTGCGGGAACCTTCGGCTTGGCTCGCAATTGAAAATGTAAGCGCGCCTGAGCCTTGCCCTTGTTGGCTTCAATTACCAGCGCGCATTCCGCGCCGGCCAGCCGCGGCATGTCAAACGCAAGCTGTGCTTTTCCATCCAGCCCAGTCGCCGTGGAATACTGCGCAGGCTCGGCGGCACCCTCGATGCGAGCCGTCACGCCCGCGCCGGAAACCGCTGCGCCACCTTCCTTCTGTGAAACCAGGACTTGAAGCGTGGCGCGCTTTCCCGAGAGCCAAGTTTTCGCATTCAGCAGCTCGAGACTCAAGGAATCGCGCGCGCCGTCTGCAGAAAGCTTGACCGGGGCGGCCGGCATGGCGTGCTGCGCCAATTTCAAAGTGCCAGATCGCAATTCCTCCAGTATCGCTTGATGCTGCGCGCTGACCCTTTGTTTCAGCTTTTCCTCGCGCGCGGGATCGAGCGGAAGCAGATCCGCGTAGCTGTTCGCGCGCCGGTGCAACACTCGGCCACGGTGATACACCATGGTGTCGATAACGGCGTGCGAGGTGCCGCGGTCCTCCGTTTGTACGTGGTAGACCGTCTCGCCGACCTTCACGTTCGAGTTGTGACCGAACGTCATCTCATTCCGTTGTCGTGAGAGAGTTTCACCGTAGTGAACTCGTTTTTGACCACGATGACCTCTCCCGAGTGGATATTTCTCGGATATCTAAGCTGGCCGGCATCAGTAATAAAGTACTTACCTGGAGGAATCTCGAAAGTGTACACACCCTCGCTGTTTCCGGTGCCTCTGGCCACAATCTGACGGTCAGACGCCCGCCTCACCACCAGTGGGCCTCGATAATAGCTCGGCGGATCTGTCGGGTAGGATGGACCCGCGTGGCCATGCTCAATGACCACAACCGTGATGCCACTGCTCGACTGTTGTTGTGGACGCGCCAAGAACGCCGAACAACACAAGACTACGAGCACGGCAGACATAGCGAGCTGTCTGGCCATAGTCGTGAAGGCTATACAAACCATCCGCAAGCACCTAGCCGATCAAATGCTACATCGTCAAGAAAATCTATCCGTTCACCCGTTACCGACCGCATCGCTTCGCGCCGCATTTGACCGCTTGCGGTCGAATCGTTATTATACCTTTTCGCCCATGAGTGGTTCCGGCCTACATGCCTACGCACCGCTTCTCATATACCTGCTGCTAGCCACTGCGCTGGCGGGCGCGCTCACCGCCGTTTCCGTACTGATAGGATGGCGGCGCCCCAATCGCGCCAAACTACAAGCTTACGAATGTGGCATGGAACCAACGGGCGATGCTCGCGAGCCTTTTTCCGTGAAGTTCTACCTCGTGGCTATGGTCTTTATCTTGTTTGACGTAGAGGCGATCTTCCTCTACCCGTGGGCTTACATTTATCGGGATATGATCCGGCAGTCGGTGCCCATGGGAAGATATGGCTTCGTAGAGATGCTCGTTTACATCGCCATCCTTTTAGTCGGGTACATTTATCTGTGGAAAAAGGGCGCGCTCGACTGGCATAAGGGATAAATAGTCGGCGCAACAGGGGAATTCGGGAACTGTGTCGGAGAACAGCAACACTAATGTTGTGGTCGAGCGGTTGCGCGCATGGAGCCCGAACGCGATCAGCGAAGTGATCGAGTTCCGTGGCGAGACGACCATCGTCGTTCCTCGCAACGTGCTGCGCGACGTCGCCGAGCGGTGCCGCGGCGACAAAGAGCTCCGCTTTAATCTGCTGAGCGACGCCACTTGCGTCGACCGCTATCCTCTTGAACCGCGTTTCGAGGTCAACTATCAACTGGTTTCGATTCCCCGCAGCCAACGCCTGTGTTTGCAAGTGCGCCTCTCCTCCGGCGACCCAGTTGTGGATTCGCTGGTTCCCGTCTGGCCCGGCGCCAACTGGCTCGAGCGGGAAATTTTCGACCTGTTCGGGATTCGCTTCAACGGCCATCCCGATTTGCGCCGCATCCTGATGCCTGACGACTGGGAAGGCCACCCGCTCCGCAAGGATTTCCCGGTTGAAGGCTACCGCGACATTCCGTCGATAGCCACGCGCTATACAAGGAACCGAACGTGACGATTCAGTCCGAGACCAGCACCGTCGAGACGGCCACCGGCAAAGCCAAAACCATGGTCCTCAACATGGGGCCGCAACACCCGTCGACGCACGGCGTGCTGCGGATTTTGCTGGAACTCGATGGCGAAAACGTCGTCAAAGCCATTCCAGACATGGGTTATCTGCACACCGGCATTGAGAAGTCCTGCGAGGACAAGACCTATTCGCAAGCGATCACGCTCACCGATCGCATCGACTACCTCAATCCCTTGGGCAATAACCTCGCTTATTGCCTCGCCGTCGAAAAACTTCTCGGCATCGAAGTGCCCAAGCGCGCGCAATATATCCGCGTGCTGATGGTGGAGCTGCAGCGCGTTTCCTCGCACCTGGTCTGGCTGGGCACGCACGCCATCGACCTCGGCGCGATGTCGGTCTTTCTTTATTGCTTCCGCGAGCGCGAAGAAATTCTTAAGATTTTCGAGTTTGTCACCGGGCAGCGAATGATGACCAGCTATATCCGCATCGGCGGGCTGGCCCTGGAACCTCCGACTGGCTATCTGCAGCGCGTCGAGAAATTCGTGAAGATGATGCCCGGACGCATCGACGAGTACGAAGAGCTGCTCACCGGCAACCGCATCTGGATCGGCCGCACCAAGGGCGTCGGCTATATTTCCGCTGACGATGCCATCGCGCTCAGCATGACCGGCCCGACGCTGCGCGCCGCCGGCGTCCCTTACGACAACCGCAAGGTTTTCCCGTACTCGAGCTATGAAGAATTTGACTTCGACGTTCCTACACGTACCGATTCCGACTGCTTCGCTCGCTACATGGTCCGGGTTGCGGAGATGCGCGAGAGCTTGAAGATTATCCGCCAGGCCATGAAGAAGATTCCGCCGGAAGGTCCGGTGCGCACGGACGCGCCAGGCATCGTTCCTCCTGAGCGCGAGAAAATGAAGACAGAGATGGAAGCGCTCATCTACCACTTCAAGATTTTTACCGAGGGATTTTCGCCGCCACCCGGCGAGGCTTTCGCGGCGGTCGAGTCTCCGCGAGGCGAGCTCGGTGTTTTTGTGGCGAGCGATGGTTCGCCCAAGCCGCTGCGCGTGCATTTCCGGGCGCCATCGTTCATTAATTTGCAGGCGCTGCCGACATTGATCGAGGGCAAGTTGATCGCCGACGTCATCGCATGCATCGGCACCATCGACATCGTGTTAGGAGAAGTCGACCGTTGATTGCTCGTTCACGCACAACTGTCATCCTGAGGCTATCCGATGAGGACAGCCGAAGGACCTCAACGTAAGAAATTCGGCAGGGTGGATTTAGTTTGCGCAAATAATAATGACCATGGAACTTTCGTCACAACTCGCCGCCCGCTTCGACACCCTGCAGAACCGCTACCCGTTCAAGCGCAGCGCGCTCGTCCCCATGCTGATGTACGCGCAGGATGAATACGGCTTCATAAGCGATGAAATGATCGCGGAAATTGCGAAGCGTCTGGACGTGCGATCGGTGGCGGTGGAAGAGACGCTGGCCTATTACTCCATGCTGCACCGCAAACCGATGGGCAAGCATCACGTGCAAATCTGCACTAACGTCGCGTGCATGCTGCGTGGCGGCAACGAGCTTCTCGATCAAGCCAAGAAGCGCCTGGAGATCGGCAACAAGGAAACCACCACCGACGGCGTTTTCTCCCTCGAAGAAGTCGAATGTATCGGCGCTTGCACCGGCGCACCGGCCATGCAGGTGAACTACGACTTCTACGAGAATCTCACGCCCATGAAGTTCGATCGCATCATCGAAGAACTCGACGCCGGAGATCATCCCACTCCCGAACCAGTAACTGCGGGCGCCCTGCATCCCCGCGATCCTGCGGAGACTCCCGTCATCAGCCGCCGCTTCGGCATCAAGTATTCGCACAAGCTCGATGTCTATCTGCAGCACGACGGCTACAAAGCGCTGGAAAAGGCGCTGAAGGAGATGACGCCGGAGTCGATCATCGACGAAGTGAAGAAGTCCAACCTGCGTGGGCGCGGCGGCGCGGGCTTCCCCACCGGCATGAAGTGGTCGTTTGTCCCCAAGGATTCGCCAAAAGCGAAGTACGTCATCTGCAACGCCGATGAATCCGAGCCCGGCACGTGCAAGGACCGTCCGCTGATGGAGATGGACCCGCACCAGATGATCGAGGGCATCATCATCGCGGGGCGCGCGATTGGCGCGGTAAAAGGCTTCATCTACATCCGCGGCGAATACCGCTACGTCCTCGACATCGTGCAAACGGCTCTCGACGAAGCGTATTCGCGCAACTACCTCGGCAACAATATCCTTGGCTCAGGATTCAATTTTGATTTGATCGTGCACACCGGAGCGGGCGCCTACGAATGCGGGGAAGAATCCGCTTTGATGGAATCGCTCGAAGGCAAGCGCGGCTATCCGCGCATCAAGCCGCCTTTCCCTGCTGTCGTCGGCCTCTACGGATGCCCGACGATCATTAACAACGTCGAGACGCTCAGCACTGTTCCGGCCATCATTCTCGAAGGCGGCGAGAAATATGCCAGCCGCGGCACGCCGAGAAACGGCGGCACGCGTTTGCTGTGCGTCGCCGGCCACGTCAACAAGCCCGGCATCTACGAAATTCCGCTCGGGATGAACATGAAGAAATTCATCTACGAAACTGCCGGCGGCATCCCCAACGGCAAGAAGCTGAAGGCGGTCATCCCTGGCGGCAGCTCCTGCCCGCTGATGAGTGCGTCCGAGATCGACATTCCCATGGACTACGACTCCGTCGCCAAAGCCGGCTCCATGCTCGGCTCCGGCGGCATGGTGGTCATGGACGAAGACACCTGCATGGTGGACATGGCGCGCCGCATCATGCATTTCTACGCGCACGAATCCTGCGGCTGGTGCATTCCCTGCCGTGAGGGCACCGCCTGGCTGCGCAAGATGCTCGATCGCTTCCATGCTGGCTTCGGGCGTCCGGAAGATATCGATCTCGTCGGCGAGCTTGCCAAAAATATGCTGGGCCGGACCTTCTGCCCGCTGGGCGACGCCGCCGCGCTGCCCACCATCAGCATCGTGCAAAAGTGGCGCAACGAATTCGAGCAACATCTCAACGGGCGCTGCCCATTTAAATCCGCCGAAGCGCTGGTCGGCTCGCGGTAGGAACTAATGTCAGATACCAAAACCGAGCAAAAGCTGATTTCGCTGAAGATCAATGACCGCGACGTGCAGGTTCCTCCGGGAACGCTGCTGATCGAAGCCACGCGCCGCATCGGCACCGAAGTCCCGTCCTTCTGCTATTACCCGGGACTTTCCTTACAGGCCGCGTGCCGGATGTGCCTGGTCGAAATCGAGAAGATGCCCAAGCTGCAGACGGCCTGCACCGTGGTCGCCACCGAGGGCATGATCGTGCGCACCAACACCGATCAGGTGCGCAACGCGCGCAAGTACATGCTGGAATTCCTGCTGACCAATCACCCCCTCGATTGCCCGGTGTGCGACAAAGGCGGCGAGTGCGAGCTGCAGGACATGGTGTTCCGCTACGGTGCGGATACCAGCCGTTTCGTCGAAGAAAAGATCCATCGCCCCGAGGAAAAGTGGTCGGAGCTCGTCTATTACGACGCGCCGCGGTGCATCCTCTGCTTCCGCTGCGTGCGCGTGTGCGATGAAGGTATGGACGTAAAAGCTCTCGGCGTGGGCATGCGCGGCGCCAACAGCGTGATCATCCCCAACCGCGAAGACCACCTCGAGTGCGAAGAGTGCGGCATGTGCATCGACATTTGCCCGGTCGGCGCGCTTACCAGCGGCACGTATCGCTACAAAACGCGGCCGTGGGAAATGCAATACGTCCCCACAACTTGCACGCACTGCTCCAACGGCTGCAAGGTCACCCTCAGCGTGCGCAATCACGAAATCATGCGCGCGAATAATCGTGACCTCTCCGGCATTAACAAGGATTTTCTCTGCGTGAAGGGCCGCTTCGCCTTTGATTTTACGCAGCACAAAGACCGCATCCGCCAGCCGATGGTGCGCAAGGGCGACAAGCTCTATCCCGTCTCCTGGGAAGAAGCAGCGCAAACCGCCGCCACCAAGCTAAAAGAAATTCACGCCAAGAATGGCGCCGATTCTATCGGCTTCATCGGCTCCAATCGCACCTCCAACGAAGAAAACTATCTTTTTCAACGCCTCGCCCGCGCCACGTTCGGCACCAACAACGTCGATCATCACCGCACCGCAGACTACACCGGCTTGATCACCGCGCTGGGCGAACATGCCGCCGATTCCCTGCTCACGATGGACCAACTCTATCACTCCAAGGCGGTTCTGCTGGTCGGCAACGACCCGACCAACCAGAATCCACTGGCGGCCTGGCAAATTCGCACTGGCATTCGCCATTTCGGTGCCAGCCTCTTCATCATCAATGAGCGCGAAATCAAGCTCCATCGCCAGGCGAAGGTCTTCGTCAAAGTTGGCAAGAATCAGAAAACCGCCGCGCTCCGCTGGCTCGCTCACGAAGAAGGCCAACTCCCATCCTCCCTGGTCGAGCAACTCGTGCAACTCAAAGCCGGTCTAGAGGCGGAATCCGATATCGCCGTCGTCTTCGGCGCGGAAGTTTCCGGCGCCGCCATCGCGCAGCTTGTGGCCTTCGGCTCGAAGCTCCCCGGCAAGACGCGCTACATGGCCCTTGGCGACTACGCAAATTCCCGCGGCGCCGCGGACATGGGCGTGCTGCCCGACCGCCTGCCCGGATACGTGCACTTGGACGTCGCCGCCAACCGCGAAGCGTTGGACAGACTCTGGGGCTCGGTAATTTCCTCGAAGCCCGGCCTGACCGCCCCGCAAATTGTGGAAGGCGCGCAATCCGGAAAGCTCAAAGCCCTTTACGTGATGGGCGCGAATCCCTTCGCGCATTTCGGAACGCTCGGCTACGGCCGCGGCAAACTTGAATTCCTCGTCGTGCAAGAAATGTTCATGACCGACACCGCCAAAGCCGCCGACGTGGTCTTCCCCGCTGCCTCCGCCTACGAAAAGGACGGCACGGTCACCAATACATCCGGCGAAATCCAGCTACTCCGCAAGGGCGCGGAGGTCATGGGCCCGCGCACCGACTTCGATCTCCTGCGTATTCTTTCGCATCAACTCGAACGTGCCGGCCTGGGCAAAGCCTTTCACTACAAAACTCCCGCCGCCGTCTTCGAGGAAATCCGTAAAGCCGTTCCCGGCTACGACGTGCCGGTAGTCGGCTTGCTCACCGGCAACGCTGAGCCCACGCGCATGCAGGTCGCCCGGAACGGCCACGCGCCGTATGATGTTCCCGCCGGGCTGATCCGCTCCGCGCAAGACACCCTGTTCACCACCGGCACCCTGACTCGCTTCTGCTCCATGATGGAATCCTTGCAGGAGGCCGAAACCAAACCGTGAGCGACTTCCTCGCCCAGCACGCGGAAATCCTGATCACGCTGGTCAAGATCGCCATCCTGCTTTTCGTGGTGCTGACCGTCAACGCCTATCTCACCTGGTTTGAGCGCAAGCTTATCGCGCACATTCAGTCACGCTGGGGACCACATCGTGTCGGCCCGCACGGCCTGTTGCAGCCGCTCGCCGATGGCGCGAAGTTTCTGCTCAAGGAAGATCCAACGCCCGCCGGCGTCGATAAATTTGTCTACTATCTTGCGCCGCTGCTTGCACTAGCGCTGGCGCTGACGTCCATTGCCGTGATCCCTTTTGGTCCCGACCCTCTGCATTTCAAAGGGCACGACATTTATCTCGGCATCGTCGACCTCAACATCGGGATCCTCGCGCTGTTCGCCATCACCGCGCTGGGCGTGTACGGTCTCGCCCTCGCCGGTTGGTCCTCCAACAACAAGTATTCGCTGTTCGGCGGCTTGCGCAGCTCCGCGCAAATGATCAGCTACGAACTCGCGCTCACCATGTCCGTAGTCGGCGTACTGCTCATGGCCGGAAAGTTCAGCCTGCGCGACATCATCGACGCTCAGGCCAACTCCCACGGCCTTTTCGGCTGGGGTGGCATTTTCCACTGGAACATTTTCGCGGGCCCATTCCCGCAAATCCTCGGCTTCCTGTGCTTCTTCATCGCCGCCATCGCGGAAACCAATCGCGCCCCCTTCGACCTTCCCGAAGCCGAACAGGAGCTCGTCGGCGGCTTTCACACCGAATACGCCAGCTTCAAGTTCGCTATGTTCTTCATCGCCGAGTACACCAGCATGATCACCGTCTCCTGCCTGTGCTCGATTCTCTTCTTCGGCGGCTGG
>Ga0307475_10001530_pt1 | contig 13742 bp, 10 predicted proteins | sample atmos_gasesECM1C_FD_203317 | JGI IMG/M metagenome (GOLD analysis project Ga0307475, IMG submission 203317) | Hardwood forest soil microbial communities from Morgan-Monroe State Forest, Indiana, United States - atmos_gasesECM1C_515 | ecosystem: Environmental > Terrestrial > Soil > Temperate... | reverse complement strand
GATCTTCGATCGTAGTTCCAGGCGAATGACTCGGGGCGCGGGAGTTGGGGATTCCGCCAGCGCAAATACTTCCATCGAAGCCAACGCGCAGCCGACAGCAGCAATAGAATCCTGGACTGCCCATGAGTGTCTCGCTTCAGCGCGATGCAGCCTACCACGTAGCTACCGAGAACGATCAGAGTAATGCCAACCAGCAACTCGGCGAAGCGATCGATTCCACGCGGCAGGGATAAGCGGAAAACGATAACCATTGAGCCGAGCGCCGCCACCGTCGCCGCGTGCCCCAAAGCGTAGAGCAGACCGAGCCTCATCGCGCGAGCCGGCGACTTCTGCACGCTGGTGATGTCCGAAATTGCGGCGATGTGGTCGTAATCGAAGCCGTGACGGAAACCAAGTACGCTGGCCGACATCAGGGCGAGATTCAGTGGCAAGGCCAAACCGTGCGGCTCCCATTGGGATTCTAATGGATTCGGCCGAAGAGCGGCTGTCGGCTCTCGGCTATCAGCTATCGGCTTAAAGCAAAGGACAAGGGACAGGTTACAGGGGACAGGGAACAGGGACAAACAGCAATGCAACGGCAAAACCGGGCTGTCGGCTATCGGCTTGCACACCCAATCGCTCGATCCGCGCTGCGGGATCACCCCATGACCCGATCACCCAATTCCTCCTGTCCCTGTCCGCTCGCCTTGGCTGCCTTTGCTTTGAGCCGACAGCCGATAGCCGCCTTTCCCCCACCCCCTCCCCCTTTTTGGAACAAAATCCTGAATCCATTGGCGTTAGCTTTCATTTGCCACGATTTTTCCATTTTGAAATACCACATCTTGTGATCGTGGATTTGGTATTCGCACATCTTGGGATCGCCCCGGACGGCGGCGCAGCGCCGACGCTGAACTCAGCTCAAGCGGCTGCGGAAAAATGTCCTGGGCCGAAAGACACACGCCGGGGGCTGAGAGCGCCGAGGCAGCCAAGACCCAGTCCGATCAATTTTAATTGACTTTCGAAATCGTTAACATACATACTTGTCGGTATGTTAACCGGTCACGAGAGGAAGCGACGGCTCCGTGATCCAGAGCGCACACGGGAACGCCTGCTGCAGGCGGCTTTCCGGGAGGTCTATCGATCAGGCTTCCAGAGTGCCGGCATCGACACAATTCTCGCCGCCACCAATGTCACCAAGGGCGCGCTCTACCACCACTTCGAGAGCAAGGAAGCCCTGGGATATGCCATCGTCGAGGAGATCATCGCAAAGCTCACTCGCGACAGGTGGTGCCGCCCTCTGCAGCCGGGTGAGGACCCCATCGATACTCTGATCGACATTGTCCAAACCACACCAGCTCAGCCAAAAAACATAAAAGGCGGTTGTCCTCTGCTCAATTTGTCGCAGGAGATGTCTCCCCTGGACGAACAATTCCGCAAGCGATTGAAGAGCATCTTCCTTGCCTGGCAGGAAGGAGTTGCCGCGCTTTTGAGGAAAGGGCAGTCCCAGGGAACAGTTCGCCGCGACCTAAATCCGGAAGAGACTGCCGGTTTTCTGATCGCGATGGTCGAAGGCTACGCCGCATTAGCGAAGGTTGCTCAAGATGCGAAGGTCTGGGAAGCGGGAATCAGAAATATCGCGGCGTGGCTGAGGTCTCTTCGCGCAGGCGGCTTCGGGGGCGCGCCTCGTCAATCTCGGAGAGGCCGGATACCGAAGAAGCATGTTGTCAGGCAACGTCAGCGATTCCAAATCGGGAGGAAACGATGAAACGAGGAAGATTGGCAATGGTAGCTTCTGTGAGTTTCGCTCTGATCTTAGGGCTCATGGCAGGGCTCATGGGCATGAAGCAAGCGCAGGCACAAGCGCCCAAAACAACTTATCCGAGCATGGCGCCATTCGATCAGTACCTCATGGCAGACCGAAATGCCGAAATCGCCTTGGCTCGAAGCGCGGCGCCGGATGCCATATCGGGCGATGCAAAGATTCTGGTTCTCGGCCGTCGCGGTTACGAAACTGCCGTCGACGGCAAGAACGGTTTCGTGTGTGCTGTGGAGCGAGGATGGATGTCCCCTTCAGACGGTAGGGAGTTTTGGAACCCCAAAATTCGCGGCCCAATCTGTTTCAACCCGCCGTCCGCGCGCTCCGTTTTGCCGACTACTTACAAGAGAACAGAGATGGTGTTAGCGGGGCGAACGAAGGATGAAATCATTGAGGGCAACAAGGCAGCATTCGAAAAAGGTGAACTGCCGCCGCTCGAACCCGGCGGGATGAGTTACATGATGTCGAAGGAAGCCTATCTCACCGATGACGGCGATCACAACATGGCTCACTTGATGTTTTATGCGCCTCCGCTGGACGGCAAGGCTTGGGGCGCCGATCTGCCGAAGTCACCGGTCATGCTGATTCCACAATTCAAAGGCGCTCAACCTATCGACGTGTTTATCGTTCCCGTGGGCAGGTGGTCAGATGGATCCGCTGCTCCGGTTATGTAGGACCGTTGCTTTTTAGAAGCAGTGCACTTTGTCCGTCTGGCTTCAGGTAGCAGGATTCGAAACGAAAGGGCAATGCGAGGGGTTCCATCATGAGCGCTCGCGAGACTCAGGATCGAAAGGCCATTGCACCTGAGATGTGTGTTCAACAAGCTGCTCACGCGAATGCGGACGTTTCGGCTAGTGCGCCGCCGGGGGATCCGACTTGCTCCCTCAAGAGCAGACCAGATTACGCTCTCGAATCGGCGGCAGAAAACCGGTTCTACGGCCCTGCTACATCATTGCTTGAGGGAACTCGAATTGATGTTGCAAACCTCATCCGAGTCTTGCTGCAGTTGGAAGTCATAGCAAAACGACAGGCGCCACGAATCGCGTTCAAGGCAAAGGGCAGAATCCTATTCTTGGATTTAGCCGAGATCGAGGCAGTGCAAGCCGAGGGTAATTACGTTTCGTTGCGACACCGATCCAATTCCTATTTGCTGCGCGAGTCCCTCTCGTCCATCGTGAAGAAGCTTAAGCCCTACGGTTTTGTTCGCATCCACCGCTCGGTCGTCATAAATATGTTGGCCGTGGAGGAGATCCAACCTCTACCAACGGGAGATTACAGTCTGCGTGTAAAAGGTGGGAAGGAATACCTGGTAACGCGTACATATAAAGACAACCTCGGAGATCTGGCTCAACTGTGGGTAGGCTCAGATAGCTTTTGCGGCTAAGGAGAACCCTTCAGCTCAAGATGACCACGGAGATGGAGCAGCAATGGCGGCTATCGTGGCGCTGGTGTCGGGTGTACGCGGGCGATTGTGCCTAAAAGCTACCTAAACAAAACGGTTCACACATTTAGTCGGATCAATTACAGCATCGGATCACAAACCACCCGCAATATCCCGTTTTCGGAACCCCAATCTCAAGGAACAGCGGATCCCCCGGGGTTAACACGAAGGTCACGAAGGTTTCAAAGAAGGACACGGAGTCAAAGCGGGAACAGCAGATCCCGGGCAAAAGGCGCCCGGCTATCGGCTTTCGGCTTAAAACAGCAGCAAAACAAACAAAACGGAAAGCTTTTTTTGTGCGCCTGACCCACCGCGATTCGCAAGTCGGCGGAACTCGCGCGAGAGCGCTCACCACAGTCAGCGTCAAAATTCGTTGCTGATTCACTGCTCGGCGTCTTCGCGGCAACACAAAAGCTGTGCTAAGTCGCAGGATGAGAAAAGGTTAGATATCAAATTCCCTGGAATCGCTGCAACGTTCCCTGAACGCGAGGCAAAATTTGCGGATTTTGGGCAGGATTTTCGGAAATCGCAAGCCGAAAACGAAAAATTCGCTGATAAATTCGCTGAAGCAGGGAATTCCGGAGTTCTCCTAAGCCACGAAGCTACGGAGCTTCGAAGCTGCGAAGCTGAAGCCTCAACCCAACCATTGCGGATTGTGATAGGTGCCGTCGAAGTTGTGGCTGGTCTTGTACAACTCGAACTGTCCGTTCTTCGACGGGGCAACGGTCTTGGCCAGCAGGGTCGAGCGCTCGGCGTCGGTCAGGGGTTTGAATTCGCGCGCGACCTGCAGCGCCTGCTGAACTATTTCCATCGAATCGCATCCGGTAATGACAACGCTGGTGGGCAGGCTCATCGCATAATGCAGGCACTCGACGGCCGTGACCGCCTTGCTGTCGAGTATGACCTTGCTTCCCATCGGCTTCATGCCGAGGACGCCGATGTTTTTCTTTACCAGAATGGGAAGGACGATCTTCTCGAAGCTGTCAAAGTGCGCGTCCATCACGTTCAGCGGCATCTGCACCGTGTCGAAAGTGAAATTGTGCTGATCCGCCACCTCGAGCATGTGACGATGGATCTCAGGACTCTTATGCCCGGTGAATCCGATGTAGCGGATCTTTCCTGCCTGTTTCGCTTTGATTGCAGCTTCGAGTCCGCCTCCTGATGCGAAAATGCGCTCCGGATCGTTCATGCGGATGACTTCATGAAACTGCAGCAGGTCGATGTGATCGGTTTGCAGGCGGCGTAGTGACTCGTCGAGCTGACTGTTGGCGGTCTTGGCGTCGCGGCCATCGATCTTGGTCATGAGGAAGGCCTTTTGCCGATATCCATCGCGCAAGGCCTTGCCCATGCGAATTTCGCTCTGCCCGCCGTTGTAATCCCAACAGTTATCGAGGAAATTGATGCCGCCGTCGAGAGCTGCGCGAATGATGCGGATGCTCTCATTCTCGTCCGACTGGTTGCCGATGTGATATCCACCCAGGCCGACTATGGAGACTTTTTCGCCCGTATGCCCGAGGGTTCGGCGCGGTATCTCCCCGGCGGAGGTGGCGTGGAGTACACGATCGAGAGAGGAAGCGATGCCGGTGACAGCGACTGCTTTAATGAACTCGCGACGCTTCATAGAGCGGCTCCCGTTTGGATTCTAATGGATTGCGAGGCGAGACGTCGTGACCGGGGGTTAACACGAAGGTCACGAAGGCAAACCAAGAGGTCACGGACCGGCTTCCGGCAGAATCGCCTAGCCGTAAAACAATACGACTTAACTATTCGCGAATATATACTTGCACTTCCGAAAAACATCTTTTTAGGAGCCTTCGTTTCATGTGGAATTTTCGCCGATCCACGTCCATTGTTCTCGTGATCGTTCTTGCATTCGCAACCGCTCTTATGGCGCAGCGTCCGAAGAACCTGCCTCCAGCAAAACCGGTTTCAGAAGCTGCGCCCACTGGAGGAGCTCCGCAGTATGACCAGAAGCTCTTTGGCGCGATGCGCTACCGGTTGGTCGGACCGTTCCGCGGCGGACGGGTACTGGCAGTAGAAGGAGTTCCGGGCGAGCCGAATGTCTATTACTTCGGCGCGGTTGCAGGCGGGGTATGGAAGACGACCGACGGAGGCGATAACTGGAAGCCGTTGTTCGATAAGTACTCGGTGAGTTCGATCGGGGCGCTCGACATCTCCAGGTCGAATCACAATGTGATCTACGTCGGCACCGGCGAGGCCTGCATACGCGGCAATATTTCCTATGGCGACGGCGTGTACAAGTCCACCGACGGAGGCATCAGTTGGAAAAATGTCGGGCTGAAAGATTCGCAGCACATCGGCGCGATCGTCGTCGATCCCAGCAATTCTGACGTTGTCTTCGTGGCTGCGCTTGGTCATGCTTACGGACCCAATAACGAGCGCGGCGTCTTTCGCACGACCGATGGCGGCAAAACCTGGACCAAAGTTCTCTATAAAGACGACAAGACCGGAGCCGTCGATGTAGTTTTCGATCCGAACAATTCGAATATTATCTACGCGACTCTGTGGGAGGCGTATCGAACGCCATACAGCCTGAACAGCGGAGGTCCGGGTAGTGGACTGTATAAATCCGAAGATGGCGGCACGACCTGGAAGCACCTTACCGGGAATGGATTGCCTGACGGAATTCTCGGCCGCATTGGAGTCACGGTATCAGGCGGCGATTCCAATCGCGTGTACGCGCTGATCGAAGCGCAAAAAGGCGGACTGTATCGCTCCGATGATGCCGGCGAAACCTGGACTCTGGTCAACGACGACGGGCGTTTCCGCCAGCGCGCCTGGTATTTCACACATGTCTTTGCCGATCCCAAATCGCCGGACACGCTCTACATTCTGAACACTGGCTTATATAAGTCCACCGATGCTGGGCGGACTTTCAATCTATTGCCCGCGCCGCACGGCGATCATCATGGTTTGTGGATCGATCCTACCAATCCGCAGAGGCTCATCAACAGCAACGATGGCGGCGCGACTATCTCCACCGACGGCGGCAAAACCTGGACGTCCCAACTCAATCAGCCGACGGCGCAGTTCTATCACGTGATCACCGACAATCATTGGCCCTATTACATCTACGGCGCGCAGCAGGATAACAGCACAGTCGGCATCGCCAGCTTCGACGATGAAGGCGTGATCACCATGCGGGACTGGTACCCAGTAGGCGGGGGAGAGAGCGGCTACATCGCGCCTGATCCGCGCGATCACAACATCGTCTATGCGGGCTCCGATTCAGCCACCATCACTCGTTACGATCACAGCAATGAACAGCTCCGCGACGTCTCGGTATGGCCGGAGGACACTTCCGGTGAAGGCGCGGAAAAGCTGAAGTATCGATTCCAGTGGACCGCGCCGGTGATGCTCTCGCCCAATGATCCGAATGTGATGTACACCTCGGCGCAATTTGTCTTCGAGAGCACCGATCAGGGACAGAGCTGGAAGACCATCAGTCGAGACCTCACGCGCAACGACAAGAGCCGTCAGTTGCCTTCGGGCGGCTCCCTCACCAAAGACATAACTAGCGTCGAGTATTACGACACCGTCTTTGCCCTCGCTGAATCTCCGAAAAAACGAGGCCTGTTATGGGCCGGAACCGACGATGGATTAATTCAAGTTACCCAAGATGACGGCGCGCATTGGAATAATGTCACGCCCAAAGCGATGCCGGAGTGGAGCATGGTGAGCATCATCGAGGCGTCGCCGTTTGACGAAGGCACAGCTTATGTTGCCGTGGATCGTCACAAGCTCGATGATTTCAAGCCGTACATCTTCAAAACTAGCGATTTGGGTAAGAGCTGGACGCAGCTCACAACCGGCATTCCCGAAGGAGCATATGTGCATTCGGTCCGCGAAGACCCAAAGCGCAAAGGTTTGCTTTATGCAGGAACCGAAACTGGAGTGTATGTTTCCTTCAACGACGGCCAACACTGGCAGCCGTTGCAGTTGAATCTGCCGACGACGCCGATTCATGACCTGGTAATTAAGAATGATGACTTGGTCGTAGCCACGCATGGCCGTTCCTTCTGGGTACTCGACGACATCACTCCGCTTCGCCAGCTCTCACCTGAGATCGCGTCGAAGGATGCCGTCCTCTACACACCAGAGACCGCTGTACGCCTGCATTATCCCGAGGCCGTCGATTCGCGGCGCCCCGTAGGGGAGAATCCGCCTCCCGGGGCCATCATCAATTACTACTTCGCCAGTGAACCAAAAGGGGAAGTGAAGCTGGAGATATACGATTCCGGCGGCAAGTTGGTCCGCAGTCTCTCCAGCGTAGAAAAGAAAGAAGAGGGTGAACAGCCGCCAGAGTGGCCAGACCAGTTGAAGCCAGTTACAACCATTCCTGCAAAAGCTGGCATGAATCGCTTTGCCTGGGACCTGCGTTACCAAGCTCCAGTCAAGATCCCGAACTCGTTCTATTCCTCCAATGGGCCCATTGGTCCGCTGGTGCTTCCCGGCGACTATCAAGTGAAGCTCATCGCAGACGGGAAGACGCTTACCGCGCCGCTGGAGGTCAAGCTCGATCCGCGCGCGAAGGTCTCGAGTGCCGACCTGCAGAAGCAGTTCGATCTCGACATGAAAGTGTATGAGGCGAACACGCAACTGCACACGGCGGTCAATCAGATTCGCAACATGCATTCGGAACTCGAGCGTTTGCGAAAGCGGTTTGGCGACGATGCCAGGCTCAAACCCGTGGTCGGAGCTGCCGGGGATCTGGCGAAGAAGATCACGGGAGTCGAAGAAGGACTGATTCAGGTCAACATGAAGGGTTCAGAGGCCAACCTTGCATTCCCGAACGAACTGAACGAGAAATTCGATACTTTTATTCGCAGCGTGGAGAGTGCCGATGCGCCTCCCACAAAACAACAATATGAGGTCTTCGACTATCTAAATGGGAGACTGCAAACTCTGTTGACTTCGTGGAAGGAAGTGCAGGACACCGACGTGCGCTCGTTTAATGCTTTGGTGGAGAAGTATCAGGTGCCGTTTTTGCCAGGAAGTGCTTCTTCAGTGGCTGGCGCGTCGGCGGGAGCGCAGCAGTAAGAGAATCGGACAAGCATGAAGTTAGCTGGCGCCCTCCGCCAAGACGAACACCCGGCCGGGGACGGCCGGATCCACTTTGGAATCGCATCTGTCTAGTACGCTGCAATTGCGCGAGTATTCTCCCGAGGATTTCGGGCGGCTGTGGGAATTGGACCAGAGATGCTTCTCGGCGCAAATTGCGTATTCGCGCCGCGAGCTCGCTTACTATCTGCGCAGCAAAACCGCGATCTGTCTCGTGGCTTGGCACACACAACAGATAGTCGGATTTGTTGTGGGCCATGCTGATCCACGAGGCTTCGGGCATGTGATAACACTGGATGTCGAGCCATCGGAGCGCAGGTCGGGCATAGGGTCCTCCATGATGCAGGCGCTGGAAGAACGCTTCGAGCAGGCGAGCTGCAAATCGGTCCTTCTTGAGGTAGCAGTGAATAATCGCGAAGGTCTCAACTTCTACAAAAAACACGGCTACTCAGTCTTAAAGATCCTGCCTCGTTATTACCCAGGCGACGTAGATGGCTTGCTGATGGGAAAGCGAATTAGAAAAGATGTTCAAACTCGCTGCTGAAATGCTTTCCGCGATTGACTTTCGCTTTCGATTGAACGTTTTCTCAACAGCTCAGACCACAATACAGATGCAAGATAAACCGAGAGCAGGAGCATTTCCGGTTCGATCGCGTACCGGTACTTGGCTACTGGATAAACGAAGTAGTAGGGCAACGGATATACAACCAGACACGCAGCATAGAGGAGCCAGCCTCGCGGCCGTCGAGTCAAGAGAAAGATCAATCCTAACCATGCCGTGACGGAAAGCGGCCAAAACTCCCAAGGCTGCCACCACTCCTGAGCTTGATACAGCAGCGGTGTTCCATCCCAAAACCACAACATGCGATGAAGCGTGAGATCCACAAACTCTCGCGGATATCGCCGAACGAAGGTCAAGGCCTCTTCTTTGGCCGACTGTATGTAGCGTTGTTCGCCCACCTCCGCATACTTGCGCAGTTCCCGCGGATTGGATCCTGGATGGAAGCCGAAGTACCCCATTCCGTTCGAATCGTGGTAGTTCCCAAGATGAAACTCAAACCAGAAGTTGCTGCGAAGAAAGACAGGCTGACCAAACACAATTTCGTTTCTGATCACCCAGGGGGAGATGATGGCGACGCACAACGCGGTCGCGAGGATGGCGTTGGTTACCTGACCGCTGCGAGCATGGCCGAACAACCCATAACCGAACGAGAAAGGAAGAATACTTAGCAGGGCCGGATTTGTCAGCGCCGTTAGTCCCCATAGAAGTCCCAAAAGAAGCCACTGTTTTCTCCTCCCAAACTCGGCAACGTCCAGGGTCAGGATCAGGATGAGAGCGAGCAGCAGGGCACTGGCGGCAAAGTCCCAGATCCAGGAAGCTGGCCAACGGAAGAAGATTGGACTCAGCGTCCAGATCCACGAAGCCCAAAATCCAATCCGTTCTCCCAACGTACGCTTTGCCAGACTGTAGATTAAAGCTCCAGTAGCTGCAGCCATCAGGCATTGAATTCCCAGCAGCACCAGCGCTGAGCGGTTTGTGTAAACTCCGAAGATCTTGAAGACCAACGCCACTAGAAATGGATATGCCGGTCCGACCCAGGCGGTAGGTCCAGTGTCACGCAAGAAGGGCGAACTGAAGCCCTGGCCACGCACGAGATGCGCCGCAATGCTGGAGACCTCCAGCGCGTAGGGATAAATCCTGCCAGGTAGCTGAACGTAAGTCTTTTGCCACAGGACGAAGGCGAAGCGTAGCAAAAAACCGACCGAGATAATTATGGCACATAGTCTTCGCTGCGACTCAGTTGAGCTGGTCGGCGGTTTCGCCGGCGATGACGGGGCCACCGTTCGAGTCTCTATTAGATACTTGGAAGGAATCAACGAAGAAGGGTAACGTCTGTCACTCTTGTAGCAACAGCATCGAGCATCTTAGCTAGGGCAAAACTGCCTAATACTACGGTTCCCCTGCAAAAGAACCGATGTCTTTCCGTTTAGCGCAAGTGGAAATCCACCTTTACGGTCTGGCTACTAGGAACCGGTTTATCTCCGACAGTTGCCGCTTGATACTTCCAGCGTCGGACTGCATCAATGGCAGCCGCGCGCAATAGGGGGGCTCCTGATAAGGCTCTTGCGTTCGAGACGTTGCCGGCAGCGTCGATATCGAGGTCCAAAACCACATCTCCCTCAACACGTATCTGGCGCGCCATCGGCGGATACTGGGCGGGCACGGAGTGCAGCAGTTTCGCTGGCATTACTTTCTTTGGCGCTTCTGGAGCGAGTACAGGACTCTTATTGGGAATCTGGGAAACCACGGAGTTCAGAACTTCCGGTTTTGCCTGCGTACTATCTTCGGCGGCTCGGAGAGGCAACGCCATCGGTTCCTCTTCCTCAGCTGTTTTGTGGGCTCTGGAGATAGCGCTGTGCCTTACTCTCACTTGCGTCTCCTCAGGTTTAGTCTCGACAGGCACCGGTACTATCTGCGCCTCAGGACTTGGCTTGGTTGGAGCTACCTCGGAGGGCGCGACTCCCGGGGACGCCGTGGCTGTTGAAGCAATTGTGGGAGAAGGCTTCTGAACATCGCCCGTGATCGCGGTCGGCTGATTGGAAGTCATCCGAGTCGAGCTCTGTGCTACCGGAGCTGAGCTCTGAACCTCTGCAGCTACAATCGCATGTGGCCTCTCGGCCTGAAGGCGATTCCAGGATCGTATGCCCACTGTCGCGCCGGCCACGGCCGCAATTGACAGGAACGTGTAGAACACCTTCATTTGCTGCTGGCGCCGATGAGCAGCGCGATTCGCAGCACGGAATTGGGCTACCGAATCAAGCGGCGCAGTTCTCGAGGAGTATCTCTCGCGACTGATCGCAGTGCTCGGCGGATTGAAGCCCTCTACGAGGGAATCGGCCAGAACCACAATTTGGTCATCGTGAGCTTCCAGTTTTGCAGTTGGTTGTGCTTTCTCGTTGCCGTTGCCATTCGATGCCGATGAGTGCAACGCCGCCGGCGCTGTCGATAACTCGTCCTTGACTTCCATGGTTTTCGTCTCTTCAAGAGGAAACTGCACTGGCCAGAACTCGGGCTGCGGACGGGTGAATTCAACTTCAACTTGATGAGCTCCCTTGAGCACAGGTTCGACGCTAATGACGTGGCACTCCGCGATCCTGCCATTCTTCAAGTTCTGAATCGTCACCTTGCATCCGACGTGAGTGTTCAATGTTGTCGCGAGCACGGCGCCACGAAAGGTGAGGAACTGGGTTCGAGTTTCCTCGCGTCCGCCGAATTGGTCACGCAACTCGATCGGCAGTGCGGCGGCGATTCGCGCTGCTCGCCGAGCGCGGCCCGTTGGCGCTGCCATTTTGCCGGTCGATTCCCCCGCACTCGTGACCCCACTATGCCCCGCAGTGGCAGCGAAGGCATTGGCGCGCCGGGAAACGTCGGCTGTATGCAAGTCGTTCCGCTGCGTCATTTCATCCTGCTTCTCAAAGTAATCCTTAGGGGTTAGGTCGCTCACGATTACATACCTTGTTTATTGTCTGGGTCAGATAACGAAAGTCGAAGATGAAGCGGGAAATCGCGCTATCACTTACGTACTGCTGAGGCAGGCATTACCAATGCCTTCCTCGCGATTACTAAGGTTTGTGGATGACAAGCGGCAACTTATTGATTACATTCAGCAGAGATTCAGCCTTGTTCAAAACCTTCGCTATCGTGTTGTTGATCGCCAGTTCTGCCTTGGCTGCGGCCCAGCAGAACGCCCCACCCGCTGCCGAAGGACCACCGACTTCGGTACTCGGTGGGCCGGCAACTCTGCTGATTACGGGCCGAGTGAAGGTGAACAAACAACCCGTAGCGCAGGCTACGAGTACAGTCTTGAAAGGCGATCGGATCGAAACTTCATCCGCGGCCGCAGCGAGAGTTTCGGCTCCTGGATTGTCGGTATATCTTCCCGCGAATTCGTGTCTGACCTATAGCGGCCACCAATTAGAGATATGCAACTGCGGTAGCATCGACGTGAATGCGATGAAGCCCATATCGGTTATCTACCGCGAACGAGAGCTCGTGGTCTCATCTGAAAAACCTAATTCAGCTTTCACTATGAGTGTCATGGGTCGCGACCTTCAAGTGCTGAGTCGTCAAGGCTCGACTGAAGTGGCCCGAAGTGGCTCTATTCTTTCGCGGGTTATGTCGGGCAGTTCGGGTTCATTCGCTGGGCTCGGTTGCGTGGCGGCCACGGCGATTCCTTCCAGTGCCGGCATTGCCGCAGCGGCGGCCGCTCCGGCTCTCATATCAGGCGCAGTCATCAAAGCAACGGCACAACGACCGACGTTGAGTTCAACCACTCCATAGCGCGGACAACCATGGTCCGCCGACACAAAGGAAAAATGTCCATCAGCAAAATTCTTCTCATCTCAATACTGCTTTTGCTTTGCAGCTTCGGCTTCGCCAGAGATGAAGGCGATCGAGCCAAGCTTCAGGACCGCCTGCAAAAAGCAGGAACGATACTGAATCAAATTACCAGCGCTCCCGACAAAGGCGTTCCTCAGGATATTCTGGCGCACTCGAAATGCGTTGGCGTTATCCCCACCATGATGAAGGCCGGCTTTGGCCTGGGTGGAGAATACGGTCAAGGTGTCGTAACCTGCCGCACCAGTCGCGGGTGGAGCGCTCCTGCGTTCTATCGTCTGGGTGGGGGCACCTTCGGATTGCAGATTGGGGGAGAGGCAGTCGATGTCGTAATGTTGTTCATGAACGATCGTGGCGTGGAGTCGTTGCTTGCGTATAAAGTGAAGCTGGGCGCAGACGCTTCCGCCTCGGCCGGTCCCGTGGGCCGCACAGCCGCCGCCGATACGAACATCGCCCTTCACTCGGAAATCCTCACCTACTCCAGGTCGCGAGGAATTTTTGCTGGCCTGTCGCTGAAAGGAAGTTGGTTTGAGCAAAATGCGGGCGACACCCGCACCTTCTACGGTCGCGAGATTAATTTCCGCAACATCTTGGACGGATCGGTGCGGCCACCTCAAGGCTCGGAGGCGTTTCTCGCTGCGGCGCGAAAGGACTTTGGCCAGGCGAAGATCGCAGAAACGAAATAACCGCAACGTGTCGCACGAATATGGCGTTTTAACCGACCGTATATATCCGGCTACAGTTTCTACATCATGAGGCTGAATGAAGCTCACGTTTTCCTGAGCCTGGCTCCGAATTCTTGTTTTCTTGAGCGTTCCGGTGTTACCGTCGCAAATTCCGAAATGCGAGAAAACCTCGAGTACGCACTGGTCTGGTTTTTTCTTCGTGTGCTTGGGGTCTTGCCACGCCCGCTCGCGCGAGCGGCGGGAATAGGATTGGGAGCCTGCGCATGTGTCTTCATGGGTCGTCTTCGCAGGGTAGCCGCTCGCAACCTGCAGATTGCGTTTCCCGACATGCCGGCAAGA
>Ga0307475_10001529_pt1 | contig 13748 bp, 9 predicted proteins | sample atmos_gasesECM1C_FD_203317 | JGI IMG/M metagenome (GOLD analysis project Ga0307475, IMG submission 203317) | Hardwood forest soil microbial communities from Morgan-Monroe State Forest, Indiana, United States - atmos_gasesECM1C_515 | ecosystem: Environmental > Terrestrial > Soil > Temperate... | reverse complement strand
CAGACCGCCGTGCCGAAAACGTGGTGCTTAGCATCCCGAATCCACCGGAGAATTGGCGGGCAGCAAGCGCCACCGGGATCGAATCCCCAGGCGGGGCTCGAACATTCTTCTTTAAGGCGGCGACCTATGATGACTTTGCGGACGGTCCCATCGAAATCGGAAATTTCCAAGAGTTTGACTTGCCCGGCGTATCGCCCCGCGTGACCGTCCTGGTTCACGGCGAAAAATGGAGGCGGAAACTCATCGAAGAGGACCTGAAGCGGATTTGCGAGTACGAAACAAAACTCATGGAAGGCGCGCCGTTCGAGCATTACACGTTCCTGCTGCACATCGGAAAAGGCGCGGGCGGCGGGGGCATGGAGCACGCCTACTCGACGGCCATCGGCGTGTCGTCAGACGAGTACCTGGCCGGCGTAGCGGCCCATGAGTTTTTTCATTTGTGGAACGTCAAGCGCATCCGACCCGCCACGCTCGAACCGGTGGACTACACCAAGGAGCAGTACACGCGGGCCTTGTGGTTCGCCGAGGGCGTGACGAGCACCTATGGTTCCTACACGCTGGTGCGCAGCGGCATCTGGAGCAAGGACCGCTTTTACGACGACCTGGGCGAACAGATCACGGAACTCGAGGAGCGTCCAGCGAACCGCTGGCAGAGCGCGGAGCAGGCGAGCCTTGATGCGTGGCTAGAAAAATACCCCCTCTACAATCAGCCGGACGACAGCGTGTCGTATTACACCAAAGGCCAAGTGCTGGGCGATTTGCTGGACATCCTCATCCGGGACCGCACGAACAACGCAAAAAGCCTGGACGACGTGCTGCGGGCCATGAACCGCGACTTTGCCAAACAAGGAAAACTTTACCGGGACAGCCTGGACGTTCGTTTGGAGGCGGAAAAGGTTGCCGGGGGTTCCTTTGAGGATTTTTTCGAGAAATACGTGGCGGGCACCGAACCTTTTCCCTATGAGCAAATTTTGGGGCTTGCGGGCTTGGCCTTGCGAACCACCGAGCACCGCCGGGCAGCGCTCGGCTTTACTGCCGAGCGCGATGCGAGCGGTTCCCTCGTCGTAAAGAGTGTCGAATCCGATGCCTTGGCCGCGCCGGCGGGACTCCATGTGGGCGACGTTATCCTCACCTGGAACGGTGGAGAACCGCCGCGTCGTATGGGGCGTTGGGTCTATGAACAAAAACCGGGAGATGTCCTAAGGCTCAAGGTTCGCCGCGATGAACACGAGATTTCGCTCGAATTCCCTCTCGGGGAGATGAAAGAAACCGTTTACGGGGTCTTTGAGGATCCCGGGGCAAGCGAAAAAGCGCGGAATATCCGGGAAGGCTTGTTACGGGGCGAGACCGCTTCCGCCCGTCGGCGTTAGAGTCGAAGCCGACTCCGCAGGCGCTTGACCTGCGGCGCGCGATTCGAGAAGGTCTTGCCTGGGCGTTACTCCTTGAAGGGCAGGCGAGGCTGTCCCCGTTGCAAACGGGCTTGGTCATGTTCCGAACGCTTTTCATCGCCGTCTTTTTGTCTCTGTATATCCTGCTGGTCGGGCCGCCGGTAATCCTCTACTCGCTGATCACCAAGGATCCCGATCCTGTGTATTGGGCCGGAATCAAGGGAGTGACGTTTTTCGTGCGCGTAGTTGGAGTTCGCGTGCGCGTGAAGGGCCTCGAGCGTATTCCCCAAGGCGTTTGCCTGTTTGCCGCGAATCACACCAGCGCCGCGGACGCGCCGGCAATTGTGGGAGCGATTCCACGCCGCGTGGCCGTGCTTTTGAAAGAATCGCTGTTCAAGTGGCCGATCGTGGGACAGGCCTTCCAAGCCGTGCACTTTATTCCTGTCAACCGCAGCGCCCGGAAGGCAGCCCTTGCCAGCATGGAGAAGGCCGCAGAAGCCCTGAAGGCGGGACAATCGTTTTTGATCTATCCCGAGGGAAGGCGCAGTCCGGACGGTCGCCTGCAGGAATTCAAGAAAGGCGCCGTGGTCATGGCCATCAAAGCAGGCGTGCCCATCGTACCGATGGTGTGTATCGGCGCGCACCACATCATGGAGAAACACTCGCTTGTCATTCGCGCCGGAGAGATCGTGGTCGAATTTTTGGAACCCATCGACGCATCAAAATACTCGTTGGAAGAACGAGACGTTCTGAACCAGAAAGTTCACGACGCGATGGCCCGAGCGCTTCCGCCCGGCCAGCAGCCAATCGAGGCGACGTGATCGGTCAGGAAGGCGACCGGCGCTCTGCGCGCACTGAAAACCGGGCTGCCCGGATCGTCGAACGGATTGTTGCAGCGAAGCGGGAATAAAGCGCCTTTCTGGACAACGAGATGGCCGGCCTTCAGCGTTTGAGCCGCCCGAGTTGGGACTCCAGTTCCCGCACCCGCTTTTGCAGCTCCGGGAGCTGATTCAGCGCGGCCATCATTTTGAGCCACTGGCGGTTCTCGACCGCGGGATAGCCGGAGTAGAAAGCATGCGCAGGCACGTCGTTCGGCACGCCGCTCTGCGCGGTAATGACCGTGCCGTCGCCAACGGTCAAGTGACCCGCGGTCCCTACCTGGCCCGCCAGAATACAGTTGTTCCCAATTTTGGTTGAGCCGGCGAGGCCGACCTGCCCGCAAAGCAGGGTGTTCGCGCCAACGCTCGAAGCATGGCCAACGAGGACCAGATCGTCGATCTTGGCGCCACGGCCGATGCGCGTCTCGCCTACCGTAGCGCGATCCACGCAGGCGTTAGATTGCACTTCCACATCATCCTCCAGCACTGCCGGACCAGACTGAGCCATTTTGTACCATGAGCCATCCGGCCGTTTGGCAAAACCGAAACCGTCTCCCCCAATAATGGCTCCGTTTTGCAAGATGACGCGGTTGCCAATACGGCAGTGCTCGCGCACCACCGAGTGCGCGTGCGCGACAAAATCATCGCCAATCTTCGCGCCACGATAGATGGTTACAAAGCTATGCAGAACGGCGTTGCGGCCGATCTCGACTTCCTCGTCGATGCAACAATACGGTCCAATGTGCGCGCCTTCGCCGATTTTGGCCGCCCTTGCGATGATGGCGGTAGGGTGAATCCCGGAAGCATACCTCGGCGCGTCGTAGAACAGTTCGAGCGCATGGGCGAACGCCAGGTAAGGATTGGGCGAACGTAAAGCGGCAATTGGCGGCTGTGTTCTGTCGCGCTCGATGGCCACGCCCTCCTCGAGCAGGATCGCTGAGGCGCGGGTCGACTTGAGCAACGCAAAGTATTTGCGGTTGGCCAGAAAAGTAAGCTGGCCCGGTTCGGCGTGCTCCATGCCGGCGACGCCGGAAATATCCAGTTCCGGCGGCCCTTCAAGGCGACAGCGCAATTTCTGAGCGAGTTCAGCAAGTTTCATGGAAGGTGCTCCTCAAGGACGCAAAGAAATTCGTGGTTTCAGGTTCAATCGAACCAAGGTGACGTGCTCCCGCGGCTGAAGCCGGAGGCTTCTAGAGTCTACATCAGCCTTCCCGCACCGCTGACAGCGGCTGAAGGCTCAGTCCGAGCCTTGGCACTTCGAGAGCCGAAGCCTGGTCGTGCGGTAACCAATCCGCAATTCAGGGCAACATGCTCACGATCCGAAAGCCATTTGATGTTTGGTGCTCCACCGAAGTCCTCTCGAACGCCTTGGATGTCTCCGGGCTGGCTCGCGTGCTCAACGTAGTGGATGCCCTTGCGGTGAGACGACCATGGCATCACGACGCTCTTGCCAGGCCGCGTTGAGCAGTTCTCGACACACCTCCGGCGTTGCCTGCAATGGTTTCTCGTCGGCAAGTTCAATCGTCAAAAAAGAAAAGCAAAGTAAGTAAACGATTGAACGGCAAGACGTTATTCGCTAAAGAGCCGGGACTGTGCGGCCGCAGCCACGGCCGCTGGTTTGCGCCGGGCGATGCCCACGACGCCAAGCACGGTTACTTCGGCAAGCGCGGCGCGCGGCACGAAAATCCGGTCGGTCGAGGAATTCAGGTCAGGGGGGGTAATCTGCAAGCCGTTTTCTAGCAGTGCGAGTAGGTCATTGGGAATGACCCCTTCCAGGATGTCCCCGTCATGGAATTGCAACTTCACCCACAACCCGTCGAGCTTGGGCCGGCTTAGGAAAGCTTTACGCTGCGGTTCGAACTCATCGGAAAACTCGCGCACAAAATAAATCGAACGGATTTTGGCGACCGGGAACTGGATATGCTCGCCTTCCGGGGTGAGTACATCAATGGGATCGAGCTGGCCGAGGCGAGCAGGGTTCAGATATCCGCGCAGGGATTTCCTGTCGGCAAGCACAAGAATGACTTTCTTGTGCGTCGAGGCTGGGGCTCTGGTTTTCAAAATCGGCAAATCCCAGTTTGGAAAATCGCAAATTTGCCAATCGGCAGAATGTATGTTATGTTAAGCACGCTCTTCCTGTCAAGTTGTTGTTTTCATTGGGGTTAGGGGTCGCCGGAGCACCGCCCTTTGACCGATAAGAAGCATATCCTAAAATCGGCCTCGATCATCTCTTTGGTCACCGTCGTCAGCCGCACCCTCGGCTACGTGCGCGACCAGCGCATCACTTTGCTCCTGGGAACCACGCTTTCCGCCGACGCCTACGTCCTAGCCTACCGCATTCCGAACCTCTTTCGTAGGCTGGTTGCCGAAGGCTCGATGACGGCCTCCTTTATCCCGGTCTTTTCCGGATACATGCAGGAAAAAAGCAGGGAGGAAGTCTGGGACTTCGCCAATCGCTTGTTTTGGACGCTCGCGCTGGTTGCGGCGGTGATCAGCATTTTGGGAATGGTGTTTTCTCCGGCGGTGGTCCAGGTCTTTTCCGGAGCGAACGTCGCCCGCGACCAGGCCGTGGACTTGAACCGGATTATTTTCCCTTACCTGTTTTTTATCGCCCTGGCGGCACTCGCGATGGGAATCCTCAATTGCTTCCACATCTTTGGATTGCCGGCGGCTACGCCGGTGATGCTGAACATTGCGACCATCCTCTTCTCCGTTGGAATCGTTTGGCATCACTTCAAAGATGCGGCCACCTCCCTGGCAGTAGGGGTGCTCGTCGGGGGTGTCCTGCAGTTTCTGATTCAGGTTCCCACCCTGGTGCGGAAGGGGATGAATTTCAATTTCGCCATCTCCTTTTCGCACCCTGCGATTCGCGAGGTGGCGCGCTTGATGCTTCCGCGTCTTTTCGGAATCGGCATAGGCCAAATCAATCTCCTGATCGACACCAAGTTTGCCACGGCGGCGAAGATGCCTGCCGGCAGCCTTGCGGCGCTGTATGTTGCCGACCGCGTGATGGAACTGGTCCTGGGCGGCTACGCCATCGCCGTGGCCACGGCCATTCTTCCCATGATGTCGCATCAGGCGGCGGTGAAAGACTACGAATCGCTAAAGAAGACGCTGTCGTTCTCCGTGCGCATTGTGGCCTTCATCACCATTCCTGCGGCGCTGGGCCTGATGGTGCTCCGCGAACCGATTATTCGCGTGCTCTTTCAACACGGGGAGTTTGTGGCCTCATCGACGCGCCTGACGGCGCGAGCCCTGCTCTATTACGCCATAGGATTGCCTGCGCTGGCGACGGTGAAGCTGGTGGTGCCGGCTTTCTATTCCACAAAGGATACCAAGACACCGGTCGTCGTCGCTTCCATTTCCCTGGTCATCAACATCATCCTGAACATCCTTTTTCTGCAGGTATTTTTCAATCGGGTACAGAATGGCGGCCCGGCCCTAGCCACGGCGCTCGCGACGTTTTTTGATTTCTTCGCTTTGCTCATCATTTTTCGCTGGCGGCATGGTTCGATGGGAATGACGGAGGCCATGCGTTCGTTTGCAAAGATTTCTTTGTGCTCCGCCATCATGGCAGCGGCGTGCTGGGTTGGAAATCGCTACACCGCGTTTACCGTGCATTCTCGATTCCTGGTCCAGCTGGTTGTTTTTGCCGGGCTGCTCACCGGCGCAACCGCGCTGTACCTTGCGCTCGCGTGGATTTTCCGCTGCCATGAGATCGAGGAAGTCTACGGAATTGCGACCCGCCGCCGGACCGCCGGCGGGGAAGGCGGGTACGCGGAGGCATGATGGAAGTGACTGCGGCCATCTCATCGTTTTTGACGCACATCCGGGTCGAAAAAGGGCTGTCTGCCAACACCGTCTCGGCTTACCGCCGAGACCTGATGAAATTCAGCGACTTTGCGCAGAAGCGCAAACTCTCGCTCGCGGCCGTAAGCCGGGACGATTTGGTGGATTTTCTGGCCGGACTCTACCGGCAAAGGCTGGAAAGCAAGAGCGTGGCGCGGCATCTGGTGTCCTTGCGGAATTTCTTCCGCTTTGCCCAGATTCAGGAATTGATCCCCGAAGATCCTTCGGCGAACCTCGAATCTCCCAAGATCCGGCGGTCCTTGCCGGGGTATCTGCGTCTGGAGGAAGTTGAGCGCTTGCTGGCGCAGCCGGATGCGAAAACCCCCTTCGGCTTGCGCGACCGGGCGATGCTGGAAGTCCTGTACTCCGCGGGATTGCGCGTTTCCGAACTGGTTGGCCTGCGCGTCGGCGATCTGGACACGAAAGTCGGGTGCGTACGCTGCATTGGCAAAGGCGACAAGGAGCGGATCGTGCCTGTCGGGAAGAAAGCCCTGGGCATGGTGGAACGCTATCTGCGGGACGGCCGGCCGAAGTTGCTTGGCAAGGCCACCAGCAGCCCAACGCTTTTCGTCAACCGTCGCGGTGGCGCCCTCAGCCGTGTTGGCGTGTGGAAGATTCTGTCCACTTACGGGAGGCGCGCCGGATTGCGTGTGGCGCTAACGCCGCACATGTTGCGGCACAGTTTTGCCACGCATTTGCTCGAGCGGGGCGCCGATTTGCGGTCGGTGCAATTGATGCTGGGCCATGCGGACATCTCCACAACCCAGATTTACACCCACGTGGTGGAGGAGCGGTTGAAGCAGATTTACAAGGCGCATCACCCGCGCGCATAGCGCGGCAGGTTGCGGGGCTCATTGCAGGTGGCTCCGCAAAGAATAGCGCGGACACCCTGAAGCAGAAGGAGCGCAATGCCAGATTACATGTTTTTGCTGGAAAGCCGGCTCTCGCCGGAACAGCGAGCCGCGATGATGCGCGTGCAAGAGCTCTCCGCGGCGCTGGGATTCAACGTCTACCTGACGGGCGGAACCGTGCGCGACTTGATTACCGGGGCGTCGCTGCGCGATCTCGATTTTACCGTCGAAGGAAACCCCTCGCGCATCGCGCGCGAACTCGAAAAGGGCGGCGCAAAAGTCCTCCTCGAAGACGAAAGGTACCGCCACATCGAAGTCTTGTTCGCCGGAGATTGCGAGGGGAGCATTTCCGCGGCGCGCGATGACTATTATGTCCGGCCGGGAACGCGCCCGGAAATTCGCTGGTCCACGATCATGGAGGACTTGCGGCGGCGCGATTTTTCGCTGAACGCCATCGCCATCTCCTTGAATCCTGCGTCCCGCGGTTTGCTGCTGGATCCCACAAACGGCCTGTCGGACATCGAGCGCGGCGAAGTGAGAGCCCTGAGCATCCACAGTTTTACCAATCAGCCGGTGCGCCTGCTGCGCTTACTGCGTTTTGCGGCGCGCATGGGCTTCAAGGTCGAGCAGCGTACGCAGGAGTGGTTCGACTTGGCCATCGAGCGCAACCTGCACCACTCCATAGAGCCGGAGGACGCCGGGAGCGAACTCCAGGCCGTGGCGCGGGAAGAACGGCCCACCGTCGTTCTCAAGGCTTGGGAAGACGCCAAGTTGCTGGAGGTGGTCAACCCGGTTCTCGCCAAAAAACATCCCGACCACGACGCGATCAATCGTCTGACGAAGGTGCGCGAGGATTTGTTTACGGCGGGATTCCGCCCGCGGCTGTCCACGCCGATGCTCCTGGCCCTCCTGGGTCGCTTGAAGGATCGCGAGCGGTCGGGCGTGCTCTCGAAAGCGGGTTTCCGCGCAGCCGAGGCGGAATCCATCCTGAGGTTTGAAGAAAAAGCCCTCGCCACGCAAAAAGACCTGGTCGGCAAGAAAATGCAGGCACCGGTGGAGGCCTACCGGTTTCTCGAGAGGCTTCCGCTCGAACAAATGGCCTATTTGCTTGCCGAGTCGAACCATAGCGGGGCGCTCTCCAAGATTCGCGCTTACCTGCACAAATGGCGGCCCATTCGCAGCGGGCTGACGCAGGTGGGGAATGAGCTGGGAGCGCTGGGAATGGCGCGCGGGGCGAAGTTCGACCAGATTGTCGAGCAGGTCTTTGCCCTTCAGCTCACCGGCCGAGGAAAGACGCCGGAGGAGCGCGAGAAAATCCTGCGCAAGCTGAGTGGAATCAAGGAACAAGCGAAAAAGAAGGAGAAAGAAAAGAAGTCCGCCAAGTCGCACGCCGCGGCCATTTCCGCGGCGGCGGGCCAGAAACACGCTGCCGAAAAGGCGGAAACGAAGCACGAGGCAAGCGCAAAGGCGGCGCGTGCGAGGGCCGCGGCTCCCAAGGCCCATCCCCGGCACGTGGGCGCGGCCAAGAAGAAACATCACCGCTAAGAAGCGCCGCTTGCCGAATCCGACCCTGTGCAAAAGTCACATTGCGTAATGCAAATCTTTGAAGGGAGTTTTAGAATCGTTCCATGGGCCAACCGCAGTTCGTACATCTGCACGTACACACGGATTACAGCTTGCTCGACGGGGCTTGCGAGACTTCCGAATTGCTCGATGAAGCATCCCGTCAGAAGATGCCTGCGGTAGCCATCACCGACCACGGCAATCTTTTCGCGGCCGCGAATTTCTTCTATGAAGCCGGCAAGCGCGACGTCAAGCCCATCATTGGCTGCGAGGTCTACGTCGCCAAAGGCAGTCGCCACGACCGTGGCGAAAAGGCCAATGGCAACGGCGGGCCGGAGAAAGCAGAAGTAGAACCAGGGATGCGCGGCGCCAACCATCTGGTGCTGCTGTGCGAAACTCCGGAAGGCTACCACAATTTAGTCAAGCTGGTCTCCGCAGGTTTCCTCGAAGGCTTCTATTACAAGCCGCGCATTGACCACGAACTGCTCGCGAAACACAGCAAGGGATTGATTGCTCTTTCTGCCTGCCTTCGCGGTGCGGTTACCGAAGCCGTGGCGGAGCAGAAGTACGAACAGGCGCGCGAGAACGCCTACCGCTTGCGGGATATTTTCGGCAAAGGCAATTTCTTTCTTGAGATTCAGGACCAGGGCATGGAGATCGAGAAGCGCGTGAACCCCGAACTTGTTCGCCTCTCGAAAGAAACCGGTATTCCGCTGGTCGCCACCAACGATTGCCATTACCTGCATCACGAAGATGCGCACGCTCAGGAAGTTCTGCTGTGCATTCAGACCGGCAAGACCATGGGCGACGCGAACCGCATGAAATTTGCGACGGACCAGTTCTATTTCAAGAGCGCTGCGGAGATGGCGCGGGTTTTTGGCGAGATTCCCGATGTTCTGAGCCGCACGGTAGACATCGCGGCGCGCTGCAACGTAAAGATCGAGCGAATCTCGAATCCGTTTCCGGAATTTCAGGTTCCCAAGGGCTACGACTCCGCCAGCTATTTTGAAAAGGTCGTGCGCGAAGGCTTCGCGGCGCGCGTACCCCACCTCGAGCGCCTGGCGAAGGAAGGATTCCTGCGGAATCCGCTCGCGGAGTACGAACGGCGCCTGACTTCCGAAATCGAGATGATCAAGAAGATGCGCTATGAGGGGTACTTCCTGATCGTCTGGGATTTCATTCATTACGCACGCGCGCAGGGAGTGCCGGTGGGGCCGGGGCGCGGATCGGCGGCCGGCAGCTTGGTGAGCTACGCGCTGCACATTACCGACGTGGACCCGCTCGAATACAATCTGCTTTTTGAGCGCTTTCTGAACCCCGAGCGCGTGTCCATGCCCGATATCGACATTGATTTCTGCATGCGGCGTCGCGGCGAGCTGATTGACTACGTCACGCAGAAGTACGGCCGCGAGAACGTGGCGCAGATCATCACGTTTGGAACGATGGCGGCGAAGGCTGCGGTAAAAGACGTGGGCCGGGCAATGGACATTCCCTACGGCGAAGTCGACCGGCTCGCGAAACTGATTCCCAATACGCTGGGGATTGAACTGAAAGACGCCCTGGAGGAAGCGCCGCAGCTGAGGGCCGCGGTCAACGCGGATGAAAATCTGAAGGAGCTGATGGCCGTGGCGCTCCGGCTCGAGGGATTGTCGCGCCATGCATCCACGCATGCGGCGGGAGTGGTGATTTCTCCGCGCCCGCTCTCGGAAATCGTCCCGCTTTACAAGACCAATCGCGATGAAATCACCACGCAGTTCGACATGAATGCGCTGGAGCGTGTCGGCCTGCTAAAGATGGATTTTCTCGGCCTGACAACGCTCACCGTTCTGCACGATACCGTGCGCATGGTGGAGCAAAACCGCGGCGTCAAGCTGGACATCGACAACCTGACGCTGAAAGACGAGGAAACCTACAAGCTTTTCTCCCGCGCCGACACCACCGCCATTTTCCAGTTTGAATCGCATGGGATGCGCGACATTCTCCGCCGCTACCAGCCCACGCGCATCGAAGACCTCACCGCGCTCAACGCGCTCTATCGCCCCGGCCCCATCCAGGGCGGCATGATCGATGACTTCATCAACCGCAAGCACGGGAAGACCAAAGTCACCTACGAGCTCCCGCAGTTGAAGGACATTCTCGAAGAAACCTACGGAGTCATCCTTTACCAGGAACAGGTGATGCAGATCGCCAACCGGCTGGCGAATTTTTCGTTGGGCGAAGCGGACATTCTGCGCCGGGCGATGGGCAAGAAAAAGAAAGAGGAAATGGCGGCGCAGCGCGCGAAGTTCATGGCCGGTTGTGCGGCAAACAAGATTCCCGAAAAGAAAGCGGAGAAGATCTTTAACCTGATGGAGGAATTTGCCGGCTACGGTTTCAACAAGTCGCATTCTTGCGCATATGCGCTGCTGGCCTACCAGACGGCCTATCTGAAAACGCACTATCCGGTGGAATTCATGACCGCGCTGCTCACTTGCGAGGCGGGCAGCACCGAGAAAGTGGTGAAGTACATCAACGAAGCGCGCGGGATGAGCATCTCGATTCTTCCTCCCGACGTAAATGAAAGCGATCTGTACTTTACACCGGTGGGTGAAGCCATTCGGTTTGGTCTCGCTGCGATCAAGAACGTTGGCGAAAACACGGCCAAGGCGATTCGCGAATCGCGGCTGGCGCAGGGCGAGTTCAAGTCGCTCTACGATTTCTGCGAGCGCATCGAATCGCGTTTTCTGAATAAACGCGTCTTCGAAAGCCTGATCAAGTCCGGCGCGCTCGATTCGCTTGGACCGCGCGAGTCGCTCCTCGCGTCGGTCGACGAAGCTCTCTCGACGGTGCAGCGTGCCTCTCGCATGCGCGAATCGGGACAGCACGGCCTGTTCATGGCCGCCGCCGCGCCCGCGCCGGCCCCATTCGAACTACACCAGGCGGAGCCGGGGAGCGAGGAAGAGCGCCTCGCGAGCGAATACGCCATGCTTGGGTTTTACGTCTCCGGGCATCCGCTGGCAAAATACGCTTCGCGCCTGGCCGATTTGAAAGTAGTATTGCTCGACCAGGTGGAAGGACAGCGCAGCGGAAAGGAAATCACCATCGCGGTGCTGATTGTCAGCAGCCGCCCAATGCGCTCGCGGAAAGGGGCGCGCTGGGCCATTTTCACGATTCAGGACATGACCGGGATTCAGGAGTTGCTGGCCTTCCCGGAAAGTTTCGCACGCTCGGAGCAAATGCTGAAACCCGGCAAGCCGCTGCTGATGAAAGTTCGCGTACAGGTGGAAGAAGCCGGAACGCGGCTTTCGTTGCAGGAGGCGCGGCTGCTCCAGGAGATTTCCGACCGGCCGGCCAATGATGAATTTCGCGTACGCTTGGATTTACGGAAACTGAGCGAGCCGGCGATGGACCAATTGAACGCACTGATGGCAGATTCACCGGGAAGCTGCCCGGTGGTATTTGAGTTGTGCCGCCCGGACGGCTCAGTGGCCGTTATGCGCGCGCAGCAGCGGGTGAATCCGTCACCGGAATTGGTCGAGGCGATCCGGCAAGTCTGCGGTGAGCATGCCGTGGCTCCGGTGGGAGCATGAGAACGAAAGAAAAAGACAAGCTCGAAAAACGGCAGAAGGTGATCGAGCATCTCGAGAAAGACGTCGAGGAATTGCGGCGCCTGTCGGGCGATGGAGAAGCGGACTCCGAGCTGGAACGCATCCGCCAGCAAGTCGCCGAGCTGCGAAGGGAGTTTTACATCCACCTGGGGCCCTGGCAGCGCGCGCAAATCGCGCGGCACCAGCAGCGTCCGTATACGCTGGACTATGTCAATTATCTTTTCACCGACTTCGTGGAGCTGCATGGCGATCGCGGCTTCGCCGACGATAAGGCCATTGTTGCCGGGCTTGCGAAATACCATGGTCGGCCCGTGGCGGTGGTCGGCCATCAAAAAGGACGCGACACCAAGCAGCGACTCGCGCGCAACTTTGGCCAGCCGAAGCCGGAGGGTTATCGCAAAGCCTTGCGCGTAATGCAACTCGCGGCGAAGTTCGCGCGGCCGATTCTCAGCTTCGTCGACACACAAGGCGCGTACCCGGGGATCGATGCGGAAGAACGCGGGCAGGGCGAAGCGATCGCCAGGAATCTGCGCGAAATGGCGCGGCTGCCCGTGCCGATCATCGTGACCGTAACGGGCGAAGGCGGCTCGGGTGGCGCGCTGGCGATTGCCGTCGGCGATAAAGTGAACATCCTCGAAAACAGCTTCTACTCGGTGATTTCGCCGGAAGGTTGCGCCTCGATTATTTGGCGCGATGCGACGAAGGCGGAAACCGCCGCGGTGGCCATGAAAATTACCGCGAAGGATTTGAAAGACCTGGGAATCGTGGACGAAATTATTCCGGAGCCCGACGGCGGGGCACACACCGATCACGAAGGGGCGGCTCGCTTGCTCGATGACGTCCTGGACCGGCAGCTCGTCGCGTTAACGAATGAGCCCGTCCGCGAGTTGCTCGCCGCACGGTACGAGAAATTCCGCAAAATGGGTCAATTCTTCGACTTGCCGAACGGTTAGCGCCGGCGGTTACTTTGTCTTTTTTCTCGACCGAGAGAACGTGCGGGACGGTTGAGCGGCGGGTTCTTCCTGCGGTCAGTCTCCTGACCATCGGAAGTGGCGTAAAGCCGTTAACCCAACGCTTCGCTTTTTGACCCCGTGGCACATTGGAAACGCGAACGTGGAGTGTCATTGTGCCCTTCGGTGCTGCGTTCTACTCTGTGGGGGCGCTCATCCAGGCGAGGCGCAGCGAGCAAGAGCTAGTGGCCCTGCCAGGTCGATCGGGAGAACCTTGCAGGTTCGTTTTTGCGGAACCTTGCGGTTCAACTTGACGACCCGGCCGAGTCCACGGAGAACAGGAACCGTCATGTCGGAGCCCTTCCGTCCTTACGAAAAGCTGGTTGACATCGTTATCTTTGGAAAGAAGTTTCAGGTGCCGGAGCGCAATTCGTTGCTGCGCTGCTTCCAATTCCTCAGCCCGGAAACCATTCCCTATGGGCGTTTCTGCTGGAATCAGGATTGTCAGTATTGCCGCGTGACCTGCCAGTTGCCCGATGACGACGAGCCGCGTGAAATGCTCAGTTGCAAATTCATCGTCATGCCCGGCATGGAAATTCTCGAGTTGAGCCAGGAATTGAAGTGGTGCCTGCGCGCGAAGCTGCCGACCGACGCGGCGGTTTCGTCTTAAGCAGGAAATTGA
>Ga0307475_10001527_pt1 | contig 13767 bp, 8 predicted proteins | sample atmos_gasesECM1C_FD_203317 | JGI IMG/M metagenome (GOLD analysis project Ga0307475, IMG submission 203317) | Hardwood forest soil microbial communities from Morgan-Monroe State Forest, Indiana, United States - atmos_gasesECM1C_515 | ecosystem: Environmental > Terrestrial > Soil > Temperate... | reverse complement strand
GACTACGCTGATCAAGACGCCGGGAAGAGCGCCGGGTGCCAAGGCAACGGCGGCGGTGCCTGAGGAAGTGCATGTACTGGATCAAATTGATGAGCCTGGCGGTGCGGCTAAAGTTGCAAAAAAGTTCGAAGGTGCACGGCAGAAAGATCCCAAGGCACAATTGTTTCGCGAGGATATCGTTAACTTCATGGGCTACGAGCATCTACAAGCTCAAGATACTAAGGGCGCCATTGAAATTCTGAAGCTCAACGCGGAGGCTTATCCTAATTCACCGAATGTGTACGACAGCCTGTCAGATGCTTATTTTGCAGATGGGCAAAGAGATTTGGCGCGTGAGAATGCGAAGAAAGCGCTGGAGCTGTTGGCTTCAGATACGACCGATCCGGAGGATCGACGCAACGGGATTAAATCCAGCGCGGAACAGAAACTCAAACAGCTCGGGGAGGCCCCTCAGTAGTTCACTCTCTTGTGAGCAAGCGAAGCTGCGGATAGCCATTTTCTGAAAAATCCTGCAAGACGCGAGTATTGACGGATTGAAAGAGCTCCTCCCTTTTATAACCTTGGATCACCTCGGAGGTGTTGTTGGGGAGATGTTTGAGGATTGAGTCGAATAGTTTTTCGCGGCCATCGTAGGCGGCCTGGTTCTTGTATTCCGTCATCAGCAGGATGTCCCAGTCGCTGTTGCTCGATTCCTCTCCTCCTGCGACACGGTTGTAATTTAAAACAGCGCCCTGGCGCTTGGCTTCCGCGCGCAATCGTACCCAGTTATCGTCCAAATAGCCCATGGTGGCAGCGAACATGCTCGGCTTCACCTTGACGAACTCAAGAGCCCATACGGCCTTATCGGTGTTTAAAGGTGGGGCGAGAGGGGCATCCTGAAATTGCTGCGCGTTTAGGCCGAGCGCGATCAACAGGGAGAAAAGTACAGAAGCTACAAACTTGGGTCGTGGCATAGTCAGAGCTCCTTTAACTGCCTGTCTTCTTAGACGATTTACATCAGGAAACGGGTTGTGGCAGTTACGGTGTCGCGACCAGCGGCAGGTCAATGAAGGTGGCTTGGCCTGGCGCGTGGTAAATGCGCTGGGTGGCTTTGCGATAGTCGCTGGGTTTAGCCAGAAAAATGTTGGGTACAAATGTTTTAGCGCATCCTTCCTGTGACAGCTTCTGGCAGCAGCAAGCCAATCGAGTGTACCGATTTACAGGCTGAGTGAATCAATGCAGGGGATGGAGTGCTCTCGGCAGCGGATCTCAATGCTGCGGTTGGCCGTTGCCGAGGTGTTGACCGGTTGCAGGCCGTGGGCCAGAATGCGACGCCGAACAAATGATCGTCAAGACTGAATATGCGGACATTCCTCTGGCGGGATCGCGGATGCGAACTTTTGTGGCTGCGCCAAACGCGGAAGGTGAATGTCCGGGCATATGGTGTTACTCCGACATTTTTCAGCTCACGCCGCCGCTGCTGCGCACGTGCGTGCGGTTGGCTGGGTATGGATTCGTTGTGGCTGCGCCAGAAATTTATCGGCGCATCGAACCGCCGGGAACGGTGATTCCCTTCGATGACGGCGGACGCACTCGTGGGCAACAAGATGCGACTAAAACTGCGGTGGCGGATTTCGATGCGGATTGCCGCGCGGGTCTGGACTGGCTTTCCAAGCATCCTAGAGTGGCGCGTGGGAAAATCGGTGCGATCGGTTTCTGTATTGGTGGACACCTGGCGTTTCGCGCAGCGTTTCAGCCTGATGTGGGCGCTACGGTTTGTTACTACGGGACAGGTATTCATGATGGCAAGCTGGGTAAAGATGCAGACGCAGGATCGTTGGCGCGCGCAAAAGAAATTCGCGGTGAGCTGCTGATGATTTTTGGCACGAAAGACCCGCACGTGCCTGAGGCGGGACGCGAAACGATTGACCGGGCGCTACGAAATTCCGGCGTGCGCTACAAGACGCTGCTGTACCCGGCCGAGCACGCTTTCACGCGCGATGAAGGGCCGCGGTACGATCCGGAGGCGACGGACCTGGCGTTCTCAGAGACGATTCAGTTGTATCGAAAAGTTTTTGGCAATTGAAGGGCGATGAACTCGGGCGATGCGAACAATACTCGTGGCGCTGTGCATTCTGGCCGATTTGGGCGGGATGGCTGCGCGGGCGACGGAGCTGAAACCGGACACGGCGGCTGCTTTCGACCGGTACGTTCGCGCAATGGAAGCACGAATGGACCAGGAAACAGGTCGCGATCAGTTTCTCGTCGTTGACCGCTTACCCGACACACGGCGGACCGAAACTTACGCGCAACTTAAGAATGGGCAAGTTTATATCGAGGCGATGAGCGCGCGGGAAGGTGATCGCCCGATTAAAGTTCCGAGCGGGCTGATTCATCACTGGGCGGGGGTGATCTTCATACCAGAGGCGACTTACAGCGAAGTGAAGGAGGTGTTGCGGGATTACGATTGTCATGAGGATACTTACAAACCGCAGATTCGTAAATCGAAGTTGATTGAGCGCAACGGGGACGAATCGAAGGTCTATTTTCAGTTTTTTAATCACTCCATCGTCACAGTTATCATCAATGCGAATTTTGACGTGCGCGATACACAATTCGGGCCGGGCCGCTTTCAGACGGTGACGCGGTCCACGCGCATTGCGGAAGTCGAAAATGCGGACTCGCCCAATGAACACGAAAAGCCGGTGGGGAATGACCATGGATACATGTGGCGGCTCTACAGTTATTGGCGAATTGAAGAGAAAGATGGAGGAGTGTACGTACAGAATGAATCTGTGTCCCTGAGCCGCACGGTGCCGGCGCTGCTGGCGTTTATCGTGAATCCGCTGGTGAAAAGTATTCCGCGCAATGTGTTGGCGCATTTGCTGACAGACACGCGAAATGCAGTGGAGAAAGCCGCAGCCAAACCGGCTGTTCCGGCCACAGAATCGCCAAAAAACGAGAGGACTGGAGTTGGAAGCGCGGAAATATTCGGCTCGGCGAATGGGGTTTCGGGGGTTGGTCAGTCGCCGGCGTGGATCGGCGCGAGGGATAATCTGCTGACGGGGTCGGCGGGCTTAGAGGCTTGGCGGCCGGGACGGCTTTGCGTCCATCTGCGGATGACGAATTCTTGCAGGAGATTGGTGACGGCGGTTGTGCCTATGCCAATCAGCGCGTTTTCAAAAGTGAAGCCGACGCCATCGCGATCTTTGGGTGCGTAGTAGATGTTGGAGATTCCGCTGGCGGCGAGGCCGCCGATGAGTCCGGAATAATTTGCCTGCCAGTGGCCATTATCGCCTTTGCAAATCACGGACTGGGCGAGAGCGGTTCGAATTCGCGAGCGCTTGGTGCCGGTGCCTTTGTAAAAATAGCGCGGATCTTGTTTGAGGATGGAAGGCAGGATGGCGCTACCGATGTAGGTGCCGATGACAAAGTTGCCGTAAGCAGCGCCGTAGCGCTCTGCGTAACCCTTCGCCCCTTGTCCATAGCCGCCGAAATTGTCCTGAGATTGTTCAACTCCCGCGACAATGCCATTCACCGCAAAACTGACCGGGTCGATGGAGGTTTTCCAAGCCAGCTGAAATTTTTGTCTGGCGGTTAGCGGGGCCGCATTGGCGACGTAGCTGACGTAGAAATTCGGAAGCACGCCGAAAACGCGCTGCTGTTCCTCGACCTTGATTTCGTCTTGCGCTATATCTACGGTTGCGGGCGTTACACGCATTTCGGTGCTTGCGGCTGCAACAATTAATGCGATTCTTGGGACCGCGAAGGTTTCACCAGAGCGCAGAGTTCCCGAAATAGTTTGCGGGGCGAAACCTGCGGAGGTAACGGTGAGCTCGAACGGGCCGGGATCTACACCGGTGAGAGAAAATTGGCCATCTTCGGCTGTTGTGACGGTGCGATTTTGCGAGGGAGGTTCGCGGGTGAGTTTGACTTCCGCTCCGGCGACGGATGCTCCGGTCTGATCGACGACCGTGCCGCTGATGACTCCGGGCACTCGTTGAGCAGGATCCGGCATGGTGGGCGGGCGTCCGGTAGAGGTTTCTTCGATTTTCGTTGGGGCGGGCGGGAGGACGTCAGATTGCGGGATGGCCGGGGACGATTGAGACTGGGCTTGCGCAACAACGGAAAAGCCGCAGGAGAGAGCGATCAGGCCGGTCCTGAGAACTACATATGGATAGCTGCGGAAAACCATGGGAGCGTCCATTATGATGCCAGTTAGATGAAATTTGGATTCCCCTGGAAACAAAGTTTTTAAGGGTAACTGTACTTTGTGACAGGCGCACCGTTCAGATTATCGTTAAGCCTGGATAAAGATATGCTTGTTTGTAGACGTCCAACGCCGTAAAGCTGACGGATGATGCCAAAAATGAGTTGCAAAATTTTCATTAGTCCCGAATTTTCATCAAAGTGGATGTGTGCGTGAGTTTTCTTGGGCGGATAAGCACGGGCATTTTCTGGCTTCTGGGCGTGGTGGCTTTATTGGGTGGTATGGCCTATTCACAGACGGTACGGCCGTCCTCGCAGGCATTGGCGGCGAAGAACGCGGTCAATCCGGGGCTGGCGAATTTCAGCGATATAGCGGAAAAAGCCGGGCTCACGGCAGTGAATGTGTTCGGGGGAGTGGACACCAAGAAATACATTATCGAGACGACTGGAACGGGAGTAGCGATTTTTGATTACGACAACGACGGATGGCCGGATATTTTTATTGTGAATGGAACGACGCTGGAAGGATTTCCCGCTAGGGACGCTCCCACGAATCACCTGTATCACAACAATCATGACGGGACTTTCACGGACGTTACGGCCAAGGCCGGGCTTACCGCCACGGGATGGGGCCAAGGCGTTTGCGTGGGAGATTATGACAATGATGGCTGGGAAGATTTGTACGTCACCTATTACGGGAAGAACCGGCTGTACCACAACGACCATGGTGTTTTCACAGAAGTGGCGGAGAAAGCGGGCGTAGCCGGAACTGGAAAAGCGTGGGGCACCGGCTGTGCGTTCGTGGACTTCAATCGCGACGGGCGTCTGGACCTAATGGTGGCGAATTACGTGGATTTCAATATGGCTACCACTCCCAAACCCGGTGAAGGGAGTTCCTGCGTGTGGAAGGGCGTGCCGGTGATGTGCGGGCCGCGGGGATTGCCCGGAGCGAAAAATATTTTGTACGAAAATCGCGGCGATGGGACGTTTGCAGATGTCAGCAGCAAAGCGCATATCGATCAAACCGGAGGGCACTACGCGTTCAGCGTTTCGACGTTCGACTACGACGATGACGGGTGGCCGGATATTTATGTGGCGTGCGATAGCGCCCCGAGCATTCTTTATCACAACAATCACGATGGAACGTTTACCGACGTCGCAGTGATGGCCGGAGTTGCGTTTAACGAAGATGGGCGCGAACAGGCGGGCATGGGAACCACGATTGCGGATTACAACGGCGATGGGCGGCTGGATATTTTCAAGACGAATTTCTCCGACGATACGCCGACGTTGTACCGCAATGATGGCGGGGGCGTATTTTCGGATGTTACCTACGCCGCGGGAATGGGGCTGCATACGCAATATTTAGGCTGGGGCACGATGTTTTTTGATTTTGATAATGATGGCTGGCCGGACCTGGTGCTGGCCAATGGACACGTGTATCCGGAAGTGGATAAATTTCATTTGAGCAGCGGATATATGGAGCCGCGGCTGCTTTATCACAATAATGGGAACGGAACGTTTACCGACATTACCGCGAGCGCGGGGCCGGGATTCAGCACGGTTTCCTCCGCGCGGGGCTTGGCGGTGGGGGATTTCTGGAATGACGGGCGTATGTCGGTGCTCATCAACAATGTGTACGCCAAGCCGAGCCTGCTGGTGAATGCAACGCATTACAACAATCACTGGGTGACGCTTAAAACTGAGGGCACGCGCTCCAATCGAGATGGGATCGGCGCAAAAATCAGCGTCAAGGTGGGCGGCAGAACTTTGGTGGACGAAGTGCGCAGTGGGTCCAGCTACATTTCGCAAAACGATCTGCGCGTGCATTTTGGGCTGGGAGTCGCCTCGAAGATTGATGGTGTGGAAGTACGTTGGCCCAGCGGGCTGGTGGAGCATTTCGACAATTTGGCGGTTGATGCGATTCATGTGCTGAAGGAAGGTGCTGGCGTGGCTTCCGCGGCGGCGCAGAAAAAACCCTAGAGGGCTAGCGCGAATTGTGCTGTCGGCGTTTTTGAGGAACTACTTGGGAGTAGATGTTTCGGTGGATTCCGGCGGTTCATCCACGCGAAGAATTTTATCAGCGGAAACATTTTTGAGCGTTTGGCGAATTCCGCTAGGCCAGCGGATTTCAATCGTTGCGGAGGTTTCGGATCCTAAACCGAAATGAACTCGCTTGTCACTGGAAGATAGATAGCTGCCTGCAGTGGTGACGGTGGCCATCTGCAGGCCTGTGGCGGTGGTTATTTTTACTTCCGCGCCAATCGCGTCGCGATTGCTTTTGTGGCCCACGAGCAACAGTGTTAACCAATGATTTTGCGTTGGCGTGGAGTTGTGGAGCACGTACAAGCCGCCATCATTGCCGGTGACCACGGCATCCAAGCGGCCGTCGTTATCAAGATCGCCGATTGCTAAGCCTCGTCCTACCCACGCTTTTTGAAAAATTTCTCCGGCCTGCGCGGAGACATCCACGAATTTTGAGCCGGTGTTTTTTATCAGGAGCATTGGTTCGCGGTAGCGAAGACTTGGAAAATTGAGTTGCACGGTATCGAGATCGTGGCCCTGGGTGATCAGAAGATCCTTCCAGCCGTCGTTGTCATAATCGATGAATCGTACTCCCCAGCCGGAGTGCCCCATGGTCATGCGGCCAAGGCCGGAAGGATAGCTGTCATAGGTGAAGGTACCGTCGCCATTATTTCGATATAACGCATACATCTGGCTGGCGAGATCGGTGACTACCAAATCGGGCAGACCATCGTTGGTATAGTCCGCGAAGTCCACGCCCATCCCGGCGTAGGTGTGGCCCTCGCCATCGACGGCAACTCCGGAGACCAGGGCAACTTCCTCGAAGGTGCCATCGCCTTTATTGCGATAAAGGAATTCAGGCATGGAATCGTTGGCGATGAATAAATCGACGCGGCCGTCGCGATCGTAATCGGCGAGCGCGATGCCTAATCCTTTGCCTGGATGCGCAAGCCCGGCTTTTTGCGTGATCTCGGTGAAGTGGCCGTTGCCGTCATTGTGATAAACCACCGGGGAAATAGCGGGAAAGGCATCGGGATGGCAGTAGGAGCGGTAGCCTTCCTGGCGCTGGCCGCAATAGATGTCGTCGAAGCCCCACTGAAGATAACGGAGCACGACTAAATCGAGGCGGCCGTCGCCATCGAGATCCACCCATGCCGCGCTGGTGGACCAACCGCTGCCGGCGACGCCAGCTTTATCGGTCACATCCGTAAAGGTGCCGTCGCCATTGTTGTGATACAGCTTGTTGCTGCCGTAGGCGGTGACGTACAAATCTTCAAATCCATCGTTGTCGTAGTCTCCGACTGCAACTCCCATGCCGTAGCCCGCGCCTTGCAAGCCGGCCTTTTCGGTGACGTCTTCGAAAGTGCCATCGGATTTCTGGTGGTAAAGACGATTCCAATATTTTGGTCCTGTTTTTTGCGGGATAGTTCCTTTGGCAGTGGGATCGCTGAGGGGCGCGCCATTGACTACAAAAATATCAAGACGCCCATCGTTGTCGTAGTCGAACAAGGCGACGCCGGAGCCCATGGTTTCAATCAGATATTTTTTGGAGGTGTGGGAGGCAAGGTACTCAAAATTTATTCCTGACGCCGAGGTTACGTCGGTGAATCTTGGAATTGCCGATGAAGAAAATTCAGATGGACGCGAAGCTTGGCTGGAAGATTTCTGTGCGATCAGCGGTGCCGGGTCCTGCTGGGCGGGGCAACGCGATACAAACAAAACTGAAATAACAATGAATAGCGCCAGCCCATTACATGCAGGATGCTTCATGAGAAGTTTTATAGGACAAGACAGAGTACCTGATTGAAAGCGCTCGCTACAATTCGGTCAGTTTTCGTTTACGCGCACGTTCCGCAAATATTGGGTCATGCTCCTGTGACCGCCAGGGCATTTTGTAATTCTGGAGAATGTCAAAATACAACGAACGGAGACTCAGGTGTTTGGTTTTTCCCGCACCACGCGGGCCCAGATCAGATAACAAACGGACATAAAGACGAGCCACGCCGGGCCTGCGACCATGGTGACGCGAAATCCAGGCACCCACCAGGTGGAAATCAAAACAGCGAGCAGCGCAATGAGGCCAAAGAGCGAGCTCCACGGGCCAGGTGGCGCAAAACGGAGGATTGATTTTCCGGCGCGCTCGTTGGCGCGGCGGAAAGCGAGATGCGTGGCAAGGATCGTGATCCACACAAATGGGCCGCCAAAAAAGGCGACGCCGATCATGAAGACAAATGCAGTAGCCTCAAAAAAGTGCGAAAGAAAAAACGCGACGAGCAGGCCGACGCCCGAAGCCAGCACGGCTGCAACGGGCATGCCACGCTTGCTCAATTTTCCGAGTGAAGCGGGCGCGTAGCCTCCGCGCGCCAGGGAAAAAAGCAGTCGGGCAGTAAAATATAAATTGCACATGGCGCTGGAGAGCGCAGCGGTCAGCACTACAAAATTCATCACGTTGCCCGCGCCGGGAATTCCCACGGACCTGAAAACACGGACAAACGGGCTTTCGCCTAGACCCAGTTCACTCCACGGAACAATGCCCACCACAATTGCGAGTCCGCCGAGATAGAAGAGCACCAGAAATGAAAGTGTCCGCCGCAGCGCACGCGGCACGGCAACCGATGGGTTGGCGGTTTCTCCCGCGGTGGCGCCGACAATCTCCAGTCCCAGAAAACTGAAGATAGCCATGGTCACGCCCAAACCCACGCCGCTCAAGCCGTTCGGAAAGAATCCACCGTACGCGGTGAAGTTCGCGCCGCCGATACCCGGAAATCCCACGCCAAACAAGAGCGCAGCGCCCAATATGAGGAAGGCGACGATGGTAACGACCTTGATCATCGCGAACCAGTATTCGAAAGCGCCAAAACTTTTGATGCTGATGGTATTGGCGTACAGCAGCGCGAGCGAAAAAATCGCGATCCACATCCACGAGGGCACGGCGGGCCACCAATACTTGCAATAGATGGAAGCCGCGACGACCTCGCTGCCGACAACGAATACAAGGGTCAACCAATAGGTATAGCGAATCGCAAAACCGGCCCACGGGTGCAGATACATTTCGGCGTACAGCCCAAATGAACCGGCAGCGGGATGTTCCGCGGCCATTTCAGCGAGCGCCCACATCACCGTGGCGGTAATAATTGCGCCTAAAAAAAAACTGACGAGTACCGCGGGACCCGCCAGCTTCACGGAAAGAGCGCTGCCCAGAAAAAGTCCCGTGCCAATGGTGGAGCCCAGCCCGATCATGGCTACTTGCCAAGAGGTCAGGCCGCGATGCAGCCCGGCTTCGCGATCGAGAATTTCGGCCCGGGGGACGTTGCTTGGCGATTCGCTCTTTAGCTGTAACTCATTCATGGACGGGCATGCTATCAGACTCCGCGCTTCGTGCACCAAAGCAGTTCTATTGACAGAGAAATTTGCGGTGGCTCGGATTCACGCGCCGTTGCGCACCGGCACGGAAGGATAGTTCTGTGGCCTGAACTTCGGGACAGTGGACGCCGCGTCGCAACTGGCCTTCGACGATCGGGAAAGAACGGGGGTGCTACCTACAATTGGATCTGTGGCGAGCAACAGGATAGAAGCCACGGAGGCAGTATGAAAGGCAGTATGAAAGCAGCTTTCGCGCTTATCGTAATTTATATCGCAGCATTCATCGTTGCTACCCAGGGCGGGTCGCAGAATCCCGTCCAAGCGTCGGCATCGGGCGCTAGTGCTTCTACAACATCCAAATCCATGGATCCGGAAAAAGAGTCTGATTTGCGCTCGCTGTTGCAATATGTGGGAGCCAAAGAGCAGCTGCAATCGGTGGCCAGCGAATCCGCTGCGCAATATCGGGAAAAGTTGAGCATCAGCGTAAAGAATGTCGCTGATGATTCGAAGCGGCAAGAGTTGATTACCGTAGCTTCGGGCAACTTTCAGAGGAATTTCGACCAGCAACGGGCCTTGCAGCAAATCACGGCGATCTACGACAAGCACTTCACCGATGATGAAATAAAAGGGCTGCTGGACTTTTACTCGTCACCGCTGGGGCAGAAGTTCGCCGCCGAATCGCCCAAGATCAACAAAGAAATCCAGGCGGTGCAGGCTTCGGCGACCAGCAACGCTACGCGCGAAACGCTGGAATCACAAAACGCTGATGTCGATACAGCAGGTGTTGCCGGCAAGCGTACCAAGGCCAAACCGGAAGTTACGCTGCAGGATGAGATGAAGGAAATTTCCCAACGGCCCTGAGATGTTCGGCGGCTTTTGTGCGGTTACTGGGTCGGGGAGTTGAACTACTTAAAGCGCTTTCGGATTTTTATGTCGATACCGAATGTTCCGTTGTAATCGCGTAAGGCCACCACGGAAATATTGCGGGTTACGGCGTACTCCACCTGAATGACCTGTTCTTGAGTTGAACCGACGTTGGAAACGTACATGATGGTCAGATTGCGCGCGATTTGTTGTTCTACGGTGACGCGCGCGCCAGCATTTTGATCGGAGCTGGAGGCCACGGGGGTTAGCCCAGGGTCCACACGCAACCTGGTAATTCCGAATAAACGTTGCAGCCGGCCACCAAGTTGATTGGACACCGCCTCCGATAAAAGTGCCGTCGCGCCGGAGGTGGCACTTTGCGAGGTGGTGCCGCCGCTGCGCGCTGTGCCTTCCGCGCTGCGTTGTCCCATCGCCAATAGCGCCACGATATCATTGGAGGGCAAGGGAGGATCGGAGCGATAGGCCAGCGCGAGTTTGCTGGAGGGGCCGTTGAAATTGAGAGTGACTTCATATTGCTGAACGGTGGTGGAAGCTTCCACGTTCACAACAGGGTCCAATCTGAAGGGATTGGCGAAATTAATGTCGCCGCGCGCTACGCGATAACGGTTTCCCGCAAAGTACAAATCACCGGACAACAGATGTATGTGTCCCAATAAAATGGGATGCTCCCAGGTTCCGCGCACTCGTAAACTGGCGTCTGCTTCCAATTCCGCACCGGGCCATTCCATGCGCGCATCGGGCGACGATGCGGCTTCAATGTCAAACTGCAAATTACGTAAGAACGAAGAATCGGCGGTCGGACCGGAGATACCTTCCTTGGAAGAGAACAGTGCGCCAGCGGTTTCAAGACCCTGTGTCAACAGCACGCGTTGCACGGTCACTTTTCCGGAGACGACGCCGGAGTCGGCGGTGCCGGTGAACCGCAAATTTCCACCCAGCAACCAACTCATGCCTTCCGGATAACGAATACGCACGCGGTCGGTACCGGTGTTGAGGTCGTAGCGAATGCCGGCTTCTCCGTAATTTACGCTGCCGGAGAGTTGCAGCGTGCCGCCTCCCACTTCGGCGGTTACGTCGCTGAAAAAAAGGCGAGTGGTGTCAAAAATCAGATCGCCCTTGATGGCGCTCAGACCAGTAGGAAAATCCGCGGCGCGGAAGGAGGCGTTATCGATGTGCACTCGCCCGGTGATGCGGGGATGCTCGATGGTGCCTTCCACGGCGGCGTTAATTTGCGCACCACCATGCACGTCCATATTCGGCAGGGAGCCGTTAAGCAGACGCAAATCGACAGCGCCATCGAGATGAAGCGCCACGTTTCGCCGTCCGGTAAATTGTACGGAGCCGTCGATCTTCACGTTGGTGTCCGTACCACGCATGATTACAGGTTCAATCTCGAGGGCTTCACGCGACGAGCGGAAGCGCACCGGGCCGCTATTCTCAAGCTGCACGTTGGCGTAGTTGAGTATGAGCCGGGAGAAATCTGCTTCCATTACGATTCCGCGCGGATCCTTCAATGCGCCTTTTATGGAGATATCGCCGTCCGCTTTGCCGTGACCACTGAATTGCTTTAAATGCAGCGCAGCCAACAGGAATGGGTCGAGATCGATATTCTTGATGGAGACTTTTCCTTCCACTGGGAAAGGGTTCGCAAGGCCCAAGGTGTAGCCTCCAGAAATTTCTCCGGTGCTCATCGCGGAACTCATGGTTAACTTCGCTGTTTTTCCGTCGGAGGACAGATCGGTGTCAAAACTGCCGATTACTTCCTGTCCCACGCGCAGATCGGTGACGTGGAATGTGCCACTGGCAACCGGGGTCTGAATGGGGCCTTCAGCCTTCAGCCTAAAATTAACTTGACCGCCAAGAGCAAAAGAGGATTGCAACTTATTGAAGCTTTCGAGCGGAAGTGCCGCGCCGACTAAATCGGCGGAAATTGATTTGTCCGCAAAACGATACGCGGCGGTACCGGTGACAATGCCGGCTCCGCCCGCCTTTTCTTTTCCTGGTGGAAAAAATCGCAGCTCGGCGTTGGCGATGCGAACTTCCTGGGTGCTGGCGGTGAGCTGTCCGCGCAGGCGATTGAAAGACGAACCGTAAACATTTCCGTCGGCCAAGTCGAAGAGCCCCGCGATGGTTGGGTCGCTCCTGGTACCACGGCCGTGGAATTCGCCGGTTAAGTTTCCACGCACGGGATAGGACCAGCCGGCAAGCTGCTGCAAACCTTCGAGAGAAGTTTTTTCCAGACTGGCGTCCGCCGACCAGGAATTGTCAGGAAGAAAACTCCAATCGGTAAGTTCCAGGTTTATATCCAGTGAACTGCTTGTGGAGCCGCGTCGCGCATGTCCTCGCGACAGTAACAATTCCCTGGGTGAATACACCAGGTCACCATCGAGAGAATCGAGAATGATGGAACTGTATAGCACGTTCTCGCCGCGCACATGGCCGGAGAATGTAGGTTTGCCGGACGGGCCGGTGATTTTGCCATCCCAGCTCACTTTGCCCGAGAGCGGTTGCTTGGCGTCCGCGGAATACGGCGGCACATCGCGAAGAGCATTGATAAAGTCCCGGTATCTTTCGAGCGAAGTAGTCTCAAATTTCAAATCCATTCCGGAATCGCGCGGCGCTAAAAGCCCAGAAACACTGCCATTGGTTGTGGGAGTTTGAAAAGCACCGGACACCACGGTAAAGAGGCTGGAATCGTACTTGTAGATGAATTGCCAGTCTCCCTCGACGGCTTCATGACCTGCAGCAACGTTTTCCGGCGGGGCCCAATGCATCTTGGCGACAATTCCAAAGTGCTCGAATGCTCCGGTCCAGTCTTCCTTAGTGTCCGCCGTCAAATTGGCATCCCAGTGCAGCTCATCGATCGGGAATCCGTGATGTTGGATGGACGGTAGCAACTTGCCTAAACGAACATCCTGCACGTGCGTTTCGGCGTGGAATTGTAATCCCGCGAATCGCAAAGTAACGCGGCCTTTCACGGTGCCATCGAGCGCACCGGCATAAAAGTCGGGGACAACGAGACCGTCATTATTAATGGTGAAGGTGCCATGACTGGTGAGGCCTTTGGCGTGAAAATCGTCATAGGGAAGCGCGATGTCGCGGCCGGCATAGATACCTGTGCCGTGGAACTGGCCGTCAGCGAATGTTCCTTCGCCGTGAACATCAGCGCGGCCAGTAGGGACGAGTGGGTTCCGCAAAATTTCGCGAAGATCAAGGAGCTCAAGCCAGCCGCGGTAGCGCATGTTCCATCGCGGACCGGTAAAGTTGATGAGCTCGGCTTGCGCATCCAGGTGAGAACGGCCGGCC
>Ga0307475_10001525_pt1 | contig 13772 bp, 10 predicted proteins | sample atmos_gasesECM1C_FD_203317 | JGI IMG/M metagenome (GOLD analysis project Ga0307475, IMG submission 203317) | Hardwood forest soil microbial communities from Morgan-Monroe State Forest, Indiana, United States - atmos_gasesECM1C_515 | ecosystem: Environmental > Terrestrial > Soil > Temperate... | reverse complement strand
ACCACTCCAATCGCTTCGGGGGGAGTGTAATTCAGCTCGGACTCAATGGCGGAAAAGTGCATTTCCAGCGTGCGGAGCACGTCCCGCGCCAGGTCCGGCGCGGCGGCGCCATTGTACTTCAATTTGAAGTGAGCGCTTTCGTTCTCTTTGTAGCTTTCTTCCTCTTTCTTGTCGCGCAAGGCAGCTTCGAGCGCCCCCTGCAATTCCTTGTCCGGGCGCAACGCCAGCGAATGTTTCCATTCCGCAACCGCCTGATCGAGTTGGTTTAGGCCGTAATAAGCCCAGCCCGCGAGCTTCGCGGCGTCGGGATTGTCCGGCACCACGCGTTTGGCCCGCTCCAGGTAATCCAGGGCTTGCTTGTATTCGTTCCGCCGCAGGTAGATATACGCCACGTTCATCAGGAGTGCCGGCTCATCCGGAGCGTAGCTCACCGCGGTGCGCTCGTCAGAAAGCGCGTGTTCCAAGTCGCCTCGCGACATCTCGAACATCGACGCCGCATGATGGCTCAAAGCTGCATCGAAGTTCGCCTGCGGAGTTCCCGACCGCGCCTCGCTCTCCACCTTTGCAATGTACTCACGATCGACCGAACCGTCGTGCACCGCAGCTCGTTCAACTCGCTCGATTCCGCCACCCGCGGGACGAATTTCCGGGGGCGCAATGGTCAGATTGGCCGCGGCGTCTCCCGGCGATCCCGGGCCGGCCGCGAATCCTCCCTTCTCGATGTGGTCCACGATGGACTTAGGCAGGCTCAGTTCGCCGGCGGAGGTCTGGTATCTGACCTTGTCTCCCTCCTCGACGGCGCTCAGCGCGGTGATTCGGCGGCCGTTCTTGAGGACAATCGTGTCCGGCCTGACCTGCGCACCCGACAACAGGAGCGCGGCGCCAAACAGGAAGAAGCGCATTCTGCTGAGAATTGCCTTGGGGACCATCCGCTTATTTTATTATTTTAGGTCCTCAACGTCTCTTTTATCCCTCCCGCCTTGTTCCCCCATGCCGAATCTGACTACACTGCTGGCATGCGGGTTGGGGCCAGAGTTCTCGCGCTGTGGTGTCTGCTCATGCCGGCAGCTGTTTTTGCGACCGAGCAATCGCCGCACGAATTGTACGACGCCATCAATGGGCTGACTGTCGATCCTTCCCAGGTCTATCGTCTCGTACCGGAAAAGCGCATCGAGCTTCGCCGCGGCGATGCGGTCATTGCGCTGGAAGAAGGGACCTTCGCCTTCTTCTCCCCGCTCCATGGACGCATCACCGGAGCGGTTTTCTCCGGCCGCGGCCATGTGCTTGCCGCGCCTCGTGATCCCGTCGAAAAGCAGCAAATGGGCCGCTTTCTCGGGTCTCCGGTTCTCGACGAAGCATTCGGCAGCGCCTACCTTCGCTTCACAGATGGAACGGCCGATGAGCTACTCCTCGAGTTTCGCAAACGAAGTCTCGCGCCACAAACGGATACGACTCTCCTGTCCCAGTGGGAGCCTACGCTCGCCCGCATCAATGAGAACTACACTCTTCGTGTTCTCATCGACTTCCTGTCGCCTGATCCGAGGCCGGCCTTCTTCGCCTGGGTGGACGGCGTATCCACCGGCCCTTTCGACATCGTCGTGGACGGACGCCGCGATGAGCAATTTCTCCTCGGACAAACGAAAAAGAACGCTTCCGGAACGTTTTATGACACTTGGATGTCCCACAGGCTCCCGGATTCCCCGGCTCGTCCGGTTGCTTTCCGCTCCCTGCATTATGCACTCGAGCCCTCGATTCTTTCCAACAACTCTCTCGATGCGACCGCAGTCGTCGAGATTCGTGCGGAAACCGGTAACGCGAGCGTTCTGGCATTTGAGCTTTCGCGCGCCCTCACCGTTGACCGCGTGACCGGAGACCACGGCGAGCCCCTGGCTTTTTTTCAAAATGAGGGCATCAGCGTGCAACAGCGCGGCACCCGTGGAGACGATTTTTTGTACGTGATGCTCGGCAGCGTTCCGCCCCAAAATCAGATATTGAAGCTGCAGTTTCACTATCGTGGCAGTGTAATCAAAGACGCGGGAAACGGTGTCCTTTTCGTGGGTGCGCGGGAAAGCTGGTACCCGCATCTCGGCGATCCTTCCGACTTCGCAACCTATGACTTGATCATCCGGTGGCCGCGCAGGCTTCGTCTCGTCGCCACCGGCTTGAAGCTGGACGAACACGAAGAAGGCGAATTTCACGTCGGTCACTGGAGGACGGAAAAGCCTGTGGCGGTGGCAGGATTCAATTTGGGGGAGTACGTTACATTTTCCGCGGCCTTCCCCGGTCACTCCATTGAGGTCTATGCCAACCGCGAACTCGAAGAAAACCTAAAAAACCGCTTGCTGGCCTCACAGGGTGGAATTCCAATTCCTTCCAATACCGTGGGTGCTCCTTCCACGAGACTCGCGCTTGCTTTTCCCCCATCCCCACCGAGTCCCGCTGACGCCTTGAAACAGCTCGCAAAAGAAATCGATTCCTCGGTCCGTTTTTACGAGACCTTCTCTGGCCCTTTCCCTTTCCAAAATCTCCGCGTCTCTCAGATTCCCGGAACTTTCGGCCAAGGCTGGCCAGGCCTTCTTTATATCTCTACTCTTTCTTTCCTCTCGCCGGAAGCGCAGATGCGTGCAGGCCTTACCCCGACCGGCCAGGAACACTTCACCGACTTGGTTCCCTATCACGAGGTGGCGCATCAGTGGTGGGGTAATGTGGTTGGCTGGTCGAGCTACCGCGACCAGTGGATCGATGAGGCCATCTCCAACTATCTCGCCCTGCTTTTTGCCGACACGCGTGGAAACCCCGAACACAGGCTGCGCGTCTGGCTTTCCCGCTACCGCCGTCAGCTCACCGAGAAATCGCCCGATGCCGACGAGCCAGCCGCCGAGATTGGGCCGCTTACTCTTGGCGTGCGCCTCAACTCCTCAAAATCGCCATCGGCTTATGAACGCGTCGTCTACGGCAAAGGCTCTTGGATCATTCACATGCTCCGCGAAATGCTTCGTCAGCCAGGCAGCAAAGAGCCGGACCAGCGCTTTACCTCTTTGCTTCGCAAGCTCGCAAACAAGTACGCCTACCGCGCCCTCACTACCGACGACCTTCAGCAGGAGGTCGAATCCGCCATGACCCCCGCCATGGCCCTCGAAGGCGGCCGCTCCATGGATTGGTTTTTCGACGAATGGGTTCGCGGCACGGGAATTCCGCATTATCGAGTCGAATTTACCGCGCACCGCGAAGAGGATGGATACTCCGTCCGCGGCAAACTTTTGCAAACGGATGTCCCGCACTGGTTTCTCGCAAGCGTTCCGCTTTTTGCCACCAGCAGCACTGGCGGCCGCTGGTTTCTCGGACACGTTGTTGCGGCGGGCCGGGAAACCTCCTTCCGCTTCCATACTTCTGGCGCTCCGCACAAAATCCTGATTGATCCGCAGATGACGCTGCTGTGCACCACCGAGTAAGGGCCGGTGGCGCGAACAATGCTTCTTACTTAAACCGTTCAAAGAACTTTTGCTTTTCGAAGAGCGGACTCTTCGGGTTCAGAGCGGCCTTGCCATTTTCGTCGAAGGTGTACGGGTAGCCCAAGGGATCAACGGCCATGCCTTGCAGCATTCCGGCCTCCACCAGTTCGCTGACACGTCTCGGGCGGTGTCCGAAGCGCTTTTCGTACTCGCCACCGAGCAGATCGAGCTGTTTGCAATCCTCCAGGGCCCTTAGCAGCTGTAAGTGTGCCTTGGCATTCTCTTTGATCTGCGGATCGGTTGTGTTGGTATATACGTCGTTCCACAAGAAGAACGAAGTCTCGTAGGACTCTCCTTCCGCGGCAATTTTCGCCGCCATCACTTTCATCCAGATGAGCGCCTTGGGATTCTTGCTGCCCTCCAAGAAAGCTTCCGAAGCCTTCTTGTAATCTTTCAGATCCATGTAGTAGATGAACCCCAAGTCCTCGTAGAGCCGCCAATACTCCGGATTCTCCTTAATGCCGCGTTCGATCAGCCGAACGGCCAGGTCCGGCCTTCCCGCGCCGCCCGGAGCGCGTTGGCTGAGAAAGATCGCCCCAAAACGGTATGCCACGATCAGGTTCGGGTCGAGCGTTGTGGTAATGTCCAGTAGCGGCCACAGTTGCTCCAAATTGGCATCGCCGCGCACGTGCTTATTTCCGTAGAATTGCACCACCCGCGTCCAGTAGAAATCCGCCATGAGCGGCGCATACTCCAGGCTAACCGCCTGAATCAGTTTCGGCGAACTCAGGAGCACGTAATCGCGTTCTTCACTTAGCCGAGCTCGCTGCTTGTCGAGGGCATGCTGCAGTTTCCAGACGCCCATTAACCCTGCTAGCAGGATCACCGGCACGAGCACAATGGTTTTCGCGGTTTTCATTTCAAATTCCGCCTGGAAAAGACGACAACCGCCGCAGTCAGTACGATCGCGCAGTAAATTGCCGCGTACAAAGTATTCTGCGCGATGAGCGTTCCGGGCACCTGGCGGCTATGTGCCGCCATTGCCATGATGTTGAAATTCTCGAAATTCGGCAGTAGAAAGGACAGCCACTTCGTGAATAGAGTCATCCCCCCGCTCATCATTTGCATGGGCATATTGCGCAGCTCCTGCACATAAAGGCCGACGATGTAGATGCCGGCGGTAAACAGAATCGCCAGTAGCGGCGTGGTGAAACAGGAGAACAGCAGCGCCAGCGCCACCACCAGCGCCAGCTTCAGCCAGATGAAATACACCGCTATCAAAACAGTCGCATCGCCCCGTTCGAGCTCGGGCTTGACATAAATCAACGCTAGGAAGAGGCCGACGGCCATCGCCGCCACGTTCACTGCCAGGGTCAGCACCAACCCGCCAAACTTCCCCAGCAGAAACTCCCACCGCCGCACGGGCTTAGCCAGCACCGCGTACAGCGTGCGCTTGTCCATCTCTTTGGACACCAGCCCCACGCCGATAAAAATGGAAATCAGCAGACCGATCAGCGAGATCGCACTCAAACCCAGGGTCACGATAACGGTTTGTTCGATCCCGATGGAAATTTGCCCGGCGATGACCGACGCCGCCATCATCAACAGCGCGAAGAACAACAGGTTGTAAAGCACGCGGTCCCGCACCGCTTCCCGGAACGTATTCAACGCCACCACGCCCGCGCGCTTCATTTCCCGCTCACCTCGACCGCGGCGGCCTGCGCGCGGTCCGCTTCGACCAGGTCCATAAAAAATTCTTCGAGCGTTGCCCTCACTTGTGCCGCGGAAAGAATCTTCGCTCCAGCCGCGCGCAGTTGATCGATCGTGTCATATAGCTCGGCCTCGGGCACTTGTAATCGGTAGCGGTCGCCGGTACGCGTCGCTTTGGCCAATAACGGCGCCGAGCTTTGTCCCGTCAACTCAAAGAAAATTTCTGTCGCTTTTGCTTTGACGCCCACGAGTTGCTCTGGCGCCCCTACCCCGCGCAGCTTTCCTCCCACGATCACGCCCACGCGGTCGCAAAGCATCTCGGCATCGCTGAGAATGTGCGTGGAAAACATCACCGTCTTGCCCTCATGTTTTAATCCGAGGATGATGTCGCGCACTTCCCGCCGCCCAATGGGATCCAGTCCCGACATCGGCTCATCCAGAATCACTACCTTCGGATCGTGCAGAATGGCTTGCGCCATCCCCGCGCGCTGCAGCATCCCTTTCGAATATTTTCGTAGTTGAATTTTCCCCGCCGTTTCCAGTCCCACCTTTTGTAGCATCTTCTCGATGCGCTCTTTCCGCACGGTGGCCGGCAGGTCATGAATCCGGGCGAAGTAATCCAGCAATTCCGCCGCGGTCAGGTAATCGTAAAAATACGGCTGCTCCGGCAGGTAGCCGACGTCGCGGTGCATGTCGATGTCGCTGATGGGTTTGCCAAGAATCCGCGCCGTTCCGGCGGTCGGGAAGATCAGCCTCATCAACAACTTGATGGCCGTGGTCTTCCCGGCGCCATTCGGGCCGATGAACCCGAAGATTTCGCCCGTTTCCACCTGCATGTTCAGCCCTTCGAGCGAATTTCTTTTTTTCAGGTTCAAAAACCCGTGTGGGTATTCCTTAGTCAAGTTTTCTGTTTCGATCGCTGGCGCTGTCATGCCTCCATTTTAGGGGCGCATGCTGGACCGTCAATCCTGCCGAAGATGGAATGTGTAGGGAGTGAAAACAGGCAGGGGAAACAGGGAAAAGACTTTTCCAATCAGGAATCGCCGCGCGCCGGACCAATTTGCACCAGCTCCCCCTGGGGTGCGGGCGGCGTCACGGGCGCGGGCTTCAGCGTTTGCGGCGCGCGCCAGTTGTCCAGCATGCCTACCTGCTGTACGCAGGAAACCGTGCACAGCGGGGCGCAATACTTTTCCGTGTGGAACTGGCGGTGCCGCATTTCCGGCGTGTACTGTGCGAGCGGTATCCCCGGATACCCGCGCTGCTGCGAACACCAGTGCACCAGTCCATCCTCGCAAATATACAGATACCGCGCGCCAGACCGGCATCGCCAACTGTGGGCTTTCCCGCGCGCCACATCGTGCTGAAAATTGTTGAATCGCGAGAACGACCGCTTGCTCAGCGTCATGATCTCTTCAAAGATTTCGATTTCCCGCGGCCCCAACGGCTTCAATTGCCCGTTGTGGTCGTGGATGATTCCTACCGTGCTGGTCAGCCCCAGGTCCACGGCTCGGTGCGCAATGCGCAGCGCATCTTCGGGGTCCTTCACGCCGCTCCCCAGCACCGAATTGATATTCACCTGGAAGTACGCGTAGCGCGCCAGCAGCTCCAATTTTTGGTCCAGTGTCTTTAGGCTTTTTTTCGAGACTTCGTCTGGTTTGGTGTTGTCGATGCTGATTTGCAGATGCTCCAGCCCTGCGTCGTTCAGTTCCTCGATGCGTCCTTGCGTCAGCAGAAACCCATTCGTGATCATGCCGGCGATCATCTCGCGCCGTCGGATGTGCCGGATAATTTCATCCAGCTCCGGATGCAGCAACGGCTCGCCCCCGCTGATGGTGATGATGGAGGTGCCCATGTCCGCCAGGATGTCCAGCCGCTTCTTCACCTCTCCCATCGGGACCGGCGGCGAGAAATCGTCGAACTCGTTGCAATACGCGCAAGCCAGGTTGCATCGGCGGACCGGGATAATATGCACGAGGAAAGGGTGCTCGGTCGAAACCAGCGCCTTCAGGATCGCGCGGCCCTCTCTCACGCGTGTGTGGAAGAAGCGCAGCGCGCGCCAGAACCACACCTTTAGCGAAGCGCGCGATTTTCCGTAGCCCTTCGGCATGAAAACTCTAGGATTCCCCCAGCCGCTCATTATACAGGAACGCTGCCCCCGAACCCGCCCGCAACCCTCGCAGGGTTTCTCAGTCGCACACGGCCTGTGAAATCCCAGATTACGCGCACTCCGACGCCCTTTAACCAGCGATTTATGCACAAAAAGGGTTTTTCAGGCACAATGCGGGCATGCTCGAGCGGGTGTTCGAACGCAAGGAATGGAAGTTTTTCGCCGTCTTGCCCAGGGCCGCTCCTGGCCTTGCCCTGGCATGGTGGTTGGCCCTGTTGCTGAGGGGCGGACTTCCGGCGGCGTTCGCCGTTGCCATGGGCGTTCTTGTCGGGGCGGTCGAACGCGGTAATCACCTTGCGGGTCCGCTCGCGCTTGCCGGCGCAATTTTCATCCTTCTTCAAGTGCTCAGCCCGATTCATCAAGCCGTCAGCGCCAATCTAGGCGACCGCACGGCAGCATGGCTCTACGACCGGCTCACGGAGGCCTGCGTGCGCCCGCCCGGCATGGCGCACCTTGAAGATGCAAAACTGGCGAGCGACCTGACCGTGGCGCGCGACTTCGATCTCGGAATGACGGGCCCCCCTCTGACTATCTCCATGGACTTCATCGCCGGCGGAATGGCGGAGATGGTCGGCGGCATCGCCTGTGCGCTGATTCTCCTCCGATATGCGTGGTGGGCGCCCATCTTACTTGCGGGAGCATGGGCGGCCACGCATTGGCTCTTGCGCGAGAGCGCGGTCTGGCGCGATCGCAACACCGAAGAGGTGCGCAGCGCCCAGCGCGATGCGGACTACGCCTATCGGCTTGCCGTGGATCCGCCCGCAAGCAAGGAACTCCGGCTGTTCGGGCTAGTCGGCTGGACCATCGAGCGCTTCATTGCCAGACGAACGCGTTTGCACGAGTTACAGTACGCGGCCACGCGATTGCGCGAGCGGCCGCTGGTCGGGAGCCTGCTGCTGGCGGTGGGCGCAAACATCGCGGTGTTCTGGACACTCGGGAGCAGCGCGATTCACGCGAAAATCAGCCTCGGCGAAGCCGTGGCCTACATGCAGAGTGCCATCGGCGTTTCGATGATCGCCTTCGGTGGATTCAGCTGGGCGCTCGACGGAGCGGCTGCGCCGGTCGCGGCCGTGCTGCGGCTTGAGCCGGCCATGCGCCCTGCCGGCGCGCTGCGCTCCGGCAGTCGCCCCTTGGACGCGAAACGCGCGCACGAGATTCGCCTGCGCGACGTGACCTTTGCTTACCCGACAGCAGGTGCCGCGCCCGTTTTGGAACATTTCGATCTCACCATTCCCGCCGGCTCATCTCTCGCTATCGTGGGACAGAACGGCGCCGGCAAGACCACGATCGCAAAGTTACTCTGTCGGCTCTACGACCCGCAGTCCGGCGGGATTGAGATCGACGGTGTGGATCTTCGGGAGGTCGATCTCGCATCGTGGCGTGCCCGCATTGCGGCTGTATTTCAAGATTTCATCAGGCTGGAACTGCCCCTCCGCGACAATGTCGCGCCGCGAGGCGCTCCAGACCAGGTCGTGCGCGACGCCCTCGAATCGGCAGGCGCTGCGAACCTGGCTTCGCTCGACACCGTGCTTGCGCGTGGATATGACGGCGGTACGGACCTGTCCGGCGGACAATGGCAGCGGGTAGCGCTGGCGCGGGCATTGTCGGCGGTGAGCTTGGGGGCCAGTGTGGTGCTGCTCGACGAGCCCACAGCGCAGCTCGACGTGCGTGGCGAGGCGGAGATTTTCGAACGCTTGCTGGCAGCGACGCGGCACTCGACCACTATCCTCATCTCGCATCGATTTTCCACCGTACGTCATGCCGATCGCATCTGCGTGCTTGAACACGGACGGGTGATTGAGCTCGGCACACACGACGAACTCATGGCGCTCAGAGGGCGCTATCGAACGATGTTCGATCTGCAAGCGGAGCGCTTTAACGTTCCGGCGGACGAGGAAGGCACGACCTATGATGTCCTCTCCTAAACGCGGGCAGCCGATCGAACCACTGCCCCCTGCGCTGTCATCCATGTGGCGTCTGTGCAAGCTGGGGTACCGCCACGAACCGCGACTGATGTTGGCGTCGCTTGTGCTGTCGCAGCTCGCGGCCCTGCCCGATGCGCTTCTGGCGCTATGGTTGATGCTGCTTGGCAAGGGCGTATTGGAGCACCGTGACGGGCTCGTGCTCGGAACGGCGATTGGGCTTGGCGTATCGGCAGCGGCAACCTGGTTTCTCCGTACGGTCAGCACGCGCATGCAGCGGCGCTTTCGCGACAAAGTGACGATCGCCCTCGAGTCCCATGTGGCCAAACTGCAGGCTTCGATCGCGACGATCGCTCACCAGGAGCGCCCCGAGTACCTCGACCGCCTGTCCATGCTGCGCAACCAGGTCTTCGTCCTCGACCACATGTACATGGCAGTGTTCTCCATGCTCGGGTGGATTTTACGGCTAAGCGTGACGTTGGCGCTGCTCGGATCCATTCACCCGGCGCTCCTCCTGCTCGCCGTGTTTGCCGTGCCAACCGTATGGACTTCGACATGGCGACCCGAGGTCGAGCGGTCCGCCCAGGAGCGTGGAGCACAAGCGATCCGCTTGGCGCGTCATCTGTTCAACGTGGCTACGACGGCGTCTCCAGGGAAGGAAGTGCGCGTCATAGGCATCGGAGACCGCCTGGCGACACAGAGGAGAGCGGCGTGGGAGCGTTGGTACGAGCTCGTGGCTCCCGCCCGGTGGGCATCCGCATTCTGGCACGCGGTGGCCTGGGCGATTTTCGGATCCGGGTACGTCGGCGCCGTCGTGTTCGTCTCGTCGGGGCTTCACGCATCGGCGAGCCAAGTGCTCCTGGTGCTGGCCGCGGGCGCGCGGCTTTCGGCGTACATCGGCGCAACCGTGGGCGAGCTCGGATTCCTGCGAGGGTTCTGGATGGACGGATCGCGGCGGCTGGCGTGGCTTGAGGATTACGCTGCCGCCGTTGCAGCGTCGGGGGACCACGCGGTTCCGAGGGTGTTGCGGAAAGGGATTCGAGTCGATCATGCGTCGTTCGCCTACCCGGGCACGTCGCGTGTGGTGCTGGACGATGTGTCGGTAGAGCTGCCTGCCGGCGCGGTGGCGGCGATTGTCGGCGAGAATGGTGCCGGCAAGACCACGCTGGTTAAGCTCCTGGCGAAAATGTACGAGCCAACATCCGGTTCCATTTTCCTCGACGAAACGCCTTTGGCACGGGTGCAGGCCAGCGAGTGGCGCGAGCGCCTCGCCGGCGCGTTCCAGGACTTTTTCCGGTTCGAATTCCGCGCACGGCATACCGTCGGTCTGGGCGACGTTCCTCGACTTGAGGACGAGCACGCGGTGGCTGCGGCGGTAGAACGCGCCGGCGCGGCAGATGTCGTTACCCGTTTGACGGCGGGCCTGGAAACGCAGCTGGGTCCGACGTGGCCGGGCGGAGTCGAACTGTCGTTCGGGCAATGGCAGAAACTGGCGCTGGCGCGAGGCTTCATGCGCGATGAGCCGCTGCTGCTCATCCTCGATGAGCCGACAGCAGCGCTGGATGCGGAGACCGAACACGCCTTGTTTGAGCGCTATGCTGCCGCAGCACGCGGCCCCGGCGAGAACCCGAGCGGCCGCATCACCATCCTCGTCTCCCACCGCTTCTCGACGGTGCGCATGGCCGACCTCATCCTCGTGATGGATGGCTCCCGGCTCGTGGAGGTCGGCACACACGATGAGCTGATGGCCAGGAAAGGTCATTACTCCGAGCTGTACAGCATCCAAGCCGCTGCCTATCGCTGACCGCTGGCAGGGCTCTCGTCGCCAGGCAGATCACGTTCAAAGCGCGAGAAGCAATACCTTCTTGGTTGGAGAATCGCGTGAATACAAATCAGAATTCCGACGCCGGCCACGCGTCGCTAAACGGCCACCGGGAAAGTGGTTCGCTGCGAACCCTTGAATCCTTGAATCTCTTGAATCCTGCCTGGCTTGATCGTCTTGATCGTCCATGCGAGAATCAGATGTCCCGCCGGGGATTTCCGGCGGATCTCTTTCCGTGCAGGTCTCCGGCGATATCGTCTAAGGGTTAGGACGTAGCCCTCTCAAGGGAACCCGGAACCTCCCAAACAAACGACTTAATAATGAAATCAAGCGTTTACCGAGGGATAGAGTGGGATGCAGTCTGATGCAGTGGGATGCTTTTAATGCAGTTTTTAATGCAGGTGAACCAGTGCCCCAAAAAGGCTAAGAGCAAACCGTCCCGAGCGATCTTCACAATGCTGAGACGTTGCGTAGAAAGCTAGTTTGGGTATACCCGCGCCTTTTGTGCAATCGAAATCTTTAGCCGAGCGCGGAACAGCTCTGGTATCGTTGGGCAAGCGAAAAGGGCGTCCCGAGGGATTCGCTGTTGCCGCTTTGGCGCGGCCAGTGAGCGATATCCGGTGTCGCCCAACTTTAGATTTGGTACTGGAAGGATCTGGCGGGCGAGATACAGAGCATTCCGTAAACGGTTTGACAGAGCGGTTCTCGCCTCCTACGCTGGCGCCATGGACATTCACCTCGATCCGGATTTGCAGGCCAAGCTTGCCAAGCTCGCCGCAGAGCGTGGCCGCGATCTCGAAATGTTGGCGAAGGAAGCGATCCAACGTTTTGTCGACTATGACGAGTGGTTTATCGAAGAGGTTAAAAAAGGGCTGGCACAGATCGAACGTGGCCAGGTGCTGACGCAGGAGGAAGTCGGCGCACGCCTTGAAAAGCTACTCGCCGAAAAACGCTCCCCTGCGTGATGCAGCTCCGCTGGACAGAACAGGCTGCAGACGATCTCGAAGCGATTACCGATTACTTATTCGCAAACGCACCTGAGCACGCGGAGCGTATTGTGCGTACTCTCTACAACACTCCGCCATTGTTGCTGGAATTCCCGCACCGGGGGCGTCCCGGCAGAAAAGAAGGTACGCGCGAGTTGGTACTCCTCCCGTTGCCTTACGTGATCGTGTACAACGTTGGGGCCGACATCATCCACATCGTTCGTATTCTGCACGCTGCGCAGAATTGGCCATAGGGGCACTCCAATGGATGCTAGAGTTCAGGGGTTTGGTACGGAGACCGCGTTGCGGTCACCTGTCGGCGGAGAAGCTATTCGCGAACAGGACCAGTCGCCACTTGGCGACTAGGCAGGAGCTATCCTCCAAAGCGTCTTTTTGGGATGACTTCCGAATCGACTATCCGCCCCGCAGCGGTCAGGCCGCGGCAGGTCGAGGCAAAATGCACGATAGACCTCTGAGTGGGTTTATGATGCAAACTTATGCGTCGATCGTGGGTACGTACGGCCGTTTTCCTCGGTATCGGGTACGCCCTCGTTGGCATCGTCTTCGCGGTACCAGCTACTCACGTGCAGGCGTGGCGCTTGGAGCATTCGGACTTGCGGTTGGCGCAAACATCCATTCACTCCTTGCCGGATCGACCCAGCACCGACACCTCCTGCTTCTCTCGCTCGGGATCTGGCCGGTCATAACGGCGTTGCCAGCATTTCTTGTCGCGTTCGGCACAAATATGGTCCTGGCGCGTGTGCTGGGGAGCGTGGAGGGCAGTAGCTGAGTGTCGCTTGTGGCCTCACGCGCGTAGGAAGAACGCACATCTGTGACATCCGATCTGCTCCAGCGGTGATAATGGTGGCGGCTTGGTTGAACTTTCCCCTTACCCACAATTGAGGCTAAGAGTCCAGCAAAAGCCGTTAGCCCGCGCCGCGAACGTCGTGGTGATCCCGAAATAAGCCTCCGTGCCGCGCGGAAAAAACGACTTTAGTCGGCCAAACGGAATTGAACCTCAACTTTAGCTTTCGCCCTGACTGGTTTTCCATTCTTAGTGGGTGGGTTGAACTTCCAATTCTTCACTGCAGCAACCGCTTTGTCTCCGAAGCCGTCACTTGGAGGGTCTTCCTTCAAAACCCGGATATTATGCTTGTCTGTATCGCCACTCTCCAAGACAACTATTTCAAGTAAGACTGTGGCATATGGAATCTTTGCCTCCCGCGCCTCGGGAGGATATTCGGGGTTGGGACAATATCGGCAAGACGGCCGAGATGGCTGTTCTGCCTGAGCAGCTACTAGCGGTTTGGCGACGTCTTGCCCGGTGACTGTATATGCCCGGTCCCTCCTGGTGCTTACTCCGTCTCGATCATGAAACTCGCCTCCGAGCTTGAGGTCACCTAAAACGAATCTGGTGGTTGGACGAGAAGCAGATTCCGGCTTTGCGCCAGCGATCGGATTCCCGGGCGCTAGCTGAAAGTCACCGCGCCCCGTTTTGTCGATGAAGGTGATGGACCCATGCGGATTGAGGAGCCAAACGAACCGCTCGTTGTTGCCAACGCCCTCGACGTGCCGGTACAGCCAAAACTCCGTGGCAAAAGGTCTGGTCTCTCCCTTCGGGTGAGACTCAATCTCATCGGGAGGACCGTACACGATATAGATGTGTCCTCGATCCGTGTGCCAACCAGGCGTGCGCGAGGTGGTGCGGAAATG
>Ga0307475_10001524_pt1 | contig 13781 bp, 12 predicted proteins | sample atmos_gasesECM1C_FD_203317 | JGI IMG/M metagenome (GOLD analysis project Ga0307475, IMG submission 203317) | Hardwood forest soil microbial communities from Morgan-Monroe State Forest, Indiana, United States - atmos_gasesECM1C_515 | ecosystem: Environmental > Terrestrial > Soil > Temperate... | reverse complement strand
TACTTCGTTTTCTACAACTTAGGAACGGGTCTGCTTCGGCGAGCGAGATTGCCAAGGGACTGGGCGTCAAGCATTCCGACACCCGGCCATTCTACAAACTGCTCGAGAAGCTCAAGAAGCGCCGGGCCATTGAAGCGCTGCCCGGGGAACGCTACCGCCTCCCGGGGCGGAAGCCGGACCAAAGCCCAGGGGGCTCGCGGCAGCCGGCCAAGAACTCTCCTGCCGAAACGCGGTCGGAGTCGGTCCGTGCTTCTCAAATTCGTGACGAACTGAAGGGGCGCCTGATCCTTCACCCGGACGGCTACGGCTTCGTGGTGCCCGACACGCCCGTGCCCCAGCTGGATGGCGATGTGTACATCGGCCGGGAGGCCGTCGAGGACGCCATGCACGGAGACCACGTGCTGGTGAAGATCCGGAGGCGTCCGGGCCCAGGCGCGCAGCGTGCCGAAGGGCGCATCGTGCGAATCCTGGACCGCGCCCATCCCACCATCGTCGGTTTGTTTCGCTATGGCGCGGAGGGCAACGTTGTTCTGCCCTACGACACGCGCCTCCAGCACGAAGTCGTCATTCCACCGGGGCAGGAGCTGACGCTGGGACTCGCAAAGAGAGTGGGTTTCAGCGGCATCGATGAACGCAGCCTCCGTGGTCGCCGCATTCCGCGCATGCCGGAACTCGACGGTGCCGTGGTCAACGTCGAGCTGACGCGCTATCCGCGGGGCGGCGCCGCGCCGAGCGGCCGCGTCATCGAGATTCTGGGTCGACCGGGCGAACTCGGTGTAGACACCGAAATCATCATCCGCAAGCACCACTTGCCGCATTTCTTCTCGAGCGAAGTCACCGAGGAAGCGGAGCGTCGCGCCAAGCCCGTCAGCGAGACCGAACGCGCGGGACGCGAAGATTTTCGTCATCTGCCGATTGTGACGATCGATGGGGAAACCGCGCGCGATTTCGATGACGCCGTTTACGTCGAACGCCGAGGGAACGGCTGGCACCTTCAAGTGCACATCGCCGACGTCGCGCATTATGTTCGTACCGGCACGGCTCTCGACCAGGAAGCGCGCTTGCGCGGCACCTCGGTTTATTTTCCCGACCGCGCCGTGCCCATGCTGCCCGAAGCGCTTTCGAATGGCATGTGTTCGCTGAAGCCTCGCGAGGACCGCCTGGTCATGAGCGCGCTCATGGAGTTCGACGCCGCGGGCAACCTGAAATCTTCCCGGATGACTCCCGGCGTTATCCGTTCTGCCGAGCGAATGACCTACACCAACGTGAACAACGTCCTCGGAGGCGACGCCGAAATGAGCGAGCGCTACGCCAAGCTCGCGCATCATTTCCGCAACATGAAAGAGCTGGCGCTGCTTCTGAACGCGCACCGGAATGAACACGGCTCTATCGATTTCGATCTGCCCGAACCGGTCATCGAATTCGACGAAAAGCAGCGCATGATCAACATAACGCGCAGCGAGCGGAACATCGCGCACCGCCTCATTGAAGAATTTATGCTCGCGGCCAACCGCGCCGTCTCGAGCTATCTCCTGAAGCGCGGCATCCCGTCCTTGCATCGCGTGCACGAAAAGCCCGATGCCCGCAAGGTTCTCGAATTCGAAGAGTTGGCGCGCGCGTTCGGCTATTCGCTCGGCGTGGAAGACTTGCACCAGCACGAGGTTGCCGTGCGCCATGGGCGCGTTCCTGCGCCTGCGAAGGCGGGACGGCCCGATTCCTATGGCCACGGCCGCGAGCGCGCCATGCGCGTCGCGCTCCCCGGCGGCGAACTGCGCATCACGCCGCAGCATTATCAGCGCCTGATTCGCAAGATCGCGGGAAAGCCCGAGGAGCGAATCCTGTCGTACCTGATGTTGCGTTCGCTTAAGCAGGCGCGCTACGCCGCGGATTCCCTTGGCCATTTCGCGCTGGGCTTCGATGAGTACACCCATTTCACATCGCCGATCCGCCGCTACCCTGACCTCATCGTCCACCGCATCCTGAAGTGGGCCCTGGCGAATCGGTCGGAAACTCCCTCACCCAAAGCGCCTATCGTCCCGCCGCGGGAATCCGAAGCGGCCTTCTACTCGCATGGAAGCCTCGAGGGAATCGCCGCCGAAGCCTCCGAAGCCGAGCGCCGTGCCGATTCGGCCGAGCGCGAGTTGATGGACTGGAAGACCGCGCAGTTCATGGAAGAGCATCTCGGCGAAGAATATGAAGGCCTGATTGTCTCCGTGCAGAAATTCGGCTGCTTCGTCGAGCTCTTCGAGGTTTTTGTGGAAGGACTGCTGCCGATCTATGCGTTGGAAGAAGCTGCGAACGCCCGTTGCGTCTACCGCGAGCGCGACCACTCGATCGTCGCGCTCCTTGGCGCCAAGGGTGGAGCGGCCTCCATGGCAGCCCGCCGCCGCGGCCAGAGTGGCCATGCCGGGAAGGACTCGCGATCGGACCGCGGCGTCAAACCGCGGCCCGCGGCGTGGCACCTTGGCGACCGCGTCCGCGTCCGCGCCGAGCGCATTGATCCCATGCGCAAGCGCGTCGAATTCGCGGTGCTATCGTAGCGGCGCCAGGTCGTCAGCGCTATTTTTCTCGACGTTCTCGCTGATTTCGACTTGTTCGCCCGGGTTCTCACGCTTCGGTCGCAAACGCCCCGCCTTGCTCTTCGCTTAGCAACTGCATCCAACGCGGATAGGTCTTCCGCAGGTCCGCGAGGATCCTCTGGTAGGGCACGTCGGCGTAGTGCCCGCGATCCCGCACATACTCCATGTGCTTTCTTCCGGCCTGATCGTACTCATGAAAGAGCGAATCGCGCCGCCCATCGAACTCCAACGGGTGAACTCCAAACCGCCGGCACAAACTGAGATTGAACGCCGGCGTCGCTTTCACCCAGCGGCCCTCGAGATACAGCTCGGTCAAGCTGTGCCAAATGAAAATGTCTCCGCCCATTAACTCGAGCAGTTTCTTTGTGGAAAGATGATTGCGCACGTCCGCAAAGGCCACCCGTGCGGGAATGCCCAGGCACCGCGCCCCGGCAGCCAGCAGCGCCGCTTTCGGGATGCAGAATCCTCGTTTGGCGCGCAGGCAATCGCTGGCCCGGAAGTAACGTCGCGCTTCTCCCCCATAGTAGGGGTCGTAGAGGATTTCGTCGCGCACCGCGTAGTAGAGCTTCCTGGCGCGCGTCACGTCGTCGCTCGCACCAAGGGTGACTTTTCCTGCGAACTCTTGGACGAAAGCGTCGCCGCTATCCACAAACTCCCCGGGCGCCAAATATTGTGCGAATTCCATTCCACACCACCGTTCCATACACTACCGTATTCCCGCCGCTCCCTCCAGCAATCCATAGCTGATTAAGGTGATTTGCCCGATGCCAGGGGGCCGCGGATTTCTGTTAATCTGATGAGCTACAAAGCCAGGGCGGATCGCCCTCGACCGCCTGTACCCGTTTCGAGAGGATCTTCGACCGTGAGTTCGATCACCGTTTCCTTTCCAACCACCAAACGCGTCTTCAATTTCAACGCCGGCCCGGCGGCGCTGCCCCTGCCGGTTCTCGAACGCATCCGGGAAGAGCTGCTCGACTGGCGCGGGAGCGGGATGTCGGTCATGGAGATGAGCCACCGCTCGCCGGAGTACGAGAGCATCAATGCGGCGGCGGAGGAAAAACTCCGCAGCCTCCTGGCCATTCCGGAGGACTATGCGGTGATCTTCGTGCAAGGCGGAGGCAGCTTGCAGTTTGCCATGGTCCCCAGGAACCTCTGCCTGCCTGGAAAGCCCGTTGATGTGCTACACACGGGCGTCTGGACCTCCAAAGCGATTGGCGAGCTGAAAAAAGGTTTTGCCTACAACGTGGCCGCTTCGACCGAATCGGAAAGGTTCTTGCGTCTGCCGCTTCAGGCCGAATGCAAATTCTCGCCGAACGCTTCCTACGTGTACCTATGCACCAACAACACCATCGAAGGCACGCAATGGAGCGCCATGCCCGACACGCGAGACATACCGCTCGTCGCCGACATGTCCTCCGACATCGCTTCGCGTCCGATCGAGGTTGAGAAATTCGGCCTCCTCTTCGCCGGCGCGCAGAAAAATCTCGGCACCGCCGGCGTCACGGTGGTCATCATCCGCAAAGATCTTGCCGAGCGAGCCGACCAGAATCTTCCAGCCGTCCTCGAGTACCGCACGCACATCAAAGACAAGTCCCTATATCACACGCCGCCCACTTTTGCCGTTTACATCGTCGGCCTGGTTCTCGAATGGATCGCATCGCTCGGCGGAGTCCCGGCCATCGAGAAGCGCAACAACGCCAAGGCTAAACTCCTCTACGACACGATCGAATCGAGCGGCGGTTTTTATGGCTGCCCGGTCGAAAAGGATTCGCGCTCGAAGATGAATGTGGTCTTTCGCGTCGCCGGAGGTGACAAAGCCATCGAAAAGAGGTTTGCCGAGGAAGCCGCCGCTGCCGGCCTTGCCGGTACTTCCGGCCACCGCTCGGTCGGCGGCCTGCGCATCTCGCTCTACAACGCCGTAACCCTCGAAGCCGTCGAGGCTCTCATCCGTTTCATGCGCGAATTCCAGCGCACGCGCGGGTGATTTCGCCCGCCTATTTGATGGCGATTCCGTGCGGCCGGGCTGGCCCCGAAGCAAACGCGGCATTAAAGCTGACGGGTGAGCTCGAGGCGTTAGACGCCGAGCGCTACGTCCTTCCGTACAACATTGCAAAGATCTACGCCGCGGGCGGGAACAAAGAAAAATGCTTCCTCTAGCTCGAAAAGGCTTATGAGGAGGGCAATCCCGATCTCATCGAGTTGAATTCCGAGCCGGTACTCGATGGCTGCAAAAGCACCCGCGATTTTCAGACTTGATGCGAAGAGTTGGTTGGAAGATCGACGCGGGACAACCGGCATAAGCCTCTCGCGTCTCGCGGCGTGGCCCAGCCAATAAACGCGATTCCCTCGATGCGAGCCAGCAAGGAAGCCTCGGGTACGAGAAAAAGCGCGAAGACCCGCCGGGTCCTTCGCGCTTCCCCCTTTTCCAAGCCCGGTTCAGGCAAGATCGAACAACAGCACTTCCGCATCTCTCATTCCGGTGAGTTCAACTGCTTGCTCCTCGGAGATGGCCGCGCCGTCGCCCTCCTCTAGCTTGTTTCCGTTCACCGTGACGCCGCCCCGCGCCACCTGCACATAGGCATGGCGGTCAGGCTTTAAGTCATGCCTAACCGTCTCACCCTTGCCCAGCAGGGAAGCATAAAGCTCATTGTCCTGCCGGATCCTTACCGATCCGTCGCGCCCATCGGGAGAAACCAGCAGCCGCAGCTTTCCGCGCCTCTCGGCCTCGGTGAAGTTCTTCTGCCCATAAACCGGCTTGAGCCCCTGCTTCTCCGGAAACATCCAGATCTGGTACAGGTGCACAGGCTCGGTTCTCGAGGCATTGAATTCGCTGTGCGTTACCCCCGTGCCCGCGCTCATGTACTGGATGTCGCCCGGCTTGATCACCGAGCCGTTGCCCATGCTGTCACGGTGCTCCAAGGCACCCTCCAGCACGTAGGTGACGATTTCCATGTCGCGGTGCGGATGCATCGGAAAGCCGCCGCCGCCCGCGATGCGGTCATCGTTCATCACCCGCAGCGTGCGAAAGTGCACGTGCTTCGGGTCGTAGTAATCTGCGAAAGAGAAAGTGAAATGCGTGTCCAGCCAGCCGTGGTTGGCGTAACCGCGCTCGTCGCTCTTGCGAATCTCGATCATAGTGGCCTCCTGTTCCTAGATAATACTCGTTATAACGACTATTGTCAAGAGGCATATCGTGCCCGCCAAGATCCTGGCCTGGGCCCGCTCGGAACTCCTTCGATCGGCGGACTTTGCCCACCTGCCCTCCGGGCCGGTTTCCGCTCCGCCCCCTTTGGGTGTAGAGTGGTAAAGAAGAACAGGCAACCCTCCGCTGCCTCCGAGGACTTTGGAATGAGCTCGCCACTTTCCGCCACGCAGACTAGAAAACCGGACGGCGCCACCACGGCCCGCGAAACGCTTACCATTACCGACAACCGCACCGGAAAATCTTACGAAATTCCCGTCACGCACGGCACCATCCGCGCCGCCGACCTTCGCCAGATCAAAGTCGATCCCAAAGAATTCGGGATGATGAGCTACGACCCGGCTTTCAACAATACCGCTTCTTGCATCAGCCGAATCACGTATATCGATGGCGACACCGGCATCCTGCGCTACCGCGGTTATCCCATCGAAGATCTCGCGGAAAAGAGTACCTACCTGGAAACAGCTTATCTGCTGCTGCACGGCGAACTGCCGACGTCCGCGCAATTGAAAGATTGGACCTACCACATCACGCATCACACCTTCATCCATGAAAGCATCAAGAAATTCCTCGATGGGTTTCACTACGACGCTCATCCCATGGGCATGACCATTTCCACCATCGCCGCGCTCTCCACGTTCTATCACGACGCGAAAGACATCTTCAGTCCCGAGTCACGCAAGAAGCAGACCTATCGCCTGATCGGCAAAATGCCGACGATCGCGGCTTTTGCCTACCGGCACACGCTGGGCATGCCCTATGTCTATCCCGACAATGATCTGAGCTACCCGGGGAATTTTCTGAACATGCTGTTCCGGACGTCCGAAGCCAAGTACCGTCCAAATCCCACGCTGGAGCGCGCGCTCGACATTCTTTTCATTTTGCACGCCGATCATGAGCAGAACTGCTCTGCGAACACGATTCGCAGCGTGGGCAGTTCGCACGTCGACCCCTATTCCGCAACCGCCGCCGCTATCGCGGCGCTTTACGGGCCGCTCCATGGCGGGGCTAATGAAGAAGTTCTCCGCATGTTGATGGAAATCGGTTCGGTGCAGAATGTCGCTGCATTCATCAAGCGCGTCAAGGCCGGCGAAGTAAAGCTCATGGGCTTCGGGCACCGCGTGTACAAGAATTACGACCCCCGCGCGCGCATCATCAAGCACATCGCCTATCAGGTGTTCGACCTGATGGGCAAGAATCCGCTTCTCGAAATCGCTCTGGAGTGCGAGCGCATCGCGCTGGAAGACGAGTACTTCATCAAGCGCAAGCTCTATCCCAACGTGGATTTTTACACGGGCTTGATCTACCAATCGATGGGTTTCCCAATGACCATGTTCCCCGTGCTGTTTGCCATCCCGCGTACTTCGGGGTGGATTGCCCAGTGGGAAGAGATGCTTCTGGACCCGGAACAGAAAATCGCGCGGCCGCGTCAGATTTATCTCGGCCATGACACGCGGCATTACGTCCCCATCGAAGAGCGCAGTTAGCCAAACGGTCGTAGCCTCTTTGAAAACCACCGTCCGGGATGCCCCTCGACAGCTCTGCTCCCCCAGGTATAGTTAAATAGAGCGAGGGTTCTCATGTCTCAGGTCTCCACAACATCCACACGTGCCGGGGCGCGGCGCCGCAGCCAGCGCGTGCTCATGCAAGTTGGCATTCGCGTGCGCGGCAAAGACGCCCAGGGCAAGGACTTTGAGGAAATGACGGAGACGCTCGCGGTCAACGCCCACGGCGCCCTGGTCTTGCTCAATGTGCGCGTAATCAGCGGTGCGCTAGTCCGGCTGAAGCACAACAAGACCGAGGAAGAACAGGAATGCCATGTGGCGTTTCTCGGTCCGGTACGCAGCGGCCGAGCAGAGGTCGGTGTGGAATTCACTTCGCCCCACCCCACTTTCTGGCGGGTAGCCTTTCCTCCGGAAGATTGGTCGCCTCGCAGTCCGGAGGCGCGCACCGCAATGAAGTTACGCACGCCAAAAGTAAGCTGACCTCGACCTCCAGGCTTTTCGACGACTCACAAATACGCCGCGTCTCGAGGAACGCTCTACAGCGACGCCCGGTGCCGTCATCACCTATGCGCGTGACCGCCATCACTGCGTTTGGTGCGCCCCAAAATGTACCTTAGTCCTGTGGCGACGCGTATGGGGACCGATCGTGCTTCCTGCCAGGGCACACCGGAGCCCCGGGCCTTCGGGCAAGAAGGGGGCGAAATCATGTCCTACATTCTATTGTTCGTTGTCGGGGCCCTTCTCCTCTTTGTTTTTGAGCTCTTCCGCTCGGTTGGCGCTTACCGCAAGTTTCGCGGAGACCGCATCGTTAGCTGCCCCGAGAATCATCAGCCTGCGGCCGTGCGGGTCGCTGCAGCAAAAGCCGCGATCCAGGCGGCCATAGCAACTCCGCATCTTCAATTGAGTGAATGCTCGCGGTGGCCCGAAAGGGCGGGTTGTGGCCAGGAGTGTCTGTCCCAGATTCAAGAGGCGCCCAAGGCGTGCCTGGTCTCTACCATCGTCAATCGCTGGTACCAAGGCACGAAGTGCGTCTACTGTCACAATCCGTTTGGCGAAAGCCATTGGCATGATCATCCTCCCGCCCTGGTTGACGAACAGGGCGAGACCATCGAGTGGAATGAAATTCCGCTCGAAAATCTTCAGCGGACCTTGTCCACGCACTGGCCCGTTTGCTGGAACTGCCACGTTGCCGAAACCTTCCGTCGTCAGCATCCGGAACTGGTCACCGACCGGCCGACACACTAACCCGCCCGATCGCTTATGGCAGTGCTCTTCCGCTCGTCAGGAACTCTCGACCGAAGGATTTCCCGCTCCGTTTCTGCGCTCGAAAGAACCACCGGGCTTTCCCGCACCTGCCGCGGCACAAGGGATGGAACTACGGGTCTCCTCAGACTACCTTCTTTGCCATCATCGCCGACAGCAGCCATTTGCGCAGGACCATCAGGTAATAAGGCCGGGTCTCGGTAAACATCAATCCCATGCCCCGTTTCTCTTGTCGGTAGATCACTGCGGCCTGACCCTCATAAAATTCCGTTTCCGTGAAGACCTTCACCACGAGCAAAGACCCCTCGGGATACGGACTCTCGGTGCTCACGTAACACCCGTTCAGGCTGAGTCCGGTCACGCGCGCGGTCCTCTTGTCTTGCGAAGCGCCTTCGTGCATCTCGATGGAGGCGTTGAATGGATAACGGGGGGTGCGCCGCCGGTCTTGTTCCATATCCCTACCAAGGGCGAGAGATGGCCTGATTCTACGCCGGCAAGCGCAATTTGAGGCAAGTTATCTACTTCGCCTTGATTCAACTGCAAACCTTAACGTCTCGTCGACGCAAGGGGAACTGCGAGTCGGGGCCGAGAGATAGCTTTTCTCTAAGCCTGCGTCGCGCGCGGAACAGACGCAGCCGCACTGTCAGCGAGGATACTCCCAACCGCTCGGCCACTTCCTGTGTGGAATACTCCAAAACGTCGCGTAACAAGCAAACATGCCGCAACTCCGGAGCAAGTTGCCGGATGGAGTCGGCCATGCGCTTCCGGATTTCTCGCCGCGCGAAGCGTTCTTCGGGATTGTCGCAGCGGGCGGCAAGGTGACTTCCTACGGTCTCATCCGGTGTTCCGGTGGGCTCCTCCAAAGAGAAAAGCTTTCCGTCGCGCCGCTTGCGGATGAGATCAATCGAGGCGTTCGTGCCGATGCGCGAAACCCAGGCATGGAAATCGTCTCGTTTTTCATCCCGCGACCTGCCGCCCGCAAACTGCTCCAGTCGGCGGACGACCTTCAGGAAGGCTTCCTGGCGCACATCCTCCGCGTCGGCAGGGTTTCGCGTGAGCCGCAGCGCCCCGCGATACAGACCGGCTGCGTAGGGCAGGATCAGCTTGGCCAATGATTCGCGGTCACCTCTTTGCGCCAGCAGAAGCAGACCGGGACGTGTCATGCTTTCGAAGCTTGCTGATAGGGTAGCCATAATGCGGGGAAGGATCGCAGGCCAATCGCCAAGCGGCAACCTTATGCAAGTTACTGACACTAAATGCCTTACGCCATTTCGTCAAAAGTCGCCAGGAAAGCGGAGTGCCCGTTTTTGGGACGCGGAATGGGCGATTCCGGTCAATAGTCCCACCCTGCGGAACACCCCCATGCCCGCATTAGGATCTTTTGGCGGGTCGGTCGGTTCTTTGCTCCTGCGGCCGGTTTTCCCCGAGCACGGGCCGCCGTTCGATCGACGCCTCATTCCGCGGCTTCCAGCGTCCCGTCGCGCATCACCCATTCGATCCTCACCAAAAAATCGAAGTGCATTCGCTCGGTCTTGAGCCAGAGTTCGAGTGCCTCGCGCGAATCCGCGCGAAACTCCACGAACATTTTTCCTTCGAGCATGTTCACCAGCACGCGTTCGGCCCGCGCCGCGTCGCCCGACTGCATGCGCTTGGCGAGCGCTTCCGCGCCCTGGCGTGTGAGACAGGCAAGGGTGTGCTGCGTGAGGTAGCGTGGCATCGGAACTCCTCTACAAAAAATGAAAATTAGTATTTCACAAAACCCGCGCTTCGCGCATTAGCGCGCGGCCAGGCAGAAGACCTAGCCGGAAGAGTTTTTTGCTCGAAACAGCCGCGGCCGGACAACGCCACTGAGGCTCACTGCATCTCGACGTAACAAGGAAGTAAATTGTTTGGGACGGGGTGAGCTATGAAGCGGGTTCTGGGCGTTTTGTGTCTCGTCGTGTGTTGCGGCTCAATTCCAGCGCAAGAAAAACCTAAAGAGAAATCGAAGGCCCCGGAGACCGCGGACAACTCCGGTGAAAGTCCCCATTCCTCGCCGGCAAAGCTGCCCGTGCGGCGCGTCGTACTTTACAAAAATGGCGTCGGCTATTTCGAGCATCTCGGCCGCGTGCGCGGCAGCCAGGACGTGCATGTGGACTTCACCAGCGCGCAGTTGAACGACGTGCTCAAGTCGCTGACCATCCTTGATCTTTCCGGCGGCCGCATCACCGGGGTGGATTACAACTCCGAAGCGCCGCTCGTGCGTCGGCTGGCCACGCTGCGGCTCGCTCTGGGCGAAAAACCAACCACCGCCGAGTTCCTCGGCGCTTTACGGGGCGCGCGGCTCGAGGTGCGCGACGGAAACGGTCCCACGGTTTCCGGGAAGCTGCTCAGCGTCGAGAGGAAAAGCCGCACGGGCACGAACTGGACGGTCGAAACAGACGAAATCTCGCTCATCACGGACGGGGGCGAGGTTCATAGCGTGGACTTGAATCCGTCTTCAAGCGTGCGACTTATCGAAAGGGATCTGCAACTCGAAGTGAGTCGTTATCTTGGCCTCATCGCTTCGTCCCGGGATCAGGACGTGCGGCGGATGACGATTTCCACGGCCGGCGATGGCGAGCGCAACTTGTATGTGAGCTACATCAGCGAAGTGCCCGTCTGGAAGACCACGTATCGGATTGTCCTGCCTTCCCAGGCGGACAAAAAGCCCTTGCTGCAAGGCTGGGCCATTGTGGACAACACCGTGGGCGAGGACTGGGACGGCGTGGAGCTCTCGCTCGTGGCGGGAGCGCCGCACTCTTTCATTCAGCAGCTCTCGGAGCCATTCTACGGAAGACGGCCCGTCGTCCCGTTGCCGGAGAGTGTCGAGCTCTCGCCGCAAACGCACGCAGCAACTCTGATGCGCGGAAACGGGCGATTGAGCGGCGTGGTCACGGATTCGTCGGGAGCGATTGTCTCCGCGGCGCTGGTCCGGTTGTTCGATGCAAACAATAATTTGATTGCCGAGAGCAATACGGACGGCAACGGGCAGTACTCGTTCTCGGGGCTCCCGACAGACAACTACCGCGTCGAGGTCGCGCATTCTGGATTCAAAAAAGATGAATTTTCGGGCTTGCATGTATCTCCCGGCGAAAATCAGCTCAACCTACAACTCCAAGTGGGGTCGCAGAGCGCGACCGTGGAGGTGACCGCGACTGTCTCGCCATCAACTACAACCGCCTCGGAGGTGGCTATCACGGTTGGCAAACGGAGCGGCGTAGCGAATCGCCCGCATGTGGGGATTGCCTCTGGCAGCGGCGCGGGATCGTTTGCCATGCCTCCTCCTGCGCTTCCCGTTCCCTCTGCCGCAGGCCTAGAAACGGCCCGAGAAATGAGCGAAGCCGCGGCGAGCGGGCAAGAACTTGGAGATCTCTTCGCATACAAACTCAAAGACCGCGTCACCCTGAAAAAGAATCAGTCGGCGCTGGTGCCCATCGCACAAACCGAAATCGAGGTCGAGAAAGTTTCCCTGTGGAGCGGAACCACCGGAGCAGGCCGGCCACTGCGCGGCCTCTGGCTCAAAAACTCGAGCCCGCTGACTCTCGATGGCGGCAGCTTCAGCGTCCTGGAAAACGAGGTGTTTGCCGGCGAAGGTCTGACCGATCCGATCAAGCCGGGCGAGCGCCGTCTGATCTCCTATGCGACGGATTTGGGCCTGCTCGTCGAAGCCTCGACGAATGGCCAGCCGCAGCACGTCACGCGCGCGAAAATCTCCAAAGGTATACTCACGCAAATCAGCGAATTGCATGAGCGCACGCTCTACGTTGCCCGGAGCCAGGACGAAACCAAGCGCGTTTTGGTCATCGAACACGCCGCGCGGCCGGACTGGAACCTCGGCAAAGGCACCGCCGGCCCGGAAGAAAAAGCCCCCGGAGTGTACCGCTTCCGGATGGAAGTGCCGCCAAAAGCTACCGCCTCCCTGCCCATCGAGGAAGTGCGAACTCTCTCGACAGCCTATGAGCTCTCAGGCCTCTCCGACGAGCAGCTGGCCCTGTTCGCAAAACAAGGCACGATCACCCCGGAAATGGCCGAGGCGCTCGGAAAAATCTCCGCGCAAAGGGCCGTGGTCGCCAAACTCGAAGAAGACATGGAAAACCGGCAGAAAGACATCGACCGCATCGTGGAAGACCAGGGGCGGCTCCGCGAAAACATGAAAGCCCTGCGCGGCAGCGCCCAAGAAAAGGCTCTGCTCGAGCGCTACACAAACCAACTGGGCGAGCAGGAGACGCAGCTCGAAGCATGGCGCAAGAGGATCCGGGACACGGAGGCAGAACGGGACAAAGCCAACGATCAACTGGAAAAGATGATCGACGGCCTGCAACTGGAAGCCACACTGTGAGTGTCACGTCGTGATTCCGAGTGAGACCCTCTGCAGTTTCCCCCAGCGTCCAACCTGTCCGAACTGGCAGGTTGTTCCGAGCGCACATTTTTCGCCGGACAGCCCTCGCTCGGGTGCTCGCGATTTACACTCAAAAGGGAAGCGAGAAGGCCAGCCCTCGCGGCCCCGTCTTTCAGCAGCGCTCGCGCGCAGGGCAAAACAGAGGCTCCAAGAATGAAACGCATCGTTTTGTTTCTAGCGATTGTTTGGCTCGCGCTTGTGACGGCACTCAGCCTGGCGGCTGGTCCACAGAGAAAGGGAACAGCACGGGTGACGGGCGTCGTGCTCGGTCCCGATGACAAGCCCGTGCCGCATGCCGCCGTAACCTACCAATCGTCGGGGGGCAATGCTCCGCATGCCGTCCACGCCGATGCCCACGGCCATTTCACGATCACGAAGCTGCGCGCCGACAATTACGACATGCGCGCTTCGGGGAGAGGCGTCTTCTCCGAGTGGCAGAAAAACATCACGGTGCATTCCGGTCAGACCAAAAACGTGACCCTGCGGCTGATTTACGCGAAAGACGTGCCCAAGGCTTACGTGCAGACCAACCCGAATCCGCAATAGCTCCTTCGCCCCGAAGGCTTTGCGAAGGAGCAAGCCGCTCGGGATGAGCAGAGATCCACTTTATCCGTCGTGCCGTAAAACCTCGCCCTTCAGGGCGGGGATATAAGCCCGCTGACCTGCTTGAAAAGTTAAAGCGGGTTTTCTGCCCGATATACTGCTGCAATCTGCTGATGCGGGCACCGCCACAGCTCGCAGCGACATACGATAGTGACCAGAGAACCTCCTTCCAAATACTTTTTTTTCGATGTCGGCTCGCTGCAGCCGAA
>Ga0307475_10001523_pt1 | contig 13781 bp, 12 predicted proteins | sample atmos_gasesECM1C_FD_203317 | JGI IMG/M metagenome (GOLD analysis project Ga0307475, IMG submission 203317) | Hardwood forest soil microbial communities from Morgan-Monroe State Forest, Indiana, United States - atmos_gasesECM1C_515 | ecosystem: Environmental > Terrestrial > Soil > Temperate... | reverse complement strand
CGGTTCAGCCAGGAAGCAGCAACCGCTAAACTTTTCGCCAGCGAAATGTCCACGCGCGTGGCGCACAAGGCGATTCAGATTCACGGTGGATATGGCTACAGCAAGGAATACCCGGTCGAGCGCGCCTATCGCGACGCGCGCATCACCGAAATTTACGAAGGCACCAGCGAAATTCAGCGCCTCGTCATCGCGAGCTGGCTGCTGAAAGCCTAGCGCAAACCCCTGGGCGATTTAGCCCATGAAACTTGTAGGGGCGGAGCTTGCTCCGCCCTCCCCGAGCGACGAAGAGTCCTGCTCATCAGCCAATCGAAGAGCGGGCCGGGCAAGTCCGGCCCCTACAATTGCTCCGGCGACAAATCGGCGGCAAAAAACGCTCCGTAGTATCCTGACGAGGTGCTGGAACTCGACGCAGGCCTCGAATTCAATCCTGAAGACGATGAGGAATTTTTCTCCCTGCTGCCGGAGCGGCCCGCGGTCTGCCTGATTGAGGCACATGAAGAAAAAGCCGAGCCGCATCTAATCCGCACCGCTAATCTGAGAAACCGCCTTCAGCGTTTGCTCGGTCCCCTTGATCCCTCGAGCAAACGGTTGAATCTGAGAGGTTTCGCTCGTCTGGTAAGCTACCGCGTCACCAATTCTGCGTTCGAACAGTCGCTCACCTACTATCAAATCGCGCGGAAACTTTTCCCGAAGCGCTATCGTGACCTGATGCGGCTGCGCCCGTCGCCGGTGCTGAAGATCAATTTGAAGAACGCCTACCCGCGCTGCTACGTTACGCGGCACATTGCGGTGAACGAACAAGGCGTACCCACCGGCGGAATTTACTACGGCCCTTTTGCTTCCCGCCGTTCCGCGCAGCTGTATGCCGACAGCGTGCTGGATTTTTTCAAGGTGCGCCGCTGCCAGATTAAGATTCGCCGCGACCCCACGTTTCCCGGCTGCCTCTACTCGGAAATGAAAATGTGCCTGGCGCCTTGCTTTGCGGGCTGCACTAAGGAAGAGTACGACGTGGAGGTGAATCGGCTGGTGGGATTTCTCGAGACCGGCGGCGCATCGCTGCGCGCGAATTTCGAACAAGAGCGGGAGCGCGCGAGCGAAGAACTCGATTTCGAGCGGGCCGCGTCGATTCACAAGAAACTCGAAAAACTGGATGATGCCTTGCGCGCAGGACCGGAAGTGGCGCGGCGGATTCAGGACCTCGACGCCGTGATTCTGCAGCGCTTGGCCGAGGACCAGACTATCGGCATCTTTGGCGTGCGGGGCGGGAGACTGGCAGCGCCGTATGCGCTGCGATTCGGAGATACCAGCCAGCCGCGCTCTGCTGAAGAAGCCGTGCGCGACTATCTGGAAGCGATGATGAGCGCGCCGCCCGCCGCGGCAACTCCGCGGCAATCCGCCACCGAACTGGGCGAGCACTTGCGCCTGGTGGCAAGGTGGTTTTATAGCAACCCGCGTGAAGGCGAAATTTTCTTTCGCGAGAAAGATTGGCCGTACCGGCGAATTCTGCGGGCGTGTTCGCGATTGCTGGCTCCGCCGAAAGAAGAAGCCAACGAATTGAGTAAATAGAGAGACAATCAGAAGGCAAAGAGAAGGCTTCTCACAGAGTGCGCGGAGAAGGAGCGCAGAGGTCACAGAGAAGAGAGGAAATTTGAGATGAGCCAGGGTGCAACGCCGGAAGGCACGCAACGCTACGCGGAAAGATTCAAGGAAATCGCCGCCGAAGGGCACTTTCGAAAAGCACAAGAGCTGACCGTCTCCTCGCTCGGTTTGGGCACTTATCTTGGCCAGCCGACGGATAGCACCGACGCAAGTTACGCAGCGGCGCTGGTTGAGGCCGGCCTAGCGGGCTTCAACGTGTTTGATACGGCAATCAACTACCGCTTCCAGCGCAGCGAGCGCAACGTTGGCACCGCACTGAAAGTTCTGGCAAACAAGGGCCTGGCGCGCGACGAATTCGTGGTCTGTACCAAGGGCGGCTACCTCACGCCGGATGGTTCCATGCCCGCCGACGCCAACCGCTATTTTTTTGACGAATACATCCAGCGCGGCGTGTTCACGGCGAAAGAAGTGGCCGCCGGGTGCCACTGCATGGCCACGCGCTTCCTGGAAAACCAGTTGAACCGCAGCTTGAAAAATCTGAGCGTCGGCTGCATCGACGTCTACTATCTGCACAATCCCGAAACGCAGCTTAGCGAAATCCCGCGGCCGGAATTTCTGAATCGCGGGCGTCAGGCGTTTGAATTCCTGGAATCGGCCGTGAGCGCGGGGAAAATCCAGTTCTACGGCATGGCCACGTGGAACGGTTTCCGCCAGGAAGCGAAGGCGCCCGATTCCCTCTTCCTTGGCGAACTCGAGAAAATCGCGCGCGACATCGCCGGTGCCTCGCACCACTTCCGCTTCGTGCAGTTGCCGTACAACCTGGCGATGACAGAAGCGCTTACCCTGGGCAATCAAACCATCGACGGCCTTACGCGCACGATGATGGAGGCCGCGGGCGATTTGGGCATTACGCTTGTAGCTAGCGCTTCGCTGCTGCAAGGCCAACTGTCGCAAAATCTACCGGCGTTCGTGGCGGAAGCACTAGGGCTGCACAGCGACCTGGAACGTGCGTTGCAGTTTGCGCGTTCGTCACCGGGGATTACCACCGCGCTAGTGGGGATGTCCCGCGCCGCGCACGTGGAAGCAAACGCAAAACTCATTGGCGTGAAGCCAGCGGGCATCGATCAGTTCAGCAAATTGTTTCAGCGGGGCGAGTCGGCCTAAATTCCAACCGCCACTCGCTTGTCATCCTGAAGCTATCCGGCAAGGATAGCTGAAGGATCTCAGCGTCAAAAGATTGCGCGACGTTGGAGTTGAGATCCTTCGCCGCGCAAACTGCGCGCGACTCAGGATGACAAGGTACTTTTTATTTTGGCACCACTGATGAAATGTCCCTCGCCTTAAAACCGGACCGAAGAGTCGGCTCTAACTGGACCGCAGTGCGGGGCGACGCTCGGTCAGCCAGTTAACGATGGCGGCGTTGAATTCGTCCAAATGGCCAGCAAAAAAATGGTCGGCGTCTTCCACGACAACCAGCCGGTTTTCACCGGTCAACGCCGCGACGGTCTCCTCCACTTTTTTCCGAGCGCCGAACTTGTCGTTGGAGCCGTGAACGAACAGCTTCGGCTTGGGGCAATCCGCGAGGAATGAAAAGTCGCTACTGTTCACCGGGACGCCGATGCCGAGTAATTCGCTCACACGCGCATCGCCGCAACCCACCCGAAGTCCCACGACGCTTCCGAAACTGAACCCCGCAAGCAGCAGCGGGACGCCCGGAAATTGTTCACCCAGAAAATCAACCGCCGCCAGCACATCGCCTTGCTCGCCGCGCCCTTTGTCGTGCTCGCCCGCGCTCAGCCCCGCTCCACGAAAATTGAAGCGCAGGACCGGGATGCCCAACGCATCCATCGTTTTCGCCGCGTTATAGACCACCTTGTTGTGCATCGTCCCGCCAAACAGCGGGTGCGGATGGCAAATCACCGCAGCCAGCAAGGGTGAATCCGGTCGGACGGGCGTCCAGAGAATCGCCTCGAGGCGGCCCGCGGGCCCTTTGAGGAACAGGTTTTGTGATTCGTGAACAGTCTGCATTTGAGAATTAGTCAACAAAAGTGTACCCGAAATGAAACTTTTCGCCGAATCGCGGTCAGTCCTAGTTCTATACCGCCCACTACGCGATGTGCTCGTACTAGTGCTAAATTGTGGCACTTTGACATTGCAGTTTGCTGTTCCCAATGCTAATTTCGCCCCGTCCGGCAATTCAGGGGGCCGAATGAGCGATCTTTCCGACCGGCGCGAAGCCCGGCGTTTCGCTATGAATTTGCCAGTTCGCGTGCTTGTGAACGACGCGAATGGTCCGGAACTTAAAGCCAACACGCGCGACGTCAGCTACCGCGGCCTGTATTTTCTTGCCGAAGCGCCGTTTGAAAAGGGCAACGAAATAGATTTCATCCTGACGCTTCCGGCGCAGATTATTTCCGCGGGCGACGTGAACATCCGTTGCCACGGCCACGTGGTGCGCGTGCAAGCCGAGGACCAGGGCAAAACCGGCATCGCCGCCAAAATCGAAAAATACGAATTCATCCCTGCGCGCGCCTCCGCCGCGTAGTTCCCCGTTTTCGTTTCACTGACGATCTCCCCCTTGAGCGGGCCTATTGAAAGTTGCCCGCACTTCCGCTCCGGTTAACGCGATCCGGCTTTGTTCTTCCAGCCGCCCTATTTTCAGGATTGTCTAATAGTGGACTGTGGAAGTCGTTGACAGCCTCCATGCTGTAGTTCTGGATTCCAAAAAACTGGCCCCTGGCCAGCAGCTCGCAGAGTCCGGAAATTTGCGCACGTTGTGCTTCGGTTTGAGGAGGTAACTCGCATGCAGGCGCCTGAGAACAATCCGATCAAGAAACGCGACGAATTGAAAAACAAGCGGAAGGTGCTCTTTAAGCTGTTTTTGAAGAACCCCATGTATACGAGCCTGGCTGTGGAAATCAAGGCTCTGGACGATCAACTCGCCGATTGGACCCATCTTTTAACCCGAAAGTGAATGAGGGGAAGAGGGTTCGACGTACCTTCTTTTAGAACCCGCCTTAAACCTGTAACGATTCCGTTGGCTTATCCACTTGTTTGCTTTGGTGACCGCTTACGAATCTCCCGTCCGTGAGGGCGATTTTGCCTTCCGGCGCATCCTCACTCCCATTCTGAAATCAGTGGATCGAAATTCCGAACTGTCTCTGGCTTGAACAATTGAATCGACGACTCCCCAACCAGAAATTTCCAGGTGTGATTCGCCGCTCGTTTTGTGCGTAGAATAGAGACGTGAGTGCATTGCGTGGATGGGCGAAGAAAGCCCGTGGGGGCGTTATGTATCACTACAACCCGAAAATTGCTTTGGAAGAATTGCAGGAAGAGGCGGTGCTGCCGCATCCGGTGAAGCTGCGTGACATGATTCTGCGCAATCAACTGGGGCCGCAGGACGCACAACTGCTGAATCACGACTTCCAGGAATATCTGACGCGCTTCGGCGAATTGCAAAAAATCGCCGGCGGAATCCTGGACAGGCTGGCGAACGGGCAGCGGAAGACAGCCTGACGGCGCCGCTTGATGAGCCCTTCCCTTCTCCTGGACCGGAAGCCTCGCGTCCTGATCCTGTCAGCTTCCTCCGGCGCAGGCCACGTGCGAGCGGCCGAAGCGCTCGAAAAAGCGTTTCGCGCACAGGGCAATTGCGAAGTGGAGCACATTGACGCGCTCGCGCACGTCAGCAAGCTCTTCCAGCGCCTCTACGACAAAGCCTACATCCGCATGGTGCGCCGCGCGCCGGACCTGATGGGCCTGCTCTATGAACAAACCGACAAGCCCTGGCGGCACCCGCGCCAACGACTGGCGATGGACCGCCTGAACACCCAGCCGATGATCCGCCTGCTGAAGAAAATCCAGCCGGACTTGTGCGTGGCCACGCATTTTCTGCCCGCAGAAATTTTGGCCTGGCTAATCGCGAAAAAGAAACTGCAGGCGCGCCACGCCATCGTGGTGACGGACTACGATGTCCACGCCCTGTGGCTGTGCCGCACGGTCGATCGCTACTATGTGGCGATGCAGGAATCGCTCGAATACCTGGCCAACATCGGCGTGCCGCGGGAAAAGCTGCACGTCACGGGAATTCCCATCGATCCGTTGTTCGAAAAATGGGTCAGCGCTGCCGATGCGCGTAAGAAACTGGAGTTGACGGCGAGCGAACGGGTTTTGCTGTTGTCCGCGGGAGGTCACGGCGTCGGGCCGCTGGAGCAGCTTGTAAAAGATTTACTGGCGATGCAGCGACCGTGGCAGATCGTGGCCATTGCGGGAAAATCGGAGCCGTTGAAAAAGCGCCTGGACACCTTGGCAAAAGGCGCAGGAAAAACGCCGTCGGGCCAGCTGCGCCTTGTGCCGGTGGGATTCACAACTGAGATGGACCAATACATGGCAGCCGCGGATCTGCTGATTGGCAAGGCCGGCGGCATGACCACTTCGGAAGCCTTGGCACGCGAACTACCAATGGCTCTCGTCGAGCCAATCCCCGGCCAGGAAGAACGCAATGCCGATCACTTGTTGGAAGCGGGCGTCGCAATCCGGTGCAACAATCTCCCCGCCGCGGCGTGGAAAATTGCGACGTTGGTGGACCAGCCAGAAAAACTTCTCGAGATGAAACAGGCTGCGCGGGAAATGGCCCACCCCCACGCCGCGCGCGACATCGCGCAGGACGCGCTCGGGCTGATACACTAATCCTTCGCTTTTTTTGGGGAATCGCGTACCAAGCCGACCCTTCGAGCTTATGAAACGCAACACACTGCTGATTGATGCAGACGACACGCTGTGGGAAAACAATGTTTTCTTCGAAAAGCTCATCGAGGATTTCATTACACTGGTCGAGCCCTGCGGCTACAGCCGCGCCTACATCCGGCACATCCTGAACGAAACCGAGCGCAAGAACATCCGCCAGTACGGCTACGGCGTGCGCAGCTTCGGCCGCTCTCTGGAAGAAACCTACATGAAACTGGCCGACCAGATGGCCAAGCGGGAAACCCTGGCGCAAATCCACATGCGGGTGGTGGAATTGGAGCGCACGCCGCCGAAAATTCTCGATGGCGTGCCGGAAACGCTGGCGTACCTGACGGCGCGCCACCGGCTGATCCTCTTCACAAAGGGTGAACCCGCGGAACAGGCGGCCAAGGTGGAACGCTCTGGCCTGCAGGGATTTTTCGAGGCCATCGAAATCGTCGGCGAAAAAGACTCCAAGACGTATCAGGTGCTAGTGAACAAGCACAAAATCGTGAAGACCCAGGGCTGGATGATCGGCAACAGCCCGCGCAGCGACATCAACCCGGCGATGCAAGCCGGCCTGAACGCCGTCTACATCCCGCATGTAAACACCTGGCAGTTGGAACACGAGCCCGTTTTAGCAGGCACGGGAAAGCTGGTGATCCTGCCGGCGTTCCGCGAATTGCGCAATCACTTTTAATGTAACTTTTCCGGAACTCGATGAATCCCTACTGCAGGACAAACCCAAAATGACAAATGAAAACAATTGGCCGAAAGTCGCGGTTGTCGGCGCGGGCGCGGTTGGCGGTTATTTCGGAGGATTGCTGGCGCGTTCCGGCGTGCCGGTGACGATGATCGGCCGCCCCCCGTTTGTGGAAGCGGTACGCAAGGCGGGCTTGTTTCTGGACACGAAGCAGTTTCAGGAGACGGTGCATCCCGCGGCGTCCACGGAACTTTCCGCCACAGCCGGCGCGGATTACGTCTTCTTCTGCGTGAAGACGACGGACACCGCGTCCGTTTCGAAAGAATTAGCCAAATATATTTCGCCCTCCGCCGCTGTGCTGAGCCTGCAAAACGGAGTGAACAATGCCGAAGAGATTCGCAAAGCTTCCGGCATCGAAGCGATTTCAACTGTCGTCTACGTTGCAGCATCCGCTCCATCGCCTGGCACCGTGCAGCATCTTGGCCGCGGCGATCTGGTGATTGGCCCGCACTCGCCGAACGTGGATAAGATCGCGGAATTCTTTTCGCGCGCCAAACTGCCCTGCCGTATTTCGGACAACATTGAAGGGGAACTGTGGACCAAGCTGGTGTGGAACTGCGCGTTGAACGCCGTCTCCGGATTGGGCCGTGTAACGTATGGCGAAATCATTGCGAGCGAGGACGCCAAGCGTGTGGTGGAGGAGGTTGTCTATGAAGTGCTGGCCGTCGCGAAGAAAAAGGGGATTCATCCGCCGGGCCTGGAAGATCCAAGAGCAGCAATCGCAGGCGCTTTCCTGATTGGCCAACAGATGAGCGGAACGCGCTCGTCCACCGCGCAGGACATGGCTCGCAGCAAGCGCACGGAGATCGATTCCCTCAACGGTTACATCGCGCGCCTCGGCGCGGAGTTGGGTGTGCCGGTGCCGGTGAACCATACGCTGTACACGCTGGTGAAGCTGCAGGAAGCGAATTTCTAAGCCGCATTCCTCATAAAATTAAATCATGCATAAAAAATTGTCATCCTGAGGCTACCCGACGAGGCTATCCGAAGGACCTCAACGTTAAAATTCTGCATGGACCATCCGTTGAGATCCTTCGAGACGCAAACGACGCGTCTCTCAGGATGACGAGTTTCGTGTAGGTGAGCAAAGGAGAATGAGTTTGCTCACACAGCGAAATGTGAACTGAGAATTCACGCCGTGGCTACCGCTATTGGCGGGCGGGCGCGTGGAACGGAATGTGCACGATGGCCTCGAGGTCGACGGGTTGGCCCTCACGCGTGGCTGGCTCGAACTTCCATTCCTTGAAGGCATCCATGGCGTTGGCGTCTAGGCGATCATCAACACCGCGCACCAGTTGAATACTGTCAACTGTTCCGTTCTGCCGGATCACGCCATAAAGAATCACTTCCCCTTCAATGCGTTCCTCAACCATCGTGGACGGATACTTCGGGTCCACCTTGTGCACCGGCACGGGAGCGGCCACGTTTCCCACGTGGCTCGCGGCGCCAGAAAGATGCAATTCCGAAAAATGAATGATCCAGCTGCCGGTGGCGCTGTTGAAATTCGGCATGTTGACATTCATCGAGTACACGCGTCGCCGCGAGAAAATCTGTTCCGGCGGCGAGCCCGGCGGCAACGCGGCAAAATTCGGCGGGCCGGTGCGCACCGGTTCATCTTCCACGGCCCCGTTCGGGTCGGGGCGTTTCATGTAGGCCTGCGGCCTCGCCATGCTGAATTTCCCAACGCCACCGAGACCAGAGACGCTCGAATTGGGCTTCGGATTTCCGCCGCTGATGCTGATGCCGGTCGCGTTTGCGCCGCCTGCGCTATTGCTCGCGACCTCAGAATTTCCGCCATTCGGAGCGGAAGACGAAGGCGACCCGCCCGGGGCTCCCGGTTTTTTCCCTTCCGGGGAAATCGCCATGCGCGCCGACAAATTTCCATCCGGCACCGGAACCACGGGCGCGGGTGGCGCAGGATAAGCGGAAAGAGCTATCAGCGTTCCCATTGAGCCAGTAGGTGCGTTCGAAGCCGAAGGAGCGACTTCCGGCGCGGCTAATTCGCCCTCCTGTTTGCGCGCACCGAGCCGCGGCGCGGAACCCGCGTTGATTTCGAGCTTTGGTTTCGCGGGCCCGTTCTGCTGAGCCATCAAACTGACTTCTGCGGGCCGCTGCTCCATATTCGGCAAATCTGGCGAAGCCACATCCGTCGTGGCCACGGTCTTTCTTGTCTTTGGTCGAAGCTTCCTCAACGTCTGCTCGCTAATCTCCAGGCGCGGCCGTGGAGGCGCCGCCACTGAAGCCAGATGCACCACGTTGGGCATATCCGGCAAGATTTTCGGCGCATCGAGCGGCGCCGCGGGATTCACTAGTGTTTGCCGGGGATGCGTAGGCCGCGAAGGATCGGTAAAGATGCGCTGGCGGGGATGAAACGCATCCGCGCTTTCCGCTGGCGGAGGATCGGCAGGATTCTTGGTCCTCGGCGCGGCTTTCTTTGCTCGCGGCATGTTGAGGAGCGGAAGATCGTCGATCGGCCCGGACCAGGTCAGCTGTGTGTTGTCGAACGCAGGATTGCGTTTTGCTGACATCGGCAGGTCAGGCCACGGAATCAGCAGCAACAGAATTTGCACCAGCGCTGCAAGCAAGATGGCCCGCCGCGGTACGGGGTGTTCCACACGGCAATCGCGCAGGACATAGACGAGCGGCACCGCGCCGGTAAGTTTCGTGCGCTGGAACAATACCGGAATGTTGCTGAAAAAATTCTGATGAAAGCTGCCCCAGGCGATGTCCAGCTTGGGCTCCAGCGTGCCCGGCAAAAGGATCTGCGGCGGGTAAAACTCCGCCTGGCCGAGCAAATCGTATCGATTGACCTGGAACCGTTTGCCCATAAACCTCTAATTGTATCGCGCCTCGTGCAGCCGCGCCTTTTTCTTACAGTCCACGAACGGACTCTGAGATAGATGAACGGGGCAGAGTTAAGGTTTACCCGGAGCGGGGCATCTCCGTCAGACTGGGGGGACGAAACCTGAAAAAACTCAGCGCCGCGTCGCCCTGACGCAGCACGCGGACTCGTTCGAGCTTACCAAAGGTTTCGGGAAGGTCAAGCGAGCGTTGGTGTTCGGCGATAACTAGGGCGTTTTCAGCCAGCAGATTCGCGCTCCCCAAAAATGCGAGCACGCTTACGTATTGTTCCTTCTCTGCGTAGGGCGGATCGAGAAAGAGAATATTAACGCGTGCGCTTGCGGCGGTTTCTTCGACGAGGCGTTTCAACGCCTGCAGCGCGTCCGAGGTAAACACGCACGCACCCTTGCGAATTTCCAGTGATTCGAGATTTTTTTTGATGAGCACAGTGGCGGGTGCATGCTTCTCCACAAAAATCGCTTCGCGTGCCCCGCGGCTGAGCGCCTCGATCCCAACAGCGCCCGTGCCCGCGAACAAATCCAGAAAGCATGAATCGGTGACCATAGTGCCCAGAACATTGAAGAGCGTTTCGCGCAGCTTGTCGCTGGTGGGCCGCAGTGCCATGCCCTTCAGGCTTTTCAACGGGCGGCTGCGAAATTTCCCGGCAATGATGCGCATCGGAAGCGGGCCTCAGCCAATCCGCGCCAGATGATAACGGCGCTGCCACTGTGGCGGCAGCAGTCGCAACATGCGTTGCAGGGACTCTTTTTGCGCAGGCTCTTCGACGAGCAGAAACGCTTCCTTCCGCGCGCGCTCCAGCAGTTCGCGGTCGCGCAACGGATTCGCCACGTGGAAACCGAGCTCCCCGGACTGCCGTGTGCCAAAAAATTCACCCGGGCCGCGAATCAGCAAGTCGGTTTCGGCGATCTCAAATCCGTTCGTAGTGCGCACCATTGTTTCCAGCCGCGCGCGGCAGTCGTCGGTCATTCGTCCCGGCGCAACCAGGATGCAGTGTGATTTTTGCGCGCCACGGCCGATGCGTCCGCGAAGCTGGTGCAATTGCGCCAGGCCGAACCGTTCGGCGTGCTCGATTACCATCACCGTGGCGTTGGGCACGTCCACGCCAACTTCGATCACCGTCGTCGCCACCAGAATCTGAACTTCATTCCTCCGGAAGCGCTGCATCACGTCATCTTTTTCTTCGCTGGACATCCGCCCGTGCAGCAAGCCCACTTTTAATTTTGGGAATACGTCGCGCGAAAGCCGCTCATACTCTTCCATCGCCGCCTTCAGTTCAAGCTTTGATTCCTCAATTACCGGATACACGATGTAACCCTGGTGCCCAGCCTCCACTTCCCGCCGCAAGGAATCCCAGACGCCGGGGAGATGCTTTTCCGTGGTCATACGCGTTTCGATGGGAGTGCGTCCCGGCGGCAGTTCATCGAGCACCGAAACATCAAGGTCGCCATAAAGCGTGAGTGAAAGCGTGCGCGGAATGGGGGTAGCCGTCAGCACCAGCACATGCGGGGCAAAGCCGGTCTTCGCCGCCTTGTCCATCAGTCGCTTGCGCTGCAGTACCCCGAAGCGGTGTTGCTCGTCAATGGCGACGAAGCCGAGCCGCGCGAACTCCACTTCGTCCTCAATCAGCGCATGGGTTCCGATCACCAGCCGCGCTTCTCCGGTGCGAATCCGTTCGCGGGCGGCGGCTTTCTCCGCAGGCTTCAAGCCGCTAATGAGAAGCTCCGCCGTATATCCGCCGGGCGCCAGAATCCGCCGCGCCGAAAGAAAATGCTGCACGGCCAGAATTTCCGTGGGCGCCATCAGGGCAGCCTGGCAGCTGTTTTCCATGGCGATCACTGCCGCCTGCATCGCCACAATCGTTTTCCCGCTGCCGACGTCTCCCTGTAGCAGTCGATTCATCGGCACGGGCTTTTCCAGGTCCGCCGCAATTTCGGCCAACACTCGTTTCTGCGCACCCGTCGGCTTGAAAGGTAGAATGCGCTTCAGCGCTTCGCGCACTTTGTCTTCTCGCACGCGAAAGGCGATGGCGTTTTCTTTGCGCTGCGCTTTGCGCCCCAGCGCCATACTCAGTTGATAAAGAAAAAATTCCTCGAAGATCCACCGCTGCTGCGCGGGCGACCGAAAAAGATTCAGCGCCTCCAGGGATTCCTCGGCGGGCGGAAAATGGGTATGAATCAATGCGTCGCGCCGCGTCGGATAATGCAGCTTCTCCCGCAACTCCGCCGGCAGAACATCCGGAATATTCGAATCCAGATTCTGCAGCGTGTTGTAAATCGCGCGGCGAATCATCCGTGAGCCAAACGTGCCGACGGCCTCATAAATCGGCACGATACGCCCCATCTCCGTCGAATCCACTTCCTCGCTGCTCAGCACCTCAATCTGCGGATTCACCATCTCGCGCCGCGCCGGGCGCAATTTGTCGATCTCCACTTTCCCGTGCAAGATCAACTGCTGCCCGGGCTTCAGCCGGTCTTCCAAATAGCCGCCATGAAAAAACTTGCAGGGCAGCGAACCGCTGTCGTCCTGCACCAGCAGGTGATAGATGGCGTCGCGGCCATACATGCCACGCACCGCCTGCCCACTCATCACGCGAGCGCGCAAGGTATAGGTTCCGCCGGGTTGCACATCCTTAATCCGAGAAAAATGGATGCGGTCTTCATAGCGAAACGGCAAGTAGTTCAGCAGGTCTTCCAGCGTGAAAATGCCACGCTTGCCGAGGAGTTCCGCGCGCTGCGGACCGACTCCCTTGACCATGCGCACTTCGGTTTGCAGGCTGATGGGCATCCTTCCTTCTTTATATCATCCCCGCCTAAGCTTCGCTTTTCGTGAAACTTGCGCCATCGGCATGCGTATCGTTAGAGTGGGCTGTCGCGGTCCGTTTCACTCCAGGAGGCTGCCTTGGCGGATGGACGTTTGACGGGATCGGAAAAGCGCGCGCTCATTCTGTGGATGATCTGCGGCGTGCTGGGATTGGTGTTCGCACAGCACTATTTTTTCCGGGCATTCCCCGAAGCGGCGGTGGATTTCAAGGTATCCCGCACCGAAGCCCAGCAGCGCGCGAAAGACTTAGTGCAAAGCTTGGACGAAAACCTGGACGGCTACCAGTCCACAATCACTTTCGAAGTAGACGATAACGCCAAAACTTACCTGGAACGCGAACTCGGTTTGCAGGAAGCCAATCGCCTGATGTCTTCCGAGCTGAACATCTGGTTCTGGGACGTCCGCTTTTTCAAGCCGCAGCAAGAGGAAGAATACCGGGTGCGGGTTAGCCCGGCCGGAAAAGTTGTCGCCTACAGCCACAAGATCGAAGAAGCCCGCGCCGCAAAATCGCTGAGCCGCGAAGAAGCACTGGCCGCTGCGCAACAGCTGCTGAAAGCCAAACTCGGGACGAATTTGGACAATTGGAATTTTCTGCCTGAAGAAGCGAATTCGCAGGTGCGACCTAACCGGCTGGATTGGTCGTTCACCTGGGAACGCAAAAACTTCAAAGCCAAGGATGCGCCGTACCGGCTGGAAGTCGGGCTGCAAGGCGACCATATCGGCAACACGCAGGAATTTCTGCAGGTGCCAGAGGCTTGGACGCGCGATTACCAACACTTGCGCTCCACCAACATTTTTTATAACCAGATCGCCCTGATTCCTTACGGCTTCCTGCTGGGCGCAGCGCTGTGGCTGGGCATTTCCCTGATGCGCCAGGACAAAACTTCCTGGGGCCCAGCGCTGAAGCTTGGGGCGTTGGTGGCCATTCTGTATTTCCTGATGCAGGCGAACGAATGGAACTCCATCCGGGCCGCGTACGACACGCACCAAGCGTATTCCAGCTTTATCGCGG
>Ga0307475_10001522_pt1 | contig 13784 bp, 10 predicted proteins | sample atmos_gasesECM1C_FD_203317 | JGI IMG/M metagenome (GOLD analysis project Ga0307475, IMG submission 203317) | Hardwood forest soil microbial communities from Morgan-Monroe State Forest, Indiana, United States - atmos_gasesECM1C_515 | ecosystem: Environmental > Terrestrial > Soil > Temperate... | reverse complement strand
GACAGGCCGATTACGCTGATTACTCCGTTTTCGGAAGACGTCGCTTCGGGGCATACCTTTTCGCCGCGGCACATCGCCGAGATCGTGCCGGGCCGCGTATATGCGCTCTCGGGTTTCGAGTTCACGGAATACTATTTCGTGCTTTCCGATGATGGCCGGCAGTTGATTGGCATCGACGCGGCCACACGAGCGGACTCCGCCAAGGTTGCGTACGAAGCGCTGCGAGCGTACGCGCCCAGCCTTCCGGAATTGACGACCATCTTCATCACGCACTCCCATTGGGACCACGTTGGCGGCCACAAATATTTCCGGGCCCCGAATCCGCGCGTGCGGTTTTATGCCAGGAGCAACTATCAGGAAGAAATTGCTCGCGACGTCGATCAGCAGGGGAAGTTCGATCAGCAATTCTTCGGCGAACGCTTCAGTCTCGACGACGTACGCAGCTTCAAGCCGGATGTCACGATCGACGGCCACACCGACTTGAAGATTGGAGGTACGCACATCGAGCTTATTCCCGTGCATGGGGGAGAAACTCACGACGCCATGTTCATCAATCTACCGGATCTGAGTGTAATGTTCGTGGGAGATTTCATCATGCCGTACCTGGGGGCACCCTTTGTAGAGGAAGGCGATTTTCAGGGATTACTCGATGCGATTGACGTTGTTGTTGAAAAGCATCCCCAGCACCTGCTGCACGGCCACGAGCCGCTCACCCGTAATTTCGCGTCCGCCACCATGCTGGCGCAGCTCAAACCAGACCTGGTGTGGTTGCACGAGCAGGTATTGACTGCAGTCCGCCGCGGCGATGAACGAGCCGCAATCCACCAGGCAAACTTGATTCCTCCGGGTCTGCTCGGTGGCCAGCCTGACGTATATCAGCCATACCTTATCTTGCGCGAACACGTCATTGACCGCCTATACGACCAGAACGTGGGCTATTGGCAACCGGACCTGCAAGGCCTCGACCATCTCGGCCGCTCCGACCGCGCAGAACTCTTGGTTGACTACCTCGGTCTGTCGGAAAAACAGCTCGTCAGGACCGTGAAGCGCCTGGTCGCTGACGGCAAATACGAGCCGGCCGCCTTCCTGCTTGAATCATCCGGAAACAGGTTCGAGCACAGCACTTCCGTCGCGAACGCCAGACGACTCGTCTATCTCAAGCTGATGGAAGAAAACCAGAACACGGCCCCGTTCAAATTCATCATTTATTCGGGGAAGATCAGCGAACAAACACCGCAAATGGCCAGTGGCAAGTGATGAAAAGCTGAGCCGACTTAAATGCCGTTATAGACAGTTGGCGCTTTGACTTCCGAAAACAAGTGCGAGACATGGGCATTTGCGAAGTCCTGTCCGCACCGCGCTCGCCTTGGCAGCGAGCCTATGTAGAGCGAGTGATTGGTTCCATTCGGCGCGAGTGCCTCGATCATATGATCGTGTTCCATGAAAACTCTTTACGACGAACCCTCCATTCCTATTTCGATTACTATCACCGATCGAGAACACATCTCTCGTTGGGGAAGGACTCACCCGAGCCACGAGCGATTCAGCCGCCGGAAATGGGGTCAATCGTGGCAGTGCCGCAGGTCGGTGGGCTGCACCACCGCTACGAACGACGAGCTGCCTGAAAAGCCAGAGTCTACCAGGCTGCGCGCTGCCTCTCCTTGGGGTTCTGAAATCAGTGTCCGGACTGTGCTCGTTTGCACGCCCGTGCCTCGGCGGATTTCATTCGCCAGACTCAAACTGGGCTGCAAACTGCTCCGGTTTTGCGATTCGTCCCGCGAAGTGACATGTGAGGTAGGCTGCACGGAATTTTCGTTAGGGACAATCGTGGTTTCCTCGACTTCGAGCGCCTCTATCGCTTTCACGAAGCCGGCAGATTCTTCGTGACCCGCGGCAAGTCGAACCTCAAGGTCCAACGCCGCTACTCGCATCCGGCCGATCGCACGACGGGGTTGATCTGTGACCAAAGTGTCGTCCTTACTGGCTTCTACTCGCACTCAAAGCTTTCTTCGGCACTTCGGAGAACGCGGTCAGGTCACAAATCTGGATCGCCGTCTCCGCCTACGTTCTGGTCGCCATCGTCAAAAAGCGATTGCATCTCTCGGCCAGCCTGTATGAAATCCTACAGATCCTCAGCCTGACAATGTTCGAGAAAATCCCGTTGGATCAACTGCTTGCACAAACGATGAGCGACGAAATTCAACCGGTTTCCGATAACCAATTGATTTTGTTCGCATAACGCTGGGACACTACTGATTCGATATCCGAAGCAAGATCCGCGCCGCTTATCGGTGGAACATTTCCAGCCACACTCCATGAGTCACGTCTGGGGATAGCAGGAAGCTCTGACCGTAGGTTCCCTTGTAGATCTCTATTTTGCTGCCCATAACGGACTCAGCCATCCTTCGAGCTTCCGGTAAATCGGAGACTTCAACACTGAGTGCGATAATCCCTTCGTCATGGTCAGACAAATATTTCTGGAGCACACCGCTCTTGTCGCTGGTTTCCAGCAAGTTCATCGCCCCAGAACCCGCCTTTAACTCCCGTCCATGAGCACCCAAAAGTCGTACATCGCGCGACTCATCGGCTTCGAAGCCTGCATCCCGAAGTGTGCGTAGCTGGGACTTCAGATCATGTACGGCAAACCATACAGCATGAATGCTAATCGCCGTGTTGGGATGCTCCGTCCGCCCTTCTTTGCGTGCCTTGTCGTACCAATCGGTGGGAAGGTATTCAACAAAGAAAATGGGCAGACTAAACCTTAACTTGTTAGCAGTCGGCTTGTCCGGGGTGCCCACGGAATACCATTGCGGTGGTGGCGGATTCGTCTCGCCTTCCTTCATGATGCTCCCGGGGTCGGGACCTTCAATGTCGAAGTTCTGCGTCTTGAGATAACTAGCCGCAACCTTGGCAGACGAAACGTTCAAGCCAAGGAACATAGCACCTTCGTGCTTTTTCACGAAATCGGCAATCCCTACGGCATCGCCTTGGGAACCAGTATTCCCTTGAAGTTCTTTGACTGAGACCAGTTCGAGATACGTCTTATTTTGAAAGTTGATAACGCTGTTGAAAAGACCGCCGGGAAAGTGCCCACCTTCGCTTACCTTGAAACCAAGCTGCTCGAAATCGCGTTGCGCTTTCGTGAGGTCGCGAACTCCCACGCCCACGTGATCGACGCCCCGTCCCTGTCCTAACAGTGGGTGCGGAACAGGTGTTTGAGCGACCGCACTAACAGTAAGAATAGCCAACACCGTCACCCGACGTACGGTGAAATATGTTCGGAAACCCGAAGACCGTGAGCCGTTGGACGCTGTAATCTCTGAGCATGTCCAAGCGGCCACAAAGCCTCCTCAAAGACGGCGTAAGCTTATCACCAATTGCGCACAGTTATTCACTTTAGTGGAGAATGCGCCCCGGACGTGGTGGCCCAACCTGACGTTCGATGCGCATGCAGTTGATGCCAGCCACTCCTGTGAGGTCGCCGAAGATCAGTGAAGTCGTGTCGCAGGAGATAGAGGCAGTTCCGTTGCCGACGATGGAGAGCGGCTGGGAGAAGTCAGCAACGGACTGCCTGTCGACAAGCACACCTTCTTCGGTATTACTGCTTATAGTGACGTTGCTGACAGAGGTGCCAGTGTTCTGATCAGCGCGGACGCCGGGACCGGTGTTGCCGGTGATTTGCACGCCGCCACCTAGAGTGAGAGAGCTCCGATTCAGGCGAATCCCGCCGCGCAGCGTAGAGTCAGCAATCGAGGAGCCGTTATTCTGGATCTGGTGTGGCCCGCGCATGGTGAGTTCGCCCGATCGAACGACATTGACGCCCACGATGTTGTGGCTCTGGATGATCGTGGCGCTTAGGCTGCCATCTGGTAACGTCCCTCCTCCGTCAAACAAGGCGGAACTGCCCCAAATCTGCAAGCCCACGTCGCCGTTGCCAGTGATGACATTTCTGCCAAAAAAATGCGCTGACGCGGCGTTGAAAATGTCAATTCCTTCGCCATTGCCCTGAAAGACGTTGCCTCCGCCAAAGCTCTGATCGGCGAAGACCACCAGCCGTCCGCCGGATTGGGAGATTGCAGCGCCTGCATTGTTCTCGACGTCAAGCGTTCCGAAATTCACCTGAAAGTAGCTGCCGTCGACGTCGATACCGTCACCTCCATTGCGGAGCACGCGAATTCGCTCATTGGGATTCGTGGCCATAGTGGCGTTCGAGCCCGCACCCACGGACATACCATTGCCGTGATTGTCCCGGATGGTACTGTTCTCCATCACCAAGGTGGAGGCCATCTGCATGTCCAAGCCATCGCCGGAATTGCCCTGGATGGTACAGTTGTTAATGGTGACGTTGGAACCCTGATTGAGCAGGACTCCCACTGAGCCGCCTTGAATGACTAAGCCAAACAGGCCAATGCCGGTGGACTGGAATGTTTGAACTACAATTCCCGACGGATCGGCGGCAGTGACGGTGGCGTTTTGGCCAAAAGCTGATTGGATAACGAGTCGTTCGAAATTGGCAATGAAAACGTTCTCGACGCAATTCCCGCTGACGGTGATGGTGTTGGCATCGTTCGGATTGAGGGTGCTCAGGGCTGCAGTGATGCTGGGAAAGGCACCAGGGCCGCCTCCGGGACAAATTACTGGCAAGTTAGCTGTCCGGCCGGGCGGCGACAAGATGAAGGTGGAAGCTATGGCAGCACAACTCAGCAGTAGGATGCGAAAAGGCCAAGGTGAAAGGTTCATGAGATTTCTCCTTTTTGATTGGCTTGCAGCGGTCGGGACCCGTGGAAATGGCAGGAAAGATATAGCAGGTCATCAGGGAACACAAGCGACAAGGAACGACAGCTTAACCAGGGGGGTGGTTTGTCGTGTTTTTTCGCCTTATGAGGTGTATCGCATTCTAGGCGGCCTCCCCCTTCCGCCTATCCGCCTTTTGGGAATCGCGCTGCAGCTTGCCGTCTACTAAGCTCACAGGGAATCGCTCGCCTGCCGGGGTAACTTCCACAGTTCTCTTCAGGATGGGGTCGTACTCGTAGCGCGTACCGTCCGGGAGCCCGGTTTCTGGCGGAGACTACGGCAATCCTTCCTTGGCACCTAATTTCTCAAGAGCGCGGAGGGCGGAGGCGCGCATGGTCAGACTATCGTCACCTAGCGCCTCTTTCAGCGGAGGGATGGCTGATTTATCGCCAATTTGTCCCAACGACCGAGCAACGACCTCGTTGACCTCTTCATCCCTCAGCAATGGAACCAAAATGGGAACTGCCCGCACGTCTTTGAGGTTCCCAAAGAGGTGCGCGGCGTAATAACGGTCTTCGCGAATTTGTAGCTCAGGGTTCGGGCGGCCTGCGTCGTCGATCCTGAAGACTGCACGTTTGGGCGAACGATTTTCCAGGATAGCTTTAATAGCTTGAAAGCCGCGATCGTCGCCCAGGCTTGCGAAAATGAACGCGGCGTTACCTCTTTGGTGCATGTCCTCGTTGCTGAGCCAAGGTTCAAGAACTTGGAGGACACTCTTGTCTTGAAGTGTGACGATCTGCTTGGCCATCTCAAGTTGCTTCCAGAATGTCGTCGTGGTTTTGAATTGTGCAACGAGGTCGCTAGTACGCTCGCTCGGATGCTTGGCGGTTTGACCGGAAACGGTGGGCAGCAGGCACATGCTCCCCAGCAGCATTCCGCAGAGACATGCGCGGGCCATAATCAGGAATCCACCTGTAGCTTTCAAGCTCCAGTCTATGACGCCTAAACATTGTTGAAAACTGCTTTCTTCCGGTTGCACCAAATGCGTTTGAGGGACCGCGAAAGAAAAGCACTGGCTCAAGACCGGGAAGGAAATCCCCAACCAGAGCGCGGCCCGCATCTTCGCCGCTGCCACTTCCATTCTGAAAGCGGGAACCCCCGCGGCGGGCAGCCACTAGGCTGCCCGCTTTCCGTTCATCGGCGAATCACTCAGAAGTCCCAAAAGAAGGAATCTCAATATTTCAAAAACAGGGGAAAAGATTATGACCGCAACAGGATTTACCACCAGTGAGGTTGATGGATATGGGCTTCGCAATCATCCGCTCGCTCGCCACCGTAGGCCTCCTAGCCGGTTCTTGTTCATCGGCTCGCGTCTTTGCTCCACGCTTCTTTCAGGCCCCGCCCAGTGGGCGGGGTAGAAGGGTGGGTGAACAGAGATGCCCGCTCAGTGCCTGACTAGTTCACTGAACGGTGACCGTAACTTCCCCGATGTAAACGGTTGCACCAGGCAGTGGATCGTCGTTGAAGTCCAAAATCAGCGTCCAATCATTGGCCGCCGAAGGCTGTTGATAAATCGTCAGGCTCGTGCGGGCTGCGATCACGTTAAGGCTGACCGTCATCGGTCCACTGGGCAGCGCAGGGCTCAGTCCGGTGAACGTCGACGAGAGGGTTCCGGAGGGTGGCGGATTCTGCGCCCAGGTTGGCAGCCAGCTGGTCGAGAGACCCGCCGTTCCGTTGTTCGTGGTGTCGACTCCCACCGCATCGGTCGCGCCGGGCGGACAATCATTCGCCAAGCCAACTGCCTGGTAGTCCAGATGCTGCCACTGAAGAGTACTGCCTTGAATCATTAGCAGGTCTCTTCCATCCATGCAGGCGGTAAAGGTGTAGGTGTAGGTGCTGCCGCTGGCCGTCAGCAAGGCCGAGCCGCTGATAGTCCCGTCGCTGGCAGTGATCGTCGAGCTTCCCGCAGCCACGGCCAGGGCCGTGCCTTGATTCGTCGCGTCGTTGCTAATTGTCGCTATCACGGTACTCGACGAACTCCATGTGACCGACTGAAGCACTTGCTTGCTGCTATCGCTGAACGTCCCGGTAGCAATGAACTGCTGCGTCGTTCCCGGGGAAAGCGTGGGAGCGGTCGGCGTCACTGCAATAGAAACGAGGTTCGCCGGAGTGAGAACCGCCGGCGTATACAGGTCCGCAGTGCTGGCCCCTGCGCCGGTGATGTCGTCGCCGCCACTCACCAACACCTGCCCATTGTTCAGCAGGGTAGCCGCATGGCCGCTGCGCACCATGCTCAGGCTACCGGTGGGCGCGAAGGTGCCCGTTGCCGGATCGTAGATGTCTGCACTGCTAAGAACAGCGAGAGGGAAGCTGCCGCCGTCATAGCCGCCAGCAACCAGCACCTGTCCGTCATTCAGCAGCGTGGCTGTGTGATTGATGCGCTCTCGGCTCAGGCTACCCGTGGTCGTGAATTGTCCCGTGGCCGGATCGTAGATCTCCGCACTGCTGAGATAACTGCCATTGTAGCCACCCGCGATCAGAACTCGTCCGTTGTTCAGCAGCGTTGCCGTGTGAAGGTAGCGCCCTGCGTTCATGTTGCCGATGGTAGGTGTAAAGGTCCCCGTGGCCGGATCGTAGATCTCCGCAGTGTTGGGAAAACCGCTGCCGCTGTTGCCACCCGTGACCAGCACACGTCCGTCGTTCAGCAGCGTCGCTGTCGGGAAGTTGCGCCCCGTGCTCATGCTTCCCGTAGCCGTGAAAATGCCGGCTACCGGATCGTAGATCTCCGCACCGCTAAGAATAGTGCCATTCGTGGTGGCACCACCCACAACCAGCACGCGTCCGTCGTTCAACAGTGCCGCTGCATGACCGAGGCGCTCTGCGCTCATGCTGCCTGCCAGTGTGAGGGTACCGGTGGCCGAATCGTAGATCTCCGCACTGCTAAGAGCAGTGCCGCCGTCGCTGGTGCCGCCCGTGAGTAGCACTCGCCCGTTGTTCAGGAGAGTCGCCTTGTGATGGTACCGCCCCGTGCTCATGCTGCCGGTGGTAGGCGTGAAGACACCCGTGGCCGGATCGTAGACGTCCGCACTGCTGACAGCAGCCCCGCCGTCGCTGGTGCCACCTCCTGCAACCAGCACGCGTCCGTCGTTCAGCAGCGTCGCGGTGGGCGCGTACCGCCCCGTGCTCATACTTGCCGCCGTCGTGAAGATCGCACTCGCAGTAATGCTCGCCGTTGTAGTGGCAGAGGTCGAGGAAAGCTGGTAGTTGCCCGCTGCCGAGCCGGACAGGCTCAGCCCGGTCACCGTGACTGTCTTCCCATTGCCGACGTTGGCGTCACTGAACGTTGCCGTGCCGCCAGTCAGGCTCACGTTCGACGCATCGGCCGAAAGCACACCGGTCAGTGTGCGCGTGGCGATCGTCGCCGTTGTCGTTCCGTCGTAAGGCTTGTCGCTGACCGTGACGGCTGGCGTCACCGTGATTCCGGTGATGCTTGCCGTTGTCGACGCAGAGGTCGAGGAAAGCTGGTAGTTGCCCGCTGCTGAGCCTGTCAGGCTCAGCCCGGTCACCGTGACCGTCTTCCCATTGCCGACGTTGGCGTCACTGAACGTTGCCGTGTTGCCAGTCAGGCTCACGTTCGACGTATCGGCCGAAAGCACACCGGTCAGTGCGCGCGTGGCGATCGTCGCCGTTGTCGTTCCGTCGTAAGGCTTGTCGCTGACCGTGACGGCTGGCGTCACCGTGATTCCGGTGATGCTCGCCGTTGTCGACGCAGAGGTCGAGGAAAGCTGGTAGTTGCCCGCTGCTGAGCCTGTCAGGCTCAGCCCGGTCACCGTGACCGTCTTCCCATTGCCGACGTTGGCGTCACTGAACGTTGCCGTGTTGCCAGTCAGGCTCACGTTCGACGTATCGGCCGAAAGCACACCGGTCAGTGTGCGCGTGGCGATCGTCGCCGTTGTCGTTCCGTCGTAAGGCTTGTTGTTGACCGTGACGGCTGGCGTCACCGTCAATCGATTTACGGCAAGGGTCACGCTTGCGGCAGCATTCGTGTAATGGGTCGTATCAGTTGGCGTGAAGAGAACCGACAACAGCTGGTTTCCTGCCGGCAGTATGGTGCCCGCCACTGGCGTGTAAACGAAGGTGCCTGCCACACTGGCGTTGGCGTTCAATTGCGTTCCGCTGAGCGCCGTGCCGTACGTGATCGGCACGGGTGTCGTCCAAGTGATCGTCGGCGCGATTTTGGCACCACCGACCGAGAGGGTCGTTGAATTTGACAATCCGTTTAGAGCCGCCATGATCGTCGCGGTCCCTGTTGCCTTGCCTGTAGCTACTCCCTGATTCGGCGACGTGTTGCTGATAGAAGCGATCGTGGTGGATGAGGAGGACCAGCTTACAAGTTTAGTCACATCCAGAGTGATACTGCCCGAAAAGGTTCCTGTTGCCATGAATGCCTGCGTGCCCCCGACGGGAATGGAGGGATTGAGCGGGCTGACTGTTAGAGAAGTAAGGCTGGAAGGGCTGCCTGTGCCGGCTAGGTTTGCAGTTTGGGGACTGTTGCTGGCGCTGTCGGTGACGGTAAGAGTCCCCGTCCGTGTCCCTAGTTGGGTCGGGCTGAACGTCACGCCGATCGAACAGCGCCCGCCAGCTGCAAGAGAGGATCCGCACGGGTTGGTGGGTGCGGTGGTCGTCGCAAAATCACCACTTGCCGTTGCGCTGGTAATCGTAAGGGATGTATTGAGATTGTTCGTCAGGGTTATGGTTTTGATACTGCTGACCGTTCCAATTCCTTGCGAGCCAAAGCTGATGGAGGATGCCGAAAGGGTAGCCTGTTGAACTCCTGTGCCAAGCAGACTGATCGCTTGTGGGGTGCCCGTTGCGTTGTCCGCGATGGAAATCGATCCGCTGAAACTTCCTGTCGTCGCAGGGGCAAACGTTGCAGTGATCGTGCAGTATGCCTGGCTAGCTAGCGAAGCGGGCGTGAGGGGACAATTGTCGCTTTCCGAGAAAGGCGCGCTGGGCGCTGATATGCTGTTGATCACCAGGGGCGCCGTCCCGGTGTTCGTGAGACGTACGGATCGCGCTGCGCTGGTAGTCCCTATGGCCTGATTCCCAAAATTCAGGCTTGTCGTGCTCAGTGACACTGTCTGGGCGTGAAGGAGAGTGGCGGGGACTAAGAATAAGAACAGGAGCGACAATGAAAAAACAAGCCGGTAGAACACCGCCGAGAGTAGCTTCGTAGGGTGACCTAAGTATACGACAGAAAAGCATCCGCTAAGCGTGGCAAGGGTATCCATTGAATCAGCTCCTTGATGTTCGGAATGGGATTGCAATTCGCCCGCTTCTCATATCGGATCGGCATTGCGGGCCCAGTCCGACGTTACCGTTGATTACCGTTGTTGATCCCTGGACGTGGATGCCGCAGCGATCGAGACCAGGAACACGGAACGAGGAGAGAGCGCTGAGATCTACGGGCTCGGCTCCACTGTTGGTCGTGGCGTAAAGATTGCGCGACGAGTCTATAACCGGACCCGCATGGAGGTACTGCCCGTAGCTGCCGGAAAAACTGTGGAGTGTCGAAAAGACCTGGGCGCTCGCCGGTGTGATGGTAAGGCCTAGCAATGCCCAAAGGGAGACGGCTCCAACCCGAACGTTCGCCGGCAGATGCAGCTTCATGATTTGCCCTCCGAAGGTTACTCGTTCGACTGGTCGCTGATGAGCTTTAAGGTTCCCGTCTAGACGCTGAAGTCCGTCATCGGCCCTCATTAAGACAGAACGTGATTTCTTGGGAAAAAGGCTCATAGTTTGTTCGGCTTTCTTGACGGGCACGGATGACTCCCATATCATTTCGTCCGCTCGTACGCGTTGCCAGGCGACGCCCGAGGAGCTGCGATTGACTTACCCCAGGTCCCTCAGTGAACTTCTGGCGAAGTGGCCAACCGAGGATACGCAGTCCTTGAGACGCTATTGCCCCAGGCCTACGAGGAATTACGTCGGCTTGCCCATCGCCACTTGCGGCATCAGCGCCCAGGACACACGTTGCAGACCACGGCTTTGGTGCACGAGGCCTACCTTAGGCTGGCGAATCAAAAAGTGCTGAAGTTTGAGAATGAAAGGCAGTTCTTTGGCTTGGCGGCATTAATGATGCGCCAGATCCTGGTCGACTATGCCCGGAAGCGCAGCACCGGCAAACGTGACGGGGGCCTGCGCATGCCTCTGGAGGATGCCCTTTCCGTGCTGAAAGGTAAGAGCCACGAATTGCTCGCCTTGGATGATGCGCTGAATGTTCTGGCCCGGCTCGACGCCCAGCAGAGCCGGATTGTGGAATTGCGCTTCTTCGGGGGGCTGTCCATCGAAGAAACAGCCCATGTTCTCGAAATTTCGCCGGCCACTGTAAAGCGCCACTGGTCCACGGCCCGGGCCTTTCTGCATCGCGAGATGACGAGAGCGACGGCATGATGACGCCGGAACGGTGGCAGAAAATCCGGGATGTTCTCGAACAGGCTCAGGAGCTTGCCCCCGAAAGTCGTTCGGGCTTTCTCGATGTCGCCTGCCCTCCGACCACTCTCTCCGTGACGAAGTACAATCCCTTCTCTCCGCCGCCGGGAAGGCTCCGACCGGTTTCCTGGAATCTCCCCCATTGCGTTCGTCATTTCTGACTTCGGGCACCAGACTCGGAGACCACGAAATTGTCTCGCAGCTTGGGGTTGGTGGCATGGGAGTGGTGTATCGGGCGCGGGACCTGCGGCTGGGCCGCTACGTAGTGATCAAAGTGCTGCGGGGGCATCTCTCGGCGGACGAGAACCGCCTTCGACGGTTTGAGCAAGAAGCTCAGTCGGCAGCGGCACTCAGCCACCCGAATATCTTGGCTGTATATCAGTTTGGTATGCACCAAGGTGCGCCATACCTGGTGTCGGAATTGTTAGAGGGTGAGACGGTTCGCGAAGAATTGAGGCGTGGCCCGATGACGCAATCCCGGGCGGTTGAACTGGGAGAACAGATCGCGGAAGGCCTGAATGCGGCGCATCAGAGAGGAATCATTCACTGCGACCTGAAGCCGGAAAACCTATTTGTGTCGAAAGATGGGCGAGTGAAGATTCTGGATTTTGGGTTGGCGAAGCTTCTGGAGGAAGAGAAGTACCACTCTGAAACATTCGGAGAGTTGGGGTTCCAGACGCATCTGAGGACGATTGCGGGGACGGTGGGGTATACATCGCCAGAACAGGTACGGGGCGAGAAGCTGGATGCGCGGACGGACTTGTTTTCGCTTGGCGTGGTGTTGTACGAAATGGCGACGGGGCAGCGGCCGTTCGGGGGAGAGACATCAGAAATTATATTTGAGGCGATCCTAAACAGGCAGCCGATACCGGCGGGCCGGCTCAATGCCCGTGTCAGTCCTGAGTTTGAACGCATCATCGTTAGCGCCCTCGAGAAGAATCTTGAAGTCCGATGCCAAGGGGCAGCGAAAATCCGCGCCGACCTGAAACGCCTCAGGCTCGACGCCGAAGCCGGCAGCGGCGCTTCGCTTGAGGATGCGGCCGATCCTCAAGAACTGAGCGGGACACTTGCGCGCCACAAAGGGAAATTAGCGCTTTTGGTTGTGCTGTTAATCGGATTAATCGCCGGAACCTGGTTTGGGTATTCCCCGGCGAAATCGGCGAGAACTGCCGTGCTAACAGGACCGTTCAAGAACCTCTATTTCCAAATGGATCCCCCGCCCCTGAACTCGTTCCGTCTGACAGGCGATACTGCCGGGCCTCCGGTGATTTCTCCGGACGGCGCTTATGTTGCGTTCACAGTAACCGGTAAAGATGGGAAGTTCAAACTCTGGGTTCGCGCGCTCAACTCAGTCGACGGCCGGGCATTGCCGGGCACGGATGGCTCGACGTTCCCCTTCTGGTTCCCGGACAGCAAATCGCTAGGTTTTTTTGCCGCTGGGAAGTTGAAGGCCCTCAACATACTGACGGGGCCTCCGTTCGTGTTGTGTGAAGCGCCCGATGGGCGGGGCGGGGCATGGGGCTCGAATGGTGAGATCTTGTTTACGCCGACACCAACGTCGCCCCTGCTACGTGTTGAGGCAACAGGCGGAAGCCCACAGCCGGTCACAGTGGTGGATCGCGCAAAGTACACGACGCATCGCTGGCCATTTTTTCTTCCCGACAAAGAGCACTTCCTGTACTTTGCAGCCAACCATGAACCTTCTACGTCCCGCGACAACATGGTTTACTATGCGTCCCTGGACGGCCGGCAGAACCGCCTCTGTTCCATTCTGAGACAAACGCCGTCTTTACAAACGGCTTTTTGCTCTACGCAGCTGGGGACAATCTGTTGGCGCGGGCCTTCGATTTCAGTCAAGGTGTGGCCAGCGAACCGATATCGCTGGCCACTCGAGCAATCAATGACACAGTGACTTGGCACGTCGACGTCTCGGCTTCCGACGCGGGGATGCTGGTTTATGGAGGAGTCGGGCCCGGCTCTCGACAATTGGTCTGGTTGGACCGCAGCACGTACGCCCAAACCGGGGTCGCTGTTGACGGACTTTCCCGATTGTTCTTGGTGCGCCTGTCCCCACGGGGAGACCGCATGGTGTTCCAAAAAGACCCGGAGGGCCGCGACATTTCCGTGTACGATTTACGGAACAAAACCACCGTGATGTCCGTCCCTAGGCTTCACAGCAACCTCTTTCCGGCTTGGTCACCCGATGGCAAGTGGATCGCGTACGGTTCATCACGCGATGGTCAATTTCAAATCTACCGGATGTCCGCGGACGGAAATGGCAAGGAACGGAAATTGCTTAGCGACACTCAACGGATCATGCCCGCCGATTGGAACGGGAGCAATCTCCTTTATTTTCGTGGCGGCCTGGGGAATGAGTTTGAATGCTGGGTTCTTTCACTGGAAAATGGGCGTAAACGGCGAGTACTGGAAAGTGCCGACGACTGTAGATTCTCTCCCGACGGCCAGTGGCTCGCGTATGCAGCCCACGAAGGCCCCCCCTCTAGTACATCTCCTGGACCCCTGCAAATCTATGTGATGAACTTTACGAGCGGGCGAGG
>Ga0307475_10001521_pt1 | contig 13784 bp, 22 predicted proteins | sample atmos_gasesECM1C_FD_203317 | JGI IMG/M metagenome (GOLD analysis project Ga0307475, IMG submission 203317) | Hardwood forest soil microbial communities from Morgan-Monroe State Forest, Indiana, United States - atmos_gasesECM1C_515 | ecosystem: Environmental > Terrestrial > Soil > Temperate... | reverse complement strand
TGAGAATTGAACATACGTGTGGGTTCAAGAAGATCGGTAGCGGCCGAGAATCCATTCCGGCACACAGCAGAGTGTCACCCCGCCGATCACGAAAGCTGAGCACAGGGTCGACCATCCGTTCGCGCCCAGCGGCAGCACCCCGATGCCATACAGAAGCGCAACGCCGGCGAGCAGCAGGAAAAATGGTCCGGTCGCGTAGCAATGGATGCGTCCACACCGACGGGCGTTCAGCAGACAGGCCGCGCCCATGAACGCGAGAAGCGTCGGCCACACGATGACGAGATAGCGTGTGCCGATCTCCGGGCTGATCACCAAGATCGCCGCCGGTATACCCCAGATGAGCCAACCGCGTGTGCCGCGCGCCCAGTCTGCACAGCCTGTCGTGCCGTCTGTGTCACCGCTCATCGGCTTGCCTGCGCGCGGCAGCACGATGGGTCGGCCTGTACCGGAGGGCAGGGAACCGACCCGTAGGAGCAGAACACGCAGCAGTCCCCCGTCTTCGGCCTCAGCACCGCGCCACAGCCTGCGCAGCCGTAGAAGTAAATGCATGCGTCCGTGGGCATGGTCTCGAGCGCGACGTGCCCGCAGTTCGGACACGTCAGTCGGGATGTGGTGATCATCCAGGGGCTCCCAACGCGACTCACGATGCTAGGATAGGCTCCGTAGTATGGTACGAGGTCAAGTCATGCCGCAGCCCTACACGATTGCCACCCTTGCCGCAGCGGCGGGCGTCCACGTCGAGACCGTTCGCTACTACCAGCGCCTGCGACTGCTTGCGGAGCCCCCGCGGCCGCCGCGCGGCATCCGGCGCTACGCCGAGACGGACGCCGAGCAACTGCGCTTCATCAAGCGCGCGCAAGCAATGGGATTCACGCTCGCGCAGATCGCGAGCCTGCTCGCGTTGCAGAGGCGCGGCCGCTCGTGTCGCGCGACGCGGGAGCTTGCCGCGGCCAAGCTCGATCTGGTCGAGGCCCGCATCCGGGAGCTTCGCCATCTGCGCAAAGAGCTCGCAGCCTTGATTGCCGACTGCGACGCGAACACCGAGGGTGGCACCTGTCCCGTCATCCAGCGCCTTACCTTGCCGCCCCACGAAATTGCCCGCGGTGCGCACGTACGCGCCACTGCCGTGACCATCGATTCGAGATAAACCAGGCGCTTCTAAGCAGGTCGAATCCTACGAGATCATCGAGCATGTCTGCACTCACAAAGCCCTCCGTTCGTCCCCGTTGCCCGAACTTCTCCTCTGGCCCCTGCGCCAAGCGTCCCGGTTGGTCATCCACGGCGCTCGCGGGCGCAGCGCTGGGCCGCTCTCACCGGGCCAAGGTCGGCAAGGACAAGCTCAAGCAGGTCATCGACGAAACCAAGGCGCTGCTCGAGTTGCCGCCGGACTATCTGGTCGGGATCGTGGCCGCATCCGACACGGGTGCGGTCGAAGCGGCCCTGTGGTCGCTGCTTGGGCCGCGTCCGGTCGACGTGTTTGCCTGGGAGAGCTTCGGCAAGGAGTGGGTGACCGATTGCTTGAAACAACTGAAGCCGCTTCAGACCCGCAGCATCATCGCCGAGTTCGGCCGCTTGCCCGACCTGTCGCAGGCGGATTGGGATCACGATATCGTCTTCACCTGGAACGGCACGACCTCCGGTGTGATCGTTCCCAATGGCGATTGGATCGAGCCGCACCGCCGGGGGCTTTCGATCTGCGATGCGACCTCGTCCGCCTTCGCGGTGCCGATGCCGTGGCACAAGCTCGATGTGGTCACGTTCAGCTGGCAGAAAGTGCTGGGCGGCGAAGCGCAGCACGGGATCCTGATTCTTTCGCCGCGCGCGGTCGAACGCCTCGAATCGCATAAGCCGGCCTGGCCGGTGCCCAAGATCTTCCGGCTGACGAAGGAAGGCAAGGTGAACCGCGCCATTTTCGAGGGCGAGACGATCAATACCCCGTCGATGCTGTGCGTCGAGGATGCGCTCGATGCGATGGCATGGGCCAGATCGGTCGGCGCAGCGCCGGGGCTGGCGCGCCGCACCCAGGAGAACTTTCGCGCGCTGGCGCGCTGGGTCGAGCGCACGCCCTGGATCGATTTCCTGGCCACTGACCCGGCCTCGCGCTCGCCGACGTCGGTGTGCCTGAAGCTCGCCGATCCGGCGTTGACCTCGATGAGCCTGGAGCAGCAGGCGGCGTTTTGCAAGCGGCTGGTGTCGATGCTCGAGAAGGAAGGCGTCGCCTACGACGTCGGCTCGTATCGCGATGCGCCGCCCGGCCTGCGCGTGTGGTGCGGGGCGACGATCGAGTCCGACGATGTCCAGGCGTTGGTCGCGTGGTTGGACTGGGCTTATGCGGCCTGCCGGGCTGAAGTGAGCCTCGTCGCGTGAAGATGCGCGTCCTGATCAGCGAGACCCTGTCCCCTCGAGCGGTCCAGATCTTCGGCGAGCGCGGCATCGAGGTCGACCAGAAAAACGGTCTGAAGCCGGATGAACTCAAGGCGATCATCGGCGCCTATGACGGCCTGGCGATCCGCTCGGCGACCAAGGTCAACCGCGACATCATCTCAGCGGCGACCAAACTGAAGGTGATCGGTCGCGCCGGGATCGGCGTCGACAACGTCGACGTGCCGGCCGCCACCGCGCACGGAATCGTCGTGATGAATACGCCGTTTGGCAACTCGATCACGACGGCCGAGCACGCGATCGCGATGATCTTCGCGCTCGCGCGCCAGCTGCCGGCCGCCAACGCATCGACCCACGCGGGGCAGTGGGAAAAATCGCGCTTCATGGGCGTCGAAGTCACCGGCAAGACGCTCGGCATCATCGGCTGCGGAAACATCGGGGCGATCGTCGCCGACCGCGCGCTGGGTCTGAAGATGAAGGTGATCGCCGCCGACCCGTTCCTGACACCCGAGCGCGCCGCGGAACTGGGCGTTGAGAAAGTCGATCTGCAGGATCTGCTGCCGCGCGCGGATTTCATCACGCTGCACACTCCGCTGACGGCCGAGACGCGCAACCTGGTCGATGCCAAATTCCTCGCTCGCTGCAGGAAAGGTGTTCGAATCATCAACTGCGCGCGGGGCGGGCTCATCGTCGAGGACGACCTGAAGGCCGCGCTCGTGAGCGGCCACGTCGCCGGTGTCGGGCTGGACGTGTTCGCCGAGGAGCCGGCCCGGCAGAATCCCCTCTTCGGAATGGACAACGTGGTCTGCACGCCCCACCTGGGCGCCTCGACGATGGAGGCGCAGGAAAACGTCGCGCAGCAACTGGCCGCGCAGATGAGCGACTTCCTGCTGAGCGGGGCGGTGACCCACGCTCTGAACCTGCCGGCGGTGTCGGCCGAGGATGCCCCGAAGCTGCGGCCCTACATGAAGCTCGCCGAGCTGCTCGGTGGCCTGGCGGGTCAGGTCACGCACAGCGGCATCCGGTCGGTCAGCATCAGCTACGAGGGCCACGCGGCCGAGGTCAACACCCGTGTGCTGTCGAACCTGATGCTGATGGGGCTGCTGCGGCCCTCGCTGGATGACGTCAATATGGTCAATGCGCCGGTCGTCGCGAAAGAGCGCGGCATCAAGGTTCGCGACACCCGGCTGGAAACCGAGGGCGACTACCACACGCTGATCCGCCTCGACGTCGAAGCCGATGCCGGCGAACTGCGGATCGCCGGAACCCTCTTCAGCGGCAAGCCGCGCCTGGTCGGAATCGACGACGTCGCGCTGGAAGCGGAGCTGACGCCGAACATGCTCTTCATCCGCAATGAGGACAAGCCCGGTCTGATCGGGCGCCTCGGCACGCTGCTGGGCGAGGCCGGCATCAACATCGCAAACTTCAACCTGGGACGCAGCAGCCCCGGGGCGACCGCGGTTTGCCTGGTGGCGGTCGACGGCGCGGTCGAGGCATCGGTGCTGGATCAGGTCAGAGTCTTGCCAGGCGTGATCAACGTGGACTCGCTGCGGTTTGAAGACAGTGGCTCATCGGTGCGGCAGGGCTGAGACGGCCGCAAGTCGGAAACTTGCAGATCATCGTGGATCCACAACCGCAAATCAACGTCATTCCCTGCCCTTGCTGCAAGGGCGAGTTGTACCGCACGACTCTGATCGTCGATCTGGGGGTGTGGGCCTTGGGGAAGGACAGCCCGCACGTCCAGAGTGATGAGCGCGGCCCTTTCATGGTCTGTCCACACTGTCATAAGCGTGTGGTCCTGATTTCGGATCGAACCACAGCAGGTAAGGGGTTCAAACTCTCGGACGTTCAGCCGTGCACGTCACCCTAGCTGACCGCAACTACTTGGGAACGTTGAAAATTGCCAGGCGCTTGTTCCCGAGATTGATCGTTTGCATCAGCGAACCCACGAATACGCGCTTTCTTCCTTTGGTCGCGACCAGGCTCCAGCCACTGCCCTTCGTCATTTTTGCGCCCCTAGGTGCCTTTGTACCCTTGATCGTGATTTCGACAGCCATGATTGATCCCTTCGTGGTTTCTTGCTGCGGTGCGTAGCCTCGTATGGGGTTACGAGCATCACTTTCCTACAATTCGACACATCGTGTCCCTCCGCAAAGAGGCGGTATTCCTCGTCAAATCGCTGCGTACGCGTTGCTAAGGCGTCGCCTCGATGGGTGCTTGCCAAGGAATCCAGGGCGCAGGGCTTACGACATCCGGGAGAGGATGGCGTTCGCGAAAAGGCGATTCTGGACGCTGCCGGCCCTTTTCGCCGTGATCCCGCGGGCCCGCGGGCGACGGTGGTTACTACCGTCACCAGCGACCCCTGGAGGTGCAATCGTGACGATTTGACCTGTGACAGGGTATCTGCCTCTGGCCGCCGACGATCAGCGCACTCTAGTGGTACGAGTGACTGGCATCTGTTCCTATGATCCAAACAGGAACGCAATTACGGATTTGGAGATTCTCGGATGGGGTATCAGATACCTTTCTGACCTCGACTTCATGTACATGAAAAAGGACGGCTCCAAATTCCGATTCCTGCCAGGCATCGCACGCGTCGCATTACGTAGCCCTCCGCTCCTGTACCGTAAATGCCGACTGCTCCACTCTGGCGGGGAATGATTTGTCTGAGCCTTGCAGTCGGGTTCGAGGAAGATCTCCGCGGCTTGGCCTGCCCCGCTGCCATCGATCGGCTGCGCGATGCACTGGCCTACAATGGGTTGACGCGCGACGGTGATGATCGGCGGATGTCCAAGGTCTTCACGGGCGAAGTCTCGAGCGTGCAACTGGCCGAGGCCCTGTGTTCGGTGCAACGATTTCCCTAACGATTACCTTCGGGAGGTAACTCTCCGGACGTCCGCAAGAATCGCTCAAAGGCTCGAAGAGCCATTTCGAGCTCAGGATTGACTGTAACTGTTTGCTCCTGGTTTACCTGAAATCCACGCTCTTTCGCCAGCTGAAAATCGAGAACTGGAGTCGGTTTGTCCAACTTTACAAACTTCTTGAAATCCTCATCTCCAATTTGTGCAATCAAACGTGTGCGGATAGATTCAAGGCGTTGCTGTTCCGCGTTGTAGGTAGCGACGCTGAGTAAGTACTTCTTGATTGACTCGACAGCAGAGGAGCCAAGTCTCATGTACTCATCGATAACAAGATGGTCCGCTGGGTCGATGTTTTTCGTCTTCCCATAAGTCTCCACAAACCGTTTCCGCTTTCGGTTGACTCTAGCGTCTCGCAACATGACAACCGGTGCGATAAAGATCCCTAAAAGCACGAGAACAGCCACTGCGCCAACAAGTAAAATGCCAAGAGCGAACACAAGATAGCCTGGTATTCGGGCAAACTGAATCCAAAATGAGTCGGCACCGAAGACGCGGTCCAGCATCGGTCGCGAAGTTTGATTATTTGCGCTTTCTGTGATCTGGATTTTCTTGATTCCGGCAATTTTCCCGAATGGCCGAATCGACGGATTATCTCCTCCTTGAGCCGCGACGAGGAGTTTCAACTGAATCCATTCTCCGCTTTCCAGAATAACGGGCCCGAGTAGAAGAACGTTGCCTTCACGTTGATTGAACACAGCAGCGTGCGTTAGATATTCGCTGCTCGTTGAAAGTGTTGGTGGTTCAAGAAGGGTGCCGCGAACAATCTCGAATCCAATCGGGTCCGCGGGATCATAGGAAGTCTTGGCAATGTCCGCCGCCCCATTATTCATAATTTTTACGACGAGAATGCGCAATTCTCGATTGCTGGCCTTGAGGCTTTCACCGTCGTACGTGATATCGAGTTTGCCAATGGAGGCGTGGACGTCCAGGACCTTTGTATCGGAAACGGTATCAAATGTCAGTGCAGGTACCGGGCGATAGAACCAAATTCCATAGACTCCGACGGTGAGGCCCGCCGCGGCGAACAAGAAGGCAAGCGATTTCGAGGTCGCGACTTCCCACAATTTCTTGAGCATTCCATTCACCACTCGTAGTGCGCGAGCCAGACTTCTGGCGGCGGAGAGCCGCAAAACGCGGCAAGGGTAACGCGTCCCCTTGCGCTGGAGTAAAAAGACACTTGGATCATATGTCGCTTCTTGGGGCCGACTCTCGTCTGAGTGTGAGATCCATTGCGTTTTGCTCATTTTGGGATAGGTGTCCCCGTGTGGGGGAACGCCTATTCGCGATGCGAATGGCTTCGATCGGGCTTTGGAACTGCGGTTGTGCTCGGCCGTTCAAGGCTTCCTAAGGGGAGCAACAGAAATGCCGAGAGTCGCGCCGTGGAACTCTACAAGGAGCAGCACCATCACAACAACACGCGATGTGCAGTGGCAAATGGTCCCATCTTTCTTGGAAGGAGAAATCATGGCGATATACAAATACGGCAACTATCTGATTCAACGTCAAGACGCCATCTTCGATCAAGTAAGTCACCCGGCCACGACAACGCCAGCTTCGGGCGTTTATAGATGCGAAGGCTGCGGCATCTCGGCGGTTTCGACGAAGGGTCATCCGTTACCACCGCAGAATCATCACCAGCACACCAGTCAGCAGGGGGCCATTCGATGGCGCTTGGTTGTCATGTCAACCCACGCGTAGTCAACGCCGGCCCGCGTCGCGGGGGGCACAATGGTGGCGCGTTTGGTATGCGTGCTGCCGACCGCGTCATGGCGAAGGCATGCGCACGTTCGGTGGTATCGAAGCTGAAGCCGATGATTCGGTCTGACTCCGACTCGACCCAACAATCGGGAAATCGCGGAGCTTTCGTTAGCAGTTTGGTATGTTTCGCAAGAGCGTGGATCTCTTCAGACACGATTTTCCTCCGCCATAGATTGCAAGTCGGCCGTGCGGCCGCCTTGCAATGAAGGCGAAGTCTATGCCGACCACAAGGGTGCAGCACGGGTAGCCATCGTGGTGATTTCGGCTACCCTAGAGGTAGCGGAGTGGCCTCGACCAACTGCACACCCGACAGATCATCACCGTCCAGCGTCACCCCTCGTTAGGCCAGCGCATCGCGCGGTCGATCGATAGCAGCAGGCCGAGCCGCTGCGCGATCCTTGCTCGAAACCGATGGCAAGGCTCGGGCAGATCATGCCGCGCCGGAGATCAGATGGCGTCACCTCAATCAAAGAACGTCCACGTTCGTAGCAGATCCAAGCACTTCTTGTTAGGAAAGCGTTCGAAATTCGCGTCAGCCCCGCGCGCATGCTTGGCATCGTTGTTCTGACCGCACCGTGCAGCTGCTAGCTGAGCCTCTCGGTCGGTCAGCCCCAGTGCCGTACCGATCACCAGATTGCTCCTGAGACTAGTCGAGCCGTGGACAGCAGTCTTCCGGTGCGCCATTTGTCAAACCACGGTGATGAACATCCTGTAGGTCATGATCGGGATCTTTTGAGTCCGGATCTTTCCAGAGGGAACGTCGATGATATCGTCAAACACACCACCAGCCAGAGCGTCGGTCTCATCTTCGTCGAAGCATAACAAGAGAAGGTTTGACGCTCGATCTCGTTTCGATACTTCGGTGTATAGGATGTTCAATTGATCATCCGGAACGTGGATCCAAGCGTTGAATAGCCTTCGGCCTTGAGCCTTCGTGGGGTGGATCGCAAGCGCGATCTCGCCGATGCGGCCATCGGGGAATTTCGTGTCCTTGTGCGGACTCTGCGAAAACGGATGGATATGAACCGAAAACAGAGCGTCGCGCAACGATTGCCCGCTCTTCAAGGCGAAAGTCTACCTGCGTAACTCCCGTTGATGAGAGAGTGTGCATCAAACGCCGGATGGCGGATATCGCAGGGGCTGAACTTTCGCGATTTGGATCGTCGAATCGCAAGCGTGGCACTTCAGAAATATCCCGTCCAAACCCGACGGTTGCAGAACCGAATGCTGCTTCCTCTGATCGAAGCAGGCTGCACAAAGGTAGTGCCCTTGTTCGACAGGATCTTTCAGTGCGTAGGCATGAACACCTGTCTCGGGAAACGTATAGAGACGATACCGGTCCGCGTCGCGGTTCCACGCTCTGATTGTTCGAAGCTCGGCCTCTAACTCCGCGACTCGTGCCGTTAGCTGCGACTGCTTTTCGAGCGACGCAGTGGCAGCGGTCATCACCGCGATGAGCTTCATGTTCACATCGGCAACCGCCGCAGCGAAGTTGTTGAAGTCTGAAACGGACTTCGCTGCCTTACCGATGTCGACCGCCGCTCCAATGCTCGCGGCAATCGCTTGAAGTTCGGCCATCATTTTATCTACCTCGTCAAATGATCCGCACCGACATTGTAGGAGCCGTGGAGGCCCGCAACGAGCCGATCACCGTTCGGGCAGTATCGCAGTGTCCCATTGGCGCGCGTGGCGCTGGGGTCGATCTGAGCGGTCAGAGCCCCACGGCGTCTTTGCGCGTCATCCGTTACTCACGCCTCGCAATTTGTAAAACCGCACCCATATAGTGTCTGCAGAGTAATTAGGCGTGAGCGGTTCGACTGCACACCGGTCGTTCAATGACCGGTCCCTGCCATCGATCGGCCGCAAGCGGGAGGTCGCATGACCCTCGCCCGCGCGATTTATCTGTGACACATCGTGTTTCCTGATCGGCGCCTATCGACAGTCCGAGGTCGCCGCCAAGTTTGCGCGCCTAGGCCGTCTGATCGACCGAGAGCTAACCATTACGTGGGCTTGGTGCTCGCAAAGGATTCATCCATGAAACACTACATTGTAGAGTTTGCGCACCCCACCGGTCCGCTCAGTTTGATCGCAGCGAGCGTCCGAGCCGCGTCAAAATCGTCCGCGATCCGCATTGTGCGCGACCGTTTGCGTAAGATCGTGTCCGAGCAGTCCGTACCCATAGTCACGGAGTACTCCGTAGAAATGGACGAAGCCGCCGCGTCGCTGTGTCGTGCCTTCCGGACCGTAACCGACAACGACCAGGGAAAATTAGCTGTCCTGATATCCGCGCTCGAACAGTTTTCACCGATACTCGCCACCCGCATCCGCGGATTACTCAACTCAAAGGCCGATGGCTCTGCCGGATGACCTCGGATACCTCCGGGCCGGCGCGTGTGGCGCCCGGGGCACATTCGAGCCGATAGACTTCGCTGATCCGCATGCCCGTGGCTGCGCAGAAACGGATGATGTCGGCCATCGCAATATCTGTCGCCTTCGGCAGGCGTACAAACCCTCCCACCGGGGAACAGCTTTCGAAGAGGGACACATGGGCGTATTTGCGATTTGGCTGATCTTTGCGGTGATTGTCGGTATCGGCGCTTCGGGGCGTGGCCGATCTGGATTCGGCTGGTTCTTGCTGGCGGTTGTCATCTCGCCGTTGCTCGCCGTGGTCCTGTTGTTCCTTCTGCCTCCTCGCAAAGGCGTGGATGCCAAGTCGGGCCTAGAGTTGCAGGACACTGAGGACCGTGTGAGATGCCCTGAATGCGCGGAACTGATTCAGCGTGAGGCCAAGGTGTGCCGCTACTGTCGCCACAAGCTGGAAAGCCCCGCGCCAGAGGTCGTCTACTGAGGGCCGATGATGAATCAGCGTCGAACGCGACGCGGCATTAAGAATATCGAGTGAAGGGCTGCAGAAAATGGAACAACGATGATTTCAAGCCTCCGGCGACAGCAATTCGCTCGTTGATCGGGCGGCTGGAGCGCAGAAGCTCGGGCGAATAAAGTCCGTAGACCTCCGAGAAGTCTGGACCAGCGAAGACAAGCACTTCACTCCCTGGCTCGCTCAGCCAGAGAACCTCGAACTTCTCGGCGAAGCACTGGGTATTGACCTCCAGCTTGAGGCGCAGGAGAAGGAAGTCGGACCCTTCCGAGCAGACCTCTTGTGCAAGAACAGCGCTGAGGAAGACAGCTGGGTGGTCATCGAGAATCAGATGGAAAAGACGGACCACAAACACCTTGGGCAACTCCTGACTTACGCGTCAGGGTTGCATGCTAAGACGATCGTTTGGATTTCTTCGGAGATTAGCGAGGAGCACCGCGCAGCGATCGACTGGCTCAATCGTATTGCAAACCGCTCCGCTCAGTTCTTTGGAATCGAAATAGAACTATGGAAGATCGGGGACTCGCAGGCTGCACCACGATTCAACGTCGTCTGCAAACCTAACGAGTGGGAAGCCACAGTCGATGACGCGAAAGGCGCAATCGGTGTAGACGAAGGGAATCGGTCTCAAAAACTCAGAATCCGGTATTGGACAGCGTTCCGCGATTATCTTCGCGAGTGCCACAGTTTACTTCGCCCGCAGAAGCCATCGCGGGACCATTGGTACAGCTTTGGCATAGGTACCAGCCGCGCCCACACCGCTGCCCTTCTGATCACTCGCGAAAACAAGATTGCTGTCGAGCTTGTGATGAATGCAGAGGATGCCAAGGAAATCTTCCGTGAACTTTGCCAACAGAAGGACGCCATCGAGAAAGCCATCGGCGATTCACTTGACTGGCGCGAAATGCCCGATAAGAAGGCTTCCCGCATTGTCCTTTTCAACTCCGCAGACGGATACAAGGAAGAGACATGGCCGGAACAATTCGCCTGGTTGCGCGAAAAGCTGGAAACCTTCGACAGGGTTTTCCGACCAGTGCTCGCGAGGGTGTGAATCGGCAGTGATTCACGCTCTGACAGCAACCGACAGGGTCCGCCTATTTCTGCCCCAGGTGGGCAGGTGGGGGCTGCCTGGGGGCTGTAATTGTCTTGACGCGACTACTGTAATTCCTTACAGTAGTGCCAATGAACAAGTGTGTTTTGTACGGCGTCGTGGCTGGCAGCGTGACCGCCTATGCGATCACGGATCTGCATCATCCACATCTGCACATCGAGCAGACCGGCGACACCGCGCCGGTTCAGGAGGCTCGAACGGTCGTTGTATCGACTGCGACAGAATCGGGGCCCCGCACCCTCTACAAAGAACTGACGGTCGAAGCTGGATCGCGTGCGTCGGTACAAGCAATCAGATCGACGTAGGCACCACGCGCCAGGTCGGACACCCTGCGACACGGTCCAGCACGGTGATTCCGGTCTGGGACACCCTGCGACACTGCCGAAGTGTGATCACCCCGTGGCGGGGCTAATAGGCTATCGGTTGTTCGGCATCGCGGCGCTTTTTAGCTGCCGACAGCGCCTTGCCGCGATCAGTCATGTTCGCCAACAGTGCATTCGTTTCTCGAACCTCGGAAATTAATTCTCGCAGCAGTGGCTTTGTTCCAAAGACGGCGAACGGCAAATGATCCACAAAATTCCAATTACAACGCCGAACAGTAACGCTACAAGATAGAGGCCTCCCATCGCTGCCATAGCTTCCCCCAGAGGAAAAGTAGCGAGGTTCAACTATCTCCCGTCGGCGGGACTGGATTCGATCCGAATTCGTCATTTGCGACGCTCGGAGCCAAAGCGTAGCCTTCGTAAAATCCGGGTATCGCAACCCCGATCGGGATCATCCGGAGGTTCACATGATGACACTGTGCCCCTACTACAAGATGACGTTGAACAATCCCGAGTTTCGAACAGACGATCACGGGGCTCGATACGTAGTCTGCCCGCACTGTCAGAAGCGCACCTGCACCATGGAACTAGCCATTGAACAAGGATCGAGTCTTTTTTTCAAGGCAGTCGGCGTGCGCGCTGGCATGAGCAAAACCAAACGCTGGTTTCGGCGAATAATCAGCAAGATGGACATTCAACGCAATCGCGACAACGCCATCACGTACGTCGAACATACATACGACTCTAACAGCCACGCTGACCGCCACACGGAGAAGGTCACGCTGTGCGAAACCGGAGAAGTGATCTTCTACAAGGAGGAACGTCTGAGCGACAAGAAGCAGCGCTGAACTCTGTCATTAATGACCCTCGACAGCTTTACCCCATTCCAGATCACCACGCCGGCCCGAGCGCGCGGCTGCTCGACGTGTCGCAATTTCCTCGGACGGTTCTACGCTGACCATCTGCTGTGGGAACGTGACCACGCGCGACAGGTGATCGGCTCGCCGCGGGATGGGTGCGCATTTTGGGAACGGGAACCAGGTGCAGATGATGAATGAATGGCTACCCTACGTCGGCGTGGCAACTGGCATCGTCGGCATGGTCACGGGTGTAACAGGCGCTTGCCTCGGGTATCTCGGTTATCGACGATCAGGTCGAATGAGAGCGCTCGATCTTCGGCTTGAACTTCGCAGAGCGGAAACCGCAACGCGGGCAATCCTCGAGCGGCTTCCGGCGCTCATCGATCGAGCGCAAGCGTCAAGGACTTCCGCTCACGTCTCGGGCGGTAGCTTTGGATCAAGCAATCAAGCTGCATGGATACAGGAGTGCGAAAAGGTTCGGGCGGACGTTGACGGCTTGTTGAAAGAGCTACCCGCTACAGGTGACGATTACCGGACTCTATCGCCGGAAGAACTGGAATCGAGGCTTGTCGCAATCGATGTGCTGCAAGCCAAAGCTTCGCGCATACGCGATAAGTGCCACGGTACGATAGTTGCTGATGAGAAGTGGCGCGAGAGCCTACAGGCCACGCAGCACCGATAGTGTGAACAGCAGCGCACCTGATCCGCTGCGCGGCATGATCTGCCTGAGCCTTGCCATCGGCTTCGAGGAAGACCACGCACGTCTCGGCCTACCTACTGCAATCGATCGGCTGCGCGATGCGCAGCGGAGATTGAAATAAGCAACTCGATCGCGTAAGGGCACCAGCATATGAGCACTTGGACTGAGCGGATCCGAACACACGATGTCTGGACACAACTGGAAGCCCTTGGCCCTGTCATCGACAACGCGAAACTTCGTGCGGTCTTCGACATTCCCGCGACGGAAGGTCTTGAGCGGCTGCGAGCGGTCCTGCGCTTTTGTGGCAAGCGCCTAGCCTCGGCAGATCCGGATCTCGTCGATCCGAGACCGCTCGCATCACTGGTAAAGAGCCTGATGACCGCGCGCGCGGAACTAGATGCCTACATCGGCGATCAGAATATCGCCCATATCACCAATGCAAATTCACAAGCCGACGACATTCTAGCCGCCACGGCTAGTGTGCTCACAACGGAAACGCTAGATGATCTGACCGCCATTAGCGAGGCAGCTTCAACGTATCGATCATTGCTTGAAAGCAACCTCGAAAGCGTCACCACAGCACAAAAGGAAGTTGCAACACAGATCGAGGCAAACCGAAACGCGATTGCGGATCTAGGAGATAGCGTAAACGCCGAAAAGCAGCGTCTTCAGACTATTATCGCTGAACAGCAGAGCCAGTTCTCGGTCGCACAAGCCAATCGAGGCACAGAATTCACGGCCGCCCAGGCCGAGCGCCAAACGCAATATTCGGCCGCACTAACGGAAATGCGGACGGCGTTCGCAACGGAACAGACTAGGCAGACAAATGATTTCGCCGCGACTCAAACAGA